>Ga0068851_10000280_pt1 | contig 23501 bp, 22 predicted proteins | sample KBSCornC12_FD_66588 | JGI IMG/M metagenome (GOLD analysis project Ga0068851, IMG submission 66588) | Corn rhizosphere microbial communities from Kellogg Biological Station, Michigan, USA - KBS Corn C1-2 | ecosystem: Host-associated > Plants > Roots > Rhizosphere > Soil ...
ACATCGACGCCTGCAACGCCACCACCGCCGATGCGGCGAGGATCGCGCCCACCGACAGGTCGATGCCCGCCGTGAGGATCACAAAGGTCATGCCCGCCGCCAGCACCACGTTCACCGACGCCTGCTGGGTGATGATCGACAGGTTCTGTACCGTCAGGAAGTTCTCGCTGGCCAGGGCAAAGCCCACCAGCAGCAGGATCAGCACCGGCAACATGCCGACCGTGCGCATCAGCTCGCGGGCGCGCTCTGCCTTACCGGTTGTTGCGATATTCAATTCAGCCATGGGCCACCACCTGATCGCCACCGGTGGCGAGGTCAATAATACGTTCCTGGGAAATAGCGTCGCCGGAGGCGCCGCCGACTTCTGCGACCAACCGGCCTTCGCGCATGATCAGCACGCGATCGCAGGTGCCGATGATTTCCGGCAGCTCGCTGGAGATCACCACGATGCCGACGCCGGCCTGGGCCAATTGGTTGATGATGCGGTATATCTCGGACTTGGAGCCGATGTCGACGCCACGGGTGGGCTCATCGAGGATCAGCACGTGCGGCTGGACCTCCAGCAGCCGCGCCAGCAGCACCTTCTGTTGGTTGCCACCGGACAACGCACCGACATTGACCTTGCCTGACGCCACGCGAATCGACAGCGACTTGATCGCCTCGGTGGCGCGCTGCGCGGCATGGGCGCGATCAAGCACCCCGCCGGCATGGGCATCCGGCACGCAGGCGCAGACATTGATGTTGTCCGCCACGCTCATGTCCAGGAACAGGCCCTGGGCCTTACGGTCTTCGGTGAGGTAAACGACGCCGGCGCGGATCGCATCCGCCGGGGTGCGCAACTGGGTGACGGTCTTGCCGACCACTTCCAGGGTGCCCGAGGTGCGTGGGTCGGCGCCGAAGATCAGGCGCGCCAGTTCGGTGCGCCCTGCCCCGACCAGTCCGGCGATGCCCAGCACTTCACCGGCGTGCAGGTCGAAACTGCACTGACGCACGCGCTTGCCATCGGCCATGTCGCGCACGCGCATCACCACGTTGCCGGGGTTATAGGCGGCGTGCTCCTTCTTGTAGAACCCTGACAAGTCGCGACCCACCATCATCTTCACCAGCACTTCGGCCGACAGCGCCTCGCGGGTCAGTTCGCCGATGTACTGGCCGTCGCGCAGCACCGACACACGGTCCGACAACTCGTAGATCTCCGCCATGCGGTGGCTGATATAGATGATCGCCAGGCCCTGGTTGCGCAGCTGTTTGATCAGCGCGAACAGGCGGTCGGTCTCCCGGGATGACAGCGGCGTAGTCGGTTCGTCCATCACCAGGATCTTGGCGTGGGCGTGCAAGGCGCGGGCGATTTCTACCAATTGGCGCTCGGCAATCGACAGGCTGCTGACCGGCGTGGCTGGAGTGAACTCCGCGCCCAGGCGTTGCAACACTTCGATGCACCCCGCCTGCATGCCCTTGCGGTCGATGGTCCAGCCGCGTCGCAGTTCACGGCCCAGGTAGATGTTCTCGGCCACGCTCAGGTTGGGGCAAAGGCTCAGTTCCTGGTAGATCACGGCGATGCCGAGGGCTTTGGCGGTGGCGGGGTTGAATGTGGGGATGGACTGGCCGGCGATGCGGATTTCACCGCCGGGGTCGGCTTGGTAGGCGCCGGAAAGGATCTTCATCAGCGTCGATTTGCCGGCGCCGTTCTCCCCCATCAAGGCGTGGATTTCGCCTGGGTAGACCTTCAGGCCGACATTCTTGAGCACGCGCAAACCGTTGAAGGTTTTGCTGATGCCCTGCATCTCGAGCAAGGGTTCAAGGCTCATGGATGAGCTCCTGGTTTTATTATTTTTGTCGTCAGTGGGCCGACTCTAATGTAGAAACATTTCCTTACGCAAGCGCTTGCGTCGATCATTTACCGACAGGTGAATCGTTTCATCCGTCATTAATCCGAAAAGTACCCAATTTCACCCAAGGGTATCCATTTGAAGTGAAACAGCCCGTAGCCCGCCATCAAAACGCCACAATCTCTGCTATTGTCCAAGGACCTCATCTCCTCCTCGTCGCCCCCCCAGCGATCTTCTGCGAGCATGCTCTGCGCCATCGCCGCTTGACGATGGCGGGCCTGAACGTCACGGAACGCCAAAGCGATGGACACACCGTTACCCGAACAACCGCAATCGCGGGCTGAAAAGATCGTCGAGTTCAAGCGGCAGAAAACCCTGCTCAAGACCGGCGCCCTGCAAGACGCAATCTTCAACAGCGCGTACTTTTCCAGCATCGCCACCGACGAGAAAGGCGTGATCCAGATCTTCAACGTCGGCGCCGAACGCATGCTCGGTTATGCCGCCGCCGATGTGGTCAACCGCATCACGCCGGCCGATATTTCCGACCCGATCGAGCTGATCACCCGCGCCGCCGCCCTCAGCCTGGAACTGGATACGCCGATCACGCCGGGCTTCGAAGCGCTGGTGTTCAAGGCCTCGCGGGGTATCGAAGACATCTACGAGCTGACCTACATCCGCAAGGACGGCAGTCGTCTGTCGGCCATGGTCTCGGTCACCGCCCTGCGCAACCGGCATGACACCATCATCGGCTACTTGCTGATCGGCACCGACAACACCGCGCGCAAGCAGGAAGAAGCCGAGCGCAAAGGCTTCGAGCGGGCGCTGGAAGAAAAGAACCTGGAGCTGGAACACGCCAGCCACATGAAGTCCGAATTCCTCGCCACCATGTCCCATGAGCTGCGCACGCCACTGAACGCGGTCATCGGCTTTTCCGAGGCGCTCAAGGATGGCCTGGTCGGCGACATGAGCGAGACCCAGCGCGAATACATCGGCGACATTTTCACCAGCGGCCAGCACTTGTTGTCGTTGATCAACGACATTCTCGACCTGTCCAAGGTCGAGGCCGGGATGATGGAGCTGGAACTGGAAAACGCAGAACTGGCGGGGCTGTTGGCCAACAGCCTGCTGATCGTGCGGGAAAAGGCGGCGCTGCAACGCATCCAATTGAAGCTGGAGTGTCCCGAAGACCTCGGCCTTTTACAGCTGGACCTGCGCAAGACCAAACAGATCGTCTACAACCTGCTGGCCAACGCCGTAAAGTTCAGCGCACACGGCAGCTCAGTGACCTTGACAGTGCGCCAGGTGCCCCGCGCACAGGTCGGGCACATTCCCGGCGACTGGCCGGTGTACCGCTTTGCCTTGCCCGACGGCGCTCATCAGCCGTTCCTCGAACTCAGCGTCAGCGACACTGGCATCGGGATCGCCGAGGCGGACATGGACAAGTTGTTCAAGGCGTTCAGCCAGATCGACAGCAGCCTGGCACGCAAATTCGAAGGCACTGGCCTGGGGCTGGCGATGGTCAAGCGGTTGACCGACCTGCATGGCGGCAGCGTCGCCGTGGCCAGCCGTGAAGGCTGCGGGGCGCGGTTCGTCGCCTGGCTGCCGCTGCACCGCGCCCCGGAGGCTGCATGCCCCACATCCTGATTGTTGAAGACAACGAAGCCAACATGCGCCTGGCGCGCCTGTTACTCGTCAATGCCGGTCACACTGTGCTGTGGGCCGCGGATGCCGAAACCGGCCTGACCCTGGCCCGCGAACAGCAACCGGCGCTGATCCTGATGGACATCCAGTTGCCCGGCATGGACGGTCTGGCCGCCACCGCCTTGCTCAAGCGCGACCCGCTCACCGCTCACATCCCGGTGATCGCCCTGACGGCAATGGCGATGAAAGAAGACCGCGAAAAGACCCGGCTCGCCGGGTGCGATGCCTACATCATCAAGCCACTGCGTTACAAAGAGCTGTACCAGGTGATCGACACCTTGCTGCAACAGCACATCCGCCCTCTCACATGAGTCCTCTCCATGGCCAGCCAACCCGCAACGTTGTTAATCGTTGATGATGAACCCCAGGTGCGCAAGCTTCTGGAAACCTTGCTGCAACATGAGGGCTACCAGACCCTGAGCGCGAGCAGCGGCGAAGAAGCCTTGCAGTTGGTGGCCCGGCAGCCGCCGGACCTGATCCTGCTGGACATCATGATGCCGGGCATGGACGGCTATGAAGTCGCCAGCCAATTGAAGGGCGATGAAACCACGGCGGGTATTCCGATCATCATGCTGTCGGCCCTCAGTGAACCGAGCGCCCGTGTCAGCGGGCTTGAAACCGGCGCCGAGGAATTCATCAGCAAGCCGGTGGAACGTGTCGAGCTATGGTTGCGGGTGCGCAACCTGCTGCGGCTCAAGGAACGCGGCGACCTGGCCAGCCACTCCCGTGAGCTGACGCAACGCCAGATCGGCATGAGCGTGCATGACCTGGCGCACCAGTCCCTGGAAAACGACTTGCGCCAAGCGGTAGCGCGTAATGACTTCACAGTGCATTACCAACCCAAGGTCGAGGTGCCGAGCGGTCGCATCTGCGCCCTCGAAGCGCTGCTGCGTTGGGAAAGGCCGGAATACGGCGCGGTGTCGCCAGCGGTATTTATACCGATCCTGGAAAGCCTGGGCTTGATCGTCCCCGTGGGGCGCTGGGTGATCGAGCAGGTCTGCCAGCAGATCGCAGAATGGCAACGCGGCGCGATTGGCCCGGTGGAGGTGTCGGTGAACGTCTCCGGCCATCAATTGATCGAAGGCGACCTGATCGCCGATATCGCACGCACCCTTGCCCGCACCGGGGTCGAGCCCCATTGGCTGGAAGTGGAACTGACCGAAGGTTCGTTGATGGAAAACACCCAGCACACCATCGCCAGCCTGCAGCGGCTGCACGCCATGGGGGTGAAGATTTCCATCGACGACTTCGGCACCGGCTATTCGAGCCTGGCGTACCTGCGGCGGTTTCCCATCGACACGCTGAAGATCGACATCGCGTTCATCCGCGAGGTAACCAGCAACCCGCAGGACGCGGCGATCACCCGTACCATCATCGAACTGGCCCACAGCCTCAGCCTGCGGGTAGTAGCCGAAGGCGTGGAAACCCAGGCGCAACTGGCGTTCTTGAAGGAGGCCGGCTGTGATCAGATCCAGGGTTATCTGTTCAGCCGGCCGCTGCCGGTGGAGACCCTGGAGCGGCTGTTGCTGGAGCGCTTAGAGAGTCCGTGAGATTTCCTCACGCAGGCACTCGATCAACCCCCGGTGGGTCGCACTCAAGCGCTGCGCACCGCTGACCAATGCCAGTTCCGAGGGCAGCACCGGCGGCAATTCGCTACAGATCCTATGACTGGGCAGAACCGCGCTGTTCGGCAAGATGCTGACGCCCAGGCCAGATGTCACCGCCGCCTGGATGCCCGTCAGGCTATGGCTGCCAAACGCCACGCGCCAACTGCGCCGGGCCTTGTCCAGGGTGCGGATGGCGCGCTGGCGGTAGATGCAGCCTTGGGGGAACAACGCCAGGGGCAAGGTTTCGGCGTGCACATCCTGGTCGTGGCCGCACACCCACACCAACGGCTCCGGCCAACTGGCATGGCATTCGCCGCTGCCGGCTTCGCGCTTGACCAGAGCGATGTCGATTTCGCCACTGTCCAGTTGCCGGCGCAGGTCGCTGCTCATGCCGCTGACCGTTTCCAGGCGCGCTTCCGGCCGGGCGCGGACGAACCCCGAGAGCATCGAGGCCATGCGCGTGGCGTCGAAGTCCTCGGGCACGCCCAGGCGCACTGGCACCACACTGGCCTCGGTGTTCAAGGCTTCGCGCGCTTCGCGGGACAGGTTCAGCAAGCGTCGGGCGTACTGGGTCAGCAGTTCGCCATGCTCGGTCGCGCTGACCTGCTGGCCCGAACGGTCGCGCACCAACAGCACCTGCCCCACGCTGTCTTCGAGCTTGCGAATCTGTTGGCTGACGGTGGATTGAGTGCGGTGCACGCGCTCGGCGGCGCGAGTGAAGCTGCCTTCGTCCACCACGCAGACCAAGGTGTGCAGCAGTTCAAGATCCAACATGGCAGCGACCTTCTTATCGACAATTCAACTGTGATGCAGAGGTTAATTTAATTTCCAACTGACTACCAGGTTTCCTATGCTCAAGCGCTCCCCCCTTTTGGCTGAAGGTGCCCCATGTCACTCGAACACTCCCCTCGCCCGCTGTTGCTGACCTTTGACTGCTACGGCACGCTGATCCAGTGGGACGAGGGCCTGCGCGCCGCCGTCGAGCGGATACTCGATGAAAAGGGTGAGCATCAGGTCAACCGCGAGACCCTGATCAGCGTCTACGACCACCATGAACACGCCCTGGAACAAATCCCGCCGCACCGCAGCTTTCGCACCCTGGCGGGCCTGGGTTTGCAACTGGCGCTGAAAGAGCTGGGCCTGCCGGCCACTGACCGCGATGGCGCGACCCTGACCGACAGCATCAGCGCCATGCCGCCGTTTCCGGAGGTGGTGGCAACGCTCAAGCACTTGAAGGACTTGGGCTACAAACTGTGCATCGTCTCCAATACCGACGACGACGTGATCGCCGGCAACGTGGCACAACTTGGCGGCACTATCGACCGCGTGATTACCGCCCAACAGGCCGGCGCCTACAAGCCCGACCGTCGACTGTTCGACTATGCCCACCAGCAACTGGGCGTGAGCCTCGACCAGGTGGTGCATATCTGTGCCAGCCCGCATCTGGACCACGCCGCGGCGCGGGACATCGGCTTCCGGTGTGTGTGGATCGACCGTGGCACCGGCCGACAATTGCTCGCCGATTACACCCCCGACGCGACCCTGTCGACCCTCGACGGTGTGTCCGACCTATTCAACTCCCTGGGGTGGTAAACCATGGCCCACATCTTTACGCCCTCCTCTCTTGGCCCGCGCGCCGGGCGCTTGAACCTCGACACGGTGACCGCCATCGAGGCCCGCGTGGAACTCGCCGCCTGCCTGCAACTGGCGGCGCTGCATGGGATGGAGGAAGGCATCTGCAATCACTTTTCAGCCACGGTGCCAGGGCATGACGGGTTGTTTTTCGTCAACCCGTTCGGCTATGCCTTCGAGGAAGTCACCGCGTCCGATCTGCTGGTGTGTGATTTCGCCGGCAATGTGCTCGACGGCCACGGCACGCCGGAAGCCACGGCGTTTTACATCCACGCCCTGTTACATCAACAGCAGCCGCGCATCAAGGCGGCGTTTCATACCCATATGCCCAACGCTACCGCGCTATGCCTGCTGCAGGGGCCGCCGTTGTTATGGCTGGGGCAGACGGCGTTGAAGTTCTACGGGCGCACGGCGGTGGATGAGGACTACAACGGCCTGGCCCTGGATAACCGTGAGGGGCAGCGTATCGCCGCTGCGTTGGGCGATGCGGACATTCTGTTCCTGAAGAACCATGGTGTGATGGTGGCTGCGCCGACTATCGCTGAAGCCTGGGATGACGTGTACTACCTGGAGCGTGCGGCGCAGGTGCAGCTGAAGGCGATGGCCAGCGGGCGGCCGCTCAAGCCGATTGACCCGGCGGTGGCGCAGTTGGCGTATGAACAGATGCGCGCGGGCGATCCAGCGAGTGCACGGGCGCATCTGGACAGTGCGATGCGGCGGTTGAAGCGATTAGGCTCACACTTCGACCAATGACACATTTCGAGCGGTATCGACCGAACTTGGTGACCGCCGAACCCTGGTCCACCAGGCGCTCGCGGTGGCCAGTGACCATGCGGCCGGCAGACTGCTTGTCGATACCGGCGATTCTGAGGGTCGCAACGCGCATGAATACATCCTGTGGCTTGCAATAATGCTTGGAAAAACAATTACTCTAAGCCATCCACGGTTGAATCGAGCTCAACGCCGCATGCAGCCAAACTCCTGAATAAGAGACTTGAACATGGCTGCTTTCAACCGCTCCGAACTGGCCGATCTCAACGTGTTCATGGCCATCATCCGCCGCCGCAGCTTTCGCCATGCTGCCCACGAATTGGGTGTGACCACCTCGGCCCTGAGCCACACCATGCGCAACCTGGAAACCCGCCTGGGGGTCAAACTGCTGTACCGCACCAGCCGTGCCGTCGAACCCACCGATGCCGGCTCGCTGCTGGCAGAAAAACTCAACCAGGGCTTCGCCACCATCAAGGACGGCCTCGACACCCTGGAGTTGTACCGCGAAGCGCCGATTGGCCGGCTGCGCTTGAACGTGCCGCGGGATGCGGCGGTATTGCTGCTGGCGCCGATCCTCGGGGAGTTCTGCGCCGCCTACCCGCAACTGCGCGTGGACCTGATCGTACAGGACCAGATGATCGACATCATCGCCGAGGGCTACGACGCCGGTATCCGCTACGGCGCCACCGTGCCCCAGGACATGGTCGCCGTGCCCTTGACCGGTGAGTTGCGCTGGATCGTGGTCGCGTCGCCCGCCTACCTGGCCCGCCGGGGCACGCCGCAGGTGCCCAAGGACCTGCTGCAACACGCCTGCATCCGCATGTACCTGGGCGACAACACCACCTATAAGTGGGAACTGGGCAACGGCGCTCGCCAGCAACGCATCGACGTGCCCGGCCACTTCAGCGCGGCCGACACTGAGACCATTGTCAACGCGGCGCTGCAAGGAGTGGGCATCGCCTACTGCCTGTCCAACCGCGTGGAGCAGGAGCTCAAGGACGGCCGCCTGGTGGAGGTCATGCCCGACTGGGCCTGCATGGGCGAGCCGTTGTGCATGTATTACCCGAGCCGGCGCCAGCCGCAGCCGGGGTTGCGTCAGCTGATCGACATGATTCGCGTGAAAACCATTGGCTCGCAGTTGATCCAATCACATTGAACCCGTCACCGGCCGCGGTCCTCCAACCTGAACAGACCACGGCCTCGGTGCACGCTCGATGACTTTTATTCTATGGATGGCCGTACTGGGCGCTGTCTTGCTCACCCTTGCCCTCACCTCTTCCTACCTGCGCTGGATGCCGGTCACCACCTCGGCGGTGTGCCTGTTGCTGGGGGTAGGCATCGGCCCGCTGGGCGTCGACCTGTTGCACCTGGACATCAAAAACTCTGCGCGCTGGATGGAGCACCTCACTGAAGTCGCGGTGCTGTTTTCGCTGTTCGTCAGCGGCTTGAAGCTGCGTCTGCCACTCAAGCACCGGACCTGGCGCATCGCGTTCGGCATGGCCGGGCCGGTGATGCTGTTGACCATCCTCGGCATCTGCCTGGCGCTGCATTACCTGTTTGCATTGTCGTGGGGGGTGTCACTGCTGGTCGGGGCGATTCTGGCCCCGACTGACCCGGTGCTGGCAGGCCTGGTGCAGGTCAATAACGCCCAGGACTATGACGCGCTGCGCTTCGGGCTGTCCGGCGAAGCGGGCCTGAACGACGGCACGGCCTTCCCGTTTGTGATTTTCGCCCTGCTGTTCATGCAGCACGGCGGGTTCGACGGTGACTGGCTGGGCGGTTGGGTGCTGAAGAATCTGCTCTGGGCGGTGCCGGCCGGGTTGTTGATCGGCTACTGGATGGGCCGTGGCATAGGCCGCGTGACCCTTTGGTTGCGCATCAGCAACAGTGACAGCACGCTCTCGCCCAATGACTACCTGACGCTCGCACTGATCGCACTGGCCTATGTGGTCGCCGAGGCGGTGGGCGGCTATGGCTTCCTGTCAGTGTTCGCGGCGGGGCTTGGCTTGCGCCAGGCGGAGTTCCGCTCGACCGGGAACTCGCAGACCCCGTCGGAGCATTTGGCGCTGCCGGTGGTGGGTCACCTGGAGGTAGAGCCAGAACACGCATTGCAAGGTGATGTCAGCGAGCTGAAAGACACCCAGATTGCCGCCGGCGTGATGATGGGCGACATGCTCTCGTTCGGCAGCCTGGTGGAGCGTTCGATGGAGGTGTTCCTGGTGACAGTGCTGGGCATCGTGCTGGTCAGCCACTGGGATTGGCGCGCACTGGCGGTAGCGGCACTGCTGTTCTGCGTGATCCGCCCGCTGGGCGTGCTGGCAATGCCTTGGGGCCGCCTGATTGATCTGCGGCAGCGCGGGCTGATGGGGTGGTTCGGTATTCGCGGGATCGGCAGTATTTACTACCTGTTCTACGCGCTCAACCACGGCTTGATTGGCACCAGCAGCGCGGTGGCGGTAAACCTGACCTTGTCAGTCATTGCCCTGAGCATCGTCGTTCATGGCCTGAGTACCCAGCCGATGCTGGTGTGGTATGAACGACGAGCCAAGGCGGACGCTCAGTCCTGACGCTCTGTATTGCCTACGTCTGCCGCGTCATCCAGGTCGTTGAGCGGCACTTCTGCATCATCCATCAAGGAACCGGGGTCTTCATTGCCCGGGTCGTTGAGTTCGTCGTCGAGTTCTTTGGACATGACCGTCTCCTCTAACCGCCCTGGGTATCGATATCGGCATCGGTTTCAGGCTTGGGCTCGCGCTCGGGCTTGAAGTCTGGACTGTAGTCGTTTTCCCTGGCTTTGGGGTCTTTGGCCGGGACCGGGTCTTTCGGCGCGTCGGCAGCGGTACCGGGAGCCGGTTCGCCGCCGTCGATGGCCGGGTCGTTGCGGTTATCGAGTTGCGGGTCTTTGCTTGTGCTCATGGGTCACCTCGTTACAGGCCGCAGGGAAATCAGCAGGGCCTACAGGTAAGGCGCTGCGCCACCCGGCGAAGTTCCGTCCGATTGCTCAGCGGATCGGGTTGTCGACCTGGATATAGAACGCGTATATCCCCAGCACCAGCCAGAACACCATGAACAGCCAGGGCGCACGCATGGAGAACAGCAGCGACTTGCGATAGCCCTTGTGGGACGACTCCATTTCGGAAAACAGCGGCGACTCATCATAGGCCATGCCCATCACCGGCTCGCTGCGCAGCAGTTCGCTCTGCTTGTAGTGCCAGTGATCGATGATTTCGTACGCCGCCCGAATGCCTGGCCAGGCATTCAGGGAGCTGAGAATGCCCAGCGAAACCAGGAACACCGGCACCACCAGGGTAAACAGCTTGCCCCACTCCGGGTTGAGGTTGCCCATGCCGGAAACAAAGGCGATCACCAGGAACGATTGCGCCGTGAGATAAGCGTCGGTGCGGTTGGCCAGGATGGTGGTTTCGTACTGGATCTCGCGCCGGTAGAAGTCCAAACGGTCCTTGGGCGAACCGAAGATCTTGGCGTTGTGTTCGCTGTGGTCGGTCAGGGCCGCTTCCGGTGTATGGGGAGAGATGATTCTGGGCATGACGGTGCTCCCTGCGGGTTCAAGTCCTGTTAGAAGAATCAGCGGCGAGTGAAGTTCAAGTTTGTTCATGCACCAAGTCGGGGCGTCTGCCAGGCACTGCCCCCTTCTGGTGAACGGGCGTGTTGTCGTGAGCGGGCTTGCTCGCCACAACACGCCCCTCAGTACAAGCAATTCAGGGTTTCGGCACAGGCATTGCTTTATCCATTCATCTGCCCGGATACAGGAGCATTCGTTACCCCCCGACCCAGAGCCGACCCCACAAGAAAGTAAGGACCAGGCCCAGTGGCACCCTTAGCCACGGGCTCATAAAAAATGCGTTTTTTGAAACGGCAGTGCCACCCAAGCGTCCCTCGGCACTGACAAGGTACTGGAATGGCTCGATCTTTCTTCGATGAAATGAATGACGCAAACGGCGCCTGCCGTGCGCACTATCAGGACTTCTCCCGCTGGCTGGCGAATACGCCGCCGGAACTGCTGGCCCAGCGTCGCCGCGAAGCCGATTTGCTGTTTCACCGCGCCGGGATCACCTTCACCCTCTACGGCGACGAACAAGACACCGAGCGCCTGATCCCCTTCGACATCATCCCGCGCAGCATCCCTGCCAGTGAATGGAGCGTTATCGAACGCGGCTGTATCCAGCGCGTCAATGCGCTGAACATGTTCCTCGCCGACATCTACCACGACCAGCGCATCATCAAGGCCGGGATCATTCCGGCGGACCAGGTGCTGGGCAACGAGGGCTATCAGAAGGCCATGGTCGGCCTGGACCTGCACCGCGACATCTACTCGCATATCTCGGGTGTCGACCTGGTGCGTGACGGTGACGGCACCTACTACGTGCTCGAAGACAACCTGCGCACCCCCAGCGGCGTGAGCTACATGCTCGAAGACCGCAAGATGATGATGCGCCTGTTCCCCGAAGTATTCGCCAAGCAACGCATCGCGCCGGTGGACCACTACCCCAACCTGCTGCTCAAGACGTTGAAGAGCTCCAGCCGCCTGGACAACCCCAACGTGGTGGTACTGACCCCGGGCCGCTTCAACAGCGCGTTCTTCGAACATGCGTTCCTGGCCCGGGAAATGGGTGTGGAACTGGTAGAAGGCGCCGACCTGTTCGTGCACGACCTCAAGGTGTTCATGCGCACCACCGACGGCCCCAAGCCGGTCGACGTGATTTACCGGCGCATCGATGACGCCTTCCTCGACCCCAAGGCCTTCAACCCCGAGTCGATGCTCGGCGTCCCCGGCCTGGTCGCGGCCTATTGCGCCGGCAACGTAGTGCTGGCCAATGCCATCGGCACCGGCGTGGCGGACGACAAGTCGATCTACCCCTATGTGCCGGAAATGATCCGTTTCTACCTGGACGAAGAACCGGTGCTACAAAACGTACCGACCTTCCAGTGCCGCAAGCCCGATGAACTGTCCCACGTACTGGCTCACCTGCCGGAACTGGTGGTCAAGGAAACCCAGGGCTCCGGTGGCTACGGCATGCTGGTCGGGCCGGCTTCCAGCGCCGCCGAGATCGAGGACTTCCGCCAGCGCATCAAGGCGCGTCCCCACGCCTACATCGCCCAACCGACGTTGAGCCTGTCCACCTGCCCCACCTTCGTTGAAAACGGTATCGCCCCACGGCATATCGACCTGCGGCCCTTTGTGCTGTCGGGCAAGGAAACCCGCCTGGTGCCCGGTGGGCTTACCCGCGTGGCATTGAAGGAAGGCTCGTTGATCGTCAACTCGTCGCAGGGCGGCGGAACCAAGGACACCTGGGTGGTGGAGGGCTGAGTATGTTGAGTAGAACCGCCGCAGATCTGTACTGGATGTCCCGTTACCTGGAGCGTGCCGAAAACCTGGCGCGCATGCTCGAAGTCAGTTACTCGCTGTCGTTGATGCCACAAGCCGGGCGCAGCGACGGTCTGGACGAACTGGCCATGTCGTTGCTCAGCAGCGGCACCCTGGACAGCTACCTTGAACGCCATAAACAGCTGGATGCCGAGCGCATGCTGCACTTCTTCGCCCTCGACGAAGAAAACCCCGCCAGCATCTACAACTGCCTGCGCGCCGCCCGTGGCAATGCTCACGCCGTACGCGGGCGCATCACCGCCGACATGTGGGAAAACCTCAACGCCACCTGGCTGGAAATGCGCAGCATCGCCGCCGGCGGCCTGGCGCGACACGGCATCAGCCACTTCTGTGATTGGGTCAAGCAGCGCTCGCACCTGTTTCGTGGGGCAACCTCCGGGACGATCATGCGCAATGACGCCTATCGGTTCATTCGCCTCGGCACCTTTGTCGAGCGTGCCGACAACACCCTGCGTTTGCTGGATGCGCGCTACGAGATGTTCGGCGAGGAATCGGAAGAAGTCAGTGACTTGTCGGCACGCGGTTATTACCAGTGGAGCGCCCTGCTCCGCGCGTTGTCGTCCTTCGAGGCGTATACGGAGCTGTACCCGAACGCGTTGAACGCCCGTTCCGTGTCCGAATTACTGCTGTTGCGCAGCGATGTGCCGCGCTCGTTGCATGCGTGCATCGAGGAGTTGAGCCATATCCTGGCGGACCTGCCTGGCAGTTATGGGCGCACGGCGCAGCGCCTGGCGGCGGAGTTCGAGGCGCGGCTGCGGTATACGGGGATTGATGAAATCCTTGAAGACGGCTTGCACAGCCGTCTCACGGAATTTATCGACACCGTGCGCGAGTTGGCGCGGGCGATTCATAGCTCGTACCTGGAGGTTGTGTAATCCACAACCGCGGTTACTGGTTTTTCACCAGCACCGGCTCGGCGCGGTATTGGTCGGGGAACAGCTTTTTGAGTTGCGCCACTTTAGGCAGGTCATTGATCACGATGTAGGGGTAGGACGGGTTCTCGGTGAGGAAGTCCTGATGATAGGACTCCGCCGGGTAGAACACCTTGCCCATCTCGATTTTAGTGACGATGGGTTTGTCGAAAGACTTGGCGGCGTCCAACTGGGCGATGTAAGCCTGGGCGACGTTTTGCTGTTCGGCGTTCTGCGCAAAGATCGCCGAACGGTACTGGGTGCCGGTGTCGGGGCCCTGGCGGTTGAGTTCGGTGGGGTTGTGGGCCACCGAGAAATAGATCTGCAGCAGTTTGCCGAAGCTGATTTTGCTCGGGTCGTAGGTGACAGAAACCGCTTCGGCGTGGCCGGTGTTGCCGTCGCTGACGGACTCATATTGCGCTGTGCTTGCAGCGCCGCCATCGTAGCCGGACACGGCGTTCTTCACGCCTCGCACATGTTGGAACACCCCTTGAACACCCCAGAAACACCCGCCGGCGAACACAGCGGTTTGCAGGTTGCCAGCTTCGGCGGGCAGGTCCAGGGCGGGTGGCGCGATCACCACGGCGTCGTCGGCGGCAGCGCCAAAGGAAAAGGCCGGGCTTTGACCGACGAACGCTGCGAAGGCCAGGACTGGCAGGTATTTGAATACATTCATGGCAGGCACTCCGGGTTAACCAAAGGTGAAGGCATACGCCGACACGTTGGGGTCAAGGAATTCAATGGTGAAGGTGCGGTCCTGCACGGCGCCCGGCTGACGCACCAGCTGGTACAAACGCTGTTCGGTGACGGTGCCGCTGCCATCCGGTGCGACGTCGGTGCCATGGGCACCGCCCGGGGCCTGGCCGTCGATCGTGACCTTGAAACGCACCGGCTTGCCGTCGGCGCCCGGGCCGAGCACCAGGTGCAGGTCGCGGGCGTGGAAGCGGTAGACGATGCGCCCACCGGCCTGGTCGAGGGTGGCTTGCTGGCCGCCGACGTTCCATTGGCCTTGCAGGGTCCACTGGTTGAGTGCCAGGGGGCCGGACTTGACGAAGTTTTCGGCGCGCTGCGAACCCAGGTAGGTTTCCGGCGACTGCACCTCGTTCATGTCCGGCGCTTGTTGCACGCCCTTGGCATCGGCTTCGATCAAGCCGCCCGCGACGTTCTTCGCGCCGGCGTCACGCAACAACTGCTGGATCACCCGCTCCGACTCGGCGTAGTCGCCTTCACCGAAGTGGTGGTAGCGAATCTGGCCCTTGGCATCGGCGAAGTAATGGGCCGGCCAGTACTGGTTGTTGAACGCGCGCCAGATCTTGTAGTTGTTGTCGATGGCCACAGGGTAAGTGATGCCCAGGTCCTTCATGGCCTGGGTGACGTTGTTCACGTCGCGCTCAAAGGCGAACTCCGGCGCATGCACGCCGATCACCACCAGGCCCTGGTCGCGGTATTTCTCGGCCCAGGCCTTTACATACGGCAAGGTGCGCAGGCAGTTGATGCAGGAGTAGGTCCAGAAATCCACCAACACCACCTTGCCCTTGAGTGCTTCGGTGGTCAGTGGCGGGCTGTTGAGCCATTGCACGGCACCGTCGAGGGGCGGCAGCGCGCCTTCGATCGGCAAGGTGTCGCCGTGATTGGCGGCCATCATCATCGCCCCGCCCGGCTTCACCGGCTTGGCGCTCAGGCGATCCACCAGGCTTTGTTCCAGGCCACCGGTGGACGCGGTCGACAGCCGCGACAGCACGCCCGTGTCGAGGCCCAGCGCAATCGCGGCCACACCGGCCAGCATCAACCCACCCAGGCCCCGGCGCAGCCATTCGCCGGCACCGAGGGACTTCTTCATGAAACCAAAGACCTTACCGCCGACCAGCAACGCCAGCGCGAGGGAGGTGGCAGCACCGGCGGCGTAAGCCAGCAAGAGCAAGGTAGTACCGATGCTGGCGCCCTGCAGCGCCGCGCCGGTGAGCACCAGCCCCAGGATCGGCCCGGCGCACGGTGCCCACAGCAGCCCGGTGGCCACGCCGATCAGGAACGACGCGCCCGGCCGCGGCCGGGCATCGGCCCCGGCGGCTTGCGACAAACGACTGCCGGCGGCCACCAGCGGGCGCGTCAGGCGTTCCGACAGTTGCGGCAACAACAACGTGAGTCCGAACAGGGCAACGCACAGCAACGCGAGCCAGCGCCCGTATTGATTGACCTGCACCACCCAACCGCCGCCCACCGCCGCCAGCGAGGCCACCAGGGCGAATGTCACCGCCATCCCCGCTAACAGCGGCAAGCCACTGCGCAAAAACGGCTGCCCGGTGCGAGCGAAGACAAAAGGCAGAACAGGCAGGATGCACGGACTGACGATTGTCAGCACGCCGCCCAGGTACGCGAGAACCAGAAGCCACATGGGATGGACCCTTATAAGAAAAAGACATTGGCTTACGCCGCCGCGAACGTCATGGCGGCGCCGTTCATGCAGTAGCGCAGGCCGGTGGGTGGCGGGCCATCATCGAACACGTGCCCCTGGTGGCCGCCACAGCGACGGCAGTGGATTTCCTTGCGCAGCACGCCGTAGGACGTATCGGTACGGCTGGCCACCGCGTTCTCCAGCGGTTGCCAGAAACTGGGCCAGCCGGTGTGGCTGTTGAACTTGGCGGCCGAGGCAAACAGCGGCAGCGCGCAACCGGCACAGGCAAACGTACCGGCACGGTGTTCATCGTTGAGCGCGCTGCTGTAGGGGCGTTCGGTGCCCTCTTCGCGCAGGATGGCGTATTGCTCGTCGGTGAGCAGGCTGTGCCATTGCGCGTCGGTGTGGCTGACCTCGAAGGTTTCGGCGGCTTCGGCGTCAGCGACCCTATTGAGTTGCTTGAGCAGGCCGCCCGCCAGGACGGCGACACCCAGGCCGCCACTGGCCAGGAGTATTTGTCGGCGTGAGTACATGGTGCTTTCCCTCTTTGAAGTGAGGGAATCTTGGGCTGTTTACGGTCGCGGAATCCTCACGCAGAGTTAAACAATTCGTGATAACTACACTGTTGCAAAAGCCGCACAATGCGCGAACTACAAGCGAAGGTTTCTCTTACATGGATCAGCCCAAACGTGTCCTGGTGGTCGAGGACGATGCCCATATCGCCGACCTGATCTGCCTGCACCTGCGTGATGAACAGTTCGACGTGGTGCACAGCGCCGATGGCAATGAAGGCCTGCGCCTGCTGGAGCAAGGCGGCTGGGATGCGCTGATCCTCGACCTGATGCTGCCCGGCGTGGATGGCCTGGAGATCTGTCGGCGCGCCCGTGCCATGACGCGCTACACCCCGATCATCATCACCAGCGCACGCTCCAGCGAACTGCACCGCATCCTAGGCCTGGAGCTGGGCGCGGATGATTACCTGGCCAAGCCGTTTTCCATGCCGGAACTGGTGGCCCGGGTGAAAGCGTTGCTGCGCCGGGTCGACGCCATGGCGCGCAACCTGAAGATGGACGCCGGCAGCCTCGACCTCGGCCAATTGTTCATCAACCCGCTGACCCGTGACGCCACCCTGCAAGGCCAGCGCCTGGACCTTACCCCACGGGAATTCGACCTGCTGTACTTCTTCGCGCGCCAACCGGGCAAAGTGTTCTCGCGCATGGACTTGCTCAACGCGGTGTGGGGCTACAGCCACGAAGGCTATGAACACACGGTCAACACCCACATCAACCGCCTGCGGGCCAAGGTCGAAGCCGACCCGGCCAACCCGGCGCGCATCCTCACGGTGTGGGGCCGTGGCTATAAGTTTGCCGAGAGCCCGCCATGAAGCTCACCCTCACCCAGCGCCTGTCGCTGGTGTTCGCGGTACTGCTGTTGATCTGCAGCGGCACCTCGGCGTGGCTGCAGGTTCGTTCCAACCGCATGCACGAGCTGGAGGTGGTGCAAGGCCTGTCCCGCGATCTCGCGGCGCACATCGCCCGCGACACCCAATTGATGGACGCCGACGGCCTCAAGCCCGACGCCGTGCGCAACCTGTTCAGCCAGTTGATGCTGGTCAACCCCAGCGTCGAGGTGTACCTGCTCGACATCGACGGCCGCGTGGTCGGCAACGCCGCACCCAGCGGCCACCTGTTGCGTGACAAGGTCGACCTGGCGCCCATCCGGCGCTTCCTCGCGGGCTTCATGCTGCCGATCCTCGGAGACGACCCGCGCAGCGTCGATGGGCGCAAGGTATTCAGCGCCGCGCCACTCACCGCCGGCGGGCAGCAGATCGGGTTCCTGTATGTGGTCCTGCTCGGTGAAGCCCACGATGCGTACGACGCCAAGGACGCCACCGGCATGGCCTTGAAGATCGCCCTGTGGTCCATCGGCCTGGTTGCCCTGCTCTGCCTGATGGCCGGCCTGATCGCGTTTGCCTGGATCACCCGACCGCTGCGTCAACTCACTGACAAGGTTGGCCAGTTCGACATCAATGGCGCGCCCAAACCGGCAGAATCCGTCGCAGTGCCACTCGCCAGCGGCGATGAAATCGCCGTGCTGGACCACGCCTTCGTGCAAATGGAAAACCGCCTGGGTGAACAGTGGCGCGCCATCACCCACCAGGACCAGGAACGCCGGGAAATGGTCGCGAATATCTCCCATGACCTGCGCACACCGCTGGCCTCGTTGCACGGTTACCTGGAAACCCTGTCGCTCAAGGATGCCAGCCTCAGCCCGGAAGAGCGCCGTCGCTACCTCGGGATTGCTTTAGACCAGAGCCGTAAAGTCGGCGGCCTGGCCCAATCGCTGCTGGAACTGGTGCGCCTGGAGCATGGCTTTGTGCAGCCGGTGATCGAAGGTTTTTCATTGCCGGACCTGGTGCAGGACATCTTCCAGAAATTCGAACTGACTGCCGAGGCACGCGGCATCACGCTGACGGCGAGCCTGCCGCCGCAGGTGCCGACGGTGCAGGCAGACCTGGGGTTGATCGAACGGGTGCTGACCAACCTGCTGGACAATGCCCTGCGGCATACCCCGGTGAACGGCGAAATCGAGGTCATCCTGTCGCCTCAAACCCATGCGGTAGCCGTCACCGTCAGCGATAGCGGCCCGGGCATCGACGCCGAATTACGCGAAGGCCTGTTCCTGCGCGCATTCACCATTGGCGGCGCCCGGCGCGACGGGGGGTTGGGCCTGCGAATCGTGCACCGCATCCTGCAACTGCACGGGCGCAGCATCAGCCTGGTGGACCGCCCTGGCCGAGGCGCAACCTTTACGTTTTCCCTGGAAACCCGAGCATCAGCGCGTTGACCCGCTCCGGTTCGAGCAACGCCGGGTGCGGGAGGACCGACTCCGGCACCAGCCTCATTGATGGCAGGAAAAACTCACGCCAGCGCCCACCAGCGCGGCAACAACTGGCGTACCTGGCCTTCGCCGAAACGGTCATCGATCAGCATCACCACGCCACGGTCCTGCTGGCTACGGATCACCCGCCCCGCCGCCTGCACCACTTTCTGCAGGCCGGGATACAGGTAGGTGTAGTCGTAGCCAGCGCCGAAGATCGCGCCCATGCGCAGTTTCATCTGTTCATTGACCGGGTTCAGTTGCGGCAACCCGAGGGTGGCAATGAACGCACCGATCAAGCGTGCCCCCGGCAAGTCGATGCCCTCGCCAAATGCGCCGCCCAGCACGGCAAAGCCGATGCCCTGGCTGTGTTCGGTGAACTGGTCGAGGAACGCCTGGCGCTCGGCCTCGGCCATGCCGCGTGACTGCTGCCACAGCACGATCTGCGGATGTCGCTCGGCGAGCAACTGCGCAACCTGTTGCAGGTAATCAAAGCTTGAGAAAAACGCCAGGTAGTTGCCAGGTTGTTGCGTGTACTGGCGGGCAATCAGCTCGACGATTGGCTCCAGCGAGGCCTGGCGGTGCACAAAGCGCGTGGAGATTTCAGCGACGATGCGCACCTGCAACTGCTCGGCCTTGAACGGTGATTCCACGTCGACCCACGCCGTATCCGCCGGCAAACCCAGCAAGTTGGCGTAATAATGTCGGGGGCTCAGGGTCGCGGAAAACAGCACGCTGCTGCGGGCAGCCGTCAATCGCGGGCGGATGAATTCGGCGGGCACCACATTACGCAGGCACAGGGTGGAACTGCTGCGTTTGCCGCTGAGCTGGCGCTTGCTGATGTCGAAAATGAAGTGCTCGTTGAACAGCTCCGCCACCTTGGCAAATTGCAGCACATCGAAATAGAAGGCCTGCAGGTCGCCGCTGAGGGACTCGGGGTGCTCGTTGAAGTATTCGCCCATGGCGCTGACGCACAGGCTCAGGGCCTGCAACAGTTTGTCCGGGCGGGCGGCGTAGGCCTGGTACGGCGCAAGCTGGTCCTTGTGCAGCGCGTTCCACTCACGGTTGAGGCGCTGCAAGGGTTTCTTCAACGGCTGCGGGGCGCTGTCGCGCAGGGTCTTGAGGTGGTACTGGTCGAGGCTGGCGCTGTACATCGAACGCGCCCGTTCGACCAGGTTGTGGGCCTCGTCCACCAGCACCGCTACACGCCATTGGTTGAGCTGGGCCAGGCTGAACAGCATGGCGCCAAAGTCGAAGTAGTAGTTGTAGTCAGCGACCACCAGGTCAGCCCAGCGCGCCATTTCCTGGCTCAGGTAATACGGGCAGACCTGATGGGCCAGGGCCACGTCACGCAGGTTGCGCTGGTCGAGCAGACGCACCTTGGACGCGGCGATGCGCGCGGCGGGCAAGCGGTCGTAGAAGCCCTTGGCCAATGGGCAGGAGTCGCCATGACAGGCTTTGTCCAGGTGCTCGCAGGCTTTGTCCCGCGCCACCAGTTCCAGCACACGCAACGGCAAGCCGGGGCTGCTGGCATACAGCACTTGGGCGGCGTCCAGGGCGAGTTTGCGGCCGGGAGTCTTGGCGGTGAGGAAGAACAACGTGTCCAATTGCTGGGGCGCCAGGGCCTTGAGCAACGGGAAAATCGTGCCGATGGTCTTGCCGATGCCGGTCGGTGCCTGGGCCATCAGGCAGCGGCCGGTGCTGACTGCCTTGTACACCGACTCGGCCAGTGAGCGCTGGCCAGGGCGAAAATCCGCATGGGGGAACGCCAGGGTCTGCGCGGCGTCGTTGCGCGCTGCGCGGTGTTGCATTTCCTGCTCGGCCCAGCCGAGGAACAGCGCGCATTGCTGGTTGAAGAACGGCTCCAGTTCACTGGCTTGAAAGCGCTGGTTGAGCAAGGTTTCGCCCTCACCGACGATATCGAAGTACACCAGCGCCAGGTCGATTTGCGCGAGCCCGAGTTTGCGGCACATCAACCAGCCATACACCTTGACCTGGGCCCAGTGCAATTGCCGATGGTTGGCGGGCTGGGCATCGAGGTCACCGCGATAGGTCTTCACTTCTTCAAGGCGGTTGGCATCCGGGTCATAGCCGTCCGCCCTGCCCCGCACCGTGAGCTGCTGGTATTGCCCCTCCAGCGCCACTTCATTCTGGTAGTGCTGACTGCGCCGCGACGCTACGGTACGGTGGCCGGCGATGCCTTCCTGGGCACTCGGCGACGGTGTGAAGCGCAGGTCGAGGTCACCGACCTTAGCCGTGAACTCGCACAGCGCCCGCACCGCGACGGTGTAGCTCAAGCGGATTGTGCCCAGCGCACATAGCAGACCGTCACCGGCATCTGGTACTCGCCGCAGAACTCCAGCCAGCGCAGCTGGTTGTCTTGCAGGCGATCGCCGGGGCCTTTCACCTCGATCATGCGGTAGGTCTTTTGCGCGGGCCAGAACTGGATCAGGTCGGGCATGCCGGCGCGATTGGCGCGGATGTCCAGCAGCAGCCGCTCGAACCAGTAGCGCAGGTGCTCGGCGGGCAAACAGGCCAGGGCCTGCTCCAGCAGCTCTTCGCTGAGCAGGTTCCAGAACACGAAGGGCGACTGGATGCCCCATTTGTCGCGGTAGCGTTGGCGGAGAGTGGTTTTGTAGCGCTCGTCCTGCAGTTGCTCGAAACACGCGGCGAACAGCGGCGCACGGCGCTGGTGAAAATCCGCGCTGTGCAGGTCGGCGGGGCCGCGCTGGAACGGGTGGAAAAACGAACCCGGCAACGGCGCAAAAATCACGTCCCAGCACAGCAGGCCGAACAACGAGTTGATCAGGCCGTTTTCCACGTAATGCACCGGCCCATCCGGCTCGCTAAGGTGCGCCTGCACGCAGTACTCCACCGACATCAAGGGTTCCGGCGGAGTGAGGGCCAGATCCAGGCGCGTGACCGGCCGTGGCTTGACCTTGGGCAATGCCGGCTCGCCCAGTTTGCGGCGCAGGCGTGGGATGACACGCAGCAAGTGCTGCTGTTCGGCGGCGCTTTCCGGGGCCTGTTGGGCCGTGTTCGCCAGGGCCATGGCCTGGGCGTAATCCTCCTGGCGCTCCAGCACGCGGATCAACCGTGAGCGGGCACCGGGGTAGGTGCAGTTCCGGTAAATCCGCTCCGCCACGGCCAGCTCGGCAGTGCGCTCGCAATATTGACCAATCTGGAACAACAGCTTGGCGCGGCGTTTTTCCAGCCAGGGGTTATCGGTGTCCAGCGTGGCAACCCCGGCCAGTACATCTTCCAGCGGCTCACCGGCCTCGAAGGCCTGCTGGCAGTGGTGCAGGAACAGATACCCCTGCACATCGTCACGATGGCGCAAACCACGGGATTCGGCGCAGAACTCGACCTTTTCATAGGTGTAGATGCCCAGGTCAGCCAATACAAACTCGGACCAGTCCTGATGCAGGTTGCCGAAGAACATCAGGCGCAGACGGTCGCACAGCTCCATCACAGTGAGGCTGAACAACCTGTCGGCCAGCTCGGGGCACCAGGTGGCAAAGCTGCGGCTGTCCATGAATTGCGCCGACAGCCCTTCCAGCCAATCGGTTTTCTTGCCTTTGGGCTGGTCTATCCAGGGCTTGAACGCGGCCAGGATTTCACCTTTTTGCAGCACGGCGAACAGCTCTTCAAAGGCCAGTAGGTACTGATCGTCCACCCAACCCAGTTCCATCAGCGGCCCGGCAGCGGCATGGGGGCAACCAATCTCCAGGTAATTGAGCTTGCCGGCCCGAAAATGCACGCCCTTGCGCATCACCATACGCACCAAAAGCGCCTGGGACGCCTGCGGCAACCTGTCAAATTGCTGAATAAAAAGCTGTTCGTCCGGGTCGAGCAAATCGGCATAGCGCTGTGCCAGCCAGAGCAGCACTCGGCGGAAGTTATGCAGGTAATACAGGGGATCGTCGAGGGGGTTGGCCATTTCACGCGCTGATCGAATACTGGTTATGCATACAGAGTGCCGTCCCAAATGCCCTGTTGCAATCGGTAATAGATAAATGGCACCTGCAACTTTTCTTATAAAAGTGATCAGATGGGAGAATCGATGGCGTAACATTTGTCGCCCGCCGCCTCTGGCGCGGGACTTTTCAAGGTCAAGGTAAGGGTTATGAACATGAAGAATCTGGGGCTGCCGCTGGTTGCACTCACTTTTCTGGTACTGGCCGGTTGCGCAACGCAAACCGTAGTGACGCTGCAAAATGGCACGCAGTATTTGACCAAGGACACCCCCAACGCCAAGACCGCCGACGGGTTCTACGAATTTACCGATATCGCCGGCAAGCGCATCCGAGTCAAAGCCGCCGACGTCGCGACGGTTATCAAAGAAAAATAACAATGAAAAGCCCCGCAGTG
>Ga0068851_10000281_pt1 | contig 23434 bp, 17 predicted proteins | sample KBSCornC12_FD_66588 | JGI IMG/M metagenome (GOLD analysis project Ga0068851, IMG submission 66588) | Corn rhizosphere microbial communities from Kellogg Biological Station, Michigan, USA - KBS Corn C1-2 | ecosystem: Host-associated > Plants > Roots > Rhizosphere > Soil ...
TACGTATAAAAAGCAATTAGTCCACAGGGCGGTGAAATGCAGATTGAGATCTATAGTATCAAAGGTTTTACAGGAAGTGCCTTGCGGGACAAGCTCGAGCATGCCTTGTTAGAACACCAGATCGAAAGTGAGATAAACGAAATCAATAGTGTTGCGCAATTTGTGCGGGCCGGTATACATTCGGTTCCGGCGATTCGTGTAGGCGATCGAATATTTCTGCATTCTCCGCATGCCATTATAGATGAAACAATTGGCCAGGTAATGGACTTCATCGTCAATGGAAGTCCTCCCTCTATCCTGGTTCCTATCGATTTTTCTGAAGAGAGTTTGCATGCTGTGCAATATGCTGCTATGATGGCGGAATCCTTACAACTTGGACTGACGCTGACCCATATTCATCTTCCCATTTATGATCCCGTATCCGGTGGCGCGTGCGATGTTTTACTTCAAAAAGAAAATACCAGTCAGCTGCATGATCTCGCTGATCAGATCCGGCAGGATTTCAGGAAGAGAGAAATCGATTTGACAGTGGATATTCACCTCGAAAGTGGTGATCCCACCAGTAACCTGATTCAACTTTCCTCTTCGGAACAATATAAATTGATCATCATGGCGACCAAGGGGAAGGATACAGCTTTTCGCCGTCTTTTCTCCACGATCACGGCTAATGTTGGTCGACATAGTCATAAACCAGTGATGATCATTCCACCACAAAGTGAAATGGAATTTCCAACTCGCTGGTTGATTGGATTTGACCAGGCTTTCCTGGACAAAGGGGCCTTGCATCGATTGTCGGAATTCCAAAGTGAGCAAGTCAAGTCAATGCTGTTTACGCATGTCAGTAATCCGAGAAAACCGATTGATGAGAAATTGCTTCAACAATTTCGTGAAGAGATATCGCAGGTGCAGGACAAGAAAACAAAGATGCAATGTGAGATCATCAATCCGCTTGGTCAGCCGGTAGATGAATTACTCTTGCGCAAAGCAAAGAGTGAATATGCTGATTTGCTCGTGCTGTTCTCTCAGCAGCGTTCCTTTATCGAGTCGCTACAACATTCCAGTGTCATCCGGAAGGTCATTCAGCAGCCGCCATTGCCGGTGTTGATTATTCCGCTTTAGTAAAAATTAGTAATCAGTAATCGGTAATCAGTATTCGGTAAACAGTGTATTGTAAGCAGCCCAGGTAAAAAATTAAGTCGGGCTCAAGATATTGAGCCCCTACTTAATTTTTTACTGCTTACTGCTTACTGCATACTGCTTACTGCCTACTGCTTACTGCTTACTGCTTACTGCTTACTGCTTACTGCTTACTGCTTACTGCTTCTCCTTCTCTGCCATTTCACAACTTCAATCCACAGCACTGATATCGCAGCCGTCAATACTCCGCAAACAATCATAGGTGCGGATGCAGGGGCCAGGCGGAAAAAATCGCGAATGAATGGAACAGTCAACATCAAACACAATATGCCTGCTGTTGTGATCAGGATGCCTATCAACAGCCTGTTGTTGTAACGGAATGTTTCTACAATGGAATAATAAAAAGAGCGGTTGACGAGGGTCAATAAAATATTGGACGAGATGAGTGTCAGAAATACAGCGGTACGCACTTCATTTTCCGAAGCACCGGCATGCACTTCGAATTGATACATAAAAATGACGCCGGCGGTGATGACAAGGCCCTGGATCAGGCTCATCGTTAATTCATTCCATTGGAAAAAAGTTTTAGACACCTTGCGAGGTGGCAAGTGCATGGCATTCTTTTCCATAGGTTCATTTTCATAGGCGATGGAGCACGTTGGTCCCATGATCAATTCGAGGAAGATGACGTGGATCGGCATGAACATCACCGGGTAAATCCATCCCAATAAAAGAGGAAGTGAAACGGTAAGAATAATCGGGATATGAATAGAAATAATGTATTGAATTGCTTTTTTGAGATTGGTATAAATTCGTCTTCCAGCTGCAATGCCATCGATCAGCGTGGAGAGGTCATCTTTGACTAATACCAATGCTGCTGCATTTCGTGCTATTTCAGTTCCCTTCTTTCCCATCGCAATACCGATGTGTGCACTTTTCAAAGCGGGTCCGTCATTGACGCCATCACCCAGCATGGCGACTACTTGTTGATCTTGTTTCAATGATTCCACCGCAGCGAGTTTCGCTTCCGGAAACATTCGCGAAAAAAGAATGTGGTCACGGACGGCCTGTTGAAATTCTTCTTTTGGAAGCCGCATGAGATCTTCACCATTAATATGTTTTTCAAAGCCGCGCAGACCCGCCAGTTTGGCGATGGAAGTGGTGGTCCTGGCATTGTCACCGGTAAATACTTTTACTTCAAGTCCGGCCTGGTAAAACGAATCGAAGACACTTTGAATACCTTGTTTGGGCGGATCGAAAAAAGCAATGAGTCCCGAGAATGAAAATTTGAAATCCTCTTGTCTTGTTGGAAAATTATTTCCTTCAAATATTGAAGTGGCGACGCCGAGAACACGATAGCCTTCTTGAGTAAACTGATCCAATGCAGTTTGAATTCGTATTGTTTCGATGGCCGTCAAAGAACAAACCCGGATGATGGCTTCGGGTGCACCTTTAGTAGCAATATTTCGCACACCATCTTCATCTTCATGGATGTGTGTCATCATGGGTGGAGTGCCGCCCAGGGGATATTCGTGAATTAGGTTGAAAGAAACACGCTGATCATTTTCAAAATGATGTTCATAGAGTTGATGGATGGTTTTCTCCATCGGATCAAACGGTATGGGTTCGCTGGCCCACATGGAGGCTTCCAATACAGCTAATGCAGCAGCATTAAATTGGTTTTCATTTTTGTAGATCGTGTCGTGTTGAAAATCATAGAGGCCGGCAAAGCTCATTCTGTTCTCTGTGATGGTGCCTGTTTTATCGGTACACAAAACTGTGGTGCTGCCGAGTGCTTCTACTGTTTGCATTTTTTTTATGATGATGCCGCGTTTCATCAATTTCCATGCACCGATCGCCATGAAGGTGGTGAAGGCAACCGGGATTTCTTCGGGCAAAATAGCCATGGCCAATGTAAGCCCTTCTAACAAGCTGCTCAGCAGGTTGTGTGTTTTATTAAAATTAAATCCCCAGAGAATAAAAAAGATCAACATGCCGATGAGCGTCATGCGTTTGACAAAGTGATCGATTTGAATTTGTAGTGGGGATCTTTCTTCGTGAATTTCTAAAAGCGATTTTCCGAGCTGACCAAGTTTAGTATTGGATCCTGTGGCAGTGACCTGGTAGACCATTAAACCGGAAGCAACTGCTGTGCCCTGGTAAACCCGTTTGTCTTCTGCAAATTCAGATTTATAGACAGGCATGGATTCGCCGGTGAGGCTGGATTCATTGATGGAGAAGTCGTGGCTGTATAGGATGTCGCCATCGGCCTGCAGGGTGGAGCCTTCTTCATTCATCACCAGGTCGCCCGGAACGATATCAGGTGTTGATATTTCGATCAGTTGACCGGCACGAACCACCATGCTGAGCGGAACATTTAGTGCTTCGAGAGCTTTGAGAGAGGTTTGACTGCGATGATCCTGGTAAAAAGATATGCCGGAGACGACGACGATTGCGAAAATCATAAAATACGCATCGCTGTTTTGGCCGAGAAGGAGATAGATGGTCGCCACGCCGATCAGGAGGATGAGCATGGGTTCTTTAAAAAGGCTGAAAAGTATTTTCCACCAGGTATTGTTGTTGGGTTGACGCTGGACATTGGCGCCATGAATTTTGCGGGCTTCAATTACCTGGTCATTTGTGAGGCCGACCAGTTCTTTTGGCAATTGAATTTTATGTAGCATATCCGCTTTGTATCAAATGCAACGTGTTGATGGGGTGATCATCGACAAGATAGGGGAATGTTTTTAAAAGAACTTTAACCGATAGTTAAATTGAGTTTAACTTCAAATCGTCTGCCGCAGGACGTTTTTGCAAGTAGATTTGGTTAATTATTTATTTTATTAATTAAAACCCCTTCAGTATGAAAAATTATTTTTTACTCTTTTTGATTTCTGTGGTGTTTTGCAATTTCACGAACGCACAGTTTAATATTCAATCCTTTACCCTGGACACCTTCAAATTACCCATTTTGGATCGAAAAGCGTTGTCTATTGGTGGGACTTTGAGTACTCATCACAATTCATTGGATGAAACAGGATTTGAATATCATTCTAAAGACTCAGGTTTATCTTCCAGCCAGTCCGTTTTATATACTCACTATCAAAACAGGCCGGATCTTCAAGCATTTCTTTACCTGGCTAGCAGTCCCAATTTTTCATTTTATACGCGAAAAATTGATGGCCAGGTGGATATGGTAAATAATTACTTTAGACCTGATCTATTATTTTACACTTATCATAGAAACTATTCAGGAAATCAATTTTTTGAACTTGGATATGGTTCGTCTGTAAATTATTCTTATCAGAAAAATGCTGGAGAATTTTCAGATATCACTAATAACCAGGAACGAAAATCCATAGATGGAAATGCCTACATTGATCTGGCTATTGGAAATGGAAGAATAGAGCCGATCTCTGATCTATCCCTGGCTCTTTTTATGTTGCAGGATGCAGTTGAACTTGGTGTTAATCCTGCCGACATTCACCAGGAAGATATCTATGATTTTGCTCAACTCATGGCTGTTGTTCAGAATGAACGTGTATTTGATTCCAGGAAAAAACGGATATACGAACTTCGAACGTTATATGATTTTATGGAATCAAAAGGGTGGGTCGTGCCAAATGATCCTGGGTTTTTTACCGTTTTAACCGACAACTGGATTTTTACCACCTATAATTTTCGAAATACAGGAAAGCGCTGGCGATTCGGATTTACCCCTGAATATATACTGGATGGACAAAAAACAGTCTATACCGACACGTTCACTACTAAATATACAGATCACACTTTTGAGGGTTCTCTGTATGCGCAATTTGATAAGGTAACACCGATCAATGTGCACAAGGATAATTTTCGAAGTCATGAATTAAAGGGAACAGTTTCTACGCTCTTGTATGGAGGGAATGGGCCAAGCACTAATCCGGTTTATTTTGATCTTGACTTCAATAATACTTTTGGCCGAAACTGGTATCCTAATTCGAGGACGCAGATAGCCACTGCATTAGAATTGAATTATTTGTATCATGATCGTCTGGATGAAGTTCAATTTGGAATTAATAATAAAAGGCATGGCTTAATGGCTGCTCTTACTGGTAATGCCAATTATTTTATTTCATATCGTACCCAACTGAGAGTGGATGCATCGGTTTCTTATTCATGGAATGCATTTAAAAATTATTTTATTACTCCCGATGGACCAGTGGTGATCGATAGTAAGAGTAATGGATTCAACGCCTATTTAAATGCGAGTATAGCGGTTTCCATATTTTGAAATAATATGCTAAACACAAATTTTTGTTATTGTTGGAGTTCCGCCGTAGTGAGCTCGCCATAAAGGCTCAGTCCTTTAGGGTCGAAGTATCTCCAACAACTAGTTGAATCCACCGTTCATTTTCTTTTGTTAATCAATTCCAGCACCCCGTTAATAAAGGTTAGCGGATGAATCGGGTTGCCGGGTACATATAAATCAATTGTATACCGGGATAAAAAACTTCTGTTCAATGCAGGACTTCCTTCGAATATACCGCCACTGATAGCATCGGTGCCCGCCAGGATTATGATTTTAGGTTCAGGTATGGCATCATAACATAACTGTAATGGCTGTGCCATATTTTCTGTGATCGGGCCCGTAATCACAATTCCATCGGCATGACGTGGGGAAGCAACAAACTCGATCCCGAACCGTCCCATATCGAAATTTACATTACCGCAGGCATTCAATTCCAATTCACAACTATTATCTCCACCCGCGGACACCTGTCTTAATTTTAATGAACCACTGAAATATTGGCTGATTTCTTTTCTGAGCAAAGCAGGATCCAGTTCAATTCCTTCTTCCTTCCCTTCTTCGATTATCAGTCTGCTCCGTTCATTGGTGGCTAACTTATAATCCGTGGTAAATTTTATTTTATCGGGAAAGGCAAATGCGCATTCACCGCAAAATGTGCATTTGCCTAAATCAATGGAAACCGGGTTAGTGGAAATGGCATGAGTAGGGCAAAGGTCTGCCAACTCAGTTTCATCAATGCTTACTTTGCTGATCACCGGCCTACCTCTAAAACGACCTGGTACTTTGGCAGTCGTCACATCAGGAATAAATTGTTTACCCTGGTGAAGCCATATTTTAAGATTATTGAGCATTTCTTCTGAGCTTTATTTTTTATAAATCATGGCCGCAATAGGAGAGGTCAAAGCTTTTATTCGAAATCGGGAAATCCGAAATTTCATTATTGCGCACCGCCAATGCTAGCGCAAGCCAATTGTGAAAAGAAGGATCTTTTATTTTGTAGACGATCAATTCTCCGTCATGGCCTGTAATGGCGCAATGACATATTTCCCCTCTCCATCCTTCTACCAATGAGATCGTAAAGGAATGAGGTGATGGAGAAGTAACATGACCGGTATGCTGGATTTCATCCGGCAGATCCTTGATCAGCTTCCTGAGATAACCGATGGATTGATTGATTTCTTTTTTGCGCATTCGAGCCCTGGCATATACATCCCCCTGATATTTGATCAATGGATGATGCGATAACTCCGCATATAAGTCATGAGGGTGAGATAAGCGAATATCCCTGTTAATGCCGGTCATCCTTGCCGTCATGCCCACCGTTCCAATCATTTCAGCTTGTTCAGCGGTTACCACTCCCGTTTTTTCGAAACGGGCCAATGCACTCGGCAGGCTGAACAATTCTTTGGAGATTTCTTCAAAATCTTTTTCGAAATCGTCCAATAAACGAGTCAGCTCATCTGCTAATTCTTTTGTAAATGGGTAATGGTTATTGGCTGGTCGAATTAAGCCTTTCGATAAACGGTTGCCACACCAGATTTGAAAATAATTGATAACCGGAGTCCTTAATCGTCCAAAAACGGCACTGCCCAATTGATACGCCACATCAGTACACATAGCACTTAAGTCTCCGGTATGAATGGCTATACGTTCTAATTCAAGCGCAATGGTTCTGGGCAATTGCAGGTCCCTGGCTGGTCGAAACCGGCATAAGCTTTCCCACAGGTTGACAAAGGCGATGGTATGTCCAGCGACGGAATCACCCGCAATATTTTCTGCCAGTGTTATTCGCTGCAGTAATTTCTTTTTTTCTAAAAATAACGATTCAATTCCGCGATGCTGATACCCTAATTGAATTTCCAGATGCAGAATTTGTTCGCCATTGCAAATGAACCGGAAGTGCCCGGGCTCGATTATACCTGCATGGATAGGTCCGACACCAACTTCATGCAATTCCTCGCTTTCAATGGCAAAAAAAGGATAATCGGCAACTGTCATTTTTTTATCAAACCGGTTTTCAGGAAAACGAACCGGTTTCAGCCAAGGGTGATCGGTGTAGGCTATCCCAAAATTTTCATGGATCTCCCGTTCAAATCGCTCAAATACCAAACTGTGTTGTGAAAAAGAAGGTAAAGGATGTTTAGGATCAACAACAGAGGAGGAGATATTGATGCTGTGTTGTTCATCATTGGCCATACAACAAATCAGTTTGATGTTGCCGGAATAAGGGTATCCAAAGTAACTCGTACAATGAGCCCCCATTCCTTTGAGCAAACTCAGTACGTTTAATTCCAAAAAAGCGGAATAGTCCATCTCCGGGATGGACGAGACGGGAATGGTTTCATTATTTTTTATACTGACATAGCTCATATTAATGCGGGAGATTTTGGATGGCGTCCTGAATCAGGGATACAAATTCCTGTGGAGGATTGAGTCCGAGATACACGACCAGTCCCAATAAGATATATTGTGACAGGGATTCCATCGGGTTTATTTTTTCAATATTTTCTTCTTTAAATTCTACGGGCGGGGTAAATAGGAGTTTAAATACATTTTTTCCGAAAGCCCAGATGATGATGGTCAATAATATCATCACGACCACCAATAACCACAAATAATTCGCCTCAAATAAGGCGCGGAAAATCATAAACTCACTGATAAATAAACCCGAAGGCGGCATAGCGGATGAAAAAAAGAAAGCCAGCAACATCACGATGGCGCCGGTATGATTGTATTTGAAATAATTACCGACATCATAAATGCTTTTGCTTTTATAAACACGGTAGATCTGTCCCTGCTGAAAGAAAAGGCTTGATTTGACAAATGAATGCAGGATGATGTGCAATATCGCCGCATAATACCCTATTCCACCGGCGACCAGTCCCAGTATGATAATCCCTGCATGTTCAATGCTCGAATAGGCAAACATGCGTTTGATGTTTTTCATCCTGGACATGTATACCGTGGCTACAAAAATGGACAGGATGGCGGAAATCATCATTACATGATTCGCCCACGTGTGAATATTCGTATTAGCCGCGACCGTATAAAATCTAAAAATGCCGACGAAACCCACATTCATCAAAACACTGGATAATAATGCTCCTGCAGGGGAGGGTGCCTTATCCTTCGCGTCGATACCGGCTGTGTACATCGGCACTAATCCCATCTTAGCCGTAAATCCCGTGAAAATAAAAATGAAGGCAAGCCGTAACCAAAATATATTGAGGGTATTTCCTTTGCTGATCAGGTTTTTAAAAGAAAGATCCTCTGTTCCCGCCTGGGGCAAAGAAAAACTCAGGAACAAAATGCCGATAAATACGAGTGTAATGCTGATGGCGCAAACAAAAACATATTTCCAGGTTCCTTCCAGTGAGCGGTTGTTTCGACGGTGATAGATAAGAGCGGAAGCACTCAGGGTAGTCAACTCTACGAATATCCAGGTTACGGCGATGTGATTGGAGAGGTAGGCCGCACTTAAGGCCATCAATAAAATAATCACGGCACCGAAATAAATGGCCGTATGTCCTGGATTATCCTGCTTGCTGCCTAAATAAATATAACTATGGTAAACGGCGGGAATGCTGATGATAGTTAAGGTGACCAGTAACAGAATACCTAATCCATCAAAAGTGAAATAATGTAATTCGGTCTGGTTGAAGTGCATGTAGGCATAAACAGTGAACCCTACTTGTAAGAACAGGAAGGCGATAACCAACAGGTAATTGATTATCCTGTTTTTATTCAGAAATACTAATGCCGCCAGGCCCAATGCACCCGCTAAATATATTCCTGTCATGCTCACTTCCATTAGCCGTTAATCCTTGAGACTTTTTAACTGATCGACATCCACATCTTTTAATTCATCTCCGATCCTGTTGACAAAAATGCCCAGCAGAAATACACTGGCGAAAATATCGAGGAGGATTCCCAGGTTGACCAGCACCGGCATTTCATTTCCAACGGCAAGAGATAATATAAATACCCCATTTTCAATGACCAGGTAGCCCATCACATGGGTGATGATTTTATGACGGGTGGCAATGATGTACAAGCCAGTAAACAGCGTAGACAATGCCACCACAAAAAATATCCTGCTGATCCGGGAATCCGTAATGGTATTCGATAAAATAAAAGTGGCAATAATGATAAGGGTAATGATGATAAGCGATATGAAATTGGGTAAGAAAGGTTCTGTATCGCGGGTGATCCTGTTTCTCTTCATGATATATTGCAGGAACAAGGGAATAGCAATGGTTTTTATAACGATGGTTTCCAGAAGAATTAACGTCAGGTTGACGGCATTGATTTGGATCAGTTCGATAAAGGCGATACCGAAAAGCAAAATCCCCTGAACCGCCAGTATTTTAATATAAGTCAGCAGGCGATGCGCAATACCGAGGTAGAGCAGCGATATGGTGAATATTAATAATAAAACATTGGTCATGATGAGTCAGTGTGTTTTATTCATTAATTAAATAAACCTAAAATCAATAATACGCCCAGGAAAATCAATAATGAGACCGACGACAAGGCCAGGATATATTGCGCATTATGATTCATCCGGAACCTGGCGGTGAAGGATTCCAATAATCCAATAGCCATGGCAAAAAGTATCTGCATTCCGAAAAAGATGGGAATAGTCAGGTACAAAGGAAAATCACCCATAAATAAATTGGCAATCAGGCAACCATACATCGCAAATTTTAAACTGGTTGTATAGAAAATCAATCCCAGGTCAAAGCCGTTGTTGTCCAATATCATCACTTCATGCACCATCGTAAGTTCCAGGTGCGTCTTGGGGTCATCAAAAGGCATGCGGCTATTCTCCACCATAGTAATGATGGTCAGGACAAAAGTGGCCAATATGCCGAGAACATAAGAGATAGAGGATCCAAAGTGCAGCGAGTTAAAAATTTGCTGGAAAGAAGAATGACCGGTGAGTAAGGCCAACGAACCCATCAAAATGAAAAAGGCCGGCTCGGCAAACATAGAAAACAAAGCTTCCCGGCTGGCCCCCATGCCTTCGAAACTGCTGCCGGTGTCCAGTGCAGAAATGATATTGAAAAATTTTCCAACACCGAGTACATAAGCAAAGAAAACAAAGTCCCCTTCAAATGAAATAATCCCCTTGTATGCGCCCAACGGGATGACCATGATGGCGGTGATCACAGAAGCAAAATAAATGCTGGGAGCGATCTGAAAAATAAAACTGGTAGTCTTGCTATACACGGCACCCTTTTTCAACAGACGCAGGATATCTTGCATCGGTTGAAAAATGCCAGGCCCTTTGCGGCCGGAAGTGATGCTCTTCGTCCGGATGATAATACCCGTAAAAAAGAGACTGGCCAGTATGATTAAAACAAAACTTATCATTCCTTATAGGGTATTTAAAAACTTAATTAAGGATTGGATATATTCGAATACATATGGAATGCCCAGCACCAGCGTAATAAATACCATTCCATAAAGTATATAAAACTGCAGATTGCCATTCTGCAGGAAGGAAAACTTGCCGATAAATGATTTTAGCATGTTTAACGGAACATCGATCAACCATTCTTCTATCTTATCATACGGATGAGTTTCCTGTCCGCCATTGACCGGAAAGATTCCGGAAATGTCAGTTTTCTTTTTATGAATGGAGAGGAAAGGCTCTGCTAATTTGCGGTATGCCCTGGTGAATGAACTGGCGGTATATTGCATTTTACTCGTGGGGACTACATATCCGCAAGCCCAGGTAGCATTTATGTATTGAGGTTTATCGCTGGTGATTTTTTTCCTTATAAAATAAATTAATCCCGTGAGTCCCAAAAACACTAAAGCGCACAGGCCCACCATAGAAAGTGTATCGGCAAACGGAAGCTTTCCAGGCACCACCGTATGACCGGGAATAAGGGTAAATAATTGCAGCGGTTTTGAAATCGCAACGATAAAATATTGTGGAAATATTCCTATAGCCAGCATGACCATGACCCCTGCATACATAGGGATCAATTTCCCCATTCCTGCTTCCTTCGGAGCATCGGGAAATTGATGTCGGGCAGTTCCTAAAAAAATAGCCCCGTATGCTTTTGTAAAACACAACATGGCCAATCCGCCGATAAGGCCTAATCCGAACAAGCCGCAAACAATGGCATTCAATAAAACTTTGTCTGCACTTTGCAGACCGGTAAACATTCCATTATAAATAAGGAATTCAGAAACGAATCCATTAAAGGGTGGTAATCCGCAAATCGCCAGCGCAGCGATAAGAAATAAAAATGCGGTGTGAGGCATCTTTTTGCTTAAGCCGCCCATCCTTTCTATATCGGTGCTGTGGGTGGCCTGGTAGACATTGCCTGCACCATAAAATAATACGGATTTAAAAAGAGAATGATTTAACGTGTGCAGCAAGGCACCTGCAAAACCAAGAAGAGTCAAAAGCTGGTTCCCCTTTCCTATGCCGATACATCCGAGTCCGATGCCTATTCCAATGATACCGATGTTTTCAATGCTGTGATAGGCCAGCAATTTTTTGATGTTATGTTGAATGATAGCCAGCATCACACCATACAACCCGGATACAATGGAAATAAATAAAATGATATAGCCGAGAATTAGGTAATCGGTTTTAATTAAAAGCAACATGCGGAGAATACCGTAAATACCGATTTTAATAATTACGCCGGACATAATTCCTGATACATGTGCAGGAGCTACCGGATGTGCATACGGTAACCACGTGTGAAAGGGAACAAATCCGGATTTGATGGCGAATCCAAAAAAGAAACACAGAAACAATGAAGCACTGGTCAATAAAGAATAGGTGGAAGAGAAAGCTGTAATGGCAGTAAAGTCATAGGCATTCATCTTCATGGATACCCAGATAAAACCCAGGGTCAGAAATAAAATGCAGATATGGGACTGAATCAAAAAATTGATGCCGGCATTTAACGTCTCCCGTTTTTGATATTCGAAAATGATGAGGATGAAGGAGGATAACGCCATGATTTCCCAGGCAATGAGAAATACAAAAAAGTTTTGCAGGACACAAATGCCAATTAAGCTGGCCTGCACCAAAATAAGACTGATCCAATGCAGTGATAAGTTGGTTTTTTGTTCACGGTAGGCTTTCATATAATGCAAACCATAGAAGGCCCCTGTGATAAAAGTGAAATTGATGATCAGGATAAACCATCCCGATAAAGCATCCATCCGCACCGGAATGACACCGGTCACTAAAGAGCCCCGGAATAAATATTCATAAGTAGTTCCGCTTAAGGATTGAAAAGCTAAAACGCTGCTGAGTATGGCGAGTAAACTGACAATGCACACTGTAATGATTCCTTTCCACCTGGCGCTCATCACCGGAATCAGTATGAAGGCTGACAACACAAGTAATATGAACTGGCCGACGATGCTCATCAGATAAACTTAAAAATAGTCCCTAAGAACACCAGGACAATAAAGAATACACCATAGAGGATGTAAAGCTGGAGTTTGCCATTTTGAATAAACTGGAAGTAATTCAAGGAATACAGCAACCGGTCCACTATGACCTCGATCACCCTGGACACAAAAAAATCGTTATAGTGCGAAGAGTGTTTTCGGGTAACCGGAAATATTTCCTGGCCGGATATCTCCGGATATTTTTTCTTTTCCAACACGACAAAATTTAACAGCTTGCTCAGTGATTTGGAAAACGATTTTCCGGTATACTGCATTCTTGATGATGATGCAACATATCCACAACCCCAGGTCAATGCTGTGACTGCCGGGTGTTTACGGGTTACACTTCTTCTTACGATGTAAATGAGCATTACGACCAGTATAAACAACATGGCATATTTTCCAATGGAGGACAGGCTGGTGATCAGGGAAGTTGGCATCCAATCCTGTTGTGATGAAAGTGCTGGCACCAATTGGACAACAATTTCACTGGCCACTGAAAAATAAAATTGGGGAAACAAACCAATGGAAAGCATGATGAGGAGGATGAAATATTGGGATAACCGCATTCCTAATCCAACTTCCTGTGGGGGCTCGTGTAAATGGGTGCGTGGTGTGCCAAGGAATATAGTTCCAAAACTTTTAGTGAATGTGAGCATCGAAACACCTCCTATTACGGCAAGGCCTCCTAATGAAATGACCAACGGTGTAATGTACGTTATACTGATGAACTTAATGCCGGCTATAATGCCGCTGTAGAGAAGAAATTCTGAAACAAAACCATTGAACGGAGGTAATCCTCCAATGGCCAATCCACCAATCAGGAATATGGTAGCAGTTTTTGGCATGCTGTGGATCAAACCGCCCAGTTTTTCCATATCCCTGGTATGGGTTTGATCATATATTGAACCGGCCGTAAAGAAGAGCAGGGATTTAAATAAGGAATGATTTAAAGTATGCAACAAAGCACCTGTAAATCCCAGCACCATCATTAATGTATTGCCACTTCCCATCCCCATGAGTCCAAGCCCAATACCAATGCCGATAATACCAATATTTTCTATGGTACAATAGGCCAGCATTTTTTTATAATCCCGGTGAACGGCTGCATTCAGTATGCCAAATAATCCTGTCAGCACTGAAAGAAGTATGATCATCACACCAAGGAGCATATGATCCCTTTGCAGAAAAAAGAGAATCCTGAAAATTCCATAGATACCCAGTTTAACAATAACGCCCGACATCACTCCTGAAATATGGGCAGGGGCCGCCGGATGTGCCTGGGGCAACCACGAATGCAATGGGATGAACCCTGCTTTAATCCCAAACCCAACAAAAAATAAAAGAAACAACCACAAATTGGGTTTCGTGGAAAAGAATTTTTCAATGGATGAAAATTCGAATGAGCCCTCTGAAAAATAAACCCAGATAAATGCTGCCGTGAGAAACATCACCCCGATATGCATCTGAACGAAATAATTGAGACCGGCATGCAGGGTTGATTTATTTTGATGCTCAAAAATGACCAGAAGAAAAGAGGAGATGGACATTATCTCCCATACAATCAGAAATACAAGACCATTTTGCACCATGCAAACCCATAACATCGAGGATTGAAATAATAAGAACAATATCCAGTGCAACGCCAGGTTGGCTCGTTGTTCGTGATATTTTTTCATGTAGCCTATTCCATAGAAAGCTCCGTTGATACAGGTTAAATTGATAATCAGGATAAACCAGGCAGACAGGCTGTCAATTTGAAGGGAAATTTTTCCGAAAACAATACTTTGCGGTAGGATAATATGGACATCATTTCCGGTCAACACTTTGATTGCCGGAACAGAGGTGACAACCGCCATCATTAAGACAAAAACAAAATTGGCTTTAGCTCTGATCGTAGCGGGCAATATAGAAAGTAAAATCATGCCTGCTATGGGCAACAGAATGACAAGGGAAAGCAGTAAAGCGACAGTCATAGCTATTCGATAGCGCGGTTATTCGGTTTGATTTTATTCTGTCAAAGAAAGGCGAATGATTTTCATCTTAGGCAGATTGCAGTTGCGGTTGGGTCTTGCAAAGTTGCAAAATCAGGATGAGTATCACGATCATCAGAGTATTCCATATAAAATAAAGAATGAGTCCCAAAGTCGTTTCTACCCATGTGGCATCGAGAATGGTCCACACGACACTGATAGCGCTGATCATGAGATTCGCAGTGAGTAATGCAGGTAATGAAGTTTTCTTTTCCTTGTAACATCCTCTCAACAACCAAAGTGCTTTTGCAAGAATGAGATAGGCCCACATCTCGATGGTCCAGCTTAAGGAATCAGGATTGGACATCGTGAAAGCAGCAGTCAGTGAATCATACAGCGGGACATTCGCATGCACAAGATGAGGAATGAATGTAGTCTGGCAGATATAATTGAAAATAACGAGCGTACCAAAGATGATGATCAATGCATGTGCTAGTTGAACCTGGCTCTGGATATATAGATTATGTTGGTAATCTTCTTTTTTGTGTCCGTATACCAGCAGCATTAATCCTGCGATCAATATGAAACCAAAATAATAAGGTAACTCCTGGAGATGATGATAGTTGGCTTTGAAAATTTCTACTGATGTCCAGGCAGGTTGGGGCGCGATGAACATTACAATTGCTACGGCAACCGGAGCTGAAAGAATAAATCCGATCAGGGAAATCCATGCCCCAGTCCGGATAGACAGGTTGAAATTAAGCGGCATGGAAGTGTGATTGACCATGGTGTTCGGTTTTCCAGTATGAAAGCAACAGGATGAAATTGAAAACAGCTAATCCGAACATGATCCCGGTAATTATCCAGTTGGTCCCTAGCCCGCGATAATGCATGACTAAGTTTAATCCTCCAATGGTGAGATTCATCAATAAGGTGAACACCAGCATAATGGGGGCAAGAAGAAATCCTATCTTATGTTGCCTGAATAATAATATCCCGGTGCCGCAAAGAGCAGGAAGTATGATGGCGAGATCAAGGACATGAACAGGATTTGTGGGGAGTCCTGCGAGTATCAAACTTTCCGGTGAAGTGTCGTATAAAATCGCAGTGACAACATCCGATAACCAAAGGACGTAAAAGAGTACAGAAATAGCGATGAAATAAACACTAATCAACCTGGTTTTTGCAGAGAGTGCTTCCTCTTCTTGTGCCGGCTTCATCAATTCTGAATAAAGGAAAAAGAGTACTGAATAAAAACTCAAACCGAGACAAAGACAATAGAAATAAAAGAGGGAGTTAAAATGAATATCAAAAGTGTAAATCATAAAGGTGTAGGCCAGGTAGAGATTAGCACCGGCCCAGATGAATTTAGCAGGGCGGCTACCTCCGTAGGCCAAGGCGGCACAGATCAATAAAACCGGGGTGATCATGAAGAGATCGATAAGGTCCTGTCCTATTGACTGTGCCTGCCAGTTAATGGATTCCTGGTGATAAAAACCGGGAGTGTAGAGGCCTACGACACTTACAATGCCCACCAATGTGGACAAGGGGAGAGAGAAGACTAGTATAAATTTTTCTTTTTTCGTGCTCCTTCAAAATAGTTCCTACAAGGATACAAGAGCCGCTTCTGGAGGCAAATGATGGCGGTCAATGGGAGGCATGATAGTGGTCAATTTGTGAGTAGTGAGTAGTGAGTAGGAATTGGCCGTTGGCTGGAGCTCTCTCCGCCAACCAACGAGTTACTTTACGGGTTGATGGAGATGGTTCGGCTGCGCTCACTACGGCGGAGCTCCAGCCAACGGCCAACATTTTGAAAATCTTGAGCCCCTACTTGATTATTTAGCAATTGTTTTTACCCAATCTTAAGGGAAGTCATCGATATCGACCCCATCACCGTCCGGTCATTGAAAAATGAAATTTCATCCTTCTCTTCCTTCAATCCAAGGGTGTATAAAAGAGGCAGGTAATGTTCCGGTGTCGGAATAGAGAGTTGGAATGCTTTGCCTTGTGCCTGGTAATTGATCAGTGATGAATAATCACCATCGGCAATTAATTTTTTCATGGTGGTGTTAGCTTCAACAGCCCAGTCATATCCTGAGTTTGGATTGTCCCAATCGATGATCCCGAGATTGTGAACCATATTGCCACTGCCCACCATCAAAATACCTTTTCTTCTCAAGGCATTCAGCTCTTTGGCCAACGCGTAGTGATATTGTGGACCTTGCTGATAATCGAGGCTTAATTGTATCACCGGAATATCAGCTGCGGGATACAAACGTTTGACCACGCTCCAGCATCCATGATCCAATCCCCATGATTGATCAAGTCCAACTTCTGTAGAAGTTATTAATTGTTTTGTTTGAGAAGCGAGTTCAGGACTGCCAGGAGCAGGATATTCAACAGCAAATAATGCAGGAGGAAAGCCGCCGAAATCATGAATAGTTTTTGGTTTTTCCATTGCAGTCACAAATGTGCCTCGTGTTTCCCAATGTGCAGAAATGCAAAAGATGGCATTGGGTTTTGGGAGAGTTTGCCCCATTGCTCTCCAGCCTCTTGCAAACTCATTGTCTTCAATCGCATTCATTGGCGAGCCATGTCCCAGGAATAGCACGGGCATTTTTTCTGTTGGATCGAGTGACTCCACAGAGCGATGTAAGTCCTGCAGTTTTAATGCAGCACCTACGACTGGCAAGAGGGCAAGGGATTGAAGGAATTTTTTGCGATGCATTGGTGCAAAGTTAGGGAAAAGGCTAAGGCGGAGGCTAAGGCTAAGGCTAAGGCTAAGGCGGAGGAATAATGAATATCGAATAATGAATATCGAAGTGAGAAGTGGAAGTAAGAAGTCAGAAGTGGAGTGGCGAAAGCGGAGATTTTTTCCTCAGCCTTCGCCTTCTCCTCAGCCTTTGCCTAACTACTGTTTGATCAGTTGGAGATCGGCACTAATTTTTACTTCTTCTCCGAGCAATAAACCTCCTGTTTCCAGTGCAGCATTGAAGCTTAGACCGAAATCATTTCTGTTGATCATTCCATTGACGGTCAGGCCTGCTTTTTGATTGCCCCAGGGATCTTTCATTGTACCACCGAATTCAATATCAAAGGTGGTAGGTTTTGTTACTCCTTTGACGGTCAGATCGCCATGAATTTTATATTCATCTGAGCTGATTTTCTCAAGGGACTTGCCGACAAATTGGATCTTATCGAATTGTTCGACATCAAAGAAGTCTGCACTTCTCAAATGTTGGTCGCGGCCGGCATCCCCGGTAGTGATGGAAGCCGGGTCGATGGTGAGCGTGACATCCGAAGTGATTGGATTGGCATCGTCAGCATCAATGGTGGCGGAGAATTTACCAAACGAACCTTTGACGTTAGTGATCATAAGGTGTTTGACTTTGAAGCCGATTTCAGAATGGATTGGATCGACACTCCATTGGGTTCCGGTTAAAACAGCAGTTGTTGACATGATTAAGTTTATTTTATTGTGAATACATCTTGTTGTCGCTACAAAGATGGGGGCAAATAACTATACAAAAGTAACTACTATACCAAAGTATACCGGTATACCTTTGTATAGTTACTGTCGGATATACAGTATGGGACCAAAATTCCCTTATCTTTGCCCCGGATTAAAGCCCAACCGCATCATGCCCAACGTAAAAGCGATAGAAAGAGCCCGGAGTTGTTCGACCGAATTCGTCCTGGCCATCAACGATACCCTCAATGTGATGAGCGGAAAATGGAAGCTCCCCATCATCGGCACCCTGATGTATGGAAAGAAGCGATTCAAAGAATTGGAGCGCCTCATTCCCAAGATTACACCGAGGATGCTTTCAAAGGAATTGAAAGAACTGGAGTTGAATGGGATGATCAAGAGAACGGTTTATGACTCTATCCCGGTGACGGTCGAATATGAGCTCACGAAATCGGGTATGTCCTTAAGTGAAGTATTGGAATCGATGATGGTGTGGGGCGTGGAGCATAGGAAGAATATGATCAGGAAGTAGGCTATCCATCAAACGGCTCCACATGTATCAATATATCCGCCACCTCCGGCAGATCATGCCGGAGTTTTGCTTTCAATCGATGTGCAATATTATGCCCTTCTGTCACGGATAGTGTACCGTCCACTTCGATGTGCAGATCGATGTAATAACGCATGCCTACTTTCCTGACCTGGCATTTTTCGGTGCCGAGCACACCTTCAACTTGCAAGGAAGATTTCCTTATAGCAATGATGAGGTCGTCGTAGACATGTTCGTCCATGATCTCCCCCAGCGCAGGACGAAAGATGAGGTAACTGTTATACAAGATGATAACGGAAGCCACCAACGCGGCCCAATCATCAGCATGCTCCCATCCTTTTCCCATGATCACGGCAATGGAGATGCCAATGAAAGCGGCGATCGAAGTCAGTGCATCACTTCGATGATGCCATGCATCTGCTTTGAGCGATGAACTGTGTGTCTCTTTACTCTTCCGTTTGACATAGCGAAAAGATATTTCTTTCCAGATGATAATCGCGCCCAATACGATCAATGTAAACGGTGCAGGTGCTTCATGCGGAGTACGGATATGATGTATACTTCGATAGGCTATGATGGTAGCTGAAAAGATCAGGAATCCAACGACGACAAATGTGATGAGGGGCTCCGCTTTGCCATGACCATAAGGATGGTTCTTATCGGCAGGACGACTGGTATATTTAAATCCGAGAAATATCAAAAAGGAACTGACGAGATCTGTCGTGGATTCTATAGCATCCGCGATCAATGCATATGAATGACCAAAATAACCCGTCACAAATTTCAACACGGCCAGTAAAACATGGCTGATCATGCTGAAGTAGGTGGTGCGAATAGCTTTTTGTTCGGGATTGATCATGGTTAGGAGGGTAAATGTAATTGATCCCAACACATGAAGCGTTGTTTCGATTCGGCAGAATAAGCTAATACGATAACACGCAATGGTTAGGTTGGGGTCGTCTTCATATTTATTTTTTATATATCGATCTTGCCACGATGCCTGTTATTATTGAAACGTAGCTTTTTCCTGCAAACGGCAAGAAGAATGAAAAAAAATTATTTTTTATTTATTTGATATGCACCCCAACCCCATAACAGTGGCGCGGCCAGTAGCTCATCTCATTCTTTTATTGTGGTTTTAACAACAAATAAATTATTTTATATGGACAGCGTTTAACCTAGCTTCATGGTCTACAACTCAAAACAGAAAAATTAGTTATGATGAACAAATTTTTATTCCTTTTACTTTCCCTCCTTACCGTACTCTACAGCTGTAAAGATTCCGAAAACTTCGTTCCGGATCAAACCGAAAAATCAGTGCATGCCTCTGCTTTCGTTGAAGTCGTCGACCTCAACGGGAACCCGGTCGCTGATGCAGCGGTTGCTGTGCTTCACAACGAAAACGGCTCCATCATCACCGATACCTATGGAGCAACCAATGCAGATGGCGTCCTGCAATTGAAAGACGTCGAACTTTATTCTTCCACCTATATCACCACTACCAAGGAAGGATACTTTAAAGGCTCACGCCGCTTTTATCCATCGAAGGATAAAACTCATTTTGTACACATCATGATGATGGACAAACAAAATGTAGGAAACTTCCCGGGTGGAACTGGTGGTCTTATCAATGTGAATGATAAAGTCACGCTCGAATTTCCTTATGTCGGTATCGTCGATGCTACAGGCAATGACTATAATGGTACCGTCAATGTGCTGGCACAAGCGATTCCTGCCGAGGATGAAAACCTCTCGACAAAAATGCCGGGTGACCTCGTCGGGCTTGATGAAAATAACGTGAAGGGTGCACTCGGTAGCCTTGGTATGGTGAACGTTGAATTGGTATCACCATCAGGTGAAAAACTCAAAGTCAAAGATGGCAGCAAAGTCACTATGAAGGTGAAAGTTCCGGCTTCCAAATTGAGCAACGCACCTTCCACGATTCCAATGTGGTACTTTGATGAAACACTTGGCTATTGGAAAAAGGAAGGATCAGCAGAACTTGTCGGTGATGAATATGTCACACAGGTTCCTCACTTTAGTTTCTGGAATTGTGATGCATGGTTTGATCTCGTGAAATTTGGCGTCACTTTCGTGTATGCTAATGGAGAACCTGCTTCACAAGTAACTGTTTGCCTCACGATCTTAAGTCTGAACGCCGGTTCATGTTCATCCACTGATGAAGATGGATTTGTGTGTGGAGCAGTTGCAGCAAATGAAGTCATGCTCATGGAAGTTAGAAATCCATGTTTTGAAGTCATCTATAGTCAGCAGATTGGTCCATTTTCAGATACTACTATGATGGGGCCTATCACTATTCCAGGAAGTACAGTTGATTTGACTGCTGTATCAGGTATAGCGGTGGATTGTAATGGCGCACCGGTGACCAATGGTTTTGCTTCTATCAAAGTGGGTAACCTGAAATATTACCAAACACTGGACGCAACGACCGGAGCATTTTCGGTAACGTCTTTAAATTGTAACCAAGGTGACATTAAGGTTTCAGCTTATGATGTTACAGCGTTAAAACAAAGTTTGACTACAACGTATCCTAATGCACCAGTTATCGATGCGGGCACTGTTACAGTTTGTGAGGATCTCACTGAGCTTGTCGATATCGAAGCTGTTGGGCTTCCCGATCATGTGTATTATTACTTTCCGGATGTGAATGTGCAGGGTAATAACACCAATATGTTTACCAATGACAGCACACCAAATTTTAAGTATTTCTATGTTAATGTTCCTGGAATTACAACCGGGACCTATGTGACTACGCAATCTGAAATAGGCTATGAACTTCCAAATGGCGATCAGGCCCGTGCGAATGGAGTCACAGTGACCATTACCTATTACGGTGGTGTGGGAGATTATATTACAGGAACAGTAAGTGGAACGTTCCATACGGGACCGAATGGACAGGGAGGACCTGATTATCCATTAGCGGGTACATTTACTATTCTTAGAGAATAGAGATTGAAAGTGATTAAATAAAAGAAGGAAATAGGGATGTCCCACGGGATGTCCCTATTTTTTTTTAATTATTTACTAAACGCCGTTTTCCATTAAATAAGTATTGCTGTGCAATTTAAACTTTTGACGTGCCGTTAATTTGAAATTATTAGAGAATGCCATTTTTGTTTTTAAATATTTTTCACCCCTTTAATCTCTATTTTCATGAAAAATGGATTATTGATTATTTCCCTTTTGCTTATTACGTTTTATAGTTGTAAAGATTCAGAAAGCCTTAACCCGGAGGAGAAATATTTTAAAGCCTCTGCGTTCGTTGAAATAGTGGATGCCTTGGGAAGGCCAGTGTCTAACGTTACCATATCGAATATTCATCCAGGTAATTCAGGAATATTGGAGAATGTTTTAGGGGCCACGGACGGGGATGGCTTTTTGTTATTGAAAAATATTTACCTCTTTTCCTCTTCGTATTTAATTGCCTCAAAGGCGGGATATTTTGAAGGATCGAGACGATTTTATCCGGTAGCCGGTAAAACGCAATTTGTTCGGATAATTCTATTGAATGCAAATAATGTGGGAATTATCCAAGCAGAGGACGGTGGCAACATCAATGTGAATAACCAGGTGACACTTACTTTTCCGCCAGGTGCCATTGTTACTAAAGAAGGTCAACCATATAGTGGACCAGTTACTATTAATGCTTCACCTATAGCTGCAGATGATGATGATCTTTTAGGAAAAATGCCAGGCAACCTTGTTGGGATTAGTGAATCCGGTACCCAGGTAGCGCTTGGAAGTTTGGGCATGGTAGCCATAGAACTTCGATCATCAGAGAATGAAATATTGAAATTGAAAGAAGGTCAAACGGTGGAGATGAAAATGAACGTACCTGCATCAAAATTGAATCATGCTCCATCCACAATTCCGATGTGGTATTTTGATGAAACGACCGGTTATTGGAAAGAACAAGGTGCAGCTACATTAGCAGGTAATCAATATGTGGCTCAACTGCCGCATTTTAGTTTTTGGAATTGTGATTTTCCATATAATGCTTTGAAATGGGGGGCAACATTTCACTATGCAAATGGAAGACCAGCCTCACAAATTTATGTACAACTTACTATTGTTAGCCTCGGTTCTGTTGCAGGCGATCTAACGAATGAGGATGGTTTTGTTTCGGGTATGATACCCGCCAATGAATTGCTTCGAATGCAAATCATGAACTCCTGCGGGCAAGTTGTCCATAGCGAAGAGATTGGACCATTTACGAAGGATGTCGTGAATAATTCTATAGTCATTACGCCCCCTGGCGATGCTTATTCGACCATTTCCGGGAAAGTAGTGGATTGCAATAACGATCCGGTGACAAATGGATATGCCTATATCAGGACGGGAAGTGATTTCTATTATTCGCCACTGAGTACGAAGACAGGGGAATTTTCATTGACGGCTTTAAATTGTAATCTCACTGATTTTAGTATTAAGGCCTTCGATATATCAGCTGGAAAGGAAAGCCAGGTATTGCCATTCTCTTTTAATGAGGATATTCATGCCGGCACTATCCAGGCCTGTCAAAACTTAACCGAACTCATTGACATTACTGTTGGTGACATCAA
>Ga0068851_10000286_pt1 | contig 23193 bp, 12 predicted proteins | sample KBSCornC12_FD_66588 | JGI IMG/M metagenome (GOLD analysis project Ga0068851, IMG submission 66588) | Corn rhizosphere microbial communities from Kellogg Biological Station, Michigan, USA - KBS Corn C1-2 | ecosystem: Host-associated > Plants > Roots > Rhizosphere > Soil ...
GCTGCCGGGGGTCAGCCGCCCGCTCTGCCCCTGGCCCAAGGTGGCGCGCTATCGTGGCGGCGACCCTGCGCGGGCGGAGAGCTTCGATTGCGATTGAGCCCGCAGCACCCATTCCGGTCGCGGCATGGCGGCGTCCTGTGGGGCAAGATGGTCGATCTCGAGGCGGGTAAGCCAGTAAAACGCCGGCGGCCCAATTGCCATGCAAGGCGGGACGCTGCTTGATGGCAGGCGCAGCCGCGCGATCGATCCCCCGGCGATCTGCAGTGCATCGAACATCAGGAGATGCGATCCATTTTCCGCCAACCGGTTCTCCACCAGCACCAGATAGCCATCGCCCTCCTCGCTGGAACCGGGGCGCGGTATGAAAGCGGGTTCCTGCAGCCCTTTCCGGGCGATCCCCGCTCACTCTGACGTCCGTGGCTTTCTTGATCGGCTGATGCGCCATCGCGATATTGGGGAAAGCGTAAGGGACAGCTCCGGGGCCTCAAACCAGGGTGCGACAAGGGCCATCCACAATTGCGATCTATCCGCTAGAGCGGGTTTCAATCTGATTGAATCAGGTCGTCGTTCTGGATTCTTCGATGTCGGGAACCCACTTCGCTTCATCCCGACGGGACCACAATTCCAAGCTGAAAAACTGCTTTCCCAAATAGCCGCATCCCATCCGCTTATTTGCACGTCCTGGGGATGATTCATGGTGCTGTCATGCGTCGGAGTTTATCTCCGCCACATGAATATCGGTTCATATTTCCGCCTGGAAGGTGTGTTGGTCGCGGGTGCGGTCAGCCTTTATGTCCAAGCGCGTAACGGTGCGCTGTGGGAGGTCGGCTGGCTCAAGAACGTGGGCCATCTTCTGCAAACCCGTGTTGCCGTCGAAGGCATCCGCACTGGCGCCGAAGCAATCGCGGTCAACTGGATTGAAGCTATCCAGCCCATCGGAAGGGCACTCGGCTCAGCAAACATGTAGGTGCTGGCGAGAACCCCGACATCTAATAGACAGCGGGGCAATCCTTGACGCAACTAACATTCGGTTCTTGGGTCAGGCCACCGCTGGCACTGATGGAAGCGCCATTCCCCAGCTTGTAGATGGGCGCATTCATCCCCTCGAACGGGTCGCCAGATGCTTCCCTGACGGGCACAGCATGAGTGACACGGGGCCTTGCTGCCGCTGAAGCCGGTCTGTGAGATACGGTTCTGACGCTCGACCCGCCGGTGGCGCGACCCGCATTGTTGAAACTTCGTGAAATGGCCGCTCCTAATGAATTTGCGCTGCCCCCGGCGTGTCCGACGCCGCCTAGAATGGCTGCCGTCTCGGCCGCATCCTGCGCGGCAGCTGCGTGAATTGCGCCTATTGAAAATGTTGCTGCCAAGGCTGCCAGGATCGCGCGCTTTGTCATGTCATTCCCCTCCGCGGTCAGCATTGCGGGATATCGCTGTTTATCATATGTGCCGATCCTGAACCATTCCATGCCCGGCTCCATCGTCACGGCGCTGAAAAGCTTGGAAACTCGCCTGCCCCAAGAGCGAGGCCGATCTTGTTTTCCGTCGGTAACCAGGAAGGTGACGACCCACCGACATGTTGCTGACCATCATGGCCCCATACAGCTGGCGGCGGGCAACGCGTTAATGGTGGCGCATGTGACTCGCTACACGCGGACAGCGGTCGGCTTGAGTGTTCGGATTGCAGCATTAGCAAGAGGCGGTTAGTGCCTTTCATAACTGCCTTTATCGGCAGGCGCCCACACCAGCCCCCAAATTCGTCCGGTTACGGACGAACAAAGGTGAATACCGGCGGTCAGCCAGCGTCATTTATCGCAGAAAACTGCGATTTTCAACCAACAGCGTATCTTGGCGATCAAGGAGTGGTGCCGGGGACGACATCAAATTGGAGCTTGAAGCATTTGAAATAAAACGGAATTATGCCGCTTGACATTTGGCGATACCATAAAAAATACCATCAAAATTCGTTCATTTTTAGTTCGGCGTTTGTTCACGATAAGCCGCAGCTATTTTACGGCGAAGTGTTTCTGCGGCGACGCTTCTGTCAAGTTTGCGCAAAGAGGCCCATAAGAGATGTCGGGCGGGCAGCCTAAGAAATTGCTTTCGCAAACAAATCATGGACTTGCGGCAACGTTAGCATGCTTCCAATTTGGGAAAGGCTCGACGTAGATTGACAGGTCGCCTCCGTTCGCTGCTTTCTCTGATGTGTATCCGGAGCGGGGACTTTCGCGACTGTCGGCTTCGGAGCAGCTGACGCAAGAAAGCGGCCACTCCCAGCATGTAGCTTGCCAACAGTGTACCGGCGGCTGTGCGCCCCATCTAAGCCATTCACGGCGGAGTTAAACCTGCCGTTCGTTCATCCGACGGCGGAAGGTCTCCTTTTGACTGTCCGATTGGCAAACAGGCAGAAGTCCATAATGACGGCCGCATCACTCCCGAATCTCCCCTACCACCGCCAAATGGATTGGCGCTTCCAAGGTGGCAAAAAGCCTAATCTCGGCCACCAGCAGGATGCGTGTCTTAACTCTGAGCGTGCGCAGTGTCAGCCCATGAAGCTCCTCGGTGTCGTGAGGTTCTTCGGCACGGCCACCAATAAACTCGAACGCTTCCGGGCCAGTATCGTGCAGGATAATGTGGCGCAAGAAAGGGACGAAATGGTTCAGCCCGTAACGGGACACGGCAAGCGCATGCCCGATCTTGGCGATCATCCTGACGAAGGCAAACACATCCATCTGGTTTGTAGTGAAATTCTTGATGCCGTGCTTTGCCAGCTTGTCATGATCAAAGTTGATGGCGGTCGACCAGGGCGCGGGATTCCCGGGTGAGACATATCCGGGCGGCCTTAGCTGCCCGGGAAGATCGAAACGCGGGATCATCCACATCACTGGATAATCCTCAATCGGCACCATGATTTTGTTGCCTTCGATCCGGTTCACGTTGAACAGGGGCAATTCGTTCGGCCGCTTCTTCGTTCGCGATCTCAGTTGCAGATATTCTCTCACGGCGCGAAAGCCGCCGCGCATGATCAGCGCTTCGTTCCGGCCGGTGATCTGCTCGCAGTCCCGGCAACTTGCCTCTGGAAGAACATAGTTGCCGTTGATGGACAGGGGCACGACATGTTCTTCGTGCAGCTTCCCGCCCTCGGCGGTGTAAGTTGACGCACCACAATAGATGCACAGCCCCGCAGGCGCGCATCGGACCTCGGGCCGCATCGGGAACGGATCCAGCGTGATCCAGGCGTCGGCGTCGCGGTCCCAACGCGCGATACCATCCGGCCCAAACCGTTCAGCGTGTGTCATGGCTATATTGGCCCGCTGCAATCATCATGTGTCGAGCATGTCCCATTCATCGCCCATGATCCAGCTGAGCGCTTGTGTCGATCAAGAGGTGAGGCGTCATGACCTCATTCGCAGAATCGGCGTCCGCCTGGGTGGCTCAACCGCGCGCGTAACTCTCGCCCTGTACGAAGGGTAGTGCGCGCGGTCGCGTCGTCCACCGGCACAATGTCCCTAACTGTTATGAAGGACGTCGACAGAGAGCGCTTGCTAGGGCGCCAGGGCTTGGGAGTGCTGGCCTCAACCCAAATCGGAACGACATCATCCCTGAACATCATCGTGTCGAGATACAGGTTCGGTCCCGGAAAACCTCCATCCTTCCCGGAGCTCTCCGCCTCATATGCGCGCGTAAAGGCGAAATTGGCCTGGAGAGCGGGAACAATATCGAAGACGCGCCGAACCTTGCGTGCACGGGATACAGCCTCGTCGCGATCGATGTCGCCACGAACCAGCGCGTCGATGATTTCGGTATGCGCTTCCTCCTGAGCGACAATGCCCGCCCGCGCGCCCTTGGCTCTCAATCCCACTGCAATGACTGCTCGAAGGCCGCGTCCGCCGCTTCGCTTATCAGCGTCTGTGGCCTCTTGGTACAGCTTCCAGCACCGCTGGATAAATAGCCACGCTTTGTCGCTGCGAGGCTCCTCGATATTGGTCTGCGCTGCGGCGCCGTCGTTGATGACCAAGGTGGGGAACATTGTCGTGCTGTTCTCTCGCACGATACGCTGGAAGGCCCGCAGCCTTCTGAGCGGCTTGTCCGCGAGGTGATGCGCGGGATCGAAACAGGCCTCCTCAATTTCCGATCCATAGGCGTAGAGGTCGAACCAAGCTGCAATCGTCACGATGGCGGTTGAGCCGGATCTGGTTCGCGCTTCGCTCATTGCGGATTTGCCTCATCCACTGCTAGCCCCTCTATGAATACCGAAAGCGTTCAGCATCCACCGGCGGATCGTTTCGCCGAGCAAGCCATTCGTCTGGCAAGCCGGCGATGGCTCGAAAGCGCGCATAGAAGTCACGCCGGCGATCTGCATCTAGCGTGTCGAGCGCGAGCTTGGCCTTGTTCGACAAGCGCTGCGGTAGCCAGACCTCTCCGCGCCTGTTCGAGACCACGATGAGGGAGCGATGGGTAAAGGCACTGGTATCTCCACCGCGTCCACTCGATTTTCCCCGATGATATTTCTGGAGCTTGACCAAAATAACGAGGTTTCGGTCGGCCGCCTCCAGCAGTGATTTCAGTGCAGAGGTACTGACGAATATCCGCGACCCCGTCTCGCTCCATGCATGTTCTCCGCGCCCCCCTTCGGCGCCCCAAGCTTCTGCGTAGAAGTGCGGGACGGCATCGTTCGACCATCGACGGACGACAACATCACTCAGCGTGACGCCTAGCACGTCCCGGGTAAGACCGGTTGGAAAGGGCCGGTCCAGGGCAGACGTGCTACCATATGGGTCGTGGCGATCGAGCCGCCGTTCAGTATTGGGTGTCTCCGCAACCCACGGTTGGACGCTGTGGCCATCCTTCCCGAAATGGCGGATAATTTCATCTTCGTCATCTGGGAGCCAACGAAAAAACGGCTCATCGGAAAGCAAGGTCATAGCGGTTGAACGAGCGTCGCTCTGGCTTGCGAGCACGCTTCGAATGGTGAGGTTAGTATCCCGGTCGATCGACCAACGCCCTGCAACCGGAATCCATTCTGCCGCTAGCTTCCCGCCGCTGATACCCAGCATTGGGGCCAATAGCCGGGCATCCTCACGAATAGTGCTTCGACTGTCGCTGCTTTCCGGCATGGGAATGTCCGATTCCTTGGCCAAATCGAGCGGAAACGGATCGGTGAGGTCAGCGAGCCACAAACCGTCATCGCGTGAAAGCCGGTACTCGTTCAGGAATGCGGCCCAAGCGTCCCCGCTCCAATCTTCCCCTACGACCGGCCGCGAAGCGAGCAGGTCGCCTGCGACGAGCATAAGGGCATGCCAGCCGAGATAACCTCCATAAAGGTCCCGGTCGGGAACATAGCCGGATGACCAGGTCCCATCATAGCTGGAGGTACGTGGGCATTCGTGCATGGCACTCACGGTCTTGTCCCAACGGCGCACCCAACCGCCGATACTGTCTTGCACCTCCCAGCCCGGACGGGCGAAAACGCGGCACAGGCGCTCGACCTGATATTTGTTGAAGTCGTAGTCTAGGTGAAAGGCATCCGCCGGCCGTGACGACGAGTCCGGTCGCGCGACATAGCGAAAATCGGTGTAGTCCGCCCGGGGCGCATGGGGATAGGGGGACACATTAGAGGCGGAAAGTGCATCGATCAGCGCCTTGCTCTCAGTGGGATCGAGGGTCCGGGCAATTTCCCGCAATATGTCGATGGCAAATGACCGCATCACCACATGCGGAAATTCAGATGACAACGCGATGCCTTCAAAGAAGGAACGATGTCGAAGGAGACCTTCGCTATCGTCATTACTCACGCGCGCCAAAGCGATCAGCAACCATAGCTGAGCGTGCATTGCGTAAAACGGGAGCTTCGTGTCGTTGAAGGGCAAAGCCGTGCCCGAGGCAAAGCGTGCGATAAGCTGATCCAGGACGTCAAAACGCCGGATTTCCGCCAAGCGTCTGATCGCATGAGCCGCGCGCCAGCGCATGGCTGCGACGGGGTGTCCAAGTCGTGCCCACACAAGACCCGCGATTAGGCCGGCTTCATCTTCGGGTATCAAAAGGCGATCGTCCCAAGGCCCATCGCCGACTTCCGTCGGTAGCTTCTCGGCACTACTGGCCAGAAAACGCTTCAACCCGTCAGCGATCGCTTGATAGCTGACGTCTGCGGCCAGTCGGGCAGCCAATGCTAGCCATGCGTTACCCCCAACTTCGTCCGCTATGCCGCGCAGCCCGGCAACGACATGTTCGACTAGCGCGACCCTATCAGCAAGGAAGTATTTCTCAAGACCCCGCCAGGCGCCCCAAGCGTCGCTGCTTGAGCCAGCCAATTCCGCGGCATGCTTGGACGCCAGCCGCAGTCCAAGTTCTGGCAGCGCATCACGCATAGCCGCCGATGTTTTGCTCCATTTCGCGACGTGATCGTCCAAAGCCCTGACTTTGTCGGCCAGCGTTGCTGTGCTGGACTCGACGACGGCGCGCACGAATCCTAGGCGTTCCGCAGGTGTGGATGTCTGCTTTGCAAGATCCAGCAGGGTTCGAACCGGCCAGCGTCGCCCTGTTTGATCCACTTCTTCGCTCAAAATCTGCCGATCGATCTCATCGGGGCTGCTCAGATCGATCGGAAAGGTCGAGGGAGGTTCGGGATTAGCCGCCGGTGCGGCCGGGGGGGGTGGTGCCGCGGACTCTGGGTCGCGCCGAGCAAGTAGTCCTTCGAGCCGTATTCGAGATACCGATGTGGAAGGAAGTGCTTGTTCAGCGAGGCGATGCAGACCCTTGATCGTGTCGCGCGCGGGGGCGAGCTGGTCGTCGCGATCGATCTCGACGAGAAGCAGGTTGAAAAACCACTCACGGTGCTCCTGCGATAAGCTCTTGATCCCTTCGGCGGCGAAATCCGAAATGCGCCAGGTCCAGGCCTCTCCCGGTGCAGCCAAGCCGAATAACGCTGCCGCAGTTGCCGCCGGGAGTTTCGACTGGCGCGTGAGGACCGTCAGAGTGGGTCCAAGTGACAAACCCAGCCGTGCGACGTCCCTATCGTCCAAGCGAGCCAGCATTGCCAGCACTCCCGGACCGGCAATCGGTACCATCGCTTGCGCATATTCGATCCATGGGAAGCGCCCGTCTTCTCCTTGGTTCAGCTCAAGGATTCGAGCGAGGGTATGCGCGGCCTCCGCAGGCAGTTCCGGGCCGGAATAGTGCCCCGTGAGTTCCAACAGATGGTTGGTCCGATCGAAATCGTCTGAGCCGATGGCTTCGGCCAGATCGAGCGCCCGGCGAAAGTAGGCGCCGGCCTCGTCAGTGCTCACTCGCCATACTGCCCGCGCAAGGCGGCCATATGCTGTCACTCGTGAGCCGACATCAGTGTCGAGCTGAATTTTGCGCTCAACATGGCCAGCGAGGGTGAGTGCGGCGTCATGGCATTCCTCGACCCGCGACAGCCGAGCCACCGCCTCGGTAAGTTCCGGGGTGAACAAACCCGGAGCGCTCGCCAGCCAGTCTACCATCCGTTTCGCGAGCGCTGGATTCAATGCTCCCAACGCATCGGACACGTAGAAAATTGCCCGGAACCCGGTTCGGGCAAGATATGCCTTTCCGTCGTGATAGGGGTAGTTCGAGGACCTCTCGACATCGCCGACGAGGCGATCGAAGGCCATGTTCACCATCTGGATACGCGTGCGGCCAGCAGGCGGTCGGACGATACTCGCAATGTCCTGAGCATATTGCAGTAGCGGCGTGATCCGGCTGCTCAGCGCGCGAGAATAATCCGAGCGATCTTTACCATCGAGCCCACCCCGCCGCTTTCGGCGTGGTCGAGAACCGTCATATTTCGGCTCCGCCAACTTCTGATCGAGTGTGCGTGAAAAAGCCGCTGCGCCGCGCATTCGAGCGCTTTTCGGGACGAGATTGATTAGTTCTGAAGGCGCGATGTCTATCAACGTGGCGGGCTTCCCCCGCAGCGCGGATTTCACGCCCGCTGCCGCTACGGTCAGGTCAATCGTGCGATCGACGGGATAGTAGCTCGAATAATCGAAGATGGATTGGGCCTTGAGCCCTGCGCCTTCAACGAGGCTCAGGCCCTCCTTTGACAATCCGAGATCCGCAGCGCGGGCTGCCGCGAGCACACTGGCCATCGCCAGACCTTCGCTTTGGACCGTGACCGGCGGGGCGGCAGCCATCGCTCTGAGCACTCGTTTGTCTCGATTGTCGTCCTTCTCGGTGAACCGCATGGCCGCGGCGAAGAGAGCGCGTGATGGCAGGCCACATCCGGACAGTCTCGAGACAACTCGCGTTGCTGGGGAGTGGGATGTCTTTTCGTGGCGTTCAAGGAGGTCAAAGAGCTCGCTGAATTTGACGAAGGCAGCGCTGTCCTCTCTGCGCCCAAAAAACTCGGCTACTCGGACGTCGTTTCCTGCAAGCATTTCGACATAGGCGAAGCCGACATCGTCCCAATCGCGAGACACATTGCCAGTGTTGAACCAATTGCCGCGGCGCGATTGCGCTGCCCAGTTATGCCAGTCGATTGACCGGCGCGCATGTCTCCGAGCTTCGTCTCGATCGCCAGCGAAGGCGTTCGCCAATGCCAGCGAGGAGTGCTTCCCTCCGGGCCACCCGACATTCGTAACGGCGAGCCGACGCAGCGCCTCCGGGTCGTTGGCGACCGCTGCGAGATCTGGATGCTCATAGAGAAACCGTTCGGAACGCTCATGGCCGGCCGCAACGAGTGACGCCTCCAGCATTAGTTTCAGCAGATCGTCCCGTCGGCCGAGTTCTCCAGCCAATGCTATCGCGGCTGTGATCCGAGCCAAGCGGATATCCCTGGTGCTTACCAGTGAGGCACCGGCGGGAACGCGAAGATCATATGCTAATCGAATGAGTTGGTCTGCATCGCGAAGCGAAGTCAGCAATGCGGGCAACGCCCTGGCCGCGTAGTTCGACGTGAGTTGCCGATCTTGCAAGGCGGAGATGAGGCGATCCCGGCTAGCTTGATCCGTGCCGTAGGTCGATCTGATGAGGGTCTCCGTCGGCTCGTCGCGGAACATCAGTCCATGAGGTGTTCTTTCGAGCAACGGTGCCAGATCGGCCGCAAAGCTTTCGACTTCTTCCCCGATCAGACCGTGCGCCGCGGCAAGCTCTTCGATTGGCACCGGCGGCGCGAGCAAGGCAATGCCGGCGAGCAAAAGGTCGATATCGGCATCCTTGGTTCCACGCGCATGCGCCGTGTTTCGCGCATCTTCGAGGCGCTGGCGCAGCAAAGTGTCGAGAAGATCATGCGGTTCGCCTGTGGCATCTGGAAATAGCAGGGGGTCAAATGGCCGTCCGGTCGTGATCAGGCTGTCGAGACAGCGCGGATTGCAACCAGAACGTGTGAGCAGCGCGGCGACCTCATCTCCTGACGCGTCCGGCATGCGCCGTGCGATCAGTGTCCGCGCTTCGACATCCGTGAACAATGGTATCGGAAATTCGCGGTGGATGCTGTCCCCGATCGCGATCGCGAGCCTTTCGGTCCGACATGATGCAATCAACCGGACACCATTTATAGGATCGACGCTGACGCTACGCAAAAGGAGATGAGCAAAGGATGCGGTAACGGTTTCCTGTGCGGCCAGGCCCGCATGATCGATCGCGTCCAACACCAACGACACTTGGGCTTCGGGATGTGTGTTCCGAGCCGTTGCCACCGACTGAGCAAGGCGGCGGCGAAAGGCTTTCAGCAGGCTGGTGACATCGGCGACGGGAAGAAGAATGTCGCACAGCCCTTCGCCGGCGAGGAGGTTGGCAATGTGCACCAATGTTCGATCTGGAAGATGACGGCCATCGGCAGGATCGCGCCACCTGCCAGCGCCAAATCCATCAAATAGGACTACAGGACCGTCCGCGCGCAACTGGTCGGCGAGCCCCTGCATCAGCACGGTCTTGCCCATTCCGCCGGCGGCGTGGACTATGAGTGGAGTACCAGGTTGCCGAGCCTGCGCCAAGATGTCGGCGAGCACGGCTCGCTGAACGACGTCTTGAACCTCGGGAAAGGCATCGGGTGTCGGATAGAGCCGATCCTCGTGCTCGACCTCCAGCTCCGCCAAGACCGCTACACGATCGACGCGCTTATCGGCTTCGCTACCCGGACCGGCCTTGATCCTTATGAGGTTGCGCAATTTGAGTAAGCGCTTCTCCGCATCAGGATCACCGGGCTCGCTCCAAGCCGCCAGCGTCGCGGAAATCAGTCGCTCTGCGTCGACCAAACTTCCTTTGCTGCCAGCCACCTCCAATCGGCGTAGCAGCTCGGCTGATTGATGAGGATAGTTTTCTAGGGCGCGCGCGATCTGTTGTGCTTGCCGGCCTACATCACCGTCCACGTCCGAACCGGCGATCACGGCGGCAATTGCTGGGCCTAAATTGTCATGAATCGGCCTGTTCGTGGCGAATTCATACCGAACCGCTTTTTCGACATGCTCGTCGCCATGGGTGGCGCGAAGCTCAGCGTCGGTGATCGCGAATTTGACAAGTGTGGAAGCTAGGTCCGCGGCTCTCACCGCGCTTTCGGCGCTGGCAATCGAGTATTTGAACTGGACGACGGTGACACGATGCGATCGGGCGACATCCGTACCACCATGGTATCGGACAAGGTCGGCAATCTCGACGGCACCCGTTCCGAGCTCCTGCTCGTCCCGCTCATCGAACCCTTCGAGGGTGATCGCGGTGAGGTCGGTCGACGGCAAGAGTAGCTCCAGCGCCGTGCGCGCTGCCCAAGCCTCGTGATAAGCATGCCCGGCCTTCGACGCTCGCACCTTGTCAATTGCTATTGTATCGGCAGCCGAATCTTCATCGCTCATGATCAGTTGATCTACCAAAAGCGTTGTGTCGGCCAGAATTTAATCTCTGTTGGCTAAAGCGCCAGCATGCGCTGGGGGTGCTATATGGCAGCTCTCCCACCGCAGAAACCCGAAAGCCGCTACTCGGCAACCGGCCAGTCGCGGGCGGCCGATGCGAAGAATCTGACCGACCGCAGCCGGGACTGAAAAATTGTTCCTTGAACGACAAAGAAGGGTCGCCGTCAGAGGTGATCTATAAGGAAGTTAGGTGAGTTTATCGAGTTTCCCTAACTTTGATGCACATTGCGGCGGACCCTGGATATGCCGCATCCTGCTTGGTTGGACGTTCATCCCCTTGGCCATCATGGCCACTGGAGATGTGTCATGGGATTATCGGAATTTGATCCCGCCGCTCGCGAACGAGCGTCATGGAACGCGGGACGCAAAGTTGGCGCAAAGCGCGCGCTCAAGCCCCGCCAGATCTGGGCGATCCGCTTCTTTCTTGATCAGCATGGTCGGACCCGGGATCGGGCGCTCTTTGATCTCGCGATCGACAGCAAGCTTCGCGGCTGTGACTTGGTGAAGATCAAGATCAGCGATATTGTTTGTGACCGGAAAATTCGGACGCGGGCGATCGTCGTCCAGCAAAAGACCGGGCGGCCGGTTCAGTTCGAATTAATGGACGATGCTCGCGCCAGCCTGCTCCGATGGCTGGAACTCAGGGGAGGCTCCTTGGAGGATTATGCTTTCCCGAGCCGCACCGATCATACGACCCATATGAGCACCCGCCAGTATGCCCGCTTGGTGGATGAGTGGATCACGGGTATCGGCCTGCCAAGCGAGGATTATGGCACGCACTCTCTGAGGCGGACGAAGGCGTCAATCATCTACAAAGCGACCGGGAACCTGCGCGCGGTCCAGATCCTGCTTGGCCATACGAAGATTGAGAGCACGGTCAGGTACCTCGGTGTGGATGTGGAGGACGCCCTGACTCTGGCAGAAGGCACCGAAATTTGATGCGGGCTGGCTCCTCGCAGATGCGAGGAGCCAGATCCGAGCGTCCGCCTCGCGCCACTTCCTGCCGCTCCGGTGCCCGGACAGCGATCCGTGAATCGGTCATTCCCGCCTTGTGACCCGCTCTATAATCACATTAGTGACGGCTTCGGGCGGCAAAGCTGCCCAATGGCTCGCGACCATAAGGAACCGGTATAAGCTCCATGCCTAGATCGAAATAAGAGTAACCGCGATAATTCAATTGTCGGTGAATGCGCGGTCGAACTGATCCCGCAGTGGCTTAGTGAGGTAGGACAGCATCGATCGACTGCCCGTTTCAATGAACAATTCCGCGGGCAAGCCCGGTCGAAGTCGTAGCGTCGAATGCCGCTTCAATGCATCGCCGTCGATCATGATCCGCGCAGGGAAAAAGCTATTATGTCCGTCGGGATCGCTCGTGCGCGACGGCGCCACGAAGATGACCCGCCCGGTGAGTTCAGGGGTTGCAGTGGAATTGAGTGAAGTGAATTTGATCCGAACAGGCTGACCGTTGCGGACCTGATCGATGTCAGTCGGGGCGATAGCCGCCTCGACAACCAACTGATCCTTGTCGGGCACGACTTCCAGGATCGTCTCGGCCGGGCGAATGACGTCACCCGCCGCGCTGAAGGCGAGCTTGTCGATGACCCCGTCATATGGCGCGACCAGCAGGCTGCGGTCATGCATGTCGGTGGACGACAGGCTTTTGGATTGTTGCTGGTTGAGCGCGGCGTTGACCTGGGCGAGCAGCGCGCCAGCGTCGGAGTGCTTCTTCTGGGTCGCCTCCAGAATCTGGGCCCGCGCCTCGCTGATGCGCGAACGGGCCTCGGCCATGTTGGCTTCCAGCGACGCCGCCTCGCCATCGATGCTGACGGAGGTGCGTTCCAGCTGATTTTTCCGGGTGATGGTCACCAACTGCTTGTCGTACAGTTCGCGCAGTCCGCGCAGTTCCGGCTCGATCAGCCCGGCCTGACGATGCAGCGCCTCGACCTGCACCTGCTGGCTGCGTATCTGATGCTCATATTGGGCGATCCGGGCCTGAAGCTGAGCGATCAACCCGGCCGTTTCGCCGCGATGGACCGCGAACTGCCGTTGCTCGTCCGCCATTGCCCGGATCGCGCCCGGATCGTTCCGCTGCGTCAGCAGTACGGGAAAGGCGATATGGGCGGTGCCAGCGCTCTCTGCCTCCAGCCGTGCGCGTTGTGCGAGCAACTGGTCGACGGAAAGGTGGGACAGGTCGGCATCGCCGCCCGATACTTTGTCGTCGAGCCGGATCAGCCTGTCGCCCTTGCGCACATGCTGGCCGTTGCTGACGAAAATTTCTGCGATGGTGCCGCCATAGGGATGGGCGACGCGCTTGATCCGGGATTCGACCCCGATCTGGCCGGGGGCGATGACCGCCGCTCCCATGGGCAGGAACGCGGCCAGCCCGCCCAGTCCCAACACCATTGCCGCCAATGCGATGCGCGCGCGCCTAACCCGGATCGGCAGCATGGCGTCGGGATCATAGGCGGGTGAGGCGAGAAGATCATTGGCAACCGTCATTGGAACCTGGGTCATGCCGCTCACCCCTCCGCCCGGGCGGCCTGCACGGGCCTGCCGCCGTTAATCGCGACCGGAGCAGCCTGACCGGATACAAAACGTGCCAATATCTCGTCCCTGGGGCCGAAGCCTTCCATCCGGCCGTGGCGCATGAACATGACGCGATCGACTCCCGCGAGGATGGAGGGGCGATGCGATACCACCACTGCTATCCCATTGCGCTGGCGGATGCTGGCGATCGCGGCTTCCAATGCTGCCTCTCCCTCGGCATCGAGGTTGCTGTTGGGTTCGTCCAGCACGACAAGGAACGGATCGCCGAACAGGGCGCGGGCGAGCGCGATACGCTGGCGCTGACCTGCGGACAGGCTGATGCCGTCGCGCCCGATCCCCGTTTCATAGCCCCGGGGCAGGCGCACGATCATGTCATGGCATCCCGCCGCCATCGCTGCGGCCACCACTGCTTCGGACGGGGCGGCAGGATTGAAGCGGGCGATGTTCTCGGCGACGCTGCCTTCCAGCAGCTCCACCGTCTGCGGCAGATAGCCAATATGACGGCCCAGCCGATCCCGGTCCCACTGGTCCAGCGCCGCGCCATCCAACCGGACGCAGCCGCGCGCGGGCGGCCACAGGCCGATCAACGCCCGCACGAAGGAGGATTTGCCTGCCGCGCTGGGACCGATGACGCCCATTGCGCTGCCGGCCGCTAGACGGAAATCCACGCCATGGGCGGCCAATGTCTGGGAGCCGGGCGGGACGATGACCAGTTGTTCGGCCTGTACTTCACGGACGGGTGGCGGGAGGATGGTCGAGTTACCGTTTTCTGCCGGAAAGCGGAACAACAGCTCGGTCAGCCTGAACCAGCCCTGCCGGGCGGAAATGAAGGAGCGCCAGTTGCCAATCAGCTGGTCGACCGGCGCCAGCGCGCGCGACCCCAAGACCGAGGAAGCGAAGATCGCGCCGCCGCTCGCCTCTCCCCGGATCACCAGCACGGCCCCCACCGACAGCAACAGCGATTGCAGGAACATACGGCCGGTCTTGCTGACCCCGCCCAGCGCGCCGGTCGTTTCGAAGAGGCGGGTCTGGGCCCATTGAAACTGCCGGTTGATGCCGGCCCAGCGCTCCAGCATCGCTCCGCGCATGCCCATGCTGTCCAGCAGTTCGGCATGGCGAACATTGTCGGCGGCCAGCGCCTGCCGCTGGCCCGTCACGTCGGCCAGCGTCCGCACCGGATCGCGCGTTGCCCGGTCGGTGAACAGCGTCAGCCCGAACAGGGCGATCGCGCCCAGCAATGCCGTGAGGCCGAGATAGACATGCAGCAGGGACAGGATAAGCAGGAAGAAGACCACCCAGGGTAGGTCCAGCAACGTCATCGGTCCCGATCCGCCCAGAAAGGAGCGGACGTGATCAAGGTCGCGCATGGGCTGAAGCGGATCGCCCGTGCCGGCGGCGCTGCTCAGCGAGGATCGGAACATGGCCTGCTGCACCCGCGCCGACAGGGGGCGTTCCAGAGCATTGGCGATATCCCCCATGATCCGCGCCCGCATCGTGTCGAGCATGCCCTGAAAGCCGTAGACGAGCGCTACCATCAGCAACAGTCCCGCCAGCGTCGCGAGATTATGGCTCGGCAGCACCGAGTCATAGACCAGCATCAGATAGATCGAGCCCGTCAGAAGCAGGATGTTGAGGACGACGCTGAGCGCCAGCACGGTCCACAAGGCCGATCGGTACGGGCCGATCAGCCGGGCCAGTTCCTTGTCCTTGAGCAAAAGCGAGAGGGCTGAAAAGCGAGGCTGCATGGCCCGTCAAATCCGTTCTTCGTGGCTGGAGCGGGCGCGGCCGCCGCGGCCCGCCCGCCATCTGTCCCCGGCGGTCAGAGCAGGAAGTCGTCCGCCGCCAGATCGATATTGCCGTTCAGCTTGATCTCCAGATCGGCCCCATAGGCGGCATTCACACCGACATAGACGGTCGTGACATTGGCGCCGGCATCATAGGCATAGCCGACATGCCCTTCCGCCACGGCCCCCGCCGTCGCCAGCACATCGTCGAAGATCAGCACGCTGCCATTCACGCTGCCTGTGTAGAGGGCGGTCAGGTCGATCCTGTCGCTCTGTGCTTGCGAGAAATCGGTGATGGTGTCGCCGGTATCCCTGACGTCGAGATAGCGGAAGGTGTCTGCGCCCGTTCCGCCGGTCAGTGTATCGGCGCCGAAACCGCCGACGATCACATCGCCGCTATTCTGTCCGAAGATCTGATCACTGCCGGACCCGCCATAGATATCGTCAGCGCCATCCTGAACCGAGGAAGAGGCCGCCGGTGCCTGATAGCCGTAGAGATAGTCGTTGCCGGACCCGCCATAAATATTGTCTGCGCCGATCCCGCCATTGATGATGTCGTTGCCGGCCTGTCCATAAAGCTGGTTGTCGTTTCCGTCCCCCGCATTGATCGTGTCATCACCGGCTCCCCCGGCGATCTTGTCGTTATTGGCCGATCCCGTGAACGTCTCGCTTGCGCTCGTCCCCGTTTGAGAGTTGGCGCCAGAGACAACCGCATTGTCATTGTCGTTCGGATCGCCCGTCCCGGTGAACACGGTCGGAGCGACATAGGTGAAATCGCTGTGCCCATTCACGGTGATGACGACATTATGACTGGTGCCGTCGGCGGATTGCACCGCGAACGTTTCCGTCTTGTGGTCGTTGTCGTTGAGGGCGTTGGTGTCCGGATCGCCGTTGAGCAGGCTATAGGTCCACAAACCGTCGCTGCCCATGCTGAAATTCCCATAGGTGCCACTCTGGCTGGTGGCGACGAAACTCGTCGGGCCGTCCGGATCGGACAGGGTCAGTTGCCCTTGAGCCGTCGTGAGCGCCGCATCCTCTGTCACGGATCCAGCGTCGACGCCGCCGATCACAGCGGCATCGGCGATGGCATCGAGGACGAAGCTCTGCGTGGCAGCGGTCGATCCACCATGGCCATCGACCACATTGTAGCTGAGGTCGACCGGGCCGTTGTAGTTGGCCGCCGGCGTGAAGGTCCAGGTGCCGTTGAGATTGTCTACCAGCGTGCCGTGATTGGCGGAGAGGCCGGACACCGACAGTGTATCGCCATCGACATCGGTGAAGCCTGCCAGCAGATCGGTGGCTGCAATGGTGTAGCCGGTATCCTCGGTGCCATGGGCCAGCGTCGCGGCGGTGCCGGTGAGCACAGGTGCATCGTTGACGGCGTCGAGGACGAAGCTCTGCGTGGCAGCGGTCGATCCACCATGACCATCGACCACATTGTAGCTGAGGTCAACCGGGCCGTTGTAGTTGGCGGCGGGCGTGAAGGTCCAGGTGCCGTCGTGGTTATCGACCAGCGCGCCGTGATTGGCGGAGAGGCCGGACACTGACAGCGTGCTGCTATCCACATCCGTGAAACCGGCTAGTAGGCTGGTGGCGGTGATGGTGTAGCCAGTGTCCTCTGTCCCGTGCGCTAGGGTGGCCGCCGTGCCCGTCAGAACGGGGGCATCGTTGGTGCCGTGGATGGTGACGGTGATGTTCTTGGTATCGGTACCGCCGGTATGGCCATCACTCACCTGGATGGCATAGGTCAGCGTCAGCGTTTCGCCGACTGCGAGAAAATTGAAGGCCTGGTTGCCCGAGTTGAAGTTCCACTCGAGATTGTTGTGAGCGTCGCTATTGGCTTCGAGGGTGCCCGGCGACAAGGTCAGCATGGCCTTGAGCGCGTCGTTGCTGAGTCCACCGGTGGGGCCATTGGTCGTTACCCCGGTCACGGTGGAGGAGACCTGGTCCGTTGTATCGGCATCGGTGACCGTCAGAGTACCCGTTTTGCTCAGCCCGCCATTGGTTTCATTGAAGCTGGCCGCGGCGCTATCGCTGCCGACGATGCTGATGACGGGGGCGTCATTCGTGCCGGAAAAACTGATGGTCGCTTCAGCGATGCTCAGGGTGCCGTTCCCCAACTGAATGGTATAGGTCACTCGGTCCGTTATCGTCTCACCAACGCCCAAACTGTCGATGCGGGCCTGCAGGCCTGAAGAGACCAGATATTCTAGCTTGCCATTGTTGATCCGAATGGAGCCGCCCTGCCCGGTTGGCTCCCACCCGCCGGCAGTGCCAGTCCAACTCGCGGTGTCTTTCGAGATCAGATCGCTGGTGTTGTATATTACTGCGCCGCTATCTGTTTGATCTGTTACAGAATAGAGGCTCTTGGCATTACCGCCCAGATCGTTCGACATGACGTCGAATTTCAAAATGCCCAGCGTATCAGCTTCCATGACGGAATAGAAATCGTCCACAGCCTGCGGAGTGTTGTACATCGAGGTCGTGTTTACCGATGCGGTCGAATTCGCCATGTTCACTAGCCCCCAAACATGTCTGTCACTGTTAAAGCAATTCGGACGGATTTGAGGGAGCGTATAGGATACGTAAAAGTTTGTTAGCAATGATTGTTGGTTAAAAAATAAGAAGTTGTCCCTTTAAAGAACAATTATCCCTTCCAATAAAACAACTGATAGATATCTAACGATATAGATATTTCGTTTGATATGTATCGTCCGATATATTTATTTGGCCGATTATTTTGCTGGTTGGGGAAGCCTAGGAATTGGGCACCTTCCCGGCGGCAAAAAACCTGACCGTCCGCAGCTGGGGCTGAAAAATGGGGCGCTGAACGGCCGGGAAGGGTCGACAGCGCGATTAAAAAAACGCGCCCAACGATATGTCGGAGCTTGTCCGGGTTGCGCATGACGTAAGGCGTCTAGCCGCTTGGCAGGAAGCAGTTGTTCTCAGCTTACGGCACTCATTTTCAGCTGTTGACCCTTATGATTATCAGAATCCAATCCCATAGCCTTTTCGTAGCTGCCGTTCAGCGCGGCATAATGTCCCCCGCCCGCGAGAAGCGAATCGTGCGGGCCAATTTCAACTACCCGTCCATTTTCGATGACGGCGATGCGATGCGCGGCACGGATGGTTTCCAGCCGATGAGCGATGATGATCGCCGTCCGGCCTTCGCAAAGCAGGCGCAGCGCTTGCTGGATGCGCCGTTCGGTACTGACGTCGATGGCCGACGTCGCCTCGTCTAGTACCAGCACCGATGGGTCGGCCAGATAGGCTCGCACCAGACAGATAAGCTGCCGCTGGCCCTGGCTCAGCTTGCTGCCAAGCGGCCCTACCTGCGTCGCATAGCCATGCGGCAGCGCGCCCAGCACCTCATGGGCGCAGATGCGCTTCGATGCGGTGATCAGTTCGTCGTCAGTCGCGTCGGGTCTGGCGAGCCGCAGATTGTCGAGCACGCTTCCGCTGAACAGCACATTATCCTGTAGGACGACGCTGATATGGCGGCGCAGGTTGCGCTCTGTGAAGGCCCGTATGTCGCATCCGTCAAGCAGTACCGCGCCCTCGTCCACGTCGTAGAAGCGGGTGAGCAGCTGGACGAGCGTGCTCTTCCCATGGCCTGTGGGGCCGACAATGGCCAACAGCTCGCCAGGCTCGATGCTCAGGTTGAGGTCGCGGATGACTGGCCGGCCGGAATGATAGGCGAAACCGACGCCGCGGAATTCGATGCGCCCTTCGATCTCGACCGGGGCGAGGGCGCCGGGGCCGTCGCTGATCTGCGGCTCGGTATCGAGCAGCAGGAAGATGCGCTGAGCGCATGCGGTTCCGTTGGCGAAGCGTTCAAACAGGTCGCTGAATTCCTGTAGCGGCGCCAGGAACAGGAAGACGTAGAACAGGCTCTGCGTCAGTTCTCCGAGCGTCAGCGTGCCTAGTGCAAGGCCCCGCCCGCCGATGAGCAGCGTCAGCGCCAGCCCCGCCGTGGTGAGAAGGCCGGTAAAAGGCGCGAACCAACCCGAACGGACCGATCCGAAGATCAGCGAGAAATTGAAATCCTGCAGCAGTTCGCGATATCTGGCGAGGTTCTCGCCATCCCTGCCGGACTGTTTGATCAGGCGCACTGCGGCGACTGTCTCCACCAGATGCGCGGTGAAACGGCTGCGGTTTTCCGCCACCCTGGCCCAGCTGCGCTGGGAAACGCGCTTGAAGAGGAAGGTCGAGAGGATCAGAACCGGCACGACTGCGGCGAGGCCGGCGAGCAGGGCGGGGGTGATCAGCCACAGCAGGAAAGCCGAGAGGCAGAGCCGCATCACGGCGGAGAGGAATTCCGGTGGCCCCTGGATTAGCAGCGGCTCCAGCGTGTCGACATCGCGGTCGGCGCGGGAGATGATGCGTCCCGCCGTGGTCCGATCAAAATAGCCGACGCTGAGCGTCTGGACATGGGCGAAGACGCGTGCGCGCAGATCGTTGAGCACGCGAATGGCGGCGATGCCGGCGCAATATTGCGATAGGCCGCCCAGCGTGAAGCGTATGCCCCATGTCGCGGCGAGCCCGACGCAAGCCCATGCAATCAGTCCGACGTCGACGCCAGTCTGCCGCAGGCCACGATCGATGACCAGGCCGGTCAGCAGCGGCCGGGCGAAGATCGCCAGCACTTGCGCGATCTCGATCCCGATGACCGCCGCGATGGCCCGCCAGACCGGGGCGACAAGCGGCAGCAGCCGGGCCGAGACCCCCTGATCGAGCGAACGGTTAGAGAATTTCTCCTCCAGCTCGATGTCGGAAAGGGCGCTGTCGCCGCGAAAAGCGTTCATGGCCTTACAGCCCCATCAGTGCGCGATAGGACGCGCTGTTTTTAGCGAGTTGCTCGTGCGTTCCCTGCGCCACGATCCGTCCTTCGGCGAGGACGGCGACGCGGTCGGCGATCAGCGCGGTGGACACGCGGCTAGCGACGATCAGCATGGTCAGCGGGCGCGTGCGTCTGGTCCGCAGCTCACGGATGTTGTCGATCGCGCGCCGTTCGGTACGGGCGTCGAGCGCGCTGGTCGCATCGTCCAGCACCAGAATGTCGGCGTCGGCGAGAAGCGCGCGGGCAAGGCAGACGCGCTGGCGCTGGCCGCCCGACAACGTCGCCCCACGGTCGCCAACCCGCGTGTGCAGCCCCTCGTTCAGCCGGTCGAGCAGTTCACCAGCGGCGGCATGGTCCAGCGCCTCGCGCAACTGCGCCTCCGTCGCGTCAGGCGCGCACAGTCGGAGATTGGCAGCCAGCGTGTCGGAAAAGAGGAAGCTCTCTTGCGGCAATATATGGACGCGGCGGCGAAGCTCGCGCAGATCGGTGGTGCGAATATCTTGCCAACCTGAATCGTCCGAACCGATTTCGATACTGCCTTCATCCACCTCGACCAGACGGGGGAGGAGGGCCGTGAGGATGCTCTTGCCCGATCCGGTTGCGCCGACCAGCGCCACGACCTCGCCCGGTTTCACCGTCAGGCCGAGATCGTGCAGCACCGGCGCGCCGTCACCCAGCGGCGAGGCGCTAACCTGGCGCAGGCGCAGGCCCAGCGGGCCGGCCGAGAGCGGCTCCGTGCCCGACCTGATCGCAGGTTCCGCGTCCAGCACTTCCCAGATACGCGCGGCCGAAGCGCGGGCGTCGGCGACGACTTGGAGCAGCCGGCCGATCCCTTCGATCCGAAGCACCAGCGTGTTGACGACCAGCATCGCCGCGACCAGCGCGCCAAGGCCGAGGGTGTCGCGGCTTACCATCCAGGCGCCGAAACCCAGCACCCAGGCATGGGAGAGGGCGATGACGGTCTGCGGCAAAGGGATGCGGCGGGCGGCATGGCGGATCGCCGCGCGCGCTTCCGACCGGAACAGGTCGACATGGCGCTCGAAGCGCGCCGCGCGCGTTGCCCCAAGCGAAAAGGCCTTAATGACGCGCACGCCATTGACGCCTTCGGACAGGTCCTGCGTCACGGCGTCATATGCATCGCCGATCCGCCGGTCGAGCGCGACCAGCGCATCGGCTTCGCGCCAGAGCAGACCCACACCGAGCAGCAGCAGGAGCGCGGGCACGAGCGCCAGCCAGGGTGAATAGACGGCCAGCAGCCCGAGGGAGATGACGACGATCAACCCGGTTTCGAAAATCTGCCGCCAGAAATTGATCAGCGCGTCGCGCACCTTGTCGGCGTCGCGCGTCATCCGCGTCACCATTTCGCCCACGCCGTGACGCCAGTGATAGGATAGGTCGAGCAACTGGATCTGCGCCATGATGCGCAAGCGCAGCACGGTCAGCAGCGTCTGGCCGATCGAGAGGGAGAGGAGCCCAGCGCCATATTGCACCGCGGCCCGGCCAAGCGAGAGGCCGAGTAGCAGCGCGACCCAGAACCAGGCGCGGCCATAGTCGAGCATGCCGCTGGCGTCCGCGACCACCAGGCGGCCATGCTGTGCTTCCTGCACGGCATGGCCGACCATCACCTGCTGCCCGACCAGCGCCAGGTTGACGCCGGCCAGGAGCAGCGCGGTCAGGGCGAAACGCCCCGGCATCTCGCCATAGATGGCGAGGCAGCGCAGCAACGGGCTGCGGCGCAATAATCCGCTCTCCCCCATTTGCGGATCAGCTGGCGAGTGCGAGCGATTGCGCGGCGTCGAGCGGCCGGGCATCGATCCAGTCGTTCACATCGAAGCTCTGCGGAATGAAGTTCCAGCGGTGCAGGAAGTTGGTGAAGTCCTGGATCGCGGTGACCGACTGTTCCGACAGGTCGGTCTTCAGTTTATTGTGCGCGTCTTCGCCGTAGGCGATACTGACCCAATATTCGCTGCTGTTGGTTTCGCGGGCGAGGTAGCGGCGCACCTCGGCCGGGTTGGTCTGTGCCCAGGCCTCGGCGCGCAGCACTTGCTCGACGATGGTGACCGCCGCGTCGAAATGATTGTCGATGAGGCTGCCGTCGACGGCGAGCGTGCGCGGTGTGCCGTTGTTGGAGCGGACTAGCGGATCGGGATGGATGCCGGTGTCGATCACCGTGGTGAGGCCGAACTGGTTGGCGATCTGCGCGCCGCTCGCGCCCTTGAGGAAGATGGCGTCCACCTCGCCCCGCAGCAGGGCGATGAGTTCGAGATTATTGGCGCGGGCGCGGGTCGTGCTGCGACCGTTCCAGGCGAGCGTGCCGCCGACGCTCTGCGCCTGGCCGTCGCTATAATGGGTGTCGATATCCTGATCGACCAGCTCGACGTCGGATACTTCGAGCCCTTCGAGGCGAAGGGCATTTTCAAGTCCGCGGATCGCCTGCGCGCGGCTGAAGTCAATTTCCACATTCTTCCAGTTGGGCAGGCCAAAGCGGCGACCTTTCAGGTCGCGGACCGAGGTGATACCCGATTCCGGACTGGCGAGGATCAGCTGCGTCTCGTCGGCCCAGGACAGACCGATGACGCGGGTGTCGCGGTCGCGCGCGCGGGCGCTTATCGCGGGGATGCTGCCCCCATGGCGCACGCTGTTCTGGACGGTGTGCGAGAAGTGCGATTCCCGCTTCGAAAAGTCGTTGGATTCAAGGAGTGAAGCCAGGCTGGTGCCCTGCGCGCGGAAGGCTTCCTCCAGCCAGCCCTTTTGCAGGGCGATGCCCAAGCCTGTGGGAACGGGGCAGCGTGTATACCAGAGGGTGTCGAGTTTTTGCGTCATGGTTTCAGATCCTTTCCATTTTAGCGCCAGATGCTCCCTAAGCGGCGGTGTCGAGGGCGGATTTCCAGACCGCTGCTACGCGGGCGTTCGGGTTCTCCGGGCGCGGCAGGTTCAGATGCTCGCGCAGTGTGGTGGCTTCATATTCCGTGCGGAAAAGGCCGCGGCGTTGCAGTTCGGGCACCACCTGCTCGACGAAGTCTTCGAGCGAGCTAGGGAGCAGCGGCGGGATCAGGTTGAAGCCGTCGGCGGCATCCCGCTCGAACCAGTCCTGTATCTGATCGGCGATGTCGGATGGCGTCCCCAACACCACACGATGGCCGCGCACCGCGTTGAA
>Ga0068851_10000287_pt1 | contig 23180 bp, 25 predicted proteins | sample KBSCornC12_FD_66588 | JGI IMG/M metagenome (GOLD analysis project Ga0068851, IMG submission 66588) | Corn rhizosphere microbial communities from Kellogg Biological Station, Michigan, USA - KBS Corn C1-2 | ecosystem: Host-associated > Plants > Roots > Rhizosphere > Soil ...
ACACCCGGCCGCCGGCCATACTGGGTGACAATGGGGACCATGGCTGGGGGGCAGATCCTGCAGATCGCCGAGCAATCGATCGGGCCGGAGCGATGCGAGCTGCGACTTGAGGGGGAGCTCGACCTCTGGAGCGTCGAGCGCTTGCAGGCGGTCCTACATCGAGTTGCGCGCGACAACAATGCCGTCGTCGTCGGCCTCGAGAGCTGCGAGTTCGTCGACTCGACCGGGATCGCACTCCTCCTCCAGGCGCGCCGCCAGCTGGAGAGTGAGGGCGGCCGCCTCGTCATCTACGGCTGCTCGGACCAGGTCCTACGGATCTTCACCGTCGCCGGTCTTACCGACGCCGGGATCGTCTTCGGCAGCCGTGGCGAGGCGATCGCGGAGCTGGCGGTGGTGGAGTGAGGCGGGCGTTGCTGCTGACGGGGTTGGTGACTGCGCTGGTGTGTGCGGCGGTGCCGTCGGTTGCGGCGGCGGAACCGTGTCTCGGTTACGACGGCGGGATGACCTTTCCCGAGATCACCGGACCCGAAGGGCCTGAGGACTACTGCTTCGAAGTGACTCTCAGCGAAGAACAGGAACTACGGCAGATCAACGACCAGACGGTTCAGATCTTTGAATCCGGCGGCTTCCCCTCTCTCACGATCACAGCGGAGAAAGCGCACGATGCCGATGGGACGACCGTTCCGACCACTCTCGCGAAGACTGGTCGGAACGTTGTGACGCTGACGGTCCACCACCGCGAGGGGAATCCCGCGGCGGGCGGGGCGCCGTTTGACTACCCCGTGACTGGCGGTCCCGGCTGGGAAGGAGGCTTCCAGACCGTTGAAGTGCAGATGTCTCCTGCGACCGAACAAACCGCGGCTCCACAAACCCCCGCCCCGCAGTGCGACGTTCCCGCCCTTCAGGGCCGGACCCTGAAAGCCGCCCGACGCGCCCTGGAACACGCCGACTGCCGTCTCGGTCCGGTCCACGGCCGGCATCGTCGTGGCGCCAAGGTCGTCAAGCAGTACCGGCGCTACGGGGCGGTGCTCCCGGCCGGGACCGAAGTCGGCGTCAAGCTGGCCTAGCGTCGTCGGCCCGCAGGCGGGCGCACCAGAGGGCGAAGAGGGCGACGGCGATTGCCGCGCCGGCCCAGTGGATGCCGAGGACGACGGCGAGGAGGCTCGGCAGGCCGGCGAGGGCGGCGCCGATCAGCGCCGGGACCAGGGGCAGCCGCAGGACTCGGGCGGTGAGGGCGGCGCAGAGCATCCAGGCGGCTGGGCCGGCGATCCAGCCCCAGTCGACGAAGAAGTCGTGCGGGAGCGCCAGGGCAAGGGCGATCGAGAGCAGGGCGACCGCGATCAGCTGCAGCAGCGCCGCGCGCCAGAGGGTGGGGAGGTCCATCCCCACCGAGGCTATTCGACGACGATCTTGCCCTTCATGAAGGGGTGGATTTCGCAGTGGTAAGCGAAGGTGCCCTTTTGGGTGAACTGGACCACCTTCGTCGTCCCCGGCTTGATCCGGTTGGTGTTGAAGCTGCCGCTGCTCGCCGTGTGGGTCACCGGGCTCGTGTTGGCGAAGGCGACCTTGCCGCCCTTCTTGATCCGCAGGGTCGGCGGGTGGAAGGCGAAGTGGTTGATGTCGACGCTCTTGGCGCCGCTCGCCGTGGCGGTCGCGCCGGAGGCCCGGCCGCCCTGCAGCGCAGCAACCGCCAGCACCGCGATTCCCATCAGGAGGGCGAAGGCCCACCGTCCCCGCCAGTTTCTCGGAAGCGTCATCGGCCAAACATACGGACGCCGCCCACCCCAAGTTCAAGGCAAGCAATAATTGTCCCTCCCGGGCGGTTAGCTCAGTTGGGAGAGCATTCGGTTTACACCCGAAAGGTCACTGGTTCGAGCCCAGTACCGCCCACTCTCTTCTCGCCCCTCGCAGTCGGGCGGGCGACCGCGGACCACCCGCCCTCCTACCTAAGCCGACTTGGTCAAGCTGACCGCCGGCATGGAGACCGTCGTCTGGATCTTCACCCCGCTCACCTCCTCCCGTCAGTCGCGTCTGTGCTTGCGACTAGGAAGAGGCGTTGAAGCGGTCCAATCGTTTGCAGCGGTTCTACCGGTCAGCGCATTTAGCGGCGAAAGATTAGGGAACTTATGCTCTAACAGTCAATTCGTTCCGGATCGAAGGGAGGACAAGGTGGCTCGGAGAAAACGGAAAGTCGGGAAGCGGAAACGGCAGGTGGGAAAAACTCCGCAGGAGGTCCTGGTCAAGGCCCTCAACCACCCGATCAGGGTGAAGGCGCTGACGATCCTCACCGAAAGGATCGCGAGCCCGAAGGAAATCTCCGATCAGATCGACGCCCCGCTGAGCAACGTCAGCTACCACGTCCGGGTGCTGGACGAGCTCGGTCTGATCGAGATCATGGAAGAAGAATCGGTGCGCGGGTCAGTCGCCCACTTCTACAAAGCGGTCGAACGACCGATGATCGACAGCCCCGAGTGGGAGCGGCTGGCTCCGGAGGTCCGCAGCGCCTTCTCCGGCTACGTAATCGAAACGCTGATGAGCGACGTGGCCAAATCGCTCGCCGCCGGCATCTTCGATCGCCGCGAGGACCGTCACCTCAGCCGCACGCCGCTGTTGCTCGACGAGAAGGGCTGGCGCCGGATCGCCGCGATCCAGACCAAGGCGCTCGACGACATCCTCAAGGTGCAGGCGGCAGCTGCGGCGCGGATGAACGGATCAAAGGAGGAGGGGATCCACGTGGTCACCGGCATGGTCTGCTTCGAGGTCCTACCGGGCTCGTGGCAGGACTAGCCCCTTTTTTTCGGCGCTGACTTGAGTTCAACTGAAGGCTCGGACCGCCAGCACCGCAGCGACGAGGAGGCCGACGACGGCGATCGAGATCCGCAGCGGGTCGCTGGGGATGCGCCGCGCGTAGTGGGCGCCGACGCGGCCGCCGACGAAGGAGGAGACCATGATCGTCACCGCGTAGCGCCAGTCGACCGGGGCGAGGAAGGCGTAGACGACGGCGGCGAGGAGGTTGGAGCAGCCGGCGAGGAGGATCTTCATCCCGTTCAGGTGCTGGAGGGTGTCGGCGACGAAGAGGGCGAGGAGGGCGAAGACGAGGATGCTGACGGCGGAGCCGAAGTAGGCCTGGTAGGCGCCGCAGAAGGCAATCCCGGCGAGGAGGTAGGGCGAGCGCTCGTTGCCGGCGTGGGCGATGTGGGGGGTGAGGCGCGGCTGCAGGAGGAGCAGCAGGCAGGAGGCGGCGATCAGGATCGGCACGATCGCTTCGAAAGCGGCGTTTGAAGTGAGCAGGAGCGCGACCGAGCCGGCAGCGGCGCCGAGCAGCAGCGGCACGAGCAGGCGGGCGAAGCGCTCGCCCTGCTCGCGCAGCAGGTCGGCGTAGCCGATCGCGCCACCGACCGAGGCGGGGACGATCCCGACGGTGTTGGTGACGTTGGCCGAGAGCGGCGAGAGGCCGAGGGCGACCATGGTCGGGAAGGTGATCAGCGCGCCGCCGCCGGCGATGGAGTTCGCGGCTCCCGCGCCGGCCCCGGCCGCCGCGACGGCGAGCAGCTCGAGCACGACTCAATCTTTGCCGAAGAGGCGGGCGCGAAGCCGGGACCACGCCGAAGGCGGGCGCGGTTGGGTCGCTCGCCACTCAGCCTCGGTCGGCAGGCGGCCGGCTTTGCGGGCGCGCATGACGCACTCGGTGTGGGCGTGGCGGCGGCGCGATTTGTCGCCTTCGGGCCAAATCAGGACGTGCTCGGAGAGGGAGGGGAGGTGCTTGCCGCAGAGGGGGCAGCGGTAGGTGGCCGGCTTCAGGTTCTGGGCGGGGCGCATGCCCCACCAGTTGGGTACTTCGCCCGGGCGCGAGCCCTTCGGCTTAGGCGGCACCGGTGATCTGCGGCGTGCTGGTGCCGCCGCGGCGCTTCTCCCGGTCGCGGACGAGGTCGAAGAAGTAGTCGTTGCGGCCGCGGCGCATGCGGCGCGGGAAGGCCGGACGGGCGCGGCGGTGGGAGGCGGCGATCGCCTGGAAGGCCGCCTCGTGCCGGGCGCTCCACTCGATGCCGAAGATCTCTCGCACCCGCGGCGGCAGCGTCCCCTTGATCACCATGTTTTGGATTGCGATGTTGGCGCGGGCGTGGGGCGGGACCGGCTGGCGAAAGGCGACCAGTGGCGCCATCTCCAGCGCGTGCTCGGTCGCGTGCAGGTCGGGCGCGGCGAGTTTGCCGTCGAACCAGGCTTGAAACTCGCGGTAGGTGGGCGGGACGGACTCGCGGGGGAGGAGGAAGAGCTCGCCGAAGCGGACGTAGTCCTGCCAGAGCGCTTCGCGCTCGGCTTCACTTAGCGGCCGGGCCATCGTCTCGTACATCACCCGCCCCGAGTCGGCGATCACCGCCAGCGTCCACAGCATCAGCTCCGGGTCGAAGGCCGAGTAAGCGCTGCCGGCGGGGTGGGCGCCGGCCGCCTCGGGCAGCTCGCCCTTGATCCGCTCGTGCAGGCGATGGACCGCCCCCAGTGCCTTGTCGGCTTCGGCTTTGGTGCCGAGGAAGACCGTCTCTTGGACCTTCGCGGTGCGGGCGAGGCGGGTGAAGGGATGGTCACCGGCCGCGGTCGAGAGCATCGTGCCGGTGTAGGTGAGTGGTTCGAGCGCCCCGATCAGCAGCGCTCGCTGCCCATAGAGGAGGCCGACCGAGCGCTCGCCGTGGACACGGCGCGCCATCGATTGGCCCGGTGGAAAGTAGTGGTCGCTCACTGGTCGTCCCGAGAAGACTAACGCTGGGTACCTGTCCACTAAAAAATCGCTGGCCGATTCGGCAGAGCCGGCGAGCTACTCGGGCGTCTGAATCTCCCGGCTCATCGCCACCAGCGCCGAGCCCGAGGCGGGCGCGGCGAGCCCGCGCAGCTCGTGCGCGTCGAAGATCTCGTCGAGTTCCTCGCGGGTCAGCGTCTCACGCTCCAGCGCCAGCACCGCCAGGTGGTCGACGATCTCGAGGTTGGCGGAGATCAGCGCCCGGGCGCGGCGGTAAGCCTCGCGGGCGAGCGTCAGCGCCGCCTGGTCGACGTCGCGGCGGGTCTGGTCGGAGACGGCGTAGTCGCCGGTCGGCATCGCGATCGGCGGCGGCCCGTCGTGGTCGACCGCGACCCCCATCCCGAATTCGGAGACCATCTGCTTGCAGACCAAGTGCACGCGGTTGAGGTCGTCGGAGGCGCCGGAGTAGCTCTCGCCCAGCACTACCTCCTCGGCGGCGCGGCCGCCCAGCAGCGTCACCACCTCGTCGATCAGTTCGTCGCGGGACTTCAGGTAGCTGTCCTCCTGCGGCGAGTGGGCGACGAAGCCGAGCGCCGGGCCGCGGGGGACGATGCTGAGGATCTCCGGCGGGTCGAGGCCGAGCAGCTTGCGGCAGAGCGCGTGGCCGGCCTCGTGGTAGGCGACGATCCGCCGCTCCTTCGAGCTGAGGCGACGCGCCTGCTGGGAGCCGACCGCCTGGCGCAGCAGCGCCTCGTCGAGGTCGTCGCGGCTCATCGCCCAGCGCCCGGCGCGGCCGGCGATGATCGCGCCCTCGTTGAGGGCGTTGGCGAGCTGGGCGCCGGTCAGCCCGGTGGTCTTGCGGGCGACGTCGCCGAGGTCGAGGTCGGGGGCGAGCGGCTTGTTCTTGGCGTGGCTGCGGAGGATCGCCTCGCGGCCCTTGCGGTCGGGCGGGGCGACGAGCACGCGGCGGTCGAAGCGGCCGGGGCGCAGCAGCGCCTTGTCGAGCTTGTCGACGTGGTTGGAGGCGGCGATCACGATTACCATCCCCGGGTCTTTCTCGAAGCCGTCGAGCTCGACCAGCAGCTGGTTCAGGGCCTGCTCGCGCTCGCTGCTGCCACCGTCGCCGCCACTGCCGCTGCGGTGGCCGCCGATCGCGTCGAGCTCGTCAATGAAGATGACCGCGCGGCCGGCCTTGCGCGCCTCCTTGAAGAGGCGGCGGATGCGGGCGGCGCCGCGGCCGACGAACATCTCGACGAAGCCCGAGCCGGAGGCGGCGAAGAAGTCGACGCCGGCCTGGGCGGCGACGGCGCGGGCGAGCATCGTCTTGCCGGTCCCGGGCGGGCCGTAGAGGAGGACGCCGCGCGGGGCCTGGGCGCCGAGGGCGGCGAAGCGGTCGGGGTCGCGCAACCAGGCGGTGACGTCCATCAGCTCGTCTTTGGCGGCGTCGACGCCTTGCACCTCCTCCCAGAGGACCGGCGCGGTGCGGCTCGCCTTGACCGTCTCCGGCTTGGTCGAGCCCATCATCCCCCGCATCATTTTCAGGAAAACGAAGCAGAGGATGAACATGAAGAAGACGCCGAAAACCGGGTACCAGTTGAAAAAGAATTCCTGTACGTCGGTGGCCATTGGTGCAGTCTGGAGACAAAGTTGCGATTCCCCTATCGCACATTTGTCCAGATCTGCGAAAAGGGCTAAAGGTCACGCCTGAGCGGGGTCAGAAAGTCACCCGTAGGATCCGCCCGTGGAGACGAGACGCACGGTCAGCGCGCCGGAGCTGAAGGCGCAGATCGAGGCTGAACGCGAGGGGCGGCCGTTCCTCCTCTTCCGGGATGGGGCGGGCGAGCAGGTGATCCTGCCGGTCGAGGCGAACGCGGAGCTCTGGGTCGGGCGCGGCGGCTCGGCCGACGTGCGGCTGGAGTGGGACGAGGAGGTCTCGGCTCTGCACGCGCAGATCGAGGTCGTCCGCGACGAGTGCACGCTGGTCGACGACGGCCTCTCCCGCAACGGCTCCTTCGTCAACGAGGAGCGGGTGCATGGGCGGCGCCACTTGCGCGACGGCGACTCGCTGCGGTTCGGGCAGACCGTCGTCACCTACCGGCGCCCCGGCGAGGACGCGCCGGAAGCGACCGCGATCGCCAGCGAGATGCCCGCCGCGGCGGCGGTCTCGCCCGCCCAGCGCAAGGTCCTCCTCGCCCTCTGCCGTCCCTACAAGGACGGCGACTCGTTCGCGACCCCGGCGACGAACCAGCAGATCGGCGAAGAGCTCCACCTCAGCGTCGACGCGGTGAAGACCCACATGCGGGCGCTGTTCGAGAAGCTCGGGGTCGGCGACATTCCTCAGAACCAGAAGCGGGTGGCGCTGGTTGAGCGGGCATTGCAGAGTGGGGTCGTGAGTCGGCGCGAGCTCTAAGTAGGGGTGGTTGGGTTCACCCCTGGGGGGTCTGGGAGCAGGGGTCAATCCGGGCGAATCTGGGTGCACGACAGGAAGTCGCAACTCGAACCCAGGAGGAACCCAAGATGAACACCACCAAGATCACCCGCACTGCCGTACTCGCCGCGATCGCAGTTGTCGCGATGATGATCGCGCCGGCGCTCGGCGCCGCCGCGCCGGTCAAGTTCGGCTCTCAGCTCAATCCGACCGTGCAGCCGTCGAACTCGCTCCCCGGGCTGCGCTGCAGCCAGGAAGCGCCGGGGCCCTGCACCTTCGTCCAGGAGGAAGCCTACGGTCGCCCGGACGGCGGCGAGCTCGCTCCGAAGACCGGCACGATCAAGAAGATCAGGCTGATCGCTGGCGGCCCGGGCAGCTTCAAGCTCCAGATCGCCAAGGTGAAGCGCTCGACCCTGTTCGGCACGAACGAAGCGAAGGTCGTCGCCAACGGTCCCCGGATCAGCTACCAGGGCCAGACCGAAGCCAACTTCGAAAGCGACAGCTACAAGGTCGAGAGCTTCAACGTCAACGTGCCGGTGCAGAAGGGCCAGCAGCTGGCGCTGAAGGGCAACATCACCTCAATGATCCGCTGCTCCTCAGGCGGCGACAACACCCTCATCTACACGCCGCCGCTGGGCAACTCCTTCCGCCCCGCGACCAACACCGACGGCTGCTGGATCCTGATGGAAGCCGTCATCCGCTAGCCGTCAGCACCGAGTCCGTAAAAAGTCCTCCTCAAGGGGACTTTTTACGGACTCGCTATTTCTCTACTTGCGACCCGCCGACGATCGCGTCCTCGCCGGAGTCGCCGAAGAGGACCCAGGCCTTGTTGCCACCGTCGTAGTCGGGGGCCCACAGCTTCAGCGTCGCCGGTCGGCCCCAGACCGTCACCTCCTCCTCGCCGGTCGAGTCGAGGCCGCGCCAGATCCGCACGAAGGGGTTGCGTTCCCACTCCTCGCCGATCGTCGTCGGCTCTTTGTGGCCGGGGTGGACTTTGGTCTCCGGATGGAGCTCCATCAGCCGCATCACCGAGGCCTGAAGGTCGGCGAAGCCGCTGGCGCCGGGGGCCATCGTGCCACCGACGGTGCCCTTGAAGAGGACGTCGGCAGTGAAGACGTCGGTGCCGTCGACGAGGAAGGCGAGGTGGCCGGCGGCGTGGCCGGGGGTGAAGAGCGCTTCGACGTGGAGCCCGCCGGCGTCCAGCGTCTCGCCGTCGCCGAGGATGACCTCGACCTCGTCGTCGAGCTCCGCCGCGCACGCCTCGTGGGCGACCAGCGGCGGGTTGCCGAGCTGGGCCCGCGCCTCGGCGAGGCCGGCGACGTGGTCACCGTGCGGATGGGTGACGAGGACGTGGGTGATCTCGATCCCGTCGCGCTCGATCCGCTCCAGCAGCGGCCCGAGTTCGTCGTTGCCGTCGATCAGCACGCCGGTCCCCTGGTCGGGGTCGGCGACCAGGTAGGCGTTCGACAGCCACATCGGGTTCTCGGTCCTCTCGACGATCACTGCTCCTCCTCGTTCAGGTGCCTTCGACTGGGGTGTCTGACCTTACCCCTCATATATGGGGGTCAAGCTCAGACACGTCGGCGATCAGGCTGGCGTGGAGGACCGGGCGCTGCCGTCGAGCAGGGTGCGCGCGACCAGTGCGGGGTCGTCCCAGGTGGGGGTGTGGCCGACGCCGGGGAGGACGAGGAAGCGGGCACCGGCGGGCCGGCGGTGCGGCTTCGGCGGGCCGACCAGGCGGTCGCGCTCGCACCAGGCGATCGTCACCGGCACGTCCTCCGGATAGCCCGCGGGATCGAAGACGTGGGTCCGCATCGCCCGGTTGGCGCCGTCGTAGCCGTTGGCGTCGATCCAGCCGAGGACGAGCTGGCGGGCGGCCTCGGGCGGGATCCGCTCGGGATGGGCGGCGAAGGTCGAGACGGCGCGTCGGCGCAGGGCCGGGACCCAGAGCGCCGGCACGACGGCGGGACGGAAGCGCTGCGCCAGCTCCCGCAGGTTTCCCTCGCGCTCGCCGATCGGCGCTTTCCAGAGGCCGGCGGGGGAGATCGCGGTCACCGAGGCGGCCCAGCCGAAGCGACCCATTTCCAGCCCCACCCAGCCGCCGAGGCTGTTGCCGGCGACGTGGGGGCGCTCGATCCCTCTCGCCTCGCACTCCGCCTGCAGCGCCCGGGCGAGGTTGGCCGCGGTCGGCTCGATCCCCTCGGCCAGCGGCGGTGCCTGGCCGAACCCCGGCATGTCGATCGCGTGGACCTCGCGCTCATCTTCGAGCAGGGGGATCACCGGCTCCCAGACGCCACGGCTGCCGCCAAGCCCGTGGATCAGGAGCAGCGGCTCCCGGCGCCCCGCGTTCGCTGCGCTCACCGGGCCTTCGGCTTCGCGAAGAGCGCCTGGACGTCGCCGATCCGCCGCTCGCGGAAGCCCGCCTCCGAGGAGCTCAGGTAGAAGTCCCAGAGCCGCTTGAAGCGCTCGTCGTAGCCGCGGCCGCGCAGCCGCTCCCAGGCGGCGAAGAAGCGCTCGCGCCAGGCGGCGAGGGTCGGCGGGTAGTGGGCGGTGATGTCGTCGACCCAGACCTGCTTCATCGAGGTCACCCGCTCCAGGCTGTCGGCAATCAGACCCTGCGAAGGCAGGCAGCCGCCGGGGAAGACGTGGGTGTTGGCGAAGCTCTTCGCCGCCTTCTCGACCTCGTAGATGCGGTCGTCGATCGTGATCGCCTGCAGCAGCATCAGGCCATCTTCGCTGAGCAGCTGGTCGCAGCGGCGGAAGTAGTCGTCGAAGTACTGCCAGCCGACCGCCTCGATCATCTCGACGCTGACGAGCCGGTCGTAGCGGCCCTCGAGGTCGCGGTAGTCCTGGAGCAGGACCGTGACCTGGTCCTCGAGGCCGGCCTCGCGCACGCGGCGCCGCGCCAGTTCGAATTGCTCATGGGAGATCGTCGTCGTGGTGACCCGGCAGCCGCTGCGCCGGGCGGCGTGGATCGCCATCCCGCCCCAGCCGGTGCCGATCTCCAGCAGGTGGTTCTCAGGCCCGAGCCGGAGCCGCTCGCAGATGCGGTCGAGCTTCGCCAGCTGCGCCTCCTCCAAGCTCGCCGCCCGGTCGGGGAAGTAGGCGCAGGAGTACATCATCCGCTCGTCGAGGAAGGCGGCGAAGAGGTCGTTGCCGAGGTCGTAGTGGGCGGAGATGTTGCGGCGGGCGCCGGTGCGGTCGTTCTCGGGGACGAGGCCGCGGACCCGGTGCAAGAGGCCGCGGGGTCGGGCGACGGCGCCGCGCAGGCCGTCCGTCTGGCGCAGCTCGCGGGCGGCGATCTGGATCAGGGCGACGAGGTCGTCGGTCTCCCAGAGGCCGTCGACGTAGCCCTCGCCGAGGCCGACGCTGCCGCGCAGCGGCCCGCGCCAGGCGGCGGGGTCGTTAACGGTGAGGGTGGCGCGGAGGTCGGCGTCGGCCGGGCCGTAGCTGCGTTCGCGGGCGCCTTCGACGACATCGATGCGGCCGCTGCGGACGCGGCCGAGGACGGCGCCGACGCCGGCGCGGGCGGCGGCATCGCCGATGCGCGGGCGAGCGGTGGCGGTCACGGCGAGACGAACCCTCTCGGGCGGCTCCCCTCCGGGTGGGGGAAGTAGCGCGCGCCCTTCAGCTTCAGCCGCAGCGACTGCGCGTAGATCTTCGCCACCACCTGCAGCGACAGCGCCGGGTAGCGGGCGAGCAGGCCGGTCAGGGTGCGGCGGGAGAGCGGGCGACGGCGCAGGCTGAGGGTCGCGTCGAAGCTCTTGCCGGGCGGGCAAGGCGCGCCTTCGGCGCCGCGCGGGCGCGACTCGATGTGGACGGAGAGGCGCTCACCGGGCTCGGAGGCGCGGAAGGAATAGGTCTGGTCCATGCCCATCAGCGGCGATACGTGGAAGGTCTTCTCGAGCTCCTCGCTGAGGACGCTACCGCGCCGCTCGCCCCGCGCCAAGACGTAGGGATGGCGCTCGCCCCAGGGAATGTTCTGCACGTCGGCCACGACTGCCTCTACCCGCTCCCCCGCCGAGTCGAAGCAGTAATAGAGGGAGACCGGGTTGAAGCTGTGGCCGAAGTAGCGGAGGCCGGCGAGGAGGCGGACCGGCCCGGAAGGGGAACTGCCGGCTGCCTCCTCGACCGCCTCGCGCGCGCACCGGTCGAGCGGGCGGGCTGGGTCGCCCATGAAGTCCTCGCGGCGGAAACGGGCGAGGGCGCGCCCGCGGGCCGAGAAGAGCGGATAGGGATCGAGCACGTCGGGCATCTCGCCCAGGTCGAGGTACATGAGGAAGAGCGGGTAGCGGAACTCGTGCTCCACCGGCTCGAAGCGCCGGTGCCGGACCCATCCCTCGTAAACGGCCGAGGCCTTCAAGCGGCCAGCACCTCCTCCACCGACGTGTCTGACTTTTCCCCTCGCATATGGGGGTCAAAGTCAGACACCCCCGGCTGGGCGCTTCGACTGGTGGCGATTTCGTCGCAGACTCGGATCGCGCTGACGACGCCGTCCTCGTGGAAGCCCCAGCCCCAGTAGGCGCCGCAGTAGTGGGTGCGGCGGCCGGCGTTGCTGATCTCGGCGTGGCGCGCCTGGGCGGCGACGCCCTCCTTGGTGTAGACGGGGTGGTCGTAGGCGATCTTGCGGATCGTCTTCGCGGGGTCGATTTCCTCGCTGCGGTTGAGCGTGACGAAGTAGTCCTGCCGGGTGCGCAGGCGCTGCAGGTTGTTCATCCAGTAGGTGACGGTCGTCCCCTGCGACGGCTCCGGGGTCAGGTGGAAGTTCCAGCTCGCCCAGGCGGCTCGCCGGCGCGGCATCAGCGAGGCGTCGGTGTGGAGGACGGCCTCGTTGCGCTGGTAGGGGATTGCGCTCAAGACTTCGCGCTCGGCCTCGCTGGGGTCGGCGAGCATCGCCAGCGCCTGGTCGGAGTGGGTGGCGAGGACGACCTGGTCGAATTCCTCGCTCTCGCAGCCATCGGCCTCGATCCGCACCCGGTCCGCCAGGCGCTCGATCCGCCGCACCGGCGCCCCCGTCCGCACCCGGTCGCGCCACGGCTCGGTAATCGCCTCGACGTAACTGCGCGAGCCGCCGCTCACCGTCCGCCACTGCGGCCGGTTCCGCAGGCTGTACATGCCGTGGTTCTCGAAGAACTCGGCCATGAAGCTGGCCGGGAAGCTCCACATCTGTTCCGGGTCGGCCGACCAGACGGCGCTTGCCTGCGGCACGATCAGCCGCTCGACGAAGTGGCGGGAGAAGCCCTGCTGCTCGAGCCAGTGGCCGAGCGAGGGGGCGGTCCCGTTCATCCCGATCAGCGCCCGCGCCTCGCGGTTGAAGCGGCGCCAGTCGCGCAGCATCCCGAGGAAGGTAGGGCTGAGCAGGTGCGCCGGGCGGGCGAAGAGCCCCCACGGCGTGCCGGAGTACTCGAAGTGCCCGCCGTCGGAGACGGAGAAGCCCATGTGGGAGGGCTGGCTCGCGACCCCCAGCTCGTCCAGCAGCGCTTCGAAGCGGGGGTAGTTGCGGTCGTTGAAGACGATGAAGCCGGTATCGACCCACACGGTGCCGCCATCGGCCTGGACAGGCACCGTGTGGGTGTGCCCCCCGATCCGATCGCTCGCCTCGTAGACGACGATCTCGTGCTCGGGGTGGAGTCGATGCGCAGCCACCAGCCCGGAGACTCCCGTTCCGACGATTGCGATCCTCACGCCCCTCCCTACGGAAAGGGATGTCGATCCGGATCAGCCGTAGGGGCGGTAGAGGATCCGGTAGCCGAGCAGTTCGGAGACGGTGGCGAAGCGGAAGCCGCGGGCGCGGAGGGTGTCGATCACCTGCGGCAGGGCGGCGAGGGTCTCGCCGCGGGGGCCGCCGCCGTCGTGCATGAGGATGATCGAGCCGCTCTGGGCGTGGCCGACGATGTTCGAGTAGATCGCGCCGGTGCCGGGCAGCGACCAGTCCTGAGGGTCGACGTCCCAGTTGATCGTCCGCATCCCGAGGCTGCCGGCGGTGGCGATGATGCCCGAGTCAACGCCGCCGCCGGGCGGGCGGAAGAGGCAGGGCTTGAAGTGCGTGTAGTCCTCGATCCGCGCCGCCGCCCCGGCGATCTGGTCGTAGCCGGGGAATTCGACGTGATTCATCGTGTGGTCGCCAAGCTCGTTGCCTTCGTCGAGTATCTGCCGCATCACGTCTTCACGTCCCGGCATCTCCTGCCCGATCTCGAAGAAGGTGCCGTGGACGCCCTCTTCACGCAGCACCCGGAGGAAGTCCGGCGTGTATTCGGAGGGCCCGTCGTCGAAGGTGAGGGCGACGACCTTGCGATCGCGCGGCCCGTTGGTGACGAGCCCAGCGCTGCCGCCGGTGCAGCCGACCGCGCGGACCGGGCGCAGCCGGAAGCTGCGGGTGCCGGTGGCAGGCAGTGATTCGGCGCAGCGGTTGCGTACCGCGCATCCCGAGCTGCGGATGACATGCCAGCGATAGCGGTGGGGCGGGAGGCCGGCGTCATTGGGGATCAGAGCGACCACGAGCTTCTCCGGCTGCGGCCGCTTCACCGCCGCCCGCACCCAGCCCTCCTGCCCCGGCCGCCCGGACCCGCTCACCTGCTCGAACCCAAGCCGCCGATGCGCCCTGCGCCCGCCGAGGCAAAGCCGCCGCGCCGCCGCCGTCGCACTCGGCGCCAGCTCAAAGCAGAGATACCGCGCCCCCGCCCGCCGAGGATCCGGATGCGGTTCGAGCTTCCCCAGCCCCACAGGCGTACTCGTTCTCACACTGAGGATCAGCTCCCGCCCCTTCTGCGCCAACCCCGCATGCTGCAGCTGCATCTGCGCGCCCGAAACGCTCGGCACCGCCAGCAATCCGGCCGCAGCAAGCACGACAGCACACAGGATCTTGCGAGCAGGAAAAGTCAGGAAACCTCGGACAGGAGCCTACGCGAGGCTCCCACCCCGGCACCAACCCATGTCCCGCAGCCCGACGCCCACTACCGTGTTGAACCAGTCGTGACCCGCCGAATCTGCCTAATCGCCACCCTGGCGCTCCTCGCCACGCTCGCCCTCGTCCCCGTCGCCCCCGCCGAAACCGGCGGCGCCGGCCAGGTCGAAACCGGCGGCAACGTCAGCAACACCGCCTTCGACCGCCAAGGAATGTGGGTCTGGTACGTCTCCCACTCGGAGGGCGGCAGCGTTCCGGCGATCATCGCCCGCGCCAAGGCCAACGGCATCGGCACCGTCTACATAAAGGCAGGCGACGGCGGCGGGGTCTGGAGCCAGTTCAGCCGGGGTCTTGTCCAGTCGCTGCACCGCGCTGGCCTCGACGTCTGCGCCTGGCAGTTCGTCTACGGCGATGCCCCGGTCGCCGAGGCCAGGGTTGCCGCTGCGGCGGTCGCCAAGGGCGCCGACTGCTTCGTGATCGACGCCGAGGCCGACTATGAGGGCAAGTACGCCGCCGCCGACCGCTACGTTCGCACCCTGCGCGCCCGCATCGGCGAAACCTTCCCGGTCGCCCTCGCCGGCTTCCCCTACGTCGACTACCACCCGTCCTTCCCCTACTCGGTCTTCTTCGGCCCCGGCGGCGCCCAGTACAACCAGCCGCAGATGTACTGGAAGACGATCGGCACCTCGGTGCGGACCGTCTACGAGCACACCTACCTCTACAACCGCATCTGGGGGCACCCGATCTACCCGATCGGCCAGACCTACGAAGGCCCCGGCGCCGCCTCGATCCGCCTCTTCCGCCGCTTCGCCCAGAGCTACGGCGGGCTGCCGCCGAGCTGGTGGGACTGGCAGGAGACGAGCGGCCAAGAGTGGGGGGCGCTCGGCGCCGCCAGCGCCCTGCGCCCGGTCGCCGGCTACCGGCTCGAAGTCGTCCACCCGCTGCTGAAGAAGAGCGCCAAAGGCGACATGGTCGTCTGGGCGCAGGAGCACCTGATCGCCGCCGGCGCGGACCTGCCGGTGACGGGCATCTTCGGCCGCCAGACCGCCCGCGCCACCCGCGAATTCAAGGAAGCCCATGGCCTCCCGGCCAACGGCATCGTCGACACCGAAACCTGGAACGCCCTCCTAACCTACACGCCGTACCGCATGAGCTGGGCGGCGCGACGAGCGCGCCCAGGCGCCCGAGCGATCCCAGCGAGCAGGCCGCTCTCGGCGAACCTGCCCGCGAAGGCGTACGAGATCCCGCCGCGTCCCTGAGTTGCGCGGTTCTTTATGGACGGTATGCGTCCGAAAGGAACCGCGGAACTGCTCAGGCGCCGATCCGGGTCACGAGGCGGCCCAGGGTCGGCGACTCGAGGACGATCTCGTCGCCGTCGGCGAGCCAGACGCGGGGGTTGCGGCCCATGCCGACGCCCTCCGGGGTACCGGTGGAGACGACGTCGCCGGGCTCGAGCGTCATCAGGCGGGAGAGCTGCGAGACCAGCTGGGGGATGCTGAAGATGAGGTCGTCGGTGGCGCCGTTCTGCATCTCCTCGCCGTTCAGGGTCAGCCGGATCGCGATCGCGTCCGCTGGTCCCGCCTCATCCGGCGTCACCAGGTAAGGACCGCAAGGCGCTGAGCCGTCGAAGACCTTGCCGGGCATCCACTGCGGCGTCGCCCCCTGCAGGTCCCGGGCCGAGAGGTCGTTGAGCAGCGTGTAGCCGGCGACGTAGTCGAGCGCCTCGGCCTCGTCCACGTTCTTCGCCCGCTTCCCGACCACGAACGCGACCTCAGCCTCGTAGTCGGTCTTCCCCGTCGGCACGCGCACCGTCACCCCGTCCGCCACCAGCGCGTTCGGGTACTTGGCGAAGATCGTCGGCAGCTCTGGCAACTCCGTGACCCCGATCTCGGCCGCGTGCTTGCGGTAGTTCAACCCGATACAGACGATCTTGTCCGGATCAGGGATCGGCGGCAGCAGCTGCACCGCCGGGAGCGGGTGGGAGGGAGCGCCGGTGTCGCCGAGCCGCCCCCGTAGCTCCTCGACCCGCCCCGCAGCAATCAGCTCACGCAGGCTCCCCCGGTGCGGTTCGCCGAGCAGCGCCCAGGCATCGACCACCCGCCCGTCCTCGAGCAATCCCGCCCGCGCCCCGTCGCCCGCATCGAAGGTCAGCAGCCTCATCGCGCGCTACTGCAGGGCGAAGGTCGCGTCGACCGTTGCCGTGACGGTTGACTTGCCGGGCTTCACCGGCGGCGGCGTGGCGCAGGCGCTCGCACCGGCCCCCCGGCGAGAGACGCCGGCGCTGCCCTGCGGCGCGGCGACGCACTTGCTCACCGGTTCCGCCGCCGCGGCGGTTTCGTTGACGGGCGTTACCGCGCCGCCCTCCGTGATCGTGAGTGCCGGACCGAGCGTGGCACCGACCGCTGCCGCGAGCTTTTCGGCCTTTGCCTGCGCGTTCTTCAGGGCTTCGACGAGGGCGGCGTCATAGGCGGCTTCTTCGTCGCCGACGAAGAAGTTCGGCCCCCGCGTGCTCGTCGCACCGGCAGCGACCCCGGCCGCGATCAGGTTGCCGGCTTCCTCAGCCTGGTGAGTAACGACAGTGACCCCCTCGCTCGCCCTGTAGACGGGCCGCTTACCTTTCTTGACCCGCCGCACCGAGACGGACCCAGTGGTGACGTCCCCTGGACCCACCCCAGGCGTGGCCTGCGCCGCCGCGATCACAGCTCGCAAACGCACGGCAACCACGTGGAGCGCAGCGCCCCGTCCCCGCCGTTCCTTGCTCACCCCGAAGTGGACTTCGGCGGTGTCGTTAGGCACCTGTCGTTCGACCGTAGCCGTGACGCTGACCGTCCGTTCAGCCGCGGCGGCGCTGGCCGGCGCTACAAGAGCTGCGAGAACGAACAGAGCGGTGAGGCGGCGCATCCGCACCGCATCATCGCATCTGTCCGTCTGTCGGCTACGCCCGCGCCGGCTCCACCTCGGGCTCGCGCTCGAAGACGGTGTCCTCGAGCGTCTCGCGCTCGATGTCGCCCTCCCGCACCAGCCACAGCGCGAACACGGCGCCGACGAAGGAGAGGAGCGCCCCCAGGAGGAGGATCTCGTTCAGGCCATGGAGGAAGCCCTGCTGCGCTGCGTTAGCCGCCACGTTCCGCGTCCCCGCGGGCAAGGCCGAGACCGCCTGGCCGAGGTGGCCTGAGGAGGTCGCTTCGACCAGGCCGCGCGCCTGGTCGCTGCTGAGTGCGCCGTTGGACGCTTCCTGTGCCTTGTTGGCACCCGCACCGAGGAAGATCGCGCCCCAGGCGGCGATGCCGACTGCGATCCCGACCTGGCGGAAGGTGTCGTTGATCCCGGCCGCCATTCCGCTCTGCTCCTTCGGCACAACGCTCAGCGCGACGTCGGCGATCACCGGGTTCAGCAGGCCGACGCCGATGCCGCTGATCAGGAAGCCGGCCAGCAGCGCGGTCCATTCCGAGTCCATCTGCAGGCCCGACATCAGCAGCAGGCCGACTCCCGTCAGCGCCAGCCCCGCTCCCATCAGGTAACGGGCCTGGACCCGCGCCAGCGCAATTCCCGACAACGGCGCGACGATGAATGAGGCGACGGTGATCGGCAGGTAGCGCAGGCCGGCTTCGATCGGCGAGAAGCCGAGGAAGCTCTGCAGGTAGAGGGTCAGGTAGAGGAACAGCGCGAACATCGAACCCGAGACCGCGAACGCCCCCAGTTGCACGCCGGTGAAGGCGCGCCGCCCGAAGAAGCCGAGCGGCAGCATCGGCTGCTCGACCCGGCGCTAGATCGCCAAAAACGCCGCCAGCAGTACCGCCGCCGCCGCGAACAACGAGACGATCGGCGTGCTGCCCCAGCCCTCGTCGTTGCCGCGCACCAGCGCCAGCACGAGGAGGAAGAGCGCGACCGAGAAGGTGACGAGGCCGCCCCAGTCGATCCGGGTCGCGTTGGGGTCGCGCGACTCGCGCAGCTTCCAGTAGGTGACGACGATCGCCGCCAGCCCGATCGGCACGTTGAGCAGGAAGACCGACTGCCAGCCGAGGCCGTCGGTCAGCAGGCCGCCGACCAGCGGCCCGATCGCCACCGCGATCCCGATCGTCGCCCCGTAGATCCCCATCGCCATCCCGCGTTCGGGGCCGCTGGGGAACTCCTGGGCGACCAGCGCCAGCGAGACGGCGAACATGATCGCGCCGCCGACGCCCTGCAGCCCGCGCGCCAGGTTGAGGAAGGTCGGGTCGGGCGCCAGCGCGCAGAGCAGCGAGGCCAGCGAGAAGACGCCGAGGCCGATCGCGAAAACGCGCCGCCGGCCGAGCCGGTCGGCGAGCGAACCGGCGGTCAGGACCAGCGCCGCCAGCGAGAGGGCGTAGGCGTCGACTACCCACTGCAGGTCGGTGAAGCTGCCGCCGAGGTCCTGCTGGATCGCAGGCAGCGCCGTGTTGACCACGGTGATGTCGAGTAGAAGCATGAAAGTGGCGACGCAGACCGCGCCGAGCGTCCACCACTTGCGATTGATTTCCGTGTCCATTGAGGACCTCCAGACCATCGGGTACAATTCGTAAGGCAACCTTGTAAGTTCACCTGACCAGATGACCTTATCAGGCTCCCTGACGAAATGACTTCAGCCCCCACAAAAGCCGACTTCTGGATCCCGATGGCGGGCCTCTTCGACATCGCCCACCAGGCGTTCTTCGAGGACTTCCGCGCGGAGCTGGAGCAGACCGAGTTCGCCGACATTCGTCCGACCCACGGCTGCGTCTTCCGCTTCGTCGGCGGCGAAGGGATGCGGTTGACGGTGCTGGCGGAAATGGCGGGGATGACCAAGCAGTCGGTGGGGGAGATCGTCGACGATCTGGCCGCCCGCGGCTACGTGAAGCGGGTCCCCGACCCCGAGGACAAGCGCGCCAAGCTGATCTGCCTGACCGAGCGCGGCGAGCGCGCGCAGTCCACTGGCCTCGCCCTCTTCGCCAAGGTCGAAAAGCAGTGGGCCGAGCGCTACGGGGCGGAGCGGATCAAACGGCTGCGCGAGCTGCTCGAGGAGATCGCCGCCAACGAGGCGCCGAGCGCCGTGCCCGAGCTCGCCAAGCCCGAGCCGGTCCCCGCCTAGCGCCACAGGCGCGGGACCGCCCCCCTTTCGCCGCGGCCAAATACGGATGGCGCGCCCTCCCGTCCCGGCGAGGATGCGCCCATGTACGCAGAGCAGCTAAGTCCCCTTGACGCTGCTTTCCTCGAGCTCGAGGAGGCCGATGAGGCAGCCCACATGCACATCGGCTGGGCGCTCGTCTTCGATCCCCCGCCCGAAGGCGAGCGCCCCTCGCTCGAGCAACTGCGCGACCAGGTGCGCGAGCGGCTGGAGGCGCTACCCCGCTTCCGCCGCCGTCTCTCCTCGCCGCGAGTTGGGCCGCTCTCGCTGCCGGCCTGGGAGCCCGCGCTCGACCTCGACCCCGGCGAGCTGATCCGCCGCGCGACCCTGCCCGAGCCGGGCGGCGAAGCGGAGCTGATGGACTGGCTCGGGGACTTCTTCTCGCACCGGCTCGACCGCACCCGCCCGCTCTGGGAAACGACCCTGCTGGAGGGGCTCGAGGGCGGCCGCTGGGCGCTGGTGACGAAGGTGCACCACTGCTTGATCGACGGGATGAGCGGCGTCGAGGTGGCATCGATCCTGCTCGACGCCGAGGCCGAGCCGGCGCCAGGAGAGGCGACGCTGGCGGAAGCGATCGCGAAGCTTGAGGGAGAGGACCACGATCTGGGGAGGGTGGCCAGATTGCGGGGTGTGGTGGGCGGCGCGGTTCGGGGCGGAGTCGACGCCGCCCGCCACCCCCGCAGTCTGGCTTCGCTGCTCTCGCAGTCCTGGGCGATGGCGGAGACGCTGGTCCGCGACGAGATGCAGGCGGCGCCGCACACGAGCCTCAACGAGTCGATCGGGGCGACCCGGCGCTTCGCCGCGGTCGACGTGCCGCTGGAGGACGTGAAGCGGGTCAAGCGCGAGCTCGGGGGGACGGTCAACGACGTCGCCTTGGCGGCCTGCGCCGGCGGTCTGCGGCGCCTGTTCGAGGCGCGCGAAGAGGACGTCGAGCACGTGCGGGCGATGGTGCCAGTCAGCCTGCGCGCGGCGAGCGAGTCGCTGGCGCTCGGCAACAAGGTCTCCTCGCTCTTCGTCGACCTCGCCGTCGCCGAGCCCGACCCGCTGCTGCGCTACCGCAAGATCGCCGCCGCCTCGCGCGAGCTGAAGAGCGGCAACGCGGCTGCCGGGACCGACGCCGTGATCAAGCTGGCCGGGATGGCGCCGCCGGCGATCCAGAGCATCGTCGCCCGCTTGATGTTCACCCCTCGCCTCTTCAACCTGACGATCACCAACGTCCCCGCCTCGCCGATCACCCTCTACGCCCTCGGGACGCCGCTGCGCCGCGTCGTTCCCCTGGTGCCGATCTTCACCGGCCACGCCGTCGGGGTCGCCGTCGTCAGCTACGACGGCACCGTCACCTTCGGCCTCAACGCCGACCGCGACGCGGTGCCCGATCTCGACGCCTTCCGGTCTGGGATCGAGGAGTCGCTGGCGGAGCTGCGGCGGGCTGCCACAGCTCCGCCAGCGATCGCGTAACTACTTCCGGGGCGAGTCCTCGGCCTCCTCGGGCCGGTGCTCCAAGTCGTCGGCGTCCTTGACCGCCCAGCCGACCCGCTCCAAGAGCTGACCGGCGAAGTGCTCCGACTCCAGGTTCGAGCTCGGCACCCGCTCCCGGTAGACCACCTCGTCCGCGCGCTGCGGCGAATCGGTGAGCACAAGTATCTGTGGCATGGGTTCCTCCTCGTCTCGCTTCGCGCCAGTCTCGCCCCCCAACCTTCAGCCCAGGTCAACCTCCCGTAAAGATTCCGCCGCCAACCTCCGCCACCCGCTAGATTTCCCCCTCTGGGCCGCTCCCCACGGCCCGTCTCGTTTCTCTCGGGGGCGTAGCTCAGCTGGTTAGAGCGCCGGCCTGTCACGCCGGAGGTCGCGGGTTCGAGTCCCGTCGCTCCCGTTGCGCGGTACCGCATCCCGCCGCAAAAGTTCGCGTCGATCAGTCCTGCGGATCTGATCTGCTGGGTACCCAAGGCATTGGGTTCAGCTTCTCGGAGGGTGGCGCCGGGGGATGCAGCGCATCGAGTGGTCTAGCCCTCGGAAACCGTCGTAGGGGTAGTCACGATCGTTCTGCGCCTCTTCAGGATCTCTCGTCTTGGCTGCCAGGCCAGAACGAAAGTCTTGTACGAATTTGACATTGCCTCGACCTTGAGATTGACCGATTCGTTATTTAGGTCGAGGTAGGCCCAATTCCCATCGGGCGGACCGAACCCAGTACAGGCTCGAGCTTGCTCTACAAAGCTGAAGGGTTGAGCGCGCAGGATTGGCGGCCACGTAGCCGGATCCTCGAATTGATCCAGCCACGCCTGGGAACAGATGGCCTCATTGCGCTGAAAAGCAAGAGGTTCCCGTTCGAAGGGTCGAGCCCCAAGGATTACGCCGGCGACGGGCTGGGAGTGAGTCTCGACGTATCGCCGAAACGATGCATGACGAGACGCACCGAGCAGTTCTGCGAGCTCAATGATGGCGGCACATCCAATCGCGTAGTCGGCGGCCATCTCAGCGAAGCGGTCTCGCTGAAACAGGAGCTCGGCTGCCCCCTGGTTTGCCTCTCTCTCAAAAAGAATCGTCGTCTTTCGCGAGAGCGTCATTTCGTTGTCAGCAAAGCCAATGCGTCCTTCGCCGATGTGCTGCCATGGAAAGAGATCGTGTGCAGTCTCGTGGAGGCGCTTGAACGCTTTTTTCCCGGCTAGATCCGTGGCCGGATTGATGTGCACAACTCGCGTTCTCCGGTCAAGCGCCGCGTGGACCTTTCCAGATACTCGGCGCAAAACACCCCGCAGGTGGGCTGGCATGGTGGCGATCGAACTCTCGCTGAGGAAGGTCTCAGGCGCCTCCTCAAGGTCTGCGGCCGCAAGAATGTCGTCTACTGGGGTAGGGAAGCGACCATATGCGTCAGCCGAGCGAAGCAGACGGTCCGTAAGCCGGGTGATGTCCTGGTGGCTATCAAGGTTCTCAAGCACTTGATCCCGGTCCTTTTTGCTCCCTTAGAAGTCGAAGGTAGGCGGCCAATGCAGCCTCCTCCTCGCCAGTCAACGGCTCACTCGACAAGGCATGCGAAAGCGCTCGGCCCCCGGACCTTGGAGACGTTGACTTTTGCCGCGTCGAAGGGACGACATATCCAGCGCGCCGCATGAGGTCGCCGTAGTCGAGTTCAAGCTCGTTGCTTAGGCGGAGTAAGACATTCGGAGAGGGATCTCCTACTTCGCCACGCTCCAGTTTCTGGAGATAGGTCGGTGAGATTTTCGCGCCCTCGGCGACAGACCTCAGTGAGCGACCCTTGATTGCTCTTGCATTCGCCAGCGCTTGTCCTAGCTCCGCACTCGTCATCGTCCTCCTCCGTTGTCGTCCTCTGCAGAGGACAACGTACATGATAGTTGACACAACCGCCAATGTTTGTTATCTATAGAGGACAGAGTCAACTAAAGTTTACAGGAGGTTGTCCCATGAATCCATCGATTGAGGCAGGGCCCGAGCAAAAGGAAACCGGAGGACCAGCCCGGAGCGTGGAGATTTTTGTCAACGGGAAGCCCGTGAATGTCCTTTCGGAAACGACCGGTGCCGAGATAAAGGCGGCGGCAAAAGTCCCCGCCGATTTCCGCCTCTTCCGGATTGAGGGTCAACATGAGATCCCGGTGGGTGACGACGAGCGACTCAAAGTTCATCGCCATGAGAAGTTCATAGCGTCTCCGACTCTAGATCCTGCCTTTGTCGAGAACCAGGCTCATACGGCCGCAGTCGAGGCGGTCCGCGAAGCTTTTCCTGGCCATGCCATCGACGCGGATGCCACCGGCGACGGAACGACGACCGTTGTAACGATTCGCGACGTTGACGTTGGGAATGGTTGGAACGTGAGCAAGCTGGACCTCAGCGTCAAGCTACAGCTGACGTTTCCATCGACGCCCCCTTATCCGTTCTATGGGCCGGCTGGAATGGCGAGGACCGATGATCGCGTCCTCGCCCAAATTCAGCCACAGGTTCCCCTGGATGGGGAGATGCGTACGCAGATCTCGCTGTCTAA
>Ga0068851_10000293_pt1 | contig 22844 bp, 21 predicted proteins | sample KBSCornC12_FD_66588 | JGI IMG/M metagenome (GOLD analysis project Ga0068851, IMG submission 66588) | Corn rhizosphere microbial communities from Kellogg Biological Station, Michigan, USA - KBS Corn C1-2 | ecosystem: Host-associated > Plants > Roots > Rhizosphere > Soil ...
TTCAAAAAAATCTGTCTCTTTAGATAGGGGATATAATGAAGTCTGAAACTTCATTTCGTAACTCTATCAACAATGGTTTTTCGAAAATAACGTTAGGTAAATACTATTCCTTAGCCTCAGCCTATTTACATATTCTTCAGCATATTCCTATGCAACAGAATATCCTTTAGTTCATGTAAAATCTTGTACTCGTTTGGCATGACCTTTTTAAACGCTTCTTTAATGGCGAAGTAGGTTCCCTTTTCTAATTCAGGGATAACGTATTTGTCGATTTTGGAATGGACGAGTTTGATATCCTCTTTGATCAGTTTCCGGATTGATGGTATGTCGTGCCAATCTCCTTCGATGGCGCAGGTAATGCTGGAAGTTCCATCTGCATTATCATTGGTTTCTATAGCAATGAATCGATCACCTACTTCCACATTTTCTTCAGTGTATTTAGCAATATCGGTGAATGGGATGCGCCAGTTCTCCTCTTCCAATCCTGAATTGACCAGGAAGATCTCCAATCCCTTCTCATGAAACCGATATACAACTACGCGAATAGTATCAAATACATTCATATGGTCCCTGCTCCCTTTGATGCGGGTAAAAGTATGATAACTAAATGGTTATTTCTTCTTTTTATTAGTCAATACCCTGGTCACTAATTCAAATAGACCAAGCGCAAGCAATATAAATTCTTCCTCTTCATCCAGCTTACCCAGGACGAAGAACGCTCGTTGTTGTTCAGTGTGAGGTCGTGATGGATTAAACATGTGACCAACATCTTGGCCTTGCACGACTATGGAAAGAAGATCATTAGAATAAGACCGTACCCCGCCAAGCGTTGATTTTGATCGCATTCCATGTAATATTCCGGTCTGATCAAGAACCGCTACATGATTCCCATTGAAGTAAACATCAGTATCCCTGCGTTTCAGACGATAGATAAATTCCAGGTTTTTGGTCCTGCAGTATAGTAGTGCATCACGTTGGCCTTTGACATAATCTTTATAACCAAAAACAACCATGGGTTCATAATAAATGGATTGTACTGTTCCAAAGACCATCTTATCCGGTCCTCGCTTTTGGGATATGAAATTGACATTGAGAGAAAGTAGTTCTAACTCTTTCTCTTCCTCCCAGGGAATTAATTGCTCAACGAAAGGTTTGCAATGCTGGCGCATGGCTGCAAGATCCAGGTTGATCTTGTTAGCACCGGGTGCCATACCGAGAACAGACCGCAATATTTCCTTAATCATTGAGGGAAAGTTACTTATAAAATTGCTCTCGCTTTTCAGCAATAATAGCAAGTATAAGCCTATATATCCTTTGACACACTAAACTGAAGATCACATATTGTTCAAAAAGAAAACAGGAAAGAGTCCTAGATATAGGTCCGCATAGTGCTATTCTTCTTCATCGTCTTTCGAAGACGGCGAATAGCCCGCTCTTTGATTTGTCGAACCCGCTCCCTGGTTAATTCAAGCGCAACTCCAATTTCATCAAGTGTCAATGGTTTTTCTCCCTTTAACCCGAAATAATAAGCCAATACTTCCGCCTCCCGTGGCGCAAGTGCATTTAAACTGTATTGGATATCCAGTCTAAGCGATTCCTCCATCAACTTGAGATCAGGTTGCATATTTTCATCTGTTTCGATCATATCGAGCAGAGTGAAACTATCTTCATCACTTGACACAGGTGCATCAAATGACACGTGCCTGGAAGCTCCAGGCATATTATTGATGACGTCCCGGATATTGACGTTTAAGAGATCAGCTAATTCTTCATGGGTGGGCTCGCGCTCAAACTCCTGAACGAAGGATACAAAAGCTTCATTCAGGCGATTATAGGATGTGGACTTGTTATGAGGCATCCTGACAATACGGGAATACTCCACAATGGACTGAAGGATACTTTGGCGAATCCACCAGACTGCATATGAAATGAATTTGAATCCTTTAGTCTCATCAAATCGCTTAGCCGCCTTCATGAGACCTACATTACCCTCATTGATCAGATCACTGAGAGAAAGTCCTTGATTTTGATATTGTTTGGCCACTGAAACAACAAATCTCAGGTTGGCTTCAGTCAGTCGTTCAAGAGCAGCATGATCTCCTGCCCTGACCTTGGCAGCCAGCCGGGTTTCTTCTTCAGGGGAGATCATCTCAATCTTACTAATATCTGCCAGGTATTTCTCCAGGGCAAGACTCTCTCGACTCGTGATCCGATTGGCAATTTTTAATTGACGCATTGTTTAGGGCCTGTAATTATTTCTCAAATAGTGTTCGACAGTATAAGGTACAAATGAAGTCCGTAAAAAGTTCAATCCTGCATTGGATACTCTTCTAATTTGTATGATCAGGCAAACCACTTCCTTATATATGCTGTTATGAAAGGAAAGTATGCCGTCTTTTTAACGAACTTGCCCAACTTAAACGAACAAATCAGCCGTCTAGGGGTATAGTAACATCAAATTCTATGAGAAATTACAAGTCCTTAACAATTAAGCCTAAATACTTCCTGGGCTTTTACCTGAGCCTCAGCCTTCTCCTTAGCCTGGCTGTCACAGGCTGTGATAAAAAATCTGAAGGCACACCACTTTGCACCTCCTTTACATTGAATAAAGCCTTTACGGCGAAAATCGGCGAAACCTACTGCCTGCCATCTGAACATTGGCAGATCACTATTGGTCCATTTATTGAGGACAGCCGGTGTAATGTACCGGGCATTGAATGCGTTTGGGCAGGTCGATATGTCATGGGTGTTACGATAGATAATGGCGAAGCCCTCCAGGACACCTTTTATGCCGTGGATAATTGGAGAGACACTCTTTATCATGCTCCTTATACAATTATTCTCAATAAAGTCCTACCTGAAATCAGGGAAACTATGGAGCCGCTGGATACGTCAGCTTATTCTTTCGAGATCATCGTTAAATAAAAACGTTAAATAAAAAAGGCGTCCAGCAAATACTGCGGGACGCCTTTTATCTTGATTGACTTCTTGAATTAAAGTCAATTGATTATCTCCTTGGACCACGATCACCACCGCCTCTACGATCTCCTCCACCGCCGCGACGATCACCGCCACCGCCTCTGCGATCTCCTCCACCCCGACGATCACCGCCACGATCATTGTCGCGATCACTGAAAGATCTTTCCTGGCGTTGTGGTGGGCCTTCTTCTCCATATCCATCCTCATACTCCCCGTTCTCATTTTTCTTCCGCTCCGGTTTTGGCAATATTGACTTGCGCGACATACGCATCTTTCCGGTACGGGAATCAACCTCCACTAATTGCACTTTTACAAGATCTCCTTCTTTGAAAACCTCTTCCACATTATCGATTCGGGAATGGGAAATTTCAGATACGTGAAGCAATCCACTCTTACCCATGAAATCAACAAAGACGCCATAGGGCATGATAGTTTTTACTACTGCTTCGTAAACATTTCCAACTTCAGGAACATGCGTGATGCTTTCGATCCGTTTTTTAGCAGCTTCCAGTCCATCAGCATTTGAACTGGCAATATTGACAATTCCTTTATCGCCTGATTCTTCAATGTTGATGATGGTGCCAGTAGTAGCCTGAATATCCTGAATGACTTTGCCACCTGGGCCAATAACAGCCCCGATTTGGCTTTTCTCGATGATCATCTCGATAATACGAGGAGCATGAGGTTTAAGATCAGGTCTTGGTGCAGCAATGACTTCATCCATTTTTCCAAGAATGTGTATGCGGCCTTCGCGTGCTTGTAATAAAGCTTTCTCAAGCAATTCGTAGCTCAATCCGTCGATCTTGATATCCATTTGGCATCCTACGATCCCATCTTGAGTACCAGTGATCTTAAAGTCCATATCCCCAAGAGCATCCTCATCTCCAAGGATGTCACTTAGTATCGCAGCACGACTTCCTTCACTAATCAATCCCATGGCAATACCGGAAACTGGTTTGCTGATCTGGATTCCTCCATCCATTAGTGCAAGTGACCCTGCACAAACAGTAGCCATCGATGATGAACCATTGGATTCTAAAATATCAGATACGATACGCAAAGTATAAGGCTGACCCGCAGGTAACACTTTCTTCAATGATCTGCCGGCAAGATTAGCATGACCGACTTCACGACGTCCTGGTCCACGACTTGGTTTTACTTCTCCTGTAGAAAAGGCGGGGAAATTGTAATGGAGTATGAATTTATCGTAATGATAATCCAATGCGTTGTCAATAAGTTGCTCATCGTTCTTAGTACCTAAAGTCAAGCTGGTCAACGATTGGGTTTCTCCTCTCGTAAACAATGAAGAACCATGAGTGGAAGGCAGGTAATCGACTTCAATCCAAATGGGTCGAACTTCATTTGTTTTACGTCCATCAATTCGTTTACCGGAATCTAACACGAAGTGACGAATCACTTCCTTTTTCAACTTCTCAAAATAAGTATCGAGCAACGATGCTTTCACAGTTAAATATTCCTCGCCTTTTTCTGCAGTCAATCGTTCTTTCAATTCTTTTTTGATTTGATCGAAGCCATCTTTCCTTACAGACTTATCTAAAAATCCTCCGGCGATGTCGAGTATACGTTGACGTGAAAATCCATCGATGATCCCTTTCAATTCTTCATCAGATGGTGCTTCAGGAAGAACTCTCTTTACAGTTGCTTTTGTCCCAACTTTTTTGGCTAATGCAAGTTGTGCTTCACATTGCACTTTGATTGCATCATGACCAATTCGGATAGCTTCAATCAGATCATGTTCCTTGCATTCGTTTGCTTCACCTTCCACCATCATGATATCTGCAATAGTTGCAGCAATAATGATGTCGAGATCGGCAGTGAGCAATGCTTCCTTTCCTGGATTGACCACGAATTGTCCATCGATCCTTGCAACGCGTACTTCAGAGATTGGACCAGCCCATGGAATATCAGATACTGATAATGCAGTTGATGCAGCTAAAGCAGCCAATGCATCTGGCATAATGTCTTTATCGGCAGAAATCAAGCTGATGATAATTTGCGTTTCGTTCATGTATCCATCCGGAAACAAAGGACGAACAGCGCGGTCAACCAATCTTGAAATCAATACCTCATTATCATTGAGTTTGGATTCGCGTCGGAAGAAATTACCGGGTACCCGCCCTACGGCGGCAAATTTTTCCTGGTAATCAACCGATAGCGGGAAAAAAGGCTGACCCTCTTTCATTTCTTTATTGGAAACCACCGTAGCGAGAATCATCGTATCGCCAAGGCGGACGAGTGCGGAACCATGCGCCTGAGCAGCTAATTTGCCAGTCTCCAGGGTGACTTCTCTTCCATCAGGAAGCAGGAAGGATTGGGTAATTGGATTTTGAACACCCATATATTTTTATTTTTAACTTGTTAAAATCTGATTTACAGTTTGTTGTTTAAAATAATTAGAGCTTATCTGGGAGAGTTTAAGGTACGCTGAAGCGCCCGGCACGATCCAGGGTCTAAAGCAAATCGAACTGAAAATTGAACAGTATGAGAATAAATGCAGGATTAAAGGCGTCGTTGACGCAGCATTTATTACTTACGAATACCCAACTTGTCGATGATTTCGCGATAGCGCTGAATGTCCTTTTGCATAAGGTAATGGAGAAGGCGCTTTCGCTGACCAACCATAGTCAACAAGGCCCTGCGGCAGGAGTTATCCTTATTGTTGGTTTGCAGGTGCTTCGATAACTCATTGATTCTATGAGTCATCAGGGCAACTTGGGATTCAGTAGCTCCCGTATTGGAAGCTTTGCCACCGAATTCGGTAAAGATGTCTTGTTTCTTCTGTGCTGTTAGATAAATAGCCATGTCATTTGACGCTTTAAAAAAATGACGGATTCTAAGTCCTTATTATTTTTCGCGGCGCAAAGATATGGTTTTCTATATGCTTTCAAGCCAGTCCCTTATTTTTTCTCTTTCTCCAGGTGCTTGGCTTCGTCCCAAAGTGCATCCATCTCGGCTAACTTCATCTCCTTCAATGGTTTAACTGCCTTTGACTCGATATATTCAAAGCGTCGTTTAAACTTCTGATTCACCTTTTCCAGGGCCGTCTCCGGATCAACTCCTACAAAACGGGCATAATTGACCAGGGAGAACAAAATGTCTCCGAATTCATCTTCGATTTTATCCTTTGAATCCCCATTCCGGGTTACTTCCCTAAATTCTGATAGCTCTTCCTCAACCTTCTCCCAGACCTGCCCGGCATTTTCCCATTCAAAACCAACCTGTTTTGTTTTTTCCTGCATTCGATAAGCCTTCACCATGGCTGGCAAACTGTTAGGCACACCGGAAAGCACAGAAGTTTTTCCCTCACTCATCTTGATCGTTTCCCAATTCCGTTTCACTTCTTCATCATCTTCCACTTTCACTTCACCATAAATATGCGGATGGCGCCGTATCAGTTTTTCACACTCCTGGTTGATGACAGAAGTGATATCAAAAGCTCCTTTCTCTTTGCCTAACCTGGCATAAAAAACAATATGCAACAGCACATCACCCAACTCCTCTCCAATCCCTTTCCAATCTTCCTGTATTATCGCATCCGCCAGTTCATAAGTCTCTTCAATGGTAAGGTTCCTCAGCGAATGAATATCCTGCTTCTTATCCCATGGACATTGCTCCCGCAACTCATCCATGATATCAAGTATCCTCTTGAAAGCAATCAATCTGGGATCCGTTTCCTGCTCTTCTTTCACTAACAAACTTCTTACTTGGTTATTGGTTATTCGAAATTCACTCCACTTCTCACTTCCCACTTCGATATTCGTTATTCGCTATTCATTCCTCCTCAGCCTGAGCCTTCGCCTCAGCCTAATCCAGCAAATGCCCCATCAGATCCCTCTTAATCCTCAAATAGTCCTCACTATCCACTGTAGGCTCAATCATCAAGGGAATTCTATCCACGATTTCAATCCCGTCCCGTATCAGTGAATTTACTTTCTCAGGATTATTGGTCAATAATTTGATTCGCTTGATGCCAAGGTCCTTCAGAATAAGAGTAGCAGCCTGGTACTCTCTTTCATCAGTTTCAAATCCCAATTGATGATTGGCATCAATGGTGTTAAAGCCTTCATCCTGTAGATTATACGCTTTCAGTTTATTGATCAGGCCAATTCCTCTTCCTTCTTGCCTGAGGTAGATGAGTACGCCTTTCTCCTTGGTGATATATTCAAGGCTTTTTTGAAGTTGTGAACCACAATCACATCGCAAGGAAGAGAATAAGTCCCCTGTCAGACATTCAGAATGAACACGCACCAGAACTACACTATCAGGGTCAAGTCCTGGAGGGTATATAGCCAGGTGGGGCATAGGATCCTGACTGTTATCAGCATAAGCATCAATAAACCAGAGACCCGTAGGTACAGGGATACTGGAGTGGACCTGTTTGAGCATGGTGGTAGAACAAAAATCGGAGACAAAAGTAAACGAAGAGAGAGAGAAATCACCGTTTAACAAGGTGAGCCCATCAAGGGGAATATGATTTTCTTAAAACAGCAGAGGATATGCACTCTTTTCAGGGGGAAGAGTGAGCGATCTAACGTTGGCTTTCGTTATTTCCTGCTGGTGCTTAATTTGACCAGGAAAATCAGTCCGCTGGTTATGAAAACGGTAAGGGTGACAAGCAATATCAGCATAACACTGTTGTAATGATCATTAGTTAACTGCGGCTAAGGTGCGAAATTTTTATATCTCCTGCCAACCTTTAGACAAAATTTTATTTTCTTTTGTAGGAGGCCTGGCAAGCAATGAACAAAGTATTCAGCCGGATTGTAATATGTAGCTTTAACTCAATTATGATGAAGCAAAAAGTACTCACGAAATCCATATGTTTTCTGGCTTTGCTGCTCTGTTTTGTGCAGCCCACTTTTATTGTTGCTCAAAAGAGCGCTGATGAAATCTATAAGGACATTAAAAAGCTGGGAGTATTAGCCAATGTCCTCTATGTCGCCGCCCATCCTGATGATGAAAACTCAAGAATGATCAGCTATCTGTCCAATCATGTTTATGCGAATACTACTTACTTGTCCATGACCCGGGGCGATGGGGGACAAAATCTCATAGGCCATGAATTCAGGGAAATGTTGGGCATCATTCGAAGTCACGAACTATTGGAAGCCCGAAGGATTGATGGTGGGAACCAATTATTTACAAGGGCCAATGACTTTGGATATTCAAAAACACCGGCAGAAACTTTTTCCATTTGGAATAAGGACCAGGTATTGAGTGATGTCGTTTGGGCCATCCGCAATACAAAACCAGATGTCATCATCAACAGGTTTAGTACGGATACTTCGAGACCAAATCATGGACATCATACAGCCTCTGCCATCCTATCAGTTGAAGCTTTTGATTTAGCTAATAAGGCCAGTGCTTATCCAGAACAACTGCAATACACGCAAACCTGGCAACCGCATCGGCAGTTCTTCAATACCTCATGGTGGTTCTATGGCTCTCAGGAAGCATTTGATGCAACGGATAAATCTAAAATGCTCTCCATCGATCTTGGTGCATATGATCCGTTATCCGGGGAATCCAATACCGAAATCGCTGGTCGTAGTCGAAGTATGCACAAGAGCCAGGGTTTTGGAGCCGCAGAAACTCGAGGAGAAAGCATTGACTACCTGGATTTATTAAAGGATGTAGACGGAAAAATTCCTACTTCTCTTTTTGATGGAATAGACATTACATGGAATAGAATAGCTGGAGGCCAGGCTATAGGGAAAAAAGTGAGCCAACTGGATTCATCCTTTGATTTCAAATCACCGAAATCCAGCATTCCGCTTTTATTAGATATTGAGCAAAGCATTAAAAAATTACCCGACTCTTTTTGGCGCACAATTAAATTGAAGGAATGCGAGAACCTAATTAAAAGCTGTCTCGGCCTTTATATCGAAGCACGAACTAACTCGGTGAATGTAACGCCAGCATCATCACTTCCTGTTACATTGGAAATCATCAATCGTTCGTCAATCAATGCAACCTTGATTGATATTTCACCGGAAGGTATGGATACTTCAATTTCCTATAGCACTTCATTGCCTGACAATGAAGTCGTCACCAAGGATTTTAAATTTACTGTGCCGGATCATCTAAGTATTCCATACTGGCTGGAGGAGCAACCAACAACAGGAATGTATGTGGTGAACGATCAAAAGAAAATAAGCAAACCTGCAGATGATCCATCCTTGATCGTCGATGTTAAGGTTGATGTGCAAGGCAGTTCGATTACGTTTTCTATACCGGTTATTTTTAAAACAGTTGATCCTGCCAAAGGGGAAATCACTAAACCGGTTTATATCACACCACCCGTTACTGCTGAAATAGAAAGCGATGCACTGGTTTTTAATGAAAGTCAACCAAGAGTAATACCTGTTTTATTGAAGTCGATTGCCGACAGTGTTTCCGGAACGCTTTATTTAAAAATTAATCAACCTGGATGGAAAGTGGATCCTGAAAAGGTTGAGTTTAAATTTCAAAAAGAAGGTGAAACAAACAGCATTCCTTGTACTATAACTCCACCTGCTGATGAATCGCGAGCTATGTTGATGCCTGTTGTTGATGTAGACGGAAAACAATACCATCACAAAATAGCGGTCATCGATTATGATCATCTTCCGTATATGTCTATTGTCAGGGAATCTGCAACAACACTTCAAAGTCTGGATATCAAAATCACGCATCGCGCGATCGCTTATATCGATGGCGCTGGCGATGATGTGGCCGCATCACTTCGACAAATCGGTTACAAAGTCGATGTACTTGATCCTGAAACCCTTTCAGCGGATGAACTTTCCCATTATGAGGTAGTCATCCTTGGCGTCAGAGCATTTAATACAGTACAAGCCCTGAGTCACAAAAACACAATGTTGTTTGATTGGGTAAAAAATGGTGGAACGATGATAACTCAATACAACGTCAATCGACCACTAGTGACGCAAGATATAGCTCCCTATCCCCTGACGATTTCCCGTGATCGCGTAACGGAAGAAAATTCACCGGTTACCATTTTACAACCCGATCATCCAGCCATGCAATTCCCGAATAAAATAAATGCCGCGGACTTCGAAGGTTGGGTGCAGGAGCGCGGATTATATTTTTCAAATAAATGGGACGAACATTTCGTGCCATTACTGGAGATGCATGATACCAATGAAAGTCCAATGACCGGTGCATTACTGGTTGCTCCTTATGGTGATGGATATTATGTCTACAGCGGCTTATCCTGGTTCAGGCATTTACCTGCCGGGGATCCGGGCCCTTATCGGTTATTGAGCAATATCATTTCACTTGGGTATAAGAACATCAAGCCCTAGACTATGATCTTGTCTAAAATGGCATTGATTCTTAAATCAAGTTTTTAGTATTGTAGTACTTGTTAATTCACAGAGCAGAATGCAAACAGAAACCGATTCAAAAACCTCTTCCCCGGAAAAATCAAATCAAAAATCCTGGACCAGAACATACATATTGGTACTCGCGTTTAATGCAGTTCTGGTGATCCTCTTTTACTTCCTAAGCCATTTTCTCAACGTCAAATAAATGGGTACACTGGATTGGATTGTACTCATCAGTTTTACGGCATTGATCGTTGTATATGGCATTTGGAAAACGCGAAAGACTTCGAATATCGATTCGTATCTTTTGGCAGGACATACTACTCCATGGTGGACTATCGGGTTATCGGTTATGGCTACACAGGCAAGTGCCATCACTTTCTTATCGATACCTGGTCAGGCATTTTCTTCAGGGATGGGGTTTGTCCAATTGTATTTTGGGCTTCCTATAGCTATGGTCATTATATGCGTGATATTCATCCCGCGATATTATGGCCTAAAAGTTTTTACCGTTTATGAATTTCTTGAAAAAAGATTTGATGTTCGGGTCCGGTTGTTGACTGCTTTCTTATTTCTTGTTCAACGCGGCCTAGGAGCAGCCATCACCATTTTTGCACCGGCTATTATCCTGTCCAGCATCTTAGGTTGGAATCTTAATCTCACTATTATTTTCATCGGGGCAATTGTAACTTTTTATACGGCCCTTGGCGGTACAAATGCTGTTAGTGCCTCCCATCAATTACAAATGGCCGTGATGATCGGAGGCATGATCGTTGCTTTCTGCGTGACCTTATATTCTTTGCCACACGGCATCCATTTTAAAGATGCTCTTCATATTGCCGGATTCAATCACAAACTCAACCTGGTCAATTTTAATCTTGATCTGCATAGTCGATACACTTTTTGGTCAGGAATCATTGGGGGCACATTCCTGGCAACCGCTTACTTTGGAACGGATCAATCACAGGCACAACGATATATTTCTGGTCACTCAGTCCGGGACAGCAGGCTTGGCTTATTATTCAATGGCGTGTTTAAGATTCCGATGCAGTTTTTTATTCTCTTGTGTGGCATCATGGTTTATATTTTCTACCAATTTCAACCTTCCCCAATTTTCTTTAACACCGTCGGAGAAAAAAAAATAATGCAGACTTCGGCATCCGCTGATTTTCTTAAACTCCAAAAAGAATGGGATCAGGAACAACGACAAAGGGAAAATTTATATACCGGTCTCCTGGAAAATGGATCCGGTGGTTTTGAACAAAAATTATTGGATGCCAGCATTGTAAAAGAAAATAAAATAAGAGCACAGGCACAAGCCCTGATCAAACGAAATGTACCTGAAATCGAATCGAATGACCAGGATTATGTTTTCCTCCGATTCATTCTTGATTATTTGCCGCCGGGCGTCATCGGTTTGTTGATTACAGCATTCCTGGCTGCCGGTATGTCCGCTACCGCTTCAGGGATCAATGCATTAGCATCCACCAGTACAATTGATTTTTATAAACGGTTGATTCGTAAAGAAGGTGACGAAAAACATTATGTCATGATGTCCAGGATCTTCACGGTAACGTGGGGAATTATAGCTATTGGTTTTGCTTGTTTTGGAAGTCTCTTTGAAAACCTGATTCAATTTGTCAATATTGTCGGCTCTATTTTCTATGGCCCGATTTTAGGCGTGTTCCTTTCAACATTTTTCAGGAGGGGGATATCAGCTACCGCTGTTTTCATTGCCGCTATTATCGCTCAGGCTATTGTGTTGGCTATTTTCAAATTCACCATTTTGGGTTTCCTTTGGTATATCGTTATCGGAAGTATTGCGGTGATCGTAATCGGACTCTTGCTGGAATGGTTAGTGCTTAGGCCGATGAAACTTTCTTCGGATTAATTCAATATCGGTCAAAAAAGAAATCCCGGAGCAAAAACATCACTCCGGGAATTCTATGTTTTAATCTTAAAACCAAAATCTCAAATCCAAAATTTAAAATCTTAAATCTTAAATCTTAAATCTTAAATCTTAAATTGAAATCATCCTTTTCTCCACTCAGTCAGCGACTGTTCATTTAATTTGATGTATTCGGTATTATTAGCTTCCTTGGCCAATTCCATGGAACGCAGGGCAGAATCCATAGCGCCCGCATCATCACCCAATTCATGTTGGATTAAAGATTTCGTCCTCAATACCCAAAACTTTTCATTCCCCATTTCAATGGATTTATTCACCCATTCAAGGGCTTGTTTCATATCCTTCTTTTCAGTGTAATAATAATTACCAGCTGAATAGTAATCCTGTGCAGAAGGTCCCGCCATTACTTTTGCTATGCTTGTTTCTACTGCAACATCTGTATTTACCTTGATAGGTGTGGAAACGATCACGTTATCCCAGGTGATTTGAAAATTGGCACCGCTGTTGGTCAGGTCATCAAAACCGATTAAAAGAGATTCCATGCGGGAGCCTTTAGGTAATGTGGTCACATCAGCAGTAACAGAAATCGGAACGACATCAGTGCCTTTATAACTGGTCCAATCAGTGTTATTATGAGGATAAAAAAGGAGCGTCCAGGATTGTTTACCAGGCTTTGTAAGTAAAGCATAGGAACCTTTTTTCAATCCAACACCTCCAATCGTCACACTATCACTAAACGTAATTTTTGTGGCTGCATTCGCTCCAGTTCTCCAGATTTCATCATATGGAACCAATCCACCGAAAATCTCCCTGCCCTTCACGCTTGGCCTGCTGTATTCCACTGAAACATCAACAAGACCTATTCGCTGCTCTACTTTGGCTGCAGGACTAGCGGCTGGTGTTTGAATTTGGGCTTGAAGCCAACTGAGCGTACCCAATAAAAATGTCAGAAGTAAAAATGATTTTTTCATAACTATTTATTTAGCGATTTGAATGCATTTTGAAAACACGCAATTGGTTTGAAGGTTCTAGTCTAAATAAAAAAAGCACCTCGGTCAGAAGTGCTTTCTGGTGACAGCGCTGGGATTCGAACCCAGGACCCACGGCTTAAAAGACCGTTGCTCTACCAGCTGAGCTACGCTGTCGGATTGCACCTTTGCGCAAATGAGGCCGCAAATATATATCTTTTCCATATAGATGCTAAAGCCAACTACCCAAATTACAAATTTCCGCCGGGAATCAGTGATCCTCGTGTTCGATGGATGCAGTGAGTTCCCGAAGCTTGTAGTGTCTGCCTTCTATGGATAATATAGTGTCTTTGAAAACACTTCTCGCTTCTTCCAATAATTCCTCCAGTGATTTGTATCGCGAAGAATAATGGCCAAGTATCAGGCATTCGGCTTCAGCTTTTGAAGCAATAAGAGCAGCTTCACCGGCTGTACTGTGTCCAGTCTCACTAGCCAACTCTCCTAATTCATTCATAAAAGTTGCCTCATGATATAACACCTTGACGGATTTCAACCACGTTGTTAAAGCAATAGAAAAAGCAGTGTCACTACAATAGGCATAACTCAATGGTGCCAAAGGAGGAAGGAAAATAGTTTCCGGAGGAATTAATTCTCCCTGTATAAAAATGTCTTCTCCGTGAATAGCAGATTTAATTTGATCAGGAGTCAATGACAACGTCGTCAATGTTTGCTTATTGAAACGCAGGGTTTCTTTTCTTTCCCGGAATAAATATCCCTGGCATTTAATTCTGTGTTTCAATGGGAAGGTCAGGACTTCCAAATCAGCAGTATTATAAATTACCTGTAATCCCTCCGTTTCAAGCTCAATGATGGATAGCGGAAATCGAATCTTAAGTTCAGTATAATGGATGATGGATTCGAGGAAAGCCTGTATACCAGTCGGACCATAAATCGTAAGAGGCTCGGTCCTACCAAGATGGCTGTATGAACTTAATAAACCAGGGAGCCCAAAAACATGATCGCCATGCAAATGACTAATGAGGATAACTTGAATCCTGAAAGGCTTGATGCCTGCTTCTCGAAAACGCAATTGAGTGCCTTCACCACAATCAACTAAAAAGTACGATTCACCATATTGAACAACCTGGGCTGAAGGATGTCGCCCATGCATCGGAACTGCAGAGCCTGAACCTATGATAGTCACTGCGAATTCATTCATCCCTCAAAATTGAAGGAAATGAAGGAGAGGAGCCTAAGAATTATTCCTCTTCAGGTGTAGCCGAAGTATTGAGCTGTCGTTCAGCATCTTCCATGTTCACATAATCAATCGATTCTGTGACAGTCGGTACGATAGCAAGGATAGTATCCAGTCGTGAGATTTTAATCAGTTTTTCGACACTAGGATGGGTGATGCCGGTGATGACATAACTGCCATAATCCTTCCAAAGTCTGTTGGCGGTCAGGATGGCACTGAGCCCGGAAGAATCCACATATTTAACCTGGCTGAGATCAAAAATCAAATTGCGAACGCCTTCATTGCGTAAAAACACAAACTCAGATTTAAGATCCGGGGCAATCAGTGAATTGAGATTTTCTTCATCCAGGGAAAGGACGGAATACGAATCTTGCTTATCTAGCGTAAACTTCATCTTTCTTAGGTTGCGACTAAAAAATGCGAGACAGTGTGTCATCGCGATCCCAAAAGTACCCTATTTTCAATAATTAGCACATAATCAGACATATTGATCGCTAGTTACCGGCAGAATTTGAACAATCCGGCGGCAAACTCATTTTTAACATTATGCAAACACACTTTTTATTTCAAATTGCATCTTATTGATAAACGAAGACGACTCGTGACAAAACGGCACAACTAATCATTCGAAAGGTTGATTTGGCAGGTTTGTGGTTGTTTTTCACCGAATGGAACCATTTTAGATGCAGGTGTTTTGCAGATATAGTACATTTATGAAATGTTCTTATATTGTACATTAAATTAATATATATTACAATCACACATGAACAGAAAGTTTTCACCCAAAGTCAAGAAGATCATTTCGCTTAGTCGAAGTGAAGCTCTCCGGCTGGGGCATGATTACATCGGTACAGAACACCTTCTCCTGGGCATGTTGCAGGACAATGACAATCTTGCTGTCCGTGTCCTCGATGCTATGGATGTAGACTTTACCGAACTGAAATTCAAAATAGAAGACACTATCGCTGAAAACAGAACTGAACAAGTACCTGCTGCAGCTGGAAATGTGCCGCTCAACCGCCAGGCTGAAAGAGTGCTTAAAGTCACTTTCCTGGAAGCCAAAAATCTCAATAGTGATGAGATCAGTCCTGAACATCTGATGCTTTCCATTTTAAAGCACGGCGACAACATTGCAAGTAAGGTGTTGTCTGAATTTGACATCAACTACGAATCCTACAAATCTGAATTAGAATACGTGATACAAGAAGAAAGCGGCAACTACCAGGAATTTCTCAACCAGGGCCCTTCAGATTCAGAAGGATCTTATGAGGAAGAAGGAGAAAAGAGTCAGTTCGGCGCAAAACGAGGTGCTTCTAAATCCCGAACTCCGGTACTTGATAATTTTGGTCGTGACATTACCAGGCTGGCAGAAGAGGATAAACTGGATCCGATCATCGGACGTGAAAATGAAATCGAGCGAGTATCGCAAATACTTAGCCGACGCAAGAAAAATAATCCTATTCTCATCGGAGAACCAGGTGTAGGTAAGACTGCAATAGTGGAAGGTCTGGCTCTTCGTATCATGCAACGCAAAGTAAGCCGCAATCTTTTTAACAAGAGAATTGTAATGCTTGATCTTGCAGCATTAGTCGCCGGAACTAAATACCGCGGTCAGTTTGAAGAGCGCATGAAGGCCATTATGGGTGAACTTGAAAAATCAAGAGATGTGATTCTCTTTATTGACGAGATCCATACCATTGTCGGTGCAGGAGGAGCTACCGGCTCACTCGATGCATCAAACATCTTCAAACCTGCATTATCAAGGGGAGAATTACAATGCATCGGTGCATCAACTTTGGATGAATATCGTCAACACATTGAGAAAGACGGTGCCCTGGATCGTCGCTTCCAAAAAGTATTGGTGGATCCTCCTTCCGCAGAAGAAGCAGAACACATCCTGCACAACATCAAGTCTAAATATGAAGAGTTTCACAACGTTGCCTATTCTGATGAAGCTATCAGAGCTTGTGTCAAACTCAGCGATAGGTATATAAGCGATCGTTTTCTTCCGGATAAAGCAATTGATGTTCTGGATGAAGTCGGAGCCCGTGTTCATCTGAAAAACATTCACGTTCCTAAGCATATTGAAGAATTAGAGGCCCAGATTGAGGAAGTGAAAGAGGAAAAGAATAAAGCTGTCAAGAGCCAGCAATATGAAAAGGCGGCTGATCTGCGAGATCATGAATCCAAATTGGTACGTAAACTGGAAAAGGCGAAAGAAGATTGGGAGGAAGAATCTAAAATAAAGAAGTTCCCGGTTACTGAAGATGACATTGCGGAAGTCGTAGCCATGATGACTGGCATTCCAGTCAAACGTGTTGCACAAAGTGAAAGTAAAAAACTGGTAGGCATGACAGATGATTTGAAAAAAGTCATCATCGGCCAGGATGAAGCCATTCTCAAAGTTTGTAAAGCCATTCAACGCAATCGTGTCGGATTGAAAGATCCTTCAAAACCTATTGGTTCTTTTATTTTCCTTGGCCCAACAGGAGTAGGTAAAACGGAATTAGCAAAAGCTCTTGCGCGTTATCTTTTCGATACTGAAGATTCGCTCATTCGAATTGACATGAGTGAATACATGGAAAAATTTTCAGTCAGTCGTTTGATCGGTGCGCCTCCTGGATATGTAGGCTATGAAGAAGGTGGGCAATTGACGGAGAAAGTCAGAAGGAAACCCTATAGCGTAGTCTTACTCGATGAGATTGAGAAAGCTCATCCTGATGTTTACAACATCTTGTTACAGGTACTCGATGATGGACAGCTGACAGATGGTCTTGGCCGTAAGGTTGATTTCAAAAACACGCTCATCATCATGACGTCCAATATTGGAGTTCGTCAGTTGAAAGATTTTGGACAAGGAGTTGGATTCGCCACCCAGGCCAGGCAGAATGCAGCTGAAGACCTGACGAAGTCAGTTATCCAGAGCGCTTTGAAACGTACTTTCAGTCCTGAGTTTCTTAACCGGATCGATGATGTGGTCATTTTCAATAGTCTTGATCGCGAACACATCCATAAGATCATTGACATCACCCTGTCCGACCTTTATAAAAGGATGGCCACTATGGGCTATAAAATCAGCCTGACTGCTGCGGCCAAGGATTTCGTTGCTGAAAAAGGATTTGATCCTCAATTCGGGGCTCGTCCATTACATCGGGCCATTCAAAAATACATTGAAGATCCTCTCGCGGAATTCATTCTGAATGAATCACCTGCCGAAGGAAGCCAATTGGAAGCGGATCTTAATGCCGATACCCAGGAACTCTTCATTCGCCAGTTAATCATGGAAAAAGAAAATTCATGAGAATTTCCGGCGCCGGAACGTTAATTTTGATCTTTGAACTTTAAACTCAAAGTCATCATTACCAAACTGGCAGATCTACATCATAGCGATAGCAGCTTCTTGCAAAAGGAAACCGCTTCTGGTTTTTCCTATTTTAATAACCTAAAGTTTTAATCATTTGGCAAATCGATTTCCATCCAACAGTTCTTCAAGACAAGACAACGATAAGTTTCAATTTAAAATCAATAGAGATATTCGGGTACCTGAAATCAGGTTGGTCGGAGAGAATTTGGATGAGGTCAGCGCTGTGGCTGGCAAAGAAATTGAACCTGGGATTTATCCTACTCGGCAGGTTCAAAGTTGGGCAGAAGACATGGGGCAAGACCTGGTGATGATCTCTCCTAACGCTGATCCCCCGGTTTGCCGCATTATTGAATTCAACAAATTCCTTTACAACAAGCGGAAGAAGGAGAAGGAAATCAAGGCTAATACCTCCAAAACGGTCATTAAAGAGATCCGATTTGGACCGAATACGGACGATCACGACTTTGATTTCAAGGTAAAGCATGCCACCAAATTCCTGGAAGACGGGTCCAAGGTTAAGGCTTATGTGACCTTCCGGGGCAGAACTATTGTTTTCAAAGAGCGAGGGGAACTGCTTTTACTCAAAATGCTCAAGGAATTAGAGGAATATGGAGCGGCGGAGAGCCTTCCCAAGATGGAAGGGAGACGTATGATCGTCATGATTGCTCCCAAAAAGAAAAAGTAACCTACCAGGGACCTTCTTGGAAATTAGGCGGATAAGTCTATCTTTGCAGTCCTTTTTAGTAAAAATCGATAGGCCATGCCAAAGATGAAGACCCATAGTAGCGCGAAAAAGCGTTTTAAAGTTACCGGCTCAGGTAAAGTAAAACGTTTTCAGGCCAATACCTCCCACCGGATGAGGAACAAGGACAAGAATACCAAAGGACGTCTTACCGGATCCACACTGGTGAGTGTAGCGGATCAAGCAAGGGTGAAAAGAATGTTGGTCGCCTGATCATAATCAATAACTAATTTCTCAACGTTTGCCAGGACCTAAGCGATGAAATTTCATCCCCTGTCAGATCAAACTAAATAAAAATGGCTAGAAGCGTAAATGCAGTCGCCTCCAGAAAAAGAAGGAAAAAGGTCCTTAAAGCGACACGCGGTTTTTTTGGTGCCCGTAAAAATGTCTATACCGTTGCCAAGAATGCACTTGACAAAGCGATGGGTTATGCATACGATCACCGTCGTCTCAAGAAACGTGCTTTCCGCAGATTATGGATTGCCCGTATAAATGCTGCGGCCAGGATGAATGGCACTACATATTCTAAACTGGTCAATCAATTGAGTAAAGCCAAGATTGAACTCAATCGCAAAACGCTTGCTGACCTGGCCCTCAATCACCCCGAAGCATTCAAAGCTGTTATTCAAGCAGCACGTTAAAGAGCATAATTATTCTGGCAAGTCTCTCACCCTTTCTGAACTAGAATAGTTTAACACCCAATCAGGAGAAATTCTTTTGATTGGGTTTTTTCTTTTTATCCTGTCGAAATTTATTTTCGCATGGCTTCCACCGGATCTAATCGGGCAGCCTGCCATGCCGGAACTAAACCGGAAAGAACTCCAATCACCAGCGCAAGAATTAATGCAAATACAATATTTCCCGTAGAGAGATAAATTGAATAATGAAAGGCAGAAGTGGCCAACTTCAAAATGGCTATTACAATCACCAATCCAATAAATGCGCCAATCAAACAAAGGACTATAGACTCAATCAAAAACTCAAGAAGAATAATGGATTGCCGGGCACCAAGAGCTTTTTTAATGCCAATAATGCTGGTTCGTTCTTTAACCGATACAAACATAATGTTGGCAACACTGAACATGCCGACGATGATAGAAAATCCGCCGATAAACCATCCAACAACATTCATAGTAGAAAATATCGGAGCCAACATATTCGTAAACATGGAGAGTTGATTTATGGCAAAGTTCTCTTGTTCCTTCGGTCTGATCTTTCGTGCGCTTCGTAAGATTCCCGTGATCTCACCTCTCAAATCATCCAGTGAATAACCTGGTTTTACTTTTGCATTGAGGGTAGCTCCCCAGGTATAGCGTGATTTGACATTGATCAGTTTCTTGGCGGTCTGGTAACTGACCAGGATGGCTTCATCAAATTGAAAAATATTAATCAGGGTGTTGCCTTCTTTTTGCAAAACTCCCACCACCTGGAAGTCCATTCCTTTGATTTTGATTTCCTTCCCAATAGGATCAATAGTTCCAAATAGCTTTTCAGCCACTACTGACCCAATGATGGCCCGGTTGGCCCCAACGGCAGATTCAAATGGAGTAAAATAACGCCCTTCAGCAAACTCAAAATTGAATATGCTTCCATAATCATCTGAAATGCCAGCCATATATGCACCTTCAACACTGCTATTTTCAAATTTCACTGTACGGCCTGGCATATACACAGCAAAACTGGCTAATGCGGAAAGTTTTGATTTTTTCTTGATGGCTTCCAGGTCCTCGAAGGTCGGTTCAGGACGCTGTTGGTACTTCCACCAATTTTGGGAAGGATCCTCATTCCAGGGCATTTTATCAATATAAAGGACATCATTCCCCAGTTTCTCGAAACTGGTGCTGATATTGTCCTTCAATGAATCAACTGCTGAAAGAACTGAGATGATACAAATGATCCCAATACTTATCCCCGTAAGGGAAAGAAAGCTCCGAAGCTTATTGGCCGCCAATTGTTGGAAAGCCTGGATGAAACTTTCATAGATGACTTTGATGAAAATCATGCCTAAATCTACTCAAATGAGCACAAAAAGTCCCGGGGGAATCGATTAAGCTTACTGATTGAACGACTGTGAGTTAGATTCATGCAGGAAACCTGAAAAATAAGTTTTAAAAGCCTGAAAATAACCCTCGTTTACTTGCTTTTTGGTCCCCCGTCATGTTATCTTTGCCGTCCATTTTTTCACGCTATCCAAATATGCGCACTAAACTTTCTCAGTTCTCTTTTGAGCTTCCCGAAAAACTAATTGCCAAATATCCTTCCAAAGAAAGAGATGAATCCCGTATGCTGGTCGTTCACCGCGACACTGGCCTGATGGAAAACAAAACTTTCAAAAACATCCTTGATTATTTCGATGATGGGGATTGTATGATATTCAATAATACAAAGGTTTTTCCTGCACGTCTCTATGGTCGTAAAGAAAAAACCGATGCTGAGATTGAAGTATTCCTTTTACGGGAATTGAATTCAAGGGCCCGCTTATGGGATGTTTTAGTCGATCCTGCCCGAAAAATCAGAGTTGGCAATAAACTGTATTTCCTGGATAAAAAGGGCAACGAAATCCTCGTTGCTGAAGTGGTGGATAACACTACCTCAAGAGGCAGAACTATCCGGTTCCTTTTTGATGGAACGGACGAGGAATTTAGTTCATTGCTGCGCTCCCAGGGACAAACTCCGCTTCCGAAATACATCAATCGCAAAGCCGAAGAGATGGATAAGGAACGTTACCAAACTATTTATGCCAAGGAAGAAGGAGCTGTTGCAGCACCGACTGCAGGGCTGCATTTTACCAGGGAGTTGATGAAACGCCTTGAAATAAAAGGCATCACCTTCGCTGAATTGACCCTGCATGTAGGTCTTGGAACATTTCGAAGTATAGATGTAGAAGACTTGAGCAAACACAAAATGGATGCTGAATATTTCCGCATTACGGATGAAGCTTCCAACATTGTCAACGAATCCAAGCGCGCGGGACACAAAGTATGTGTTGTCGGAACAACCTCCATGCGGGCAATTGAATCAGCGGTCAGTGCAAGCGGACTGTTGAAACCTGCCGAAGGCTGGACTAATAAATTCATTTTCCCCCCTTATGATTTTAGTTTACCGGATGCCATGGTAACCAATTTCCATATGCCTAAATCAAGCTTATTGATCATGGTTTGTGCATTTGGCGGTTATGAACTGATCATGGACGCTTATAAAAAGGCAATCAAAGACAAATACAGGTTTTACACCTATGGTGATGCTATGTTGATCATCTGATCAAGGTGAGCTCAATGGTTGATTTTTAAACCTTATTGACTTCTTTGCATCACTTTCATTGTTTCTATTTCCGCAGCGCAATAACCCAGATCGGCTGCAGCTTTAGACAGCAATAATTTATTTAATATGTAAATTATTGATTTGAAAAGAGATAAGCCTTAAAATTTATCAAAAAAAAACAGTGCAATTTCATGTTGGGCATGTTAGATTTTTTACATTTGCAGCAAATTACGGACGGGAACTCTCTTACACCCTGAACTGTTACTCGCCACGTACGATAAATATTATCTCATTTTTTACTTTTTATATTCATGTATTGGACTCTCGAATTAGCCCATCACCTGGAAGAAGCGCCATGGCCTGCTACACGTGATGAATTGATTGACTATGCTATCCGTTCAGGAGCACCGTTGGAGGTGATCGAAAATTTGCAGGAGATGGAAGATGAAGGAGAGTTGTTTGAAAGCATCGAAGATATCTGGCCGGATTATCCGAGAAAAGATGACTTTCTCTTTAATGAGGACGAGTATTAAAGCGAAAATCCGCTGACTTAAAAACAATTGGGCTGAGCCTTGCCGGTTTTAACTTGGCAAGGCTTTTCCTTTTACATCAAAATCATTTACGTTTGCACCCAGGTCATGCATACCGTACAACGTAAGATCATCATTGCCATCGACGGATATTCTTCCTGTGGTAAAAGCACTTTAGCACAGGCCTTAGCTAAACGCCTCCAATATATTCACATTGATACAGGTGCAATGTACCGGGCGGTCACGCTTTATTTCATGCGGCACCAAATCAACATCGAGGATGCACAGGATGTCCGGGATGCCCTGGAAAAAATATCAATCTACCTGACCTTTGAAAATGACACGCAGATCACCTGGCTTAATCATGAAAATGTTGAATCCGCTATCCGGGCAACTGAGGTAAATCTTTTAGTAAGCCCAGTATCAACACTTAGTTCTGTACGTAAAGAAATGGTCGCGCAACAACGAAGAATGGGTCAGGGAAAAG
>Ga0068851_10000294_pt1 | contig 22784 bp, 10 predicted proteins | sample KBSCornC12_FD_66588 | JGI IMG/M metagenome (GOLD analysis project Ga0068851, IMG submission 66588) | Corn rhizosphere microbial communities from Kellogg Biological Station, Michigan, USA - KBS Corn C1-2 | ecosystem: Host-associated > Plants > Roots > Rhizosphere > Soil ...
CGTGTAAGACTCACTTTCGGATCATCTGATTTTTTCAGCCTGCTTTCGATCTCATCAGCCAGGAAAGCGAGTTCCGGTTCACAGGCTATTTCATAATTATTGGGTTTGATCGAAGAGACCAAACTGGTAACATCATGGAAATACATTAGTCCTAAGTTCGATTGACCATGCAAGTCCCGATGGATGAGAATGCTGGAACGCATCAGTCGTTTCAATTCCGGGTTCGGGCAATTGACATTTGCGCAGATTTTATAGATGTAATCCCATGGCAGGAGTTTACGCTCCTGGATCAATTGCGTCATAATCTTATCCGTTTCCCGGATATGCCGCAAGTCATCGGGGACCATAGCCTTGCAAATATTTTCAAGGTTTACTGTTGCACCACCCAGATCAAGACTGATATTTTCCTGGTGGAGTATGGTACAAGAATCCGTGTAACGGAAGATGAGGAAGAAATCAGGCCGCTGAAATTTAATGATGGGGTGAGCCGCCAGGAAAGATTTCCAGATCGAATCTTCCGGATGCGTATCGACCCGGTTGAGTTTACCTGAATTCAGGTCGGTGATGTAACGGGATACTGTTAATGCATTTGCCTGGGGCCAGCTCTTTCTTTGTGTTGCAATATTGGACGTTGTCATTGAAGTGAGATTTTGGTTGACCGATTATTTTATTTCGATGCACCAAAATTGATCTCACCTCATGTTTCGTCCTCTGGAGTTTTGGTTCTTAAAACACGGGGACTGTTTCCATTTTTCGGAAAAAGAATAGCACTGATGTTTCCTTTTTTAAAAATATTATTCTATAAAACACTCTTTTTCTGAGCATTGCGTGTTTCACTGGGCGTTTCCCCGAACTCCTCTGAATAGGCTCTTGAAAAATAATTGGGGTCCGAATAGCCCACCTGGTAGGCGATATCGCTGACACTCTCCGCCGAAGTTTTCAGTTTTTCGCGGGCCACGGAAAGCCTGATCCGGCTGACATATTGCATTGCCGATAAGCCGGTCAGTGCTTTTAGTTTCTTATGGAGTTGGGACCGGCTGAGAAATACGCCGCGCTCCAGGTCGTGGACAGAAAATTCATTGTCATCGAGGTGCTGATGCACGAGGTTCCTGATCCGGATGATGAATTCATCTTCCACTTCCTGGCGATCCTCTTGTGCTTTTGGAGGAATGGCTTCCGGATTGGCATACCGCAGATGATAATCCTTAAACCGATTGAGCAGGTTTTGAATTTGCGCCCTCAATTCATTTTTTTCAAATGGCTTGGTCATGTAAACATCTGCACCACTTTCAAGCCCGGCGATCCTGGCGTCCACTTCAGCTTTTGCAGAAAGAAGAATGACAGGAATATGACTGGTCCCCGGATTCTTTTTTATTTCTCTTGATACTTCAAGTCCATCTTTGACTGGCATCATCACGTCGCAGAGGATTAGATCCGGGACATTTTGTATAGCAAGGAAAATACCTTCTTCGCCGTTCTTGCTAAATGTAAGTTGATAGGTATCCTGCAAACAGATCTCGAGATATCGGCTTACATCACCATTGTCTTCAATGATTAAAATCGAAGTTCTGGATTCATCCGCTATAGAAACCGGTTTTCCATCAAAATGTAATTCCCGTTGAATACGATAGATTTCATCAGATGCTGCCAAACCATAATCTCCATTTGAGCGTTGAGCTAAATGATGGACTGGTAAAACAAGGGTGAATTCAGCACCTTTACCTGGTGTGCTGGATACACTGATTTTACCCTGAAAGACTTCAACCAGTTCGCGAACCAATGACAAACCAATACCGGTTCCTTTCCCTGATAAAGATTGTTCATTTTCAACCTGGTAAAATCGCTCGAAGATGTGTTCAGCGTCCTCCCTGGGAATACCGATGCCCTGGTCACGAACAGCGATTTCAATGAGATCCTTTTCCAATTCCATACGATGATGTAGTGAAACATAAATATTACTTCCTTCTGGACTGAATTTTATTGCATTGGAAAAGAGATTACCAATAATGGTTTTTAATTTATCAGGATCATAATCCATAAGAATTTCTTCGTCCTGGCAGAGATAGTGGAAGGTAATTTTCTTTGCCAGCGCGTGACCGCGATAGGAATCAATCAGGTAGCCGAGGTAAGTGACAATATTTCCCTGGATAAAATGAAGAGATAGTGAACCACTTTCAATTTTCGAAAGATCCAGGATTTGATTGATGAGATCCAGGAGATTTCCGGCATGGTGCATAATGGCATCCGTTCCTTCCCTGGCCCATCGTTTTGGATCTTCTGCGATTTCACGCGCCATGCCGTTGATCAATGTCAAAGGTGTCCGGAATTCATGCGTGAGATTGGTATAAAACCGGGATTTAAATTCTTCCAATTGACGGATCCGTTTTTGTTCGGCTTCAATCTGTCGAAGGCTGAAAAAATTATCAAGCTTTTGATTATAATCGTAACCATCAAAAAAGAAAGCGACCAGGGATAAGAAAAAAACTTCTATAAAACTGACCAAACGGTAATCTAATACTGCATTGTGTGCTGATATATCACCGTTCAATTTTATCATTTCTGGTGTCATGCCGATGCTTTTCATGATCTCCGGATCAGGACGATAAATGATACACCAGGTAATGGCCGTAAGGCTTACGAGAAAAAAAAGGCTTCGCTCTTTATGGGACATGGCAAACATCCAACTCCCTACAAAGACAAAACCTAAATACAAGGTTGTAGTACCTCGATTGTAATACACTACCACCGCCTGCCCCAGCAGAAAAGAAAAGGTAAGCAAGACCATTCCCCAAATCACGATTCCACGCCTGAGCCTGGTTTGAATAATCCATTCCTTTTTTCGGGAAATATGAACCGCCAGGATAATAAACAGTAAACCTAAAAGATGGATAAAAACAAGGGTATAGTAATAGGAATATTTTTCAAAACCACCGGTAACCCACCGGTAATAATCTAATCCAAACAAACAAAAAGTAAGGAAAATAGCGATCCATGCAGCTGTTTGTATCCTGTCGATACTTTTAACATCCTTAAATTCTTCGAATTCCGCTGCCAGTTCTTTGGGCAATTCCTTCCGGAATTCCAATAAGTTTTTTACAGCGATCCACCAGGATTTTGATTGAGGAGACATAAAGAAATGAGTTGATTCCTGTTAAAATTTGGGTCGAAGGTATCCGCAGGTGTGTGAATTAAAAATACTGAATTATATGTATAAGGCTAAGGAAAAGGCTAAGGCTGAGGAAAAGGCAGAAAATCTATTATTACTTTATTCAAAATAATTAGCCACTAATTTCACTAATTCACACGAATTAAATGAGTCTCAAATTCGTGTGAATTCGTGGAATTCGTGGTTTAGAATATGTAATGCTTTTAGGCTATTCTTTCTCCAATTACTTGCCTGGAAAGCGATCGGTTGTAAAACTCCATGAGCGGAGTTAAATCCACATCTGAAGCACGTGGCACTCCTGTGGAGGAATATTCAAAAGGCTGGTCAATATCCATGATGAGACGGATCATATAGACAAAGATCTGGGTGATGAAACAAACGATAATACCACTCACAACTATATTGTCAAATTTGGAGATCAATAACAATCCGAAAATAATGAAACTCAAAACTTGCAAAAGTGCATAACCCGTACTCAGAAAATTAGTTCGCTTGATGACTGTCACCCGGGTATATAATTTCCGGAGATTATGTTGCTCAACGGACATACGTGAAATGATACCACCAACATTAGCGGTCTCCATCACTTGTGCGATTTCGGTTATACTGCTGATCTTTTTAAAGACGACATCCTCTCCATGCTTGCGCTCAAAATATTGAATGATGGATTCGGTCACAGCGGTAAGCCTTGAACGAAGATCCTGGACATCAAAATTGAGCTTGACTTCATACGCCAGGGTCACAATATCATCGATGGTTTCTAATGCACAAGCCAACTCTGCCGGCATCTTTTCGCTTTCCTTATAATCCGCCATCACCCCTGCCAGCATAAACCCCAGCAGGAAAATACCCCCGGTAACTACAATTCCAATTTCAGAAAATTTGACCCATCCTTCAAAATGAAGTCCATAGTACAACCCCAACTTCAGCAATAACATGAACAGCGGGGCCGGCAGTGTGGTGAGCATTAGTCGCCATTTCACCATGTTGAGTTTCATGCGCAGATTTGAAGTTTGGTTTAAAAAATCAGCCGCTAATTCTCGCTAATTAACGCAAATTCAATTCGTGAAAATTAGCTAAAATCAGCCGCTGCGTTACACTATTTTAATTCGTGAAAATTAGCGAAAATTAGCGGCTGCGTTATACTATTTTAATTCGTGAAAATTAGCGAAAATTAGCGGCTGCGTTACACTATTTTAATTCGTGAAAATTAGCGAAAATTAGCGGCTACTGTATTTCATTTTCGGACGAAAAGCCTTAGCGTATCATTATTGCTGGCCACCAATACTCCCAATTTTTTATCCGCACCCAAATGAATCATATGCACGTCCTTTACATCATAGGGAATAAAAAATCCAGTATCCACATAACCGAGCGAGGTAAATGTATGATCAGGTTCATTCCTTAGCAGTAAGCCGTAGGATTCATCAGCACGGGTAGTTTCCACTTCAGTATTATACATATTACCTCCCAATAACAAATCGGTATCTCCATCCTGATCTATATCTGTGGTCATGATGCCATTCACTGTGGAAAACTGTGCTTCAACCGGTAACTTTACAGCGCGAAGCGAATCTTTGTCATTGATGAAGATACAAGATGCAAACCACGTGGCCTGGTAGTTTAACGCCGTTTTCAATCCATCTCCATAAATATCCTCGAGGTCGGCATTTGCAAACGCATGATACGTCGGAAATTTTTCAGCCACAAAAGGCATCTGCTGTGAAGTACATTCCCGTCCCCGGACCGGTACTTTTTCTTTATCCACATATTTGGCCAGCACCACATCATAGGTGCCATTTTTATCAAAATCATCGCAATACACCTGGAATGGTTTTTCCGGGCTTGCCGTGAATTTATAATTGAGTCCAAGATTGCCGGCAATATAATCCGGGTCTCCATCCTGATCAATATCACATTCAATGATCCTGTTCCACCAACCTGTAGTATTGAGTGGAGCATAAAGGGAGGATACATCTTCCAGTTTCCCGTTATTATTTTTAAAAACCATCAAGGGCATCCATTCTCCGACGACTAATAAATCCAAATCCTTATCCGAATCAATATCGGACCAAACTGCAGATGTCACCATACCTATCCTGCCCAGTTGCGGTGCTAATTCAGCAGTCTTATCTGTAAACATCCCATGATCATTGATGAGGATATAACTCTGCGGCGGATAAGGATATCGATCGGGGACAACGCGACCTCCAACAAATAAATCCTGATCACCATCACCATCAATATCCGAATTGACTACGCATGATCCGCTGGAAGTTATAGGCGGTAAGCCATGGGATTTGGTAAATCCACCTTTGCCATCGTTGATATAAAGTCGATCCTGGTATGCAGGGTCATCCATCGGAAATTCAAATCCACCACTGACCACATAAAGATCCATATCCTTGTCGCCATCAGCATCAAAGAAGAGTGCTCCCATATCTTCGCTTGCTTTGTCATCGATAAATGCCTGGTTGGATTTCAATTCAAATCCTTCCGATTTATTCTGCAGATATAAAGCTCCTGCCTGGCCGGCTGCCCCGCCAACATAAAAATCCTCCCGGCCATCGCCATTCACATCCGCCACAGTAATAAAAGGACCATTACGTGACTCGCGATGCGGCAGTAGAATTTGTTTTTTATAATCATCGAATTCATCTTCGGTATGGATAAATGGTGGAGTAAAAGCTTGTGCCGTAATTTCTGAAAATAATTTTGGTTCTGCTTTTTTCTTCTGCTCCAAGGAATCAACGGCCTGCCTCCACGATACTGTAATTAATTTATTCATTCCCGGATCCTGCAATGTAGATACTTTACCATCCAGCCATTCCACTTTCACTTCCTTGACTTGCTTCGCTTGTCCCAATCCAAAATGGACGATGGGATCGACGGTACCCAAATAGCCACGGTTCAATTTGACTTGTTCCATGCTTTGCTGATCGTCATACTTGATCCAGACCTTTGCTCCTAATCCCTGCTTATTCCTTGGAGGTCCTTCCAGTTTGACCCGCAGAAAATGATTTCCCGTTTTTTCGGCATTGTTGCGATACACGAAGGCAGATTGATTCATATTATTTACGACCAAGTCCAAATCGCCATCATTATCAAAATCAGCTATGGCTGCTCCGTTTGAAAATGCCGGTGAGGTAATTCCCCAAGCTTCACTCACATTATTGAATTGAAAATCCCCTCTATTTTTAAAAAAATAACTTTTCATTTTCTCGGAGTGAAAAATATCCATCAATTCCTTTGCGTCACCGATTTGATTATTATGCTCAGTGAAATATTGATTCATTTTATTGATCGCATCCTTATCATACAAGTCGCGTCTATATCCATTGGCGACGAAAACATCCCGCAGGCCGTCATTGTCAAAATCAGACATAAAGCAGGCCCAGCTCCAATCTGTTTTTGCCAGGCCGGTTAACTGGGATATTTCACTGAAATACCCATTCCCCCTGTTGAGATGCAGGGCATTGTGCATATAGCAATGATGAAAGCCCTTGTCCACCATGAGATTGAACTTCTGGGGATTCATCGAAGACATATTGATTTTAGAACGCTTGTAATTGTCTGGCAGCATTTCAGTGATGTAGATGTCTTCTGCGCCATCATTATTAATATCGGCGATGTCAATCCCCATGGAGAAAAATGAAATATGCCCGGTGCGTGATTTCACACTCTCCGTAAACGTACCATCCCCGTTGTTGAGAAACATGTAATCCGGCTCTGTATAATCATTGGAGACATAGACATCGACATAACCATTGCCATCCAGGTCTGCAGTGGACACTCCTAAACCGAAACCATACGTTTGGCTCATGCCTGCTTCATAGGTGACATCTATAAAGGTATTTTTACCCTGGTTTCGATATAGATGATCTTTGCAATAAGGTGAACCACTGGTGTGGCCGGCCAAATAATCATCAAGCGTAATAAAAGATTTATCCGGATGATTGATGATAAAAACATCGAGGTCTCCATCATTATCATAATCGAAAAAAGCTGATTGAAAAGAATAACCCATATCCGCGAGTCCATATTTCGCGGCTTCCTCTGTAAACCTGAGATTACCCTGATTGATGAACAACAAGTTTTTACGTAAAGCCGGATCCTTGAGCCACCCTCCGCGACATACATAGATATCCAACCAGCCATCGTTGTTTATATCCACCATCGAAACTCCATTTTTCCATCCACCCATGCCGCTGACTCCGGCCGACTCCGTGATGTCTTCAAATTTAAAATTTCCCTTATTGAGGTATAATTTATTGGATACTTCGTTTCCTGTAAAATAGATATCCGGCAATCCATCATTGTTGATATCCCCTGTGGCTACGCCGCCACCATCATAGATAGGGTTAAACATGTTGAATGTCCGCTGAGCGTTTTCAGCCACAACATTCTTGAATTTCACTCCTGTTGCTGACGCAGACAATAGCGAAAACATTTGGATGGAGGATTCATTAGCCGTCGTTGCTTGTTGATCAGATTCCGGTCGGCATGCCCAAAAACTGACGATGAGAAAAAGGAGGAGAATTGTTTTCGTCATATTTATTGTTAATTCAAAAATCGAGATGTTTCATTTCATTTTGGTTTGATTGGGTTTTAAAATAAGATGTCAGGTTGGGTGATGCCAGACTTGTGATGTAAAGTTCAAAAATCATTTGCCTGTATCTCCCAATATTGTATTTGGTATCTGTAATTTAGAATTGAGGCTTCTCCGGAAGTGTATACTTCCTCCCCGCATTCTGCTTCTTCAAATAATCCATCAAAGGAGCAAAATAATTCATCATCGGCTTGGCACTGAAGTCTTCACCAATCGTATTCTTCAAATGCTCGCGCCAATCGACGCTGGCACCCGGATACATCAGCTTTTGAAGAAACTCCCCTACTCCTTTATTGCCCCAATAATTAGTAGCATGCGGATCTTGTTTCAGGATTTTCGTTGCGATGTAATCATGGAACTGAAACAATAACACATTCGACATAGAGTAGTCATAATACTGTGCTGCGTCATCATTGATATGTGTCTTTGTTGCAGCATCACAATATTCTTCACCACGATCTGTTGGCGGAACAATACCCTGATATTGCTTCACGAGATCCCACCATGCTTTATTGAATTGATCTTTCGGCAGGTTTTTTGAATAGAGTTCGTATTCAAATTCCGTCATCACACCACTGCCCCATGGAATGTGTACGATGTAATCGAGAGCTTCACGCATCAACATGAGAGTATCATTGGTTTTGACACCTGGCTTGATCATACCCAGCCCTTCAAGAAATGGTTTTTGCAAAGAAGCTAAGCCCATCATCGTACCCATCGCTTCGTGATAAGCTCTGTTGGCACCATTGCGAAGAATGATCGGCACATCAGGATTGCTATACGTTTGATAATAATAGATGTGTCCCAATTCATGCAACACCGTGCTCCACCATTCTGTATTTGGCTCGACACTCATGAGTGAGCGAACATCTTTATCATTGTCAATGTGCCATGCAGAAGCATGTGTGTTTTTCTTGTAACCAGCATCTGGTGGAACAGGATACAAACTTGACTTCTCATAAAAGGAAGTTGGCAGTGGACCGAAGCCGATGCTTTGATAAAACTCTTCACCTTTCTTCACGATCCACTCAGGACCTTTGTCTTTGAGATAAGGATCGATGTCGAGCCCTTCGACTTTGATCATCTCTGTCCAATCTTGTCCCCATCGATTCGCCAACCAATGTGCAGGGATGTAATCAGGAACATCTTTTGCAGCGACACCATATTTCTTTGCTAACTCATAGCGCATCCAGGTATGGAGTTCGCGATAAAGTGGCCAAACATCTTCAATCATTCCATGCGTGACTTTGCGTAAGTCATCATTTGACATGCCATACTCTGATGCCTGGTAGGCGAAGTAATCACTATAACCAAGTGGTTTGACAGATGCGTTGCGCAGATCGCGGAGATTTTCGAGACCGTCTTTCAATGTAGCACCAACTGCTTTTCCTGCTGTCCATGCCGCCTGACGTGCTTTTAAATCTTTTGATTCACCCATGAGGCGATCGATATCATTTGGTGTGACTTCTTTTCCATTGAGCATAAACTTGTAGCCATAGAGCATTTCAGTTTGCTTGTTAGAAGCATCGATTCTTTTCTTGATGACATCACCGGCGGTTTCCGGATTATTACCGGCCATGAAGAGGATGGTTTCCAGTTCGCGGTTTTGAAGTGGGGTCAGCTTGTCTTTCGACTCCATGTATTTTTTCACCTGCTCGATGACTTTTGTGCTACCGGTGAATTTGGCGAAGGCTTCGTCGGCCAGGGCGGCATTGTGTGAGGTCATCGTGTCTCCTTCTACGATGTGGGTATTGAGGAGCCATTGGCCCTCATTGGAGGCGGTCAGATACTTTTGAAAGTCAATATTGTATTGGTCCAGGAAGGCTTGGACCTCTTGTTGAATAGGTTCTTCTTTAGGCGAGTTTTTACACGCGATGAAGAGGGATATTAAAAGAAAAAAGGGAATGTATTTCATATGAAAGTGGGTTTGAAAACGGGTCGCAAAATACGAAAAGAAAAAGGGCGGAATGCTTCGACCTGCCCACCCTAATCCTTGTGCTATGGTTCGATCTGCTTTGACACATCCATGTGCTACAGCTCACCATCCGCAGCTAAGCAACCGGCAGAAGGGGCAGAAGGGGCGGAAGAGGCGGAAGAGGTAGAAAAGGCGGAAGAGGTGGAAGAGGTGGAAGGGCAGAAAGGCGGAAAAGCGAAAGGAATTATTTGGAGATTTTGCGATGTAGTGATTTGTTGATAGGTAATAATGAAATGGAAGGATTCTCAAAAGGCCCGGCGGGCCGGCATGTCTGTAGAAACGAAAAATTGTCAAACCTTAGCTAAATCGGGGCGGCATGTCATTCGCCGCATCGCGGCAAAAGGTTGGAAGCAACGAAAGTCAAAAAAGATATCCAGCTAGCCGCATCGCGGTGCGACAGCCATGCAGGAATTTATTTTAAAAGGAGTTCAAAAAAAGTGAGTTTTAACGGTAACATTTCGGGATCTCGAGACACTATCAGTTGGTGGTGGTTTTCGACGAAATCATAAAAAGGATCTCGTGGGTCCATTGCCATGTCTAAAATCAACAGTTTATAATGAATCAGTAATTCCAGCGGGAATAGAAAACAGTTCTGAATCCCATGACCCATGCTTCTAAAACAGTTTTCTACGAAATCTTAAAAAAGGTTCGTAACGGACCCCCTTTGCCTCAGTATAGCTATCTCCATGACAGAAACAACCGGCCTTTTATTATAAGACCAACGACTAATTCCTTCCTCCTTAACAGTTGCAATAATTAACCCGAACAAAGGTTATTACTTAAATTTATTGAATGGTGAAACCGGCTATTTGGATTATTCTGATTTTCATTTCTTTTCCTAAAATTCTGCCTGCACAAAATCTCGTGCCAAACGGAGAGTTTGAAAAGCATTCCACTTTTGATTTTTCTGGTGGCCCTGGATCCTATATAAATTCCCTCAACGATTGGGAAATTGAGAAAAGTATTTACAGTTGGTCCGGACAAGTGTATGCACATAGAATTTTTGTTAAAAAGTTTGGACAACAAAAATTATTACAATCGGGATATGTGAATTTTGATACACTTGACCTTAGAAATGGTGATGCGATGGTCAAATTAATGTATGTGGAAAGTTGCGTTAACCAAAGAGGTGATACCGGTTGTGCGAATTATATTAAAACTAAGTTGATTTCTCCTCTTGAACAAGGAGAAGTATATGAAGTATCTATGTGGGTGTATACGAAGATCAATCTCGCCGCAGACTCAAACGTTTATTCACATATGGGCCTATATTTGAGCCGTCGTGAAATGATTTGGAAAGACGCAGTACGAATTCCTACTGATTACTATTTTTCTGCAAATATCCTGCCTGGTGAATGGACACAAATAAAATGGTATATCCGTGCATTATGTTCAATGCAATATATGACGATTGGTGCATTCAAGGATGATTCATTTCCATCTTTATGGCGTCGAATTGATAACATAGTCTTTTATTATGTTGATGACGTCTCCATCAAAAAAGTTGATGAGGATTCCCTCTCCACCGATATTCACCCCACTCCATATTGCGAATATTATGAAAAAGAAGAAAAACAACGCACCCTTCAATCCATTACTAATCTGGATTTACACTTTGAATCCAATTCATCCATACTAGACCTAAAAGATGAAACTGAATTAGACAGTTTTTACCAGGCTAATCTTCTACGCAATGGAAAAATCTTTGTAATCATCGGGTACACCGATAGTCAAAAGGCTGAAAATGTAACACTGTCTGAAGCCAGGGCCGAAAGTGTCAAATCTTATTTAGGTCAGAAATACAATATCAACGATTTAAATATGCTGACGTTCGGACTCGGAAGTTCAGATCCAATAGCAGATAATACATCTGCCACCGGTCGTCTTCAAAACAGAAGAACAACTATCCGCACGTCCGACCTTGTTATTTCCCAGGTGTTTTATAGAAAGGGACTTGATTATGTTAAAGAAGATAGTTTACAACAAGCATTTTTCCAGTTTTCCCGATGGCTGAGAATGGTGCCGATGGCGAAAAGAGTGGAGATGCTGATGGATGCCCGGTTGAATAAATTAAAACGAAGCAAGTATTGGAAACCTTTAGTAACCAATGTTCGCGATGGATATTCGGTTTATTTTGATTCGAATAATTCATTTTTTCTTGATTCTCTTTATTTCGAAGATCAGTTGTTTAGAACATTCAGCCCCTACAATTTATGCGGATATATCCCGGAAATCGATACTGTAGTTCTGCCAGAATATAAAATCACAGAGCAGAAAGGATTGATAAAAGATTCACTTAATCGTTTAGCCATTCAAAAATATCTTAACAAAAACCCATACCCTGAAATTTCTAAAGTAGGAAGAAGACAAGCCCGAGCATTGGGTTATGTTATTCTTCATCAGGGTGACAGCCTTTTGTATGAAAAATATATTCCGATTGTAAAAGCAAGATGCATGGAAGGTGAAGCACAATGGGATGTGTTTGCTATGATGACGGATAAATTACATGTAGTGAAAAAAGAGTTCCAGGAATATGGTACGCAATATTCTATCCTGGAGGACGGCCAAGTCGAACTTTATAAGGTAGATGATATTAATGCCGTGAATGAAAGGAGGAAGAAGATTGGGATGGGGCCGACGGCGGAAATCGAGAAATGACTCCGGTTTCGTTTCGACTCCGCTCAACGACCGGGCAAAAGAATATTACTATCCTGTCTCGACTACGCTCGACGAGAAGCATTCTGATGAATAATTAGATCACTTGCAAAATAGAATATACGTGAGAATTTGGTTGTTGAGCGCTTGTTGTGAGCGAAGTCGAACAAAGTCGAAACAATACTGTAGAAGTTCAAAGCCCGGTCATTGAGCGGAGTCGAAATGAACGCTGTAGAAGCTCATTTCCAAATTCTATTCTTTGATCGCTGCAGTATAAAAACGAATCAAATCCCGCATAATATCCTCATTGATCTCATGCCCCACACCAGAATACGTTCTGAACTGTACATTATGAGTAGCCACCTTGTATTGCAACTGGCAGGCAAACCAACGATCTGGCAGCATAGTTTTTCCGAAGGCAGTGTAGATGAGATCTCTTTCTTTATCACTGTAAGCATCATCATTTTTTACTGCATCATTAGTATCATTATCACCCATGTAGAGAAATTGATGAATACGAGTGAAGGCATCGAAATTGAAATCCTCACCGGTAAGCTTTTTTAAATCAGCAGTACCTATCGGATAATCCAGTTGCTCTTCATTCCATTTTGAAAAGGGCATCATCAGCAATCCATTAATTCCACCTGCCGAATAGGCTTTAATTAATTCCGGATGCAAGCATGCAAACCGATTAGCAAAAACTCCGGAGGATGAATAGCCTGACATCAATATCTGCTCATTGATTTTATAACCACTCTTTTGCAATTTCTCTTTTGCATTCTTAATCATCGCCACCAATTGTAAATCCAATCGCTTCATCGGTCCTTTCGAAACCATCATTGCATCCCGATCCAACATATGGGTATAGATCTTCCACTGCTTTTCAGGTCTTGGAAAAACAGGAACCAAAAATGGTGTTTGCAACTGATGCGAAAGCTGATTTCCCAATGGCCCCATTTTCGCCTGGTTCCTCGCAGCATTTTCATGCACACTAAAAGTGTCATTCACTACGCCGGTGTTATTCGGTTCAACCAAAATATAAGTCTCACTTTTTTTATGGCACTCAGCAGGTATGAAAAGAAAATAGGGATAGTTGAAACCGGCTCCAGGATTCGCTGCTATCTCAATTAAAGTGTCGCGTGATTGGGCTGACAGTATTGGAATTCCTGTGAGTAAGAGAATGACGGAAATGAATAGATCTCTGCGCATGAAGAGGACGAAGGTAAACAGATTGCAGAGTAGGCAGGAGCCAGTATTCAGTATTCAGTATTCAGTATTCAGTATTCAGTATTCGGTGTTTTGTCTTTAGAATACCTATAGAAAACTGAATACCGCTTACTGATTACTGAAGACTGCGGCTGCTTACTGCTGACTGAAAACTGGCAACTTAGCTACCTTTGGCGCAAATTTTCCTTTTATGCGTAACCGCCTTTTTCAACCCCTCTTTACTCTATTGATTTTCAGCCTGTTAATCACCTCTTGCCAGAAGAAAGAAGCTGCAGTGACCGCTGACAGTTCTGGGTACAAAGGCTTTGTCCTCCTGCCATCTTCCAAAACCCATATTAAAAACAACAACGTTCTCCCGGAAACTGCTACGCTCAATCACTTTATCTGGGACTCCTATTATAATGGAGGCGGCGTCGCTGCAGGCGATGTAAATAATGATGGCCTCGTAGATCTTTATTTCACCAACACCACCACTCCAAATACACTCTATCTCAATAAAGGAAAGATGGTGTTTGAAGATGTCACTAAAAAAGCGGGTGTTGAAGGGGGTGAAGGTCCAAGTTGGGGCGCGACAATGGCCGATATCAATGGCGATGGATGGCTCGATATCTATGTGTGCAAATCTGGTTGGGATCCAAGCCCTACCACCAAGCGAAACAAATGTTACATCAATCAAAAGGACGGCACGTTCAAAGAAATGGCTGCGGAAATGGGCACCGACAATCCGGGCTATTCTGTGCAGGCTGCATTTTTCGATTATGATCGAGATGGAGATCTTGACTTGTTTGTCATGAATCAACCGAGCAATGCACGCACTGAACGCGGAAAATATGGAGCAGATGAAACTCCCTTCATCAACGAGTCCACAAGTGATCGCCTGTTTCGCAATGATGGTAAAATGCATTTCACCGATGTGAGTAAAGAAGCTGGTGTTGTGAGTTTTATTTATGGGCTTGGTCTAAAGATCTGTGATCTCAACGGTGATCATTGGCCCGATATCTATGTAGCGAGCGATTACGACTGGCCTGATAACGCATTGATCAATAACGGCGATGGTACGTTCACCAATAAAGTCAACGAATATTTCTCGCACATCTCCAATTTCTCCATGGGCATGGATGTCGGTGACATTAACAATGATGCACTCGACGATGTATTTGTTTTGGACATGGCTGGTGTCGATCATTACCGATCTAAAACAAACATGCCGTCGATGAATCCTAAAAAATTCTGGGGACTCGTCGCTGCCGGCAAACATTATCAATACATGCACAATGTATTGCAACTCAATCGGGGCAATGAAGTGTATTCCGATATCGCCTACTTCGGTGGTGTATCAAAAACAGACTGGAGCTGGGGTGCACTCATGATGGATGCCGATAATGACGGCTGGCAGGACATCTATGTCACTAATGGTATCAAACGCGATATCCGCAACAGTGATTTCGGAAAGAAATTCAAAGACATGATTGACAGTCACACGGTGCCGGATGATATTCTTAAAGTCATCGACATGATCCCGAGCACACCAATGCCAAATTTCATGTTTCATAATGATGGTAATCTTCATTTCAAAGATGATGCACCAACATGGGGACTTGCTCAGCCATCCTTCAGCAATGGCTGTTGCTATGCTGACTTAGACAAAGACGGAGACCTTGACATCATCACTAACAATGTCGATACAGAAGCATTTGTCTATGAGAACACTGCGAATGAAAGCAAAAGACATTACCTCCAGTTTGAATTGAAATCAACCAAGACTCATCGACCTGTTGAATGCACCAGGGTTAGTTTGTATAAAGATGGTAATGTGGTGCAGTCTCAATTTTATCATCCCGTGCATGGCTTTATGTCGTCCAGCGAACCCATCGTGCATTTCGGACTTGGTGATATTTCAACCATTGATAGCGTTCTCTTTATTTGGCCTGATCAGAATATCAGTACAATGAATCAGCCAGCAATCGATCAACGACATGAGGTCGACCAGGATGCTGTGAAGAAAACAAGAAAATATATTCCGCTCAATCAAACCAATGCATGGGCTGCTGAAAAATCTTCTGCCATTACTCCGGCATTTACCCATAAGGAAAATGATTTTGATGATTATGCACAACAACCATTGCTTCCGTTCCGCATCTCAACACTTGGACCTGCGTTGGCTGTTGCAGATGTAAATGGAGATAAGCGCGAAGATTTCTTTGTCGGTGGTGCTTCTGGTCAGCCCTGTGCTTTGTATGTGCAGGATGACAAAGGCAATTTTAAAATGATGTCTTCAGAACCGTGGTCAACTGATTTGAAATGCGATGCATTGGGTGCTTTGTTTTTTGATGCGGATGGTGATGGTGACCAGGATCTCTATGTCGCTACAGGGGGCAGTGAATATCTCGATGGTGATCCGGCGTATAAAGATTATTTGTTTATCAATAATGGCAAAGGTTCATTTACCATATCGAAAGGATTACCGGATATGTTTACCAGCACCAAAGCTGTTGTTGCAGCGGATTGGGACAAGGATGGTGATCTAGATCTTTTCGTTGGCAGCAGGAACAAACCAAGGAAGTATCCTTATTCGGATCGCAGTTATTTTTTGGAAAACAATAAAGGTGCGTTTACTGATGTGACGAGTAAGGTTTGGGGAGATAGCACTATGATCGGCATGATCACCGCTGCAGAATTTGCCGACAAGGATAAAGATGGCGACATGGACCTGTTGATTTGTGGAGACTGGATGGCACCTACCTGGTTGATCAATGACGGTGGACATTTCAAGAAAGTGAAGTTGCCTGGATTGGCTGCCAGCACAGGTTGGTGGAACACAGTTGAACTCGCTGATATCAATGGCGACGGTATCATGGATATCCTCGCCGGTAATGATGGAACGAACAATAAATTCAAAGCCAACACCAAGGAACCTTTCATCGTATTCGCCAATGACTTTGATCTCAATGGAAATTCTGATATCGTGTTAGCTACTGAATTCAATGGAAAAGAAGTGCCTGTGCGTGGAAGGGAATGTTCATCGCAACAGCTTCCCTACATCGCAAAAGAATATCCCACTTATGATGGATTTGCAAAAGCAAGTGTGCAGGATATTATTGGAAAAGAAAAACTGAAAGGAAGTCTGCGATTGGAAATCACAGAATTTAAAAATGGAATTTTCTGGGGTACTGCTGATGGTGATTATAAATTTGAAGCCTTCCCTGCAGATGCGCAATTATCCCCTATCGTTGGCTTTTGCATTGAGGATGCCAATGGCGATGGAAAACCTGATGTCATCACCGCGGGAAATTTATATGACACTGAAGTTGAAACCACACGGTATGATGGCGGCCAGGGCATGATCATGACCTGGACCGACAAAGGCTGGCAATGTCATCATCCTAGTGAAACCGGATTTTATGCAGGCGGAAATGTGCGAGGTTTTAAATCGATTAAGGCAGGAAATAAAAATGCAGTCATAGCTGCAAGAGGCAATGGGCCGTTGTCGATTTATGAATTCGCTACTGAAAAAGTGAATTAATATCGTGAACCGTCACCCGTGATCCGTGATCCGGAATTCGTCAATTGTGAGTAGTGAGTAGTGAGTAGTGAGTAGTGAGTTTAAAAATTGCCCCGGCCTCATTTGAATCCTGAATTTGCCCTGGGCTTCAGCCCGGGGCCGGCCTTGAAGATTCTTCTGGCTTTAACCATATTTAAAAACTCTTTGAGGCTAAAGCCAAAATTTATTTGTGTCCTATTCAAAAGCTTATAGCCCGTGACAATTATAAAAAGCAAGTTGGTATTTCAATAAATGAGATTTATGCCAAGACAGCGCAATTTATTTACGAGGATAATTTTCTCACTAGGTATTATTCTCCTTGTACAATTGTTGACCGTATTATTAATCATTGTTTTTGAAGGACGCCACTTGACCGCCAAGGATCTACATTATCTTGGGAGTGTAATGGCCTTGTTCATTTTACAGTGGTACATCTTGGTTTTTATTTTTTTTATCTTTTTGTTCCTAATTTCTAAATATTTTATTAAGTGGAAAATTTCCAGATGGATATTTACAATTGTGGCGATAATATTTTATATCCTGTATTTCTTATTCACTATGGGAGGCAATTTTTGGAATATTGGAGATATAATCGAATTGAAATGCAACATAAAAATGTGGCTCACCTCTGAAAGGATAGATTGGTTTTTTAATGAAGGTGCGCTATTGTCAATTTTATATTTCTACAGTTCTTTAATTAAAAATTGGACTCTAATTGAGAGTAAACAGTGATTGTAATTGATGAGGAATTCTCAATGTTGAGCGAAGTCGAAACATTAAAGTTAAATGCTGTTCCCCGGTCGTTGAGCGGAGTCGAAACGAACGAAATGGAGGCCGAAATGATCTATTGCGTTAAATCCTTTAACCTTACTTCATTACTCAACAAATCCCCAAACACCTTCCACTTCATCTCAGGATCGCTAGATCCATTTAGTTTCTTCTCCACATAAGCGCGAACGAGGTCCATGCCGTAGTTGTAATTGATGACATAGCTACGATTGGCTTTGATGAAGGAAATTCCTTTAAGAGCAGTCTCGTGATTATAAAGACCATATTCTTCCAGCCAACGCAAGGCTTCCTCTTCATTCATCGTACCACCAAGCATTTGACGGCCAACTTCATTTCGGATATAATTCAATTTACTCTTGGCTTCCAATGCTCTGAAATAAAGAGTAATGCCCGTAGTATCCAATCCGGCTAATGGCAACAATACATTTTTTGCAAAAGTGATTTTATCATTTCCCGGAAAAACCACATCAATGCCATAATTCGCTGAACCTTCTGCAATCAAAGATTGCGGACTAAATAATGGATACATTGAAATCTCCAACAAACCCTGATCCCTGTAAAGATTTTTCTCCAGCAACATATTATACACATGATGTCCAGGATAACTTTCGTGGCTTCCTACATCAATCGCTCGGTCTACGAAAATATTCAGGTCGGTATTGATTTGAATTACACTTTGGTAATTGCCTTTATACCAGTTGTAACCATTCCAGGATTTGTTAGTGACAAATTCAAGTTTGAAATCTTCATTTGTCGGAAGTGTGTAATGTGTTAGTGTGCGTTTGCGACACTCCGCAATAGCTGCTCTGAAAACGGTATCCAATTTCTCTTTTGGAATAATAAACCGGTTGGCCAAAGCCTGGAAACGTTCAGCCACCGTTCCCTTACCTGGTAGTACAGCATCTAATTGATGGACTATTTCTTTATAATGATTTTCATCATAGACTGGTGCCGCAACGCCGAAGAGATCTTTGGATTCTTCATCAAAAGTCCCGTATTCACCGGCAAATATTTTTACCCGCCTGTTGAATGCCATTAATTGATCATGAATCCACAAAGCCCGATGGCGAGCCATTGAATCTGCAGCATTGGTATTGCTCATGTAAGGATCCAGTTCCTCAATTAAAGTTTTGACTTCATTTAATAAACTGTCTTTTGGAAAAATAGAATCAGTCCTCATGATGGGTTTTAAAGAATCGGGGCCATAATAGGCATCCACAAAGACATTGTCATACTGACCGATGACCAGCGCGAGGCGCACATATTTCTCTGATAATTGATTGAGGGAATATGCAGGCTGCTTTACAGCGGTTTCTTTGCAGGAGAAGAGGTAGAGTGCAGCAGCTATGAAGAGGAAATAATTTTTCATGGGGGTGAAAGTAGTGAATAAATGAATGTTCGTTTCGACTACACGCTCCCCGTTATGTTCGTTTCGACTACGCTCAACGACCATCAGCCTTCTACTATGGATTTCTCTTCAATCCTCGACTACGCTCGGATTTGGAATTTCTGGATGAGAAACGTCCAGGTCTCCTTTTTGTCTAAATGACTTTTAAAAAAGGCGGTAATTGTTAAATGAAACAATTTATACAGCTTCAGTAAAGTTCTAAATCCGAGCGTAGCCGAGGATTATTGTATAAGTCTTAGTAGGATTTTGGTGGTCGTTGAGCGTAGTCGAAACGAACACGGCAGGGTCGTTGAGCGTAGTCGAAACGAACACATGTCAAAGCCGAAGGACAATAGCAAACGTGTTTATCGGATTAGTGTTAATCCACCTTCAAATTCAGAACTTCGAATTTCGCCTTGAGCCCTATATTCTACGCGTACCACATACGCATAAACACCTGGCTGCAGATAAGAATTCTTAAACTTGCCATCCCAGGCAAAATTTATTTCGTGGGAATTAAAAACATTATTTCCCCAGCGATCAAAAATCAAACAACTCATGGATACGACATCGAGATCTCGCCCGGTTTGGACTTCAAAAAAATCATTGACCTGGTCTCCATTCGGTGAAAAAACAGATGGAATATAAATGCCCAGGTCGCAGTCTTCATCAGGGACCACATTGACCACTTTTTCAATGGCCTGGCAATCGGTAGAGACACTGATACTATATGACCCGGGAGAATTGATTTGAATAGATGGAGAATGACTTCCTGTATTCCACTCATAGGATGCTTCAAATGCCTGTGTTGCATCCAGTGTGATGATATCATCCTTACACCATGAAACCTCGTCTTCAATATTGATGACGGGGATTCTTTCATCGAAACTGATATTAATCTCATCTTCCGCACTACCGCATTGATTACTGATCATCAACGAATAGGTTTGCTTATGATCCGCCACCAAAGTTTTATCATGGCTCCCATCTTGCCAGGTTAATAAATCCTGTGTGTCAGGTGCATGCAAGAGAATGAATTCGTTTGGACATAAGATAGTGTCAGCCCCAAGATCGAATTCACCGGGTGCTGATTCGTATGTTATGAGGACAGTATCCGCTAAAGTGCCGCATTGGTTGGACTCTGTCAATACATAAATGCCAGGTGAAGAAACATTATACACAGGAAAATTCGAACCATCTTGCCATGCTACTGAAGTCCCGGTACCGGCATTTGCATACAATTGAAATATAACCCCTTCACATACTAATGTATCAGGACCAAGTGATGGCATGGGAGGCTCACCATTTAAATCCACCACTATAGTATCTATATCTATGCCACATGCATTACTAACCTGGAGAATATAGGTTCCGGAAATAGAAGTTGTATAATAAGGCAAGGTGCTGCCGTCTTGCCACAGATAATCAACACCTGAAATACCTGCATTCAATGTCACTGTATCACCTTCACAAGCAACAATATCATTTCCAAGTTGAATCTGAGGTCCCTCTGTATTCTCAATAATTTCAATGGTATCCGTTGATGAGCCACAAGCATTGCTCACAGTAAGGATTACCAATCCCGGAAGTGTTGCTGCAAAAGAAGAATTTGTACTTCCGTCTTGCCATAGATAGCTGACATTCGGGATGCCAGGAGAAAGCATAATGGTTTCTCCCGGGCAAAGTGATTGATCGTTCCCTAAATTCAGCGTTGGCGCTGCGGGCAGAGCAGTTACATCAATAGTGTCTGAGGATGTTCCACAACTATTCGTGATCGATGCATAAACCAATCCCGGACCGGAAACATTAAAATCCGGTGATGTTGATCCGTCCGACCATAGAATATTTACTCCTGTTGTTGATATGTTGAGCGTAAATGTTTCGCCAGGACATAAAGCTGTGTCAGACCCAAGTTGTAAAACAGGAACGTCTGGCAATGAAGAAACTACCAGTGTATCATAACTCACCCCACAATTATTTGACGCCTGAACATTAATAATACCTGGACCAGATGCAGTGTATGTTGGCAATATAGAGCCATCTTGCCACAACCACGAATTGACACCGGATGAAACCGGTTGAATCAAACTTACATCACCCGAACACAATGAAATATCTTGCCCCAAATCAACAACAGGGGTCGAGCCAGCATCGGTTATTTGAATTGTATCCGCGTCTGTTCCACAAGAGTTGCTTATAGTCAGACTGTATGTGCCTGGATTAGTAACGGACAGCGTAGAGGATGCAGATCCATCGTTCCAAATGAATTGCACACCTGAAATTCCCGGATCAATTATCAAGGTATCGGATTGGCAAAGACTCAATGAAGCAGGCAAGTCCACCTGTGGAGGATTATTACTGATCGTTACTGATACAGAATCAACAGCAGTGGTACATGCATCAGCAATAGTAAGTGCATAGGTACCTGCGCCTGATACCAGTAGAGAATCTGCTGTGCTGCCATCCTGCCAGGTATAACTTACACCTTGCACTCCTGCATAGAAAATATATTGTTCACCGGGACACAAGTTGACATCGGCCCCGAGATCTGGTTGAGAAAGTGAGTCGATGTAATTAACGAAAACACTATCGGATCCGGTGCCGCATTGATTAGTTACTGACAAAGAATAAGTGCCTTCCTGGCTTACAGTGAAAGTGGAAGACGTCGAATTGTCTTGCCATAAATAATTTCCTTGGATGCCACTGGCATCTATAAGGAATGTTTGACCGGGACAAAGCGTCTGATCCGGAGGCAAGACTACTACAGGATCTGCATCTTCCACAACAACTTCAATCTGATCGGCGATTGCAAAACAATCATTAGAAACTGTTACTGAATAAGTTCCTCCTGTATTCACTTGATATTGTGAGTTGGTAGATCCATCCTGCCATTGGAAGAAAGAAGCATTCGTTGCATTACCAACATCAAGGGTTATAGGAAGCTGCGCAGGACAAATGGTAATATCATCTCCGAGATCGAAATCAGGAGCACTTTGCAACAAAACATCTACCTGATCACTTGCTGAACCACAGTCATTGGTCATCGTTACGGAATAGGTACCCGGATTGGTGATCGTATAAGTTTCTGAATTGGTTCCATCCTGCCAGACATACTCTCCTAAGTCGGGGTCAAAATTATAGTTGATCTCCTGCCCTTCACACAGCTCAATTTCGTCTGGCCCCAAATCCACTGTGGGCAAAGGAAGGCCTATAACTTCTATATCATCTACATACTCGCCACACATATTACTGATGGTAAGTTCATAGTACCCGGCCATGTCAATGACGTAATCAGGTGAATTAGATCCATCCTGCCAATGGAAATCTCCAAGTGCAGGATCAAAAGAAAATTCGATTTCTTCACCAGGACATAAAGAGACATCGCTTCCCAGGGAAAAAGGCGCAGGACCATCCATTACAATGACATTGATTACA
>Ga0068851_10000296_pt1 | contig 22769 bp, 21 predicted proteins | sample KBSCornC12_FD_66588 | JGI IMG/M metagenome (GOLD analysis project Ga0068851, IMG submission 66588) | Corn rhizosphere microbial communities from Kellogg Biological Station, Michigan, USA - KBS Corn C1-2 | ecosystem: Host-associated > Plants > Roots > Rhizosphere > Soil ...
GAGGAGGGGCTGAAGATCCTCGCCGAGGCCGACCTGCCCAACCTGCACCAGGAGAAGACGATGCTCGACGCGGCCCGCCGCGTCGTCGAGCTCGCCGGGAGCGCCTCGTGAGCATCATCGTCGACGGCCAGACCAAGCTCGCCGTCTCCGGTCTGACCGGGCGCGAGGGCTCCTTCCACGGCCTGCGCAACAAGGCTTACGGGACCGATCTCGTCGCTGGGGTGACGCCGGGCAAGGGCGGTCAGGACGTCGAGGGCGTGCCGGTCTTCGACACGATCAAGGACGCCGTCACCGAGGCCGGCGCCAACACCTCGATGATCTTCGTCCCGGCCCGCTTCGCCGCGGCGGCTATCGACGAGGCGATCGATTCCGGCGTCGAAACGGTGATCGCGATCACCGAGGGGATCCCCGTCCTCGACATGCTGAACACGTACTGGAAGGCGAAGGAGGCCGGGGTACGGCTGATCGGGCCGAACTGCCCCGGCGTGCTCTCGCCCGGCAAGGCCAACGTCGGCATCATCCCCGCCCAGTTCTTCGACCCGGGCCCGATCGGCGTCGTCTCCAAGAGCGGCACGCTGACCTACCAGATCGGCAACGAGCTGAAGCAGGCCGGGACGGGCAACTCCTCGATCGTCGGCATCGGCGGCGACCCGATTGTCGGCTCCGACTTCATCGACATCCTCACCATGTACGAGGCCGACCCCGACACCGAGCTGATCGTGATGGTCGGCGAGATCGGCGGCGACGCCGAGGAGCGGGCGGCCGAGTTCATCGCCAGCGAGGTCTCGAAGCCCGTCGTCGCCTACATCGCCGGCTTCACCGCGCCCCCCGGCAAGCAGATGGGCCACGCCGGCGCGATCATCTCCGGCTCCTCGGGCACCGCCCAGGCGAAGAAAGACGCGCTGGAAGCGAAGGGCGTGCGGGTCGGCGAAAGCCCGACCGAGACGGCGGCGATCGCCGCCGAGATGCTGCGCTCGCTCTAGCGCGGTCCGCGGCCTCAGCCGGTGCGCTTCGCCCGCAGCGTGAGGCCGCCGAGGATCGTTTCCATCGCCTCGTAGGAGTTGTAGATCCTGCTGGGGAAGGCGAAATGCAGGGTGAAGGGCGTCTCGACCGAGACGAAGGCGCCGGGGAGGCTGGCGCGGGCGGTGAAGGAGGTCGGCGGCCCGGTCGGGCACTTGCGGTAGTCGCGCTTGTAGCCGGCGTAGATGGTCGCCGTCCCTTCCGGCAGCTGGACAGTCCGCGTTTCGGTGCAGTGCCAGGAGACGAGCGTGTGGCTCAGCTTCGACTTCTGGAAGACCTGCCACTGGCGCGGGTTCCACTCGTCGATGACCAGGTAGTCGCTGTCGGCGTTTTCGTAGGCGAGCCGGATCTCCTTGCCGGTCTTTTCGCGTTCCGTCTGGGATGCGAACGTGTCCGCGTCCGCGAGGCGGGTGGGGGAGAGTCCGGTTGGTTTGAAGTTGCGGCCCAGCCAGTAGACCGGCTGCTTCAGCGCCGGGTCGTCGAGCGGCACTTCCGCGTCGTAGCGTTCGGCGCCGGTGTAGCGGGTCGGGTTTTCGATGTGGGCCTGCTGAAGCGGGGCGAGCTGCGTCGCGTTGCGGTCGTCCTCGCCGAGCTTCGGGCCGAACGTCTCGACTACGGCGAGGGTGTTGCCCGACCGCCAGACGAGGAAGGAGGTACGGCTTCCGAGGAATCCTGCTTCGCCCTGGAGCGTCGTGTGGAAGCGCCTGGTCGCGTCGCCGATCCTGATGCCGGGGTCGACCTCGCGTGGAGGTTGGCCCCCGAGGAGCCTGCCGAGCAGGATCGGCACCATCCGCCAAGCCGCGTCGGCGGCGCGGTCGCTGCCGAGAGCCATGACACCGGTGCCGATGAACCTCGGTCCCTGCTCCCTCCCCGGCGGGGCAAAGAGCCGGAAGAAAGCGCCGATGCAGCCGCGAGGGTGGAAGCGGAGGATGAACCGCTTCAGCTTCGGCGGCGTGTCCTCGGGGTGGGTCAGCTGCGAGCAGAAGATCGGACGGTTTTCACCCTCGCTGAAGTCGAAGTTCATGTAGCCGAGGACGAGGTCGGAGAAGCGGAGGAGCAGCCGGGTCTGGTCCGGGCCGGAGTGCCTGGGAGCGGCATCGGCGCGGAGCGTGGTCGCCGCCAGGAGGGCGGCGAGACAGAGCAAGGCCGGGAGCACGATCGCCCGCCGCCGCCTGTCTCCCCAGACCGCCATCACCCGGCGAGTATAGGTGCGGCTTCCGGGGCGGCCGGCGGGGCAGGGGCGAGCAGCGCTCGCAGCTCGTCTGCGACCCGCTGCGCTTCGCCATCGAGGCGGCGGTGAGTGATGCGGATCGTGCGGTAGCCCGCGAGCAGGAGCTCGGGGTCGCGAGCGCGGTCGCGCTCGAAGGCGGCGCGGTCACTGTGGTGTTCCCAGCTGTCGAGCTCGACCACGAGCTTCGCTGCGGGCCAGAGCGCGTCGACCTCGTGACCGAGGACGAGCACGTTCTGGGCGGGTACGGGGATGCCGTACTCGCGGAGGAATTCGGCGAAGCGGATCTCCAGCGGCGAGCGCCCTTCCGCCGGCGCACCGAGCTCGGTCAGCAGGCGGCGAACGGGGCGCAAAGCCCGGCGCCCCCCGCCGCGCTCGCAAATCGACTCCAGCTCGCGCAGCCGCAACAGGTTGCGCCGGTCCGCCGCTTCGGCCGTCTTTCTCAGCTCCTCATATGGAGCGACTTCGGCGAAGTCGAAGAGCGTACGAGCAACGGTCGTCACCGGAATCCCCTCGTGGACCGTCGCTTCCTCCGGCCGCAGCTTGCAGCGGTGGATCCAGATCCCCTCCCGGCGCCGGATCCCTTGTCGCCCGCATGCGGCGGTTACGTGGATCGGTCCCCTCCGCCGACGCCGAAGCCCCCACAGGACGGCGGCAGACTGATGACTGAGCACGGCGCCAGGTCCATATGCCAAGACCGCCGCCCACCAATACCCGCGCTGCGCCACCCGGGTGTGTCCGACCGCGTAGACCTCCTCATGCAGTGAGGTGAGCCGGTGCTCTGCAAGTGCTGCCTTAATCGCCTCCTCTCCGAATCCCAAGGAGCGCAACTGCCGGTAGGAGGCGACCCCGTACTGCCTCGTCGCCAGTTGCGCCAAGGCTCGCTCCCGTTCCCGCCGTCGCAGGGGTTTCTGACTTCGTGGGGTCATACGAACCCTTCAAGTCAGACACGTCTGGTGGCTCTCCCCCCGGGCGGCTTGAGGTGGCGGGACGGTGGGGCTGCGTCCACGCTTGTTGGGGGAAATTCGCGGGCTCGGCGGCGTTGCTAGGGTCGGGGACGTATGGCTGGCGACACGATTTCGTTTGCGAGAGGGGCCCCCAGCGCCGACATCCTTCCGCATGAGCAGGTGCGGGAGGCGGCGCAGCGGGCGCTTGCTTCTGACTGGGAAACGGCGCTGTCTTATGGGGTCGGGATCGGCCATCCGGGGCTCTGCCAGTGGGTGGCGGAGCGGCATGGAGACCTTGATCCGGCGCAGGTGATGATCACCAATGGCTCGCTGGAGGCGGGGGCGATGCTGTTCCAGCACCTGCTCGGGCCTGGCGACCGGGTCGCCGTCGAGCAGCCGAGCTACGACCGCACCCTGCTCCTACTGCACCAGCTCGGGGTCGAGCTGGTGCCGATCTCGCTGGAGGCCGACGGGCTCAACGTGGGAGAGCTGGAGGCGGCGCTCGAGGCGGGGCCGCTGAAGTTCGCCCACGTCATCCCCAACGCCCACAACCCGGCTGGCTGCACGCTCTCGGTGGAGAAGCGACGGCGCTTGGTCGAGCTCGCCGCCGAGCACGACTTCTGGATCTTCGAGGACGACCCCTATCGCGAGCTTCCCTTCGAGGGTGAGCCGCTGGAGACGATGCTCTCGATGGACCAGGCGGGCAAGGTCGTCCATGCCTCTTCCTTCTCGAAGACGGTCAGCCCCGGCGTCCGCGTCGGCTACCTCGCTGGGCCGGTCGACGAGATCAAGAAGCTGGCGAAAAAGGCGAACGAGACCTACATCTCGCCGAACATGCTGGCCGAGTCGATCGTCTTGGAGCTCTGCCGCAGCGGCGAGCTCGACCGCAACATCGAGTTCGTCAAGGGCGAGCTGAAGGCGCGCTGCGACGCGCTGGTCTCGGCGCTCGAAGAGCAGATCCCCGAGGCAGAGTTCGTCGTCCCCGGCGGCGGCTACTTCCTTTGGCTAGACCTCGCCGAGGGCACCGACAGCGTCGCGCTGCTGGCCGAGGCGAAGAACCACGGCGTCACCTTCGTCGCCGGCCCCGACTTCATGCTCGCGGACGGGGCGCGGAGTCTGCGGCTGTCGTTCGCGCCGGTGCCGGCGGACAAGGCGGCCGAGGGCGTGAAGCGGATCGCCGCGGCGCTCGCGCAGCTTCGCGCGGGCAGTCCGGCATAGAGGTAGAAGGCCGAGAAGGGTGACCCCCTCCAGACACCGCTCGCCAATGGCTCGCGGTTGAGTGTCTGGAGGGGGTCACCCTTCTCGCCTCACTCAATCGTGCGGAGTGGGCGTAGCGGCGGAGCGCAATGCGCCTGCTGAGGCGATGACTACGAGCCCGATCGCGACGATTTCCAGCGCGGCCAGATCCTGTGAGAGGGCGAGGAAGCCGATCGCTGCGGCCACCGCCGGCTCCAGGCTCATCAGGACTCCGAAGACCGCTTGAGGCAGGCGGCGCAGGGCCTCCATCTCCGCTGCGTAGGGGATCGCGGTGCTGAGGACGCCGACGGCGGCGCCGGCGGCGAGCGTCGAGGCGGCTAGGAGGTCGGTGCCGCCCTGGGCGATCCCGAGCGGGGCCACGATCACGGCGGAGATCACGGCCGCCAGCGTTGCGCCGCCCATCCCGGGCGCGAGCGCGCCGACCCTGGCGCTGAGGAGGATGTAGGCGGCCCAGAAGCCGCCGGCGGTCAGCGCCAGGACGACGCCGAGCGCATCGACTCCCCCGCTGCCGGTGCCGTCGGAGAGGAGGACGATCCCGACCGCGGCCAGCAGCGCCCAGAGGAGGTCGCGCCGTCGCCGCGAGCCGAAGACGGCGACTCCGAGCGGGCCGACGAACTCGAGCGTGACCGTGATCCCCAGCGGCAGCCGGTCCAGTGCCGCGTAGAAGAAGAGGTTGACCGCCGCGACCGAGACGCTGAGCAGCCAGACGTCGCGGTGGGGCCACTCGCGCGTGCGCAGCGGCTCCCCGCGGGTCAGCAGGAGCAGCGCCAGCGCCCCAAAGCCGGCCCGCAGGAAGACCGCGCCCGCCGGCCCGACCGAGTCGAAGAGGCCGGTCGCCAGCGCCGCCCCGCTCTGCACCGAGACGATCGAGCCCACCACCAGGAGTGCCGCTCCCCTGGTCCGGGCGTCGCTCGGGACGGTGGTCGAGGTGGTTGCCATCGGCGGATTCTGATCCACCCCGGCCGCGGTCCCCGTAGGTGGGGGCAAGCAAACGACCAGGAGGCGACGTAGCGATGGCAGACATCAAACAGCTGGCAGGACCCCAATCGAGGCGCAGGTTCCTGGCGGTCGGCGGTGGCTCCACCGCGCTTGCCGCCTTCCTCGCCGCCTGCGGCAGCGACAGCAGCAGCATGACCACGACGACCTCGACGGGCGGCGGCGAGAGCGAAACCGCCGAATTCGGCAAGGGCGACGTCGGCATCCTCAACTACGCGCTCACGCTCGAGTACCTGGAGACCGCCTTCTACAAGGACGTCGTCGCGAGCGGACTCTTCAAGGGCTCCGACCTGGCGACGATCCGCAAATTCGGCGAGGAGGAGGCCGAACACGTCGAAGCGCTGACCCAGGCGGTGAAGTCGCTCGGCGGTAAGCCCGCCCCGGAACCGAAAACCGAATTCCCGCTGAAGAGCGCCAAGTCGGTGCTGGAACTGGCGGGGACGGTCGAGAACCTCGGCGCCGCCGCCTACCTCGGCCAGGCGGCAAACATCGAGAGCCCGGAAGTGTTGGCGAGCGCGTTGGCGATCCACAGCGTCGAGGGCCGCCACGCGGCGGCGCTGAACACGCTGCTGGGCGAATCGGTCACCCCCGACGGCGCCTTCGCGGTGCCCGCCGACGTGCCGACCGTCCTCAAGTCCGTCGAACCCTTCATCGTCGGCTGAGCCGGCGCGCAAAGCGAAAGGAAGCCATGACTGATCAACAGCTGACGAATCCGGAGCTCGCCGCCGTCCAGGTCGACGACGACAGCGGAGACCTCTCCCGCAGCGAGGTGCTGCTGAAGGGCGCGCTGGCGGCGGGAGCCGTCTACGGCACCCTCGCGGTCGGCCCCTACGTCCGCAAGGCGCTGGCGATGAACGGCGGCGGCGACATCGAAATCCTCAACTTCGCCCTCACCCTCGAGTACCTGGAGTCGAAGTTCTACGAAGAAGCGAAGAGCCGGGCGAAGGCGAGCGGCGAACTGAAGAGCCTCGTCGACCTGCTGGCCAAGGACGAGAAGCAGCACGTCGAAGCGCTGGAAGGGACGATCAAGAAACTCGGCGGCAAGCCGGTCGCCGAACCGAAGTTCGACTTCGCCTACAGCGGCACCAGCGGCTTCCTCAAGCTGGCGCAGACCTTCGAGGACACCGGCGTCAGCGCCTACAACGGCGCCGCGCCGATGATCAAGTCGAAAGAAGTTCTGACGGCGGCCGGCAGCATTGTCCAGGTCGAGGCCCGCCACGCGGCGGCGATCCGGCTGCAGAACGGTGCCGAACCTTCACCGGAGGCATTCGACCCGCCGCTCGACGAAGCGCAGGTGCTGAAGGCGGTCGAACCGTTCATCGCCTAGGAATCGGGTAGCGGAGCGGCGAGACGAAAGCGATGGCGGTACGACGAGAGAAGGCGGAGCGACTGGCCGACGAGGAGCTGATGCCCCTCGTCGGTCGCAAGGACCCCGAGGCGTTCGAGGTCCTCTACGACCGCCACGGGGGCGTCGCCTACTCGCTCGCCTACCGGATCGTCGGCAACCGCGCCGCCGCCGAGGAAGTGACCCAGGAGGCGTTCATCTCGGTCTGGCGCAGCGGCGCCCGCTTCGACGCCGCCCGCGGCAGCGTCCGCTCCTGGCTGCTCAGCGTCGTCCGCAACCGGGCGATCGACTTCCTCCGCAGCAAGGCGGGCAAGGCGCCGAAACTCGACTTCGACGACGACTCGGCGCTGGAGCAGCGGCCGGCGGCGGAGCGGACCGAGGAGGAGGCGCTGCGGCGCGAGACCGCGGGGGAGATCCGCGGCGCGCTCGGCCGGTTACCCGGGGAGCAATCGAAGGTGATCGAGCTCGCCTACTTCGGCGGCTTCAGCCACTCGGAGATCGCCGAGATCCTCAGCCTGCCGATGGGCACGGTGAAGGGGCGGATGCGACTCGGCTTGGAGAAGATCAGGGGAGAGCTAGCGGAGGGCTTGGCATGAACGGTTCCGAACACACCCAGTGGAGCGAGGACCTCGCCGCCTACATGCTTGGGGCGCTGGACCCGGGCGAGGCGGCCGGGTTCGAGCGGCACCTGGAGGGCTGCGAGCGCTGCCAGGCGGAGCTGCGCTGGTTCGCGCCGGCGGTGCAGACGCTGCCGGAGTCGATCGAGCGGCAGAAGGCGCCGCGCTCGTTGCGCGAGAACTTGATGGCCGAAGTGCGGGCGGACGTTCGCCCGGCGAAGAGGCCGCGCCCGCGGTGGTCTTGGCGTCCGGCGGTGGCCTTCGCTGCGATGGTCTTGGTGGTCGCCGCGGTCGCCGGCTACGAGATCGGCAAGGGCGGCGGCGCGGAGGAAGGCGGTACGAGCACCGTCCTCTCCAGCCGGCAGCACGGCATCGAGGTGAAGATGGTGCGCGAAGGCAGCGGCGGCACGCTCCATCTCGCGGGCGTCCACCAGCTGCCGCCGAAAAAGGTGCTGGAGGCCTGGGTGCGGCGCGAAGGCAAGGTCGAACCGGTGCCAGCGCTTTTCGTCCCCGACCGCAAGGGGCAGGCCTCGACGACGATCGAAGACATGAGCGGCGTCGACACGGTGATGGTCACCGAAGAGCCGCAGGGCGGCAGCGAAGAACCGACCGGCATTCCGATCGTGACGATGAGCGTTCCGCAGTAACTACCTGCCGTAGCGATCCGAAGACAGCACCAGCTGCTCCGGGATCGCCGCGCGTGGCGGCGGCGCCGGGTCGGCGCGGACCGAGACGGTCTCGGCGACGCTGCGGCTGACCTCGTGGCTGCCCTCGGCGGAGGCGATGACGACGCGCTCGTCGTCGCTGGTCTCGACCTTGCCCTCCAGGCCGGGGTTCAGGCCGGCGGCCTTGAGGTAGTGCAGCAGCTCCTCGGCCTCGTTCTCGAAGCGCAGGACGGTGACGTCGGCGCCGACCTCGACGTCGGCCAGCAGCGAGCCCTGCTCGCGCACGCCCTCGACGATCGGGTGGCCGTGGGGGCAGGTCGTCGCGTCACCGATCGCCGCCCGCATCCGCTCCTCCAGCACCGGGCTCATCGCGTGCTCGATCCGCTCCGCCTCCTCGTGCACCTCGTCCCAGGGGATCCCCAGCACGTCGGTGAGGAAGCGCTCGATCATCCGGTGGCGGCGGACGATGTAGCTGGCGTGCTCGCGGCCGGACTCGGTGAAGCTGAGCGATTTGTTCGGGTTGCGCTCGACGTAGCCGTCCTCGACCAGGCGGCCGATCATCTCGTGCACGGTCGGGGGCGAGAGCTGCATCGCGCGGGCGATGTTGGCGCCGGTCATCGGCAGCCCGGCCTCCTCCAGCCAGAACATAATCTCCAGGTACTCCTGCTCGGCGACGGTCGCGTGCGCGTCCATGCGGCCGATACTAGTGAAGCCTCAGCGGCGTTCCATCAGGCTGGAGACGACCGCCTCGTAGAAGCCGTCGCCCATCGCGCCCTCGGTGACGGTGACGTTGTCCCAGGCGGGGAGGACGGCGCGCAGGCCTTCGTCGTTTGCCGGGCCGTTGGCGACGACGAAGAAGCGGCCGACCGCCGCTGCGACCTCGAGGTCCTCGACCGAGTCGCCGACGGCGATGCAGTCGGCCGGGTCGTAGCCGCGGGCGCGGGCGTGGCCGGCGACCGCCGCCGCCTTGCTGACCAGCTTCGGGACCAGGTGGTAGGCGTGGGTGCGGCCCTCGACGGTCGGCATGGGGCGACCGATGGCGCCGTTGTCGAGCAGGCGCAGGTCGTCGCAGCCCCACTCGTGCAGGAGCGCGTTGGCCTCATCGACGTCGACCTTGCCCCGGAAGAGGTGGGAGAGGACGCGGCCGTGGTGCCAGGGCGAGTGGTACTCGAGCCGTCCTTCGAAGTGCTCGAACAGCCGCTTCGGGATCTCGCGCTCCTCGATCTGCTCGTAGATCGTTCCATCCTCGTTCGGCGCCATCTCGCCGGTCATCAGCGTCGTCTCGCCGTCGATCGCGAAGGCGCAGCCGGCCTCGTATATGTAGGAGGTCTGGCCCATCAGGCGAGCAGCCTCGTGGACCTGGGGCTCGCGGCGGCCGGACATGATCACGACCTCGGCGCCGACCCGGTGGCAGGCCTCGAGCGCCCGCGCCTGCGCCAGGCTGAAGCCGCCCTCGGCGTCGCGGAACAGCGAGCTGCCCCGCCCGAGCAGGGTCCCGTCGAGGTCGGTGTAGACGCAACTAAGCCCCAAGAGGGGGGTTACGGTAGCGACCATGCCCGGGAGACTGATGTGGATCTTGGCGGGGGCGGTCGTGGCGGTGGCGCTTGGGGGAGCGCCCGCCACGGCCGACGCCTCTGTCGGCAACTTCGCGATGGCGGTGCAGCCGGATGGGAAGATCGTCGTCGCCGGCGGGGGCGGGCTGGCCCCCGAAGGCGGCAAGGAGTTCGGGGCCGTGGCCCGCTACCTGCCGGACGGCGGGCTCGACCGCAGCTTCGGTGGGGGCGACGGCGTCGTCCTGATGCGGCAACAGCAGCCGTTCACCGCGGTCGCGTTGCAGCGGGACGGGCGGATCGTCCTCGCGGCGCCGATCGGTGAAGTGCTGCGGCTCCTTCCCGACGGGCGCTTCGACGGCAACTTCGGCGTCCGCGGCAAAAAGGCGGCGGGGGCTTCGTCCTCCTGGTACCCGGCGACCCTCGCGGTGGCGGGCAACGGCGGGATCTACGTTGGCGGCATGAGTGGCTACCCCAGCGACACCGGCGAACACTGGTACGGCTGGCTGTACCGGATCGCGCCCAGCGGGCTGAGCGGCGACCGGGTCGGCGGCTTCACCGGCGGCGAAAGCGACGAGCCGAAGACCTTCCTCAACGACATCGTCCTCGGCAAGGGCGGCGAAGTGATCGGCGCCGGGTCGATCGCCGAACGGCGCCAGGACGCGAAGAGCCACGCGGTGCTGGCGCGGCTGCTGCCGGCCTCGATCGGCCAATTCGGCACTCCCGACGGCCCCGACCCGAGCTTCGGCGGCGGGGCTGGTCTCGTCACCTCCAACTTCTTTCCCGCGAGCACGCTGCCGGAAGCCGCCAACTCGCTGAGCTGGAACCGCGGCAAGCTGCTGATCGCCGGCGAGGCGAACGGCGACATGCTGGTCTCGCGCTACTTCAGGAATGGCACGCAGGACAACGGCTTCGGCCGCCGCGGCTTCTGGACCGTCACCCTTGGCCGCGGCTCTAACGACGTCGCCAACGCGCTGGCGGTCGACGCCAAGGGCGGCATCCTCGCCGCCGGCAGCAGCACCCACAGCTGCGGTGGCACCGAGTGCACCAGCCTCCTGCTGGCCCGCCTCGGCAAGGACGGCCATTCCGTGCGCAGCTTCGGCCACGGCGGCATCGTCACGCCGCCGATCGGCTCCGGCGCCTCGGGCCATCCCGCCTTCGAAACCGCCTACGAGGTGGCGGCTCGGCCCGAAGGGAAGATCCTCGTCGGCGGGCTCGTCGGCGGCCCGAGCGGAAGCCGCTTCTTCCTCCGCCGCTACCTCGCCGACGGCACCCCCGACAACTCCTTCGGCCGGCGCGGCCGGGTGACGACGCTGCCGGTGGCGGCGCAGGGCCGCTGATGGGCCCGCGGCGGAATCTCGTCGCTGTCGTCTCCGTGGCGCTGCTGGTTCTTGCGGGGCTAGCCGGTGCCTCCTCGGCTTCCGCGGCCTTGATGGTCGTCCAGTCCGACGGGAAGATCGTCCTCGGCGGTACGACCCCGCTCTCCTCCGGGTATCTCGCGCGGCTGCTGCCCAACGGCGAACCCGATCCGAGCTTCGGGATAGGGGGCATCGCGGTCGATCACAGGTTGGGCGGGGTTCAGACCGTCGCCCTGGATCCGGACGGCTCGATCCTTGCCGCGGGGAGCTCATGGAGCCTCGCCCGTTACAGCCCCGAAGGCCGCCTTGACACCAGCTTCGGGACTGACGGCTACGTGGGCTTCGGGGTAATCGACCGTGTCGATGATCTCGCCCTCTTGCCGGATGGACGGATCGTTGCCGGTGGCAACCAGATCCACAAACTCTTCCCTTCCGAAGCGTTGCTCGTCCTCCTCTCGGCCGATGGCCGCACGCAGGAATGGGTGAACGGCGCCAGCTTCCGGACCTACATGACGGGTCTCGTCAGCAGCGGTGACGGCTCCGTCCTGATGCTCGCCGGCGGCGAAGAAACCCTCAGCCTCAAGAGCTTGCTGACGCGCTTCGTTCCCGGGTCCACCCCGAGCTACGGAAACAACTACAACACGATCAGCGACCCCCCTCCCACTCCGGGCTACGACAAAGGTTTCGGCGGCGGCGCCGGGATCGTCGGCTTGAGCTGGCCGGGAAAGAAGCCACCGTCGTTTCGGGCTCGCGCTCTGACTTCCGCGCCTAGCGGCATCTTCGTCGCCGCCGGCGTCGGGTCCAAGTTGGCGCTGGTGCGCCTCGGCAATGACGGGGTCTTCGACGGAAGCTACGGAAGCGGCGGCTATGCCACGATCGACGGCAGGCCCAGCAGCCTCGGCACCGCCTCCAGTGTCCTCGTCAAGCCCACGGGCAAGGTCGTCATGCTCGGGGATTTCCGACGTCCCCGGCCTGGTATCCGCTGCAAGTCTCTGTGCAAGACGCCGCTGCTGGCGCAGTTCCTCCCCAATGGCCGGCGTGACTCGTCGTTTGGCAGCAGCGGCATTGCCCGGCTGCCCGGGCTCCGCGGGCCGTCCCACGGAGCCGAAGCCGGCGACCTGGCCTTGCTCGGCGACGGCAAGATCCTGGCCACGGCCCGGGACAGCGAAAGCGCCTCCCGCGTGTTCCTTGGCCGCTTCCGGCCCAATGGCACCGCTGACTCCAGCTTCGGTAATGACGGGATCTTGCGATTCCGGCCATGCGCGGGCAGTGGCGCGAGGCAGCGTCAAGACGGTTGCCTTCCTTCTGCACAGGCCGCCCTAGAGGTGCGCCGCGAGCCGGCCGGGCGGGTCTCGCTGCGGCTCGAAGTCAGCCCGCGCGACGACTGGTGGGACATCGGTTCCCTGCGGGTGCAGTTGCCCGCCTCGCTCTCGCTGCGACGAGGGCAGGCCCACAGGGCCACCTTCTCCTATCGCGGCTATGGCGATCGGCAGTGGCGCCAACCGGGTCGAGCTCGCGACGGAGCCCTGGTTTTTGTCCGCACCAGAGGCATGGAGCCCGGTCCGATTCTTCTCAACGTGCCGTCGGCGGCGCTGCGGCGGGTGGGATCGCTGCCGGCGACGCTGTCGCTCCACGTCCAAGTGGGTTTCTCCCCTGGTTACCAGGCCTCGGCTGGAGCCCAGAACCTCGTCGTCAGCGAGGATTGATCGTGAACCCGGGGAAGAGAATCTGGCCGGGCCGGCGGTGCAACGGTGGCCGCGCTGCTCTACCTGGCCGCGGTGGCTTCAGCGATCTCGTGTCCGCCCCGGAATACAGCGGAAACCAGACGATTACGCTTCGCGCCGGCTGAGCGCGAACGTTAAGTTCGTCGGGTGAGGACCTGGAAGCTCGCAGAGCGGGATCTCGACCTGACGCGCCCGATCGGCGCCGGGATCGTCAACGTCACCGTCGACTCGATGTTCGAGGGGGCGCGCAGCGGCACGCCCGAGCAGGCGGTGCGCGACGGGCTGGCGCTGGCCGAGGCGGGGTTCGAGATGCTTGACGTCGGCGCCGTGGCGGCGAAAGCGGGGCCGCCTGTGCCGCCCGAGGACGAGGCCGCGGCGCTGGTACCGGCGGTGGAAGGCCTCGTCGCCGAGTTGCGTGGTTCCTTACGGACGGATACCGACCGTAAGGAACCACGGAACGAGGTGCCCGTTTCCGCTGACACCTTCTCGCCCGAGGTGGCGCGGCGGGCGATTGGGGCGGGGGCGGCGGTCGTCAACGACATCTCCGGTGGCTGCGAGGAGATGTTCGAGCTGGTTGCCGAGACGGGGTGCGGCTACGTGCTGATGCACATCGAGGGGCCGCCGCGGGTCGATCGTCAATGGCGCGAGTACGACGACGTGGTCGACCACCTGCGCGCCTGGTTCGAGGGGAGAGTCGAGGTGGCCCGGGACCGTGGGGTGGCAGAGGAGCAGATCGCCATCGACCCCGGACTCGACTTCGACCTCAGCCCCGAGCAGGACCTGGAGATCCTGCGTCGCCTTGGCGAGCTGCGCGCGCTCGGTCTGCCGCTCTACGTCTCGCTCTCGCGCAAGGACTTCATCGGCGCCGTGCTAGCGGAGTCTTGGGAGGAGCGATTGCCGCCGGGCGAGCGCGAGTGGGGGACGGTGGCGGCGGTGACGCTCGCCGTCCGCGAGGGCGCCGACGTCCTCCGCATCCACGACCGCTCCTCCCTGCAGGCGATGCGCGTCGCCGCTGGGATCTGCCGGCCAAACGACGGGCCGATCAATCCAACCTCAGTTGCCGACGGGCCGAAAAGTCTCTCTAGAGACGACAAATCGTCCCGTCGGCTTGTTGATGGGGACTTTTCGGCCCGTCGAGGGGTGGTTTGATGGCGCGCGGGGGGAGTCTGCTCGCGTCCGACTGGGCGATTGCGATCGATCCCGCTCGGCGCGACGGGCGGATCGTTGCCGAGGCGGCCGAGGAGGAGCGGCGGTCGCGGCCGGCACCCTTGCCGGCGGAGCTGCACCCGGGGCTCGCGGAGGCGCTTGGGCGGGTCGGCATCGACTCTCTGTATACGCACCAGTTGCGCGCCTTCGAGCTCGCCGCCGACTCCAACCTCGTGATCACCAGCGGCACCGCCTCGGGCAAGAGCCTCGCCTTCAACCTGCCGGTTCTGAACTCGATCGCAGCGTGCCCCAAAGACCGGGCGCTCTACCTCTACCCGACCAAGGCGCTGGCCCAGGACCAGGCGCGCAAGCTCGCCCAACTGCGCCCGCCGGGCCTGCGCGAGGCGATCTACGACGGCGACACGCCGCGCGAGGAGCGCCCGGCGATCCGCCGCAAATCGAACCTCATCCTCACCAACCCCGACATGCTCCACGTCGCCCTGCTGCCCAACCACAAGAGCTGGGGCGACTTCCTCGCCAACCTCGAGTGGGTCGTCGTCGACGAGGCGCACACCTACCGCGGCGTCTTCGGCTCCCACGTCGCCAACGTGCTGCGGCGGCTGCGGCGGCTGGCCCGCGCCTACGGCCGCGAGCCGCGCTTCCTGCTCGCCTCGGCGACGATCGCCAACCCGGTCGAGCTGGCCGAGCGGCTGGTCGGGACGGAGTTCGAGTTGATCGACGACGACGGGGCGCCGCGCGCCGGCCGCGAGATCGCGATGTGGAACCCGCCGCTGATCGACAAGAAGAGCGGCACCCGGCGCTCGGCCCTCTCCGAGGCCGCCGACCTGCTGGCCGAGCTGGTCACCCACGAGGTGCGGACGATCTGCTTCCTCAAAAGCCGGCGGGGGATCGAGCTGATCCAGCGCTTCGCCCGCGAAAACCTGGAGCGGCGCGGGAAGCCGGAGCTGGCGCGGCGGATCGCCCCCTACCGTGGCGGATACACCCCGCAGCAGCGGCGCGAGATCGAGGCGCGCCTCGCCGCCGGCGAGCTGCTGGCGGTTGTCGCCACCGATGCGCTGGAGCTGGGGATCGACGTCGGCGAGCTCGACGCGGCGATCTGCACCACCTTCCCCGGCACCGTCGCCAGCCTGCGGCAGATGTGGGGGCGGGCGGGGCGCCGCCGCCGCGGCCTCGCGGTCTACGTCGCCGGCCAGGACGCGCTCGACCAGTTCTTCTGCCGCCACCCGGAGGAGTTCCTCGGGCGGCCGGTCGAGGCGGCGATCCTCGACCACGGCAACGAGCAGATCGCCTCCCGGCACCTGATCGCCGCCGCCTATGAGCTGCCGCTAACCGAGGAGGACGACGAGGTCTTCGGGGACGGCTGGCGCGAGCGGGCCGAGCGGCTGGTCGGGGCGGGGGAACTGCGGAGCGTCGGCGGCAAACTGCTGCCGCAGCGGCCGGAGTTCGTCGCCAACAAGATCGCTCTGCGCTCCGCCTCGGCCGATTCGGTGGCGGTGATCGAGCGCGAGTCCGGCGAGATGCTGGGCCTGGTCGAGGCCGAGCGCGCCTTCACCACGATCCATCCCGGCGCCGTCTACCTTCACCTCGGCCGCTCCTACGAGGTCGATCGGCTTGATATCGAGGAGCGGCGGGCGATCGTCTCCAGCTTCGACGGCGACTGGTACACGCGGCCGAAAAAGGAGACCGAGATCTACGTCGAGCGCCTGCACGAGCAGCGCGAGGTCGCCGGGGTGCAGCTGAACTTCGGCGAGGTCTCGGTGACCGAGCAGGTGATCGCCTTCCAGCGGGTCTCGGTGACCGACCAGGAACCGATCGACATCGTCGCCCTCGAGCTGCCCGAACAGAACTTCGTCACCCAGGCGCTCTGGTACGTGCTGCCCGAGCGGCTGAGCGGGGCGCTGCCGGTCGACGCGCTGCTCGGCTCCCTGCACGCGACCGAGCACAGCCAGATCGCTGTGCTGCCACTGATCGCCATGTGCGACCGTTGGGACATCGGCGGCCTCTCGACCAACGTCCACTTCCAGACCGGCCGCGCGACGATCTTCATCTACGACGGCCACCCGGGCGGGGTCGGGATCACCCGCCGCGGCTACGAGGAGTTCGAGCGCCTGCTCGGCGACGCCGAGCGGCTGATCGCCGAGTGCCCGTGTGAGTCCGGCTGCCCTTCGTGCGTGCAGAGCCCCAAGTGCGGGAACCTGAACGAACCGCTGCACAAGGCGGGGGCGCTGGAGCTGATGGGCCTGATGCGGGGCGAGCTGTGAGGCGGCGTCGCCAGGTGGCGGTGATCGGGGCGAGTGGGACCGAGGAGGGGTCGGAGACCTGGTTGCTGGCCGAGGAGGTGGGGCGGCGGCTGGCGGTAGCCGGCGTCACGCTGGTCTGCGGCGGCGGGGGCGGCGTGATGGAGGCGGCTTCGCGCGGGGCGGCCGAGGCGGGCGGCGAAGTGATCGGGATCGTCCCCGGCACCTCTCCTGACGACGCCAACGCGTACTGCAGCCACGTCGTCGCCACCGGCATCGGCCACGCCCGCAACCTCGCCGTCGTCTCCTCCGGCGAGGCGGTGATCGCGATCGGCGGCGAGTGGGGGACGCTCTCGGAGATCGGCTTCGCTCGCGTGATCGGCCACGAGGTCGTCGCCCTGCGTAGCTGGGAGCTGAATGGCCGCGAGGGGATGGCCGGCGGTCCCGGTGTGGTCGTGGCCGAGACCGCTCAGGAGGCGGTCACCGCGGCGCTAGCCGCGCTTTAGCATTCGCGCCCATGTACGAGGAGTCGATCCGCAGCGAGTTCACCCACCAGACCGAGAGCTTCGCTCGCAACGAGGTGGCGAGGAAAGCCGAGACGCTGGGGGCGCTGGTCGAGCTGGTGCCGGAGGACCGGGAGGCGAGCTGGCTCGAGACTGCCTGCGGGCCGGCGGCGATCTCCCGGGCGCTGGCGCCGCGGGTGGGGCGGGTGCACGGGGTGGACCTGACCCCGTCGATGGTCGAGAAGGCGAGCGAGGAGGCCGCGCGCGAGGGGCTCGGCAACGTCGAGTTCTCGGTCGGCGACGCGACCGCCCTCGGCTTCGGCGACGGCAGCTTCGACGGCGCCGTCACCCGCTTCAGCTTCCATCACATTCCGGCGCCGTGGCGGGTGATGGGGGAGATGGCGCGGGTGGTGCGGCCGGGCGGCTGGGTCGTCGTCAGCGACTTCATCGCCGATCCCGATCGCGACGCCTACGCGGCGGTCGAGGAGATCGAACGGCTGCGCGACCCGTCGCACTGGTCGTGCCTGACGGCGGAGCAGCTGCGGGCGGTTGGCAGCGAGTGCGGGCTGGAGCTGGAGAGCGAGCAGCTGATCCCGTTCGACCTCGACTACGAGGACTGGCTGCGGCGCGGCTCAGGCGGCACGGCGGCGGCGGAGCTGATCGACTGGCTGCTCGAGCGCCTGCCCGAGGGCTCCGGCTGCTTCCGCGTCTACGAGGGCGAGGGTGGCCGACGGCTGTCGCTCGTCAACTCGCTGACGCGCTGGCGCCGCGTCTGAGGTTCAGCGCTCCGGCCAGAGTTCGCGCAGGGCGAGGATCGCGAAGGCGTGGGACCAGGCCAGCGGGGTGGTCGAGCGCGGGATGCCGGTGTGGGCGTCGACCCGCTCCGGCAGGGCGCCGGCCGGAGTCGCGGCGCGGCGGAGGTCGGCGAGCAGCCGTAGCGAGTCGCGGCGCTCCCCGAGCGCGGCGAGGCTCCAGGCCGTCCAGGCGGTCGGCGCGGTCCAGGGATCATCCTCGGTCCAGGCTTCGCCAGGAGTGATGCCGAAGCGGGACCGCTCCGCGACCAGTCGCCGCAGAGTCGCCCGCGCCGCCGGATAGAGACGAGGCTGCGAGAACGGCCGCACCGCCCAGGCCGCCGCCGAATCTAGCCCCGACGCCGGGCCCCCCAGCCGCCTCACCAGCCGAGTAGGCAATTTTCCCCTGTATAGGGGGATTTTCGTCCCCTCGGCGGAAGCGGCGAGGGCGTTGCCGAGGTAATTGCCGGGTTGGCCCTCCTGGTAGTCGGGGAGATTCCGCCAGGCCATGGGCGGGGGCGGTTCGAGGCCCACCGCTCGCGCCGCCGCCGCGACCCAGCCGGCGGCGTCGCCTTGGGCGCCCCGCCCTGGAACCGGGGCGCCGCGGCCGTCGAAGCGGGCGGCGGCATCGAGGTCGAGGTGGAGCAGGAAGCGCGTGATCCGCCTCGCCTCGCCTCGGTAGCCGGCGGCATCGAGGGCGAGAGCAGCCGTTGCCGCGTCACGTGGCCATACGTAGTCCCAGCCATCGCGCGCGCCGGCGGCGACGGCTCCCGTCCCGCGGTCGGTCAAGGCGTGGAGGACGAGCAGCGAGCGCTCGTACATCCGTGTCGCCCAGGCCGGGGCGCCCGCTGCAAGCGGTCGAGCCCGCCGCAGCCAGCGCCGGTCGTCCCGCCCGGCGGCTCGGACCGTCTGGCGGGCCCATCGATCGTCGCAACGCAGCCGTCGCATCGCCGCCGGTTCCACGGAGCGCAGCAAGACGCGAGCGTCCTTGCCGGCTGCGGTGAGACAGGCGAGGTGGGAGTCGCCGGCCGCGTAGACGATCCGCACCCGCGCTGCCCCGAAGCGCGCCGTGGTGACGACCACGTTGGTCCCCGGGCGGTAGCGCTGCCCGACCGAGTCCGCCTCCCACAGGGGCCGCGCTCGGCGCCCGCCAAGCGAGACCAAGGGCACGATCCCGGTATCTGCAGGCACCGTCCCCGCCGCCTGCCGATCGCTCGGGTTGGCGATCAGCGGCCCGCCCACCGGCCCCGCCCGCAGATCGACCACGTCCCCATAGGCATCGATCGCCGCCGTCAGCCCCCCGTCACCGACGACCGCCGTCCCCAAGAACGGTGGCGGCAGCCCCGGCAACCCCGCCGGCGTCCGCGGATCCGCCCCCGATCCCCCCGAGACCAGCAACGCACCCACCGCCACAGCGGCAACCAGCACCAGCCCAGCCCGAGCCCAGCCCATTGCCGAATCCAAGCAGCCCCGCCACCCCCGCTCCCGCTAGCCTTCCCCCTGCGCCGCCGTCCAGCGCACCCAGGCGAGGTAGCTCAGTTGGTAGAGCACACGACTGAAAATCGTGGTGTCGCCGGTTCGAATCCGGCCCTCGCCACTTCAGCTCTCGCTGAGCGCCTCTTCGCCAACCTTGCGCACCATGGAGCTCTCCCATAGCTCTTCAAATCCTCGCTGGAGGCCGTCACATAAGGGCTTGCTCGTCCCCGACTGCCGAAAGAACATGGCGGGGGAGCTTCCGCCGCGTCCGAAGGTATAGGGGGTCAGCAGGTAGCGGTCGCCATACCGGGTGAAGGCCTGATGGGGCATGGCCGACGACAGACGGAGGCTCCGGCCCACGGCTCCGGGCGGAAGAACCTCCCGAAGTCGATTGACGCTGTAGGTGCACTCGCTTTGGATCCGCTTGAAGATCTCCTCGGTTGGAACGTCGCTGCGCGAAGATCTTTCCGCGGCGATCACCTGCAGGATCTCGGCAGCAGGATCGAGCATGATGACCTGGATCCTGGCGCCGCGGGAGGCAGCATGTGCAAGTGCCTTCAGCGCTGCTTCCTGACGGACGAATTCGATCAGAGTCCCGGCCAGGATCTGAACTACATCGGCTTCCTCGATCATCTTAAATGTGGACGGGGATAGGTCAGCGAGGAGCTCACTGTGCGAACCCCAAGTGAGGCTCACGGGCTCGTTTATCTGCTTGATCAGCAACCCGACCAGTAAACGCATGACCAGGAGGCCGAGGTAGGAGATCGCAAGTACGAGCCCGCCGCTGGCGTGGATCGACAGGGGATGGATTTGTCCCAGCAAGAAGGCAACCGCGATCCCCGCCGCGGCGGAGATGAGGAAGCCATCCGCAAGCCACAGGACTTTTCTTCCATGGAGTCGCAACCAGAGGGGTCCGCGGCTCCGTTTCATCGCTCGAGTAGGAGTTCGGCGATGGCGTTTGCAAGGAGAGCCGGAGCCCGTGGCTCGTGTCTGAAGAACAGATCCGGCTCGATCAGCTCCAGCTCGATGAGAAGGGGATCGCCAGAGGCGCTCGCGACCAAGTCCACGCGGGCGTAAAGGGGAACGGCATCCAAGCAGTCGAGCGCCTGACGAGCCACTTCCTCCTCGTCTCGGGTGTGCTCGAAGGTTTCGGACGTCCCTCCAAAGGGTTTCTGCACGCGAAAATCACCCGCCATCGGCCGCTTTTTAACAGTGTGAGTAAGTTCTCCGGCAATGAATATCAGCGAGGTCTCGCCTCGCTCTTCGACTGAGTAAAGAAAAGGCTGCACCAGTACATTGTGGTCACGCTGGAGGTCTACCAAACCCTGCGCCAGCTCTCGCTCCCCTTTTTTGACTCTGTACAGGTCCTGGGATCCGAGCCCGATCGCGGGCTTGACGATGGCCTCGGTCCAATGCTTCGTGTCCAAAAGCTCATGTAGGTCCGTTTCGGACCCTTGAGACAGCCATACCGTGGGAATCGTCGGAACCCCCTGCTCTGCTAGGTCACGCAAATAGGACTTGTCTGAATTCCAGAGCGTCAGGTCATGGGAGTTCCAGAGAGGTATGGCGCCGGCGACGTCTCCGATCCAGCTCTTGAATTTCCTGAATTTGGTGGGGTAGTCCGAGACGGATCGGAGCAAGCACGCGTCGAACCGGGTCCAGTCGGCCTCCTCGTCCCAGACGATCGGAACGGGTTCGATTCCCAGAGCGTCGAGTGCATCCCGCAGTGGCAGGTCGTCCTCTCTGAGAGGACGCCGCTCTGCATAAGAAGCAATCAGGACCCGGGGCCGGGTCGCTGCGCCCATCATCGGGTACTCCTTGAGTCTCTACTTATGGTAGAAGTCATCTAAGTGATCAGTTTCGAATCCCTGTGGGAGAGCAGCAGCGCGGATGGTTTCCTGGGCCATGCGCAGCGACTGTCATCCGATAACTAGGAATTATCACTGGTGGACGGAGATTTTGCCGCCCGCTTGCGAGCCTCCCTGGCTCGGCAGGAAGAGCTTATTCGGTCCTCTCTGGTCCTGAACCCGGTTGAGAACTTTCCGATTCCCGAGGATCTGCGAGTGGCGGCCGGCCCGCTGCATGGCCTCTACAGCTCGGATAAGGTGCGCTCGCGTGAGCAACGCCTGGGGACGGTCATGCAGTTCGCGGGACGCGAGGCGATGGAGCATGACGTAAGGGAGATCTATTCCGCTTGGGCAAAGGCTTTAACTGCCGGCGACGTCACGCTCCGCGTTCTCTCCGGACTCCATGCCCACGCCACCCTCTTTATGGCGATGGCACGGCCCGAACAGAAGGTTCTCCTCCTTCCCGTCGAGGCGGGAGGGCATGTCTCCGGCAGGGCGATCCTGGAGCGACTCGGCCTGGAAATCATCGACATGGCTGTCGACGAGGAGGGACTGTGCGTCGATCAGGAGGCCACCATGGAGCGCCTTGGTCACCAGCCCGACTTCATCTTCGTAGATCGGAGTGAGGGGCTCGTTTTCGAGGACTTCAGTGGTCTGGCCAACCTCGACGGGGCGGTTACGATCTTCGACTCCTCCCAGTACCTGACGAACGTCATTGCGGGTGACCATCCGAATCCCTTCAATTGGGGGTTCGACCTGATGGTTGCCAGCGTCCACAAGAACTTTCCCGGACCGCAGAAGGCGCTCTTGGCAACGCGGCGAGAGGACGACCTTTGGCGGCAGATCCTCAGCGGGGTCTCGAGTTACGTCTCGAACATGCACACGACCAGCACCTACGTCACCGGGCTAACGCTCTCCCGTCAGGACTGGCTTGCGGATTATTCGAAGCGGATGTTGAAAACGGCGATCATGCTTGAGGACGAGCTGCTGGAGCGAAAAGTACCGGTGGTGAAGCGTCGCCGCGACCTCCCACCCACGCATCACCTCTGGATCAGAGAGAGGAGCCGGGAGAAAGCGTTCGAAACCTACGAGCGGCTCGAGCAATGCTCGATCGATACCAACTTTAGGCTGCTGCCTTACTCGCTCGGATATGGCATCCGGGTGGGCATGAGTGCCGTTGTGAGGTTAGGGCTAACCGAAGCCGACGTTCCGCGCTTGGCCGAGCTGATAGCTGAGGTTCGCTCTCAAGGACCCACTATTGCGCTGAAGGACGGTTGCGGCACCTTCGCCCGGGAGCTCTGGGCACGAGAACAGTCCCTTAAAGGAGAGTAAGGATATGCTCCAGCCGGATGGAGGCGGCGACCGGGCTCACTTCAAGCGAGTACGTACTAGCTGGGCCGCGATCTCTGCGGACGCGAACGAGAGTCTTCGACGAGGTCGAACCGGGATGGGTGAGGGTCCGCTTTCTGTACTGCGGTATCTGCGGATCCGACATCTCCCACTTCGAAGGGCGACCAGACGTCTCCTATCCCATGACGGTGGGCCACGAGTTCGTCGCCGAAGTGGTCGGCCTGGGCGATGGAGTGGAAGATCTGGCCGAGGGAGATATCGTCACCAGCGACCTGAACTTCCGCTGCCGGGAGTGCGATCACTGCCTTGCCGGACGCTCCCATCTCTGCAGAACCGGCCAGAGGGGCGAATTCACCAACCGTGGCTTTGCCGACTTTGGTGATTTGCGCCGCAGCTATCTGCTTCGGATCGTCGGGCCTCCCACGCGGCAGATGACGCTGACCGAGCCTTTGTCATGCGTTCTGCACGCCAAGCAGTGGGCCTCGCTCGGGACTGATGATCGTGTCCTGGTAATCGGCGTCGGCAGCATCGGACTTTGCATGTCCTTCGCACTCTCCCAGCAGCCGCCCTACCCCGCCTTCCACGTGACCGACGAAATCCCCAGCCGCCTGCGATTGGTCGATGAAGCGCTCGGCTCTCGAGAGCACGCACAGGCCGATCCGGAGGGAGAGTACGACGTCGTCTTCGACGT
>Ga0068851_10000299_pt1:2500-22639 | contig 22639 bp, 28 predicted proteins | sample KBSCornC12_FD_66588 | JGI IMG/M metagenome (GOLD analysis project Ga0068851, IMG submission 66588) | Corn rhizosphere microbial communities from Kellogg Biological Station, Michigan, USA - KBS Corn C1-2 | ecosystem: Host-associated > Plants > Roots > Rhizosphere > Soil ...
CATTATCTTTCAAAGAAGAATTGCAAACCACCTTATCTCAAAGTGAGTTGACTTCAAAAGTGCCTTAAAACCTGAACAATGAAGCAAGATCTTTACACATTGGATAATTTGAATCCTTCCTTTTTAGCATACAAGCATTATGAGAATGAAATACTTTCAGTCCGGGACGATTTGTTTTCATTCTTGCGATCTAAATCAGATCGGATAGCTATAGCTGCAGAAAATATATTGGAGAAAAAGATCTTATCGACTAATAATAAAGGGGTTCCTCATTTGTTTGAAATCTTCCCATGGCTTCTTAGAGACTTAACGAATTTAGATCATTCAAAGTCACGAGAAATATCTATAAACTGGCTAGCTTTGTATCTATATGTATCATTTCTTGATGATCATCTCGATAAGGGTTCAAATATCAATCCTGATGAATTCATAGCAGCATCAGTTCTTGCTCAAACGAGTTTAATTAACTTATTTAAAATAGTAGACAATACAAAGTACGAGGATCTATTTAAGGAGTGCTTGATTCGTTCAGCGAAATTTGAGCTACAAGATGTGATAGAACAATCTCTTGTATATAATGATAGCTTTACAAAATCTGAATCGGCCTCAGGTAAAAATGCTATACTCCTAGCATGCGCCGGAGCAATAGCCGCTTCTAATGAAAAAGATTCTGATTTCATAATTGAAATAACACGCGAATTGCTACTGTGTGTCCAACTACTTGATGATATAACAGATTTCGAAGAGGACTTCAGGCAAGGCAATATAACTATACCCTTAAACGATTTTTTTCGAGAAATTAAACCGTCCAATTTTTCAAAAAATACAATGCTTGAATTCATGCTTCAGTCTGACTCTTTGTTTAAAATTCTAGATCGGATTGAAATTTCTTTAACAAAAGTGGTAGATCTAATCCACACCTGCTGCTTAAACATTCACCAAACTAACCCAGCACTTCAATATTTCTTGGCAATGCTTAATAAAGTTAGCCAATTGAAACTCTATATTGAATCTATCGAGGGTTCATTTGAAAATCTATCAACCAACATAAAAGAAACAATCAGAACAGAATTTGAATCAAAACTTATTGAAATATACTGTCATACTTAGGTTATCAATCATTTAGGTAAAACCAGGTTAAGCCAAGGGAAAGGGCATCGAAAATTGCCATGTTTCGATCTTCACCAGCCCATATCTTCCTTTTTTTGGGCAGCTTAAATTCAAGTTCTTTAAATTCGGTAATTAGCATCTGAGAAATTTCATATTTAGTTGAAGCTCCAAACTGACTAAATATGTCTCTAATTTGATCGCGAGATATTTTGAAGATCGGGATTTGCTTTTTTTCACTATAAATAGTAATTTTCTTTATCAACGCCTGGACTCTCTTCCCGATTCTTGATGACTTGCCTTCAGGATCTACCGCAATAACAATCGACGGTCTAATATATCCGAGTAGCTTTTTTATTCTTCCAAGTAAAACAACATTATTGATTGGATTAACTCTGATAGTGCCGTGATCCAGTAGTTTCCTAGCATTCTCTAAATACACGTATCCAAAACCGTTTGCATTGGGATAAATTGAGAAAACAATTTTGCTTTTGTTAATAGTTTCGGCCATTGGATTATATGGTTAAACTTACAAGAACAGCTTCTAAAAATTGAATTCTCGACCCATTGTGCATTGCTGTTGAACTTGCCTTAAGTTCTTTTATTAGCAACTCAATCCGTTGTCTCAAACTTATCAACATTTCATTGGATTGCAACTTGAAAAACGATTCAATTGGTGTCTTGAATAGGTAGTGATAGGTAATAAGTAAATCTATGTTTGGCACCCTTTGACTATTTTCATATCTTGAAATGTTTGAGTAGTCTGGAAGATCTAATAGAAAAGCAATGTCTGACTGAGTCAGAGGAGATTTCTTACGATATAATTTTAGATAATTTTGTTGCCTCATCGTCTTTATATTGAATAAGAATTACTAACTCATCTTATTCGAAATTCAGATTTAAATGAAGTAGGTAAAAGTTGCCATTTTGACAATTTTTTTCGTGGTGATGTTACTTTTGGGTGTCTTCTTGAGAGTCTATTGAAGGGCCATTAAGGAAAATCATTTTAGATGCTTATTACCTTGTAATACTATCATTATAGCACCTTCATTTCGTTTGGTTTCAATCACTTTGCGAAAAGAAAGAATCGCAAAGTGGATGCCAACGAATGAAGGCACCAATCAATTGACCTTGAAGTGATAAGTACAAGAGATTAGTGGTAAATTACAGCAACGACTAAAAGATTATTACTTTAAAGTCACATTTGCAAGACTATGGATAACTTAGGATTTCCAGAAAGATCAATTTTTGAACATATTAATTAACTTATAATAACTGTCGTAACATGATTAATGATCCTGAATTAAAGGCAATGTCAGATGTATATGATGCATTGCAAAGCCTTGATGGAAGCACTCAACAAAGAGTGGTCGAGTGGGTTTTAGCAAAACTTCAATCACCAACTGTCGGCTCTTCCACTAAAGCAAAAAGAGGTCCTAATCCAGGAACTAGACGTCGTAAGCGAGGACGTAAACCTGGAAGTACAAACACTGTGAAAGTAACAGGTGCCAAGAGAGGTCCAAAACCTGGGTCAAAACGTGGACCAAAAGCCGGCACAGGTGGAAGACCGAAAGGATCACTGAATTAAGTTTGCAATCGATTTCCTTTAATAATCAAGTCTCTTGTAGGCTGAAGGAGGAGCAAGTGATTCGTGAGAGTAACTTTAATTGGCACCAAATTTGTTTAAGTAGTATATAGATAATTTTTGGTAATACTGCCACCTTTAAAAACCAGTATCTTTCATACTCATGCGACCATTTCTTAAATGGGCTGGAGGAAAGAGATGGCTACTCCAATCTGCCAAGGAGCTGCTTCCAGTTCTTGATGACAACCAAATATATTTAGAGCCCTTCCTGGGGGGCGGGTCAATGTTTTTCCATCTTGAACCTAAGAATGCCATAATAAGTGATGTTAATAAAGATCTGATTAATAGCTATCAGGTCATGAAGGATGACTGGCGATCTCTCTATGACATGCTTTGGTCATATCACAACAAGCATTCTAATGACTTCTATTACAAAATGCGCAGTTCCAAACCAAGGTTAGCAGTTACAAGGGCTGCCAGATTTATATACTTAAATCGTACTTGTTGGAATGGTTTGTATAGAGTAAATGCAATGGGTCAATTTAATGTCCCTATTGGCACGAAATCATCAGTTCTTTTTGACTATGATGACTTTGAAGCAATATCAAAAATGTTGCAAAATATCAAGATTGAAGATTGGGACTTTGAAAAAACTATAATTAAAGCAAACAAAGGAGATTTCCTATTCGTTGACCCACCCTATACTGTTAAACATAACTTTAATGGTTTTATTAAGTATAATGAAGATATCTTCTCGTGGAATGATCAGATTCGCTTGAGAAATTGTCTTCTTAAAGCGATTCAAAGAGGAGTTAAAGTACTAATTACTAATGCAGCTCATCATTCTATTGAAGAGTTGTATGGCCCATGTGGCAAAATGCAAAACATTTCACGCCACAGCGTAATAGCTGGCAATTCAAATGCTCGCGGTCTCTTCAATGAGGTTATAATAAAGAGTTGGTAAATGTCACAGAACGATAAAACCATTTCAAAAAGAATATTAGATAGTCTTGGAAAGGTCACAATCCTATTAATATTCATTTTCCTGCCCTTGCTATTTACAATTATCATTGCGGCAATCTTGAATATTTCAAATCCAGTCCCTTCGATGCTCAGCAAAATTGTTCCTGGAGAAATGTTGGCATTTTGTTTAAGTTTAATTGCACCATTGTTTATAATGTTTATGGACACCCACGGTAAGGGTGATCCAATTCCAGCAATAAAACCATTTTTCCTTATTGCTTTTTTTCTTTATATCGTAACACTTTTTACAATCGTTTTAGTAAAAAATGACGTTATCAAACTCACGCCTGGGGATAATTCAGCTTATAATATATATCTCATTACGTCAATTTCTCTCCTAGCAATATCTATTGGAATAAGGCTTTTCGCTGATTATCATGAAGTTCGAATTCGTGAAAAAGGATTTAAGATGACTACAGAACAGGAACAGATTGATTTCAATGCAAAACTTCAAGAAAGTATAGACAAAAATGGATAATAACGAAATCGTATTACCAGTCCTTGAGGTCTCACAAAGCATGGGGACATTCTACATTGCTTCTATATCTGCCAAAGCTTTAGTCTCAATTGCTTATGCTGATGCAAGACGGATTGAAGCAAGGGATGTTGAAAAATATGTTGGTATTCAACGGCCCCTGGATCCTAAAAGAGTTAATCAAATTAAACAATATCTGTTATCTCCCGATGCCTCATTTCCAACAGGGATTGTTCTTGCTGTTGACCAAAAATGTACTATATTTGAAAACGGAACATTAAAGCTTAAACCATACAAAAGTGAGTTTCTAGATGACCCAGATGATGTATCAATTCCGTTTAAAAACATTGCTAAAATTCTGGATGGTCAACATAGAATTGCTGCTTTCCTAAAAGGTGATGTTTTTGATGAAGAGCTAGCTGCTAACATTGGAGTTGAGTTTCAATTTAATGTAAATATTTTTATTGGCCTTGATATAGATGAACAAGCTAATATTTTTGCAACTGTAAATCTTGCACAAACAAAAGTCAATTCCAGTTTAGTATATGACCTTGAAGGTTTAGCGAAAACCAGAAGTCCATTTAAATCATGTCATCAAATAGCAGTCGCATTAGATAGTGCAAATGAAAAGAGTCCATTATACCACAGAATCAAAAGACTAGGAGTAAAAACGAAAGGTAGGGAGATTCAGGAGCCTCTCACACAGGCTGCATTTGTTGAAGCTTTAGTAAAATTAATTTCTCCACAACCTTTTGATGATCGCGTTAAATATCTTAAAGGAAAGAAACCTGATCCACCATATGCACAGGAATTGTCCAAACATCCTTTTAGAAATTTTTTTCTTCAAGGAAAGGATACAGATATAGCTCTTATTTTATATAACTATTTTTCAGCAATCCGAGCAACTTGGGAGAAAGCCTGGGATGGAGTAAATGTTACAGGTAATATACTGCCAAGGTCAAATGCTTTTAAAGCTTTTATGCGATTCCTAAAAGATATATACAATCAAATAGATCCATTGCATACTGGAAAAATTCCATCTGTGGAGGATTTTAAAACTTACATCCAAAGGGTAGATGCTACAGATGAAGATTTCACTTCTGGTAATTTTAAACCTGGAAGTGGTGGTGAATACAAATTTTATGCCTTGCTTAAAGGAGAAACAACTATTGAGGAACTAAAAAATAATTAATTTCTCTTTTATTTATCCCTCTTCTTTTTTTCCTCACTTTGGCTCTGTATAGGTATTTAGTCACTTGTTTTAAACTTGTAAATGCGACAATCAACTCAACAACAGGGGTTGAGAATGCTTAAGAGTAGGATCTTAAAACCCTACATTTCCTAAGGCTGTCAGGTAGCTATCGAAAACTTGCTTCGAAGTTAAATGTTTGTGTGAAGCTTATTGAAAAACCTTTCGTTCTTCTAATAACGGCTCAAGTTCAACACTATAAAGAATCTTAATATATTATTTTTATTAATGCATATATATCTATATATGTGATATTTATACCTTTTTGAATAAATACTCAGCTTTAAATTTTAACGGAACATTAGGAAACATAGTGGTTTTATTTAGCGTTATAATAAAATATTTTGAAAAGGACAAGAAAGTTAATATCTTTATGGGGCAAAGCCAACCTAAAATTTTGGTAATGGCGTAGCTTTGTTCAAAATAAACTTAAAATTCCAACTTACCCCGATTATGACACGATATAATTACCCTTGCATTTCCCCCTTTTAAAAACTTGCATGGATTTTGATCTATGTTAAAGTATCTATGAGCTTTAGGTTCATTGAAATTCATTTGTTAACTCTTAAAAGGAAAATGCTATGTCACTAGAAGATAAAAGTTGCCAAAACTACAATCTCACTGGAGATGCTAATAAGCTTTTTAATTTAGATGTATTAAGAGCAAAAATTCAACTAAGTAAAGAAAACCCTCAAAGTATTCAACTTCCTCTAAATGAGGCTAGAGTCAGGTTTGAAACTGTCAAAAAGCATCAGGACATTAACGACCAGCATAAACAACTGGATCTAGAAATGACCGGCGGGGAGCCCTCTTATAACATCTAATACTTGCACTTAATGGTTAATCATCTAATGATTAACCATTTTTATTTCTGCTTCGTAGTTATACTTTTTTCGATTCCGGTTTTCAGAAATTGTTATTTAAAACGAAAACACCATCGATACAGATTTACTTCTTCAACTGCGCAATAGCGTAAAACAATATTCTGCTGGCAAAAGCCTTGTACAGATATTAAATTGTTATAACCACTTTGATGAATATGAGATTGTTGAATATCAAGATGTTTATAATTTCTTTCTAGAGTTCTTTGGTGATGGTCATAAGATCACTCATTACCTTATAGAACCAAGATATAGAAGCGAAGACTATGTTCAAGATTATCAGGAATTCTATTCACAATGTATTTCTACAATTCAGGGTGAACCAACATGTACAAGGTTCCATTTTTTCTCCAAAGAAAATTCAAATCAAGAAGAAATCACTGAATCTATCTACAATACAGTAGTAAAGAGTGACAACGATGGTCAGATCTGGAGAAAATCTTACATAGGGTTTATAACTATTAAGCCCATAGCGAACTCCCTTTTAGGCTTTAGCCTATTAAAACCCTATCTAAATAATCCAAATGATTTCGCTAGGAACTATTGGGGTATCAGAAAATACCAAGTAAGCTTTCTAGGATTGAAAATAGATATTGAAGCGCTTGCATTTCAGCAACAAGATAAAATTTTAGGTGCATGTGCATCTATTGCAATTTGGTCACTTTTGCAAAAAGTTTGCGTGTCGCCTAATCATCAAATGAGTAGTGTCGGACAGATAACGAAGAGGTCAGGAATAGTAGACGCTGATGGTCATAGATTAATTCCCACTAGAGGGCTTGATAGAAAACAAATTGCAACAATTGTAGCTTCGAATGGACTTCAACCAGAAATGATATTGGGACGAAAAATAGAAGATCCAACTATTAAAACAGATAAAAAGATAATAACAACTTATTTCTTAAAAAAAATAGTAAACGCATATTATAGATTAGGTATTCCAATGTTGCTTGGATTCGAACCATCAAGCGACGAGTTGGATCAACTCCATGCAGTAGCAGTTTGTGGTCATGCTAACGACATTGCCACAACTGAATCAATCGAGGAGAAAAGAGATTTTCTTTCCAAATTGAAAAAATGTTTATCTGGGAAAAACAAAGTAGATCCTTCAAAATTTGAAATATCCTGGAAAGCGGATACCATAATAAAATTATATGCCCATGATGATAGATGGGGTCCCTATTCAAGAATTGAATTTTTAGATGATTACCACTTGTCAAGCGCATGGTCCTTTTTTGATAACAAAGCTCCTGGGTATGCTCTGCACCTAATTGTTGGTACTCCTTCGGACATTATTACGCCGTATACAGATATTGAAAACATTATTATTGCATTAAATGATGTAATTGAATCAATACTTCAGGATGCGCTAAAAGAAGATTTGGTTTGGGATTTGTATGTTCAAAAAAGCTCCGACTTCAAAGAAGATTTAAGAGATATTTATCTTACCCTTAAAAGCAAACAAGGAACTGTACTTTCTGACAAGGACATTGATTACATTCAAAAAATTACATTTCCATCACTTTCACAAAGTCTACCAAACTATATTTGGCGTGCATCCTGCCATATTTCACAAACATTAGCTTTCGATATTATTTTAGACACTACAACTCCAGTTGACCATTGTACGATCTTAAATTTTTTACCTTACTATACAACAACTAATGAAGCCCTCCTCCTGGCTTTGCAGCAGAGGAAACTAATCTATAATTCCAATGCTTATAGAGAACTCAACTACTTAAAAAGCTCTTATATAAATAACCTGTTTGATCGAGCAACTAGTTATCAATCATATTATTAATTAAAAATCTAAATGAAATGAAAAGATCAATTATTGTAAGGCCAAAAACTCTAATAAAAAAGGACGATAATGAGTCTGAAATTTTTGGAGCTCAGAGAGCCTCTAATATCAAATCAGATGAAACACCTGATAATTATTTAAATCGACTTATTAAATATATTCCCGCGGAAATAATTGCAGTATATTCTCTTATTGAGGGGATTTTAAAAAGCAATAAGAGCAATCCAAATATTGCAAATATATATTGGTGGGTATTTGCTATATTGTTTATCATGACACCAATATATTTATTCAAAGCTCAAAAGGTAAAAAGCATACTTCATTTAATAATATCATCTTTTTCTTATGCCGTTTGGGTTTCTGCTTTAGGAGGTCCCTTTGTATATTTAGATAACTATGATCCAATGTATCCAGCAATCCTAATGCCACTATATACTTTTGCAGTCGGTTTTCTTATTCCAAATGAAACTGAGGAATAAATTCAAGTAAAATAACTTAATTTGAAATAATCAGAGATAACTTTAAAATTGAATTGGACAAATAGGTCAATCATTTCCCCATTTGAAAATAAAAGCTTCATCAATTTCTTCTAAAGAATAACTAAAGTAAGAATCATGCAATTGATCAATCTTTAGGTTCCAAAAACTTTGGACAGTAAAAGGATGGCACATAAATAGTAGGATGAAGTATTTCTTCCATCATACAGATGTTGGTGACTTTACCTTTCATTCCAAGTGAACTGATAGTTTTAATTAGTATTTACCCAGGAATACCCTGTTTTCTTCGTGGATTGAGAATAGGATATACAATCACGAGTTATAAACTTGGCTTATTCGACAATCTATCTAGCCAATTGTTTAGGGATAATACCAAGCCATGGCTTAAGCTTTCGCTCGTCAAAACTAGTAGATAGGTGTATATAAGGGCATTTATTATTTGTGTTGTCTTCTAGGACATTGTTTATAAGTATCCCTTCTTCTTTTAATTGACCATTCTTGACCTTTTTACTTCAGCCTCAAAAAACCCTAGAATCATATCCAGGAGCTGTTGCATAGCCTCTTTGCCTCTATCCGGATATGCTAGGTAGGAATCAATTGGAACGCAGTTAGTAAAGTCCACCTGCTTTTTTCCAAGGTTGATTGCCAAATAGGCGACAAAAATTGACTGGGCTTCAGGGTTATCCCCATTAGTTGCCACAGTGGCATTTTCTTGCGTTCAAGTTCGAGGTGCGTTGCGTTCAAGTGCACCAGTCAAGGCGGTCAAAATTGCCAAAAGAAAGATGTAAGTTGTTGTATATAAAGGCTTAAAAAATAATTAAAGGTTTTGGGAACTTTGTATTAAAATAAAAGCTTATATACAATTCACATATTAAAAGTTAATTCAAATGACTAAGAAAATCCATGTTGTTCCTCACAAAGATGGGTGGGCTACTAAGCGCGAAGGGAATGATCGAGCCTCTAAGGTGTTCGAGAAAAAATCTGATGCAGTAGACTCAGGAAGGAAAACGGCAAAGGAAGATAAAACTGACCTTGTCATTCATAAAAAGGATGGTAAAATTCAAGATTCAGATAGCTACGGCCCTGATCCTAACCCCCCAAAAGATAAGATTCATTAAAGTCCAAGTTACTCTCCTAGTTCAAATAATTTCTACACATTGGGATATCATATCAGTATGGATTTAGAAAAAATACATCGAGCTTGTAAGGAAATTTTTGATGCTTCCCTTATGCAAAAGAATTCTGGACGTAGCAATGCCTGTCAAATATGGGACGTACTCACAGAAAGAATATCAGGTTGTGATAATTGCATAGGTGAGAATTTTAATCAAATGATTAGGGCAATGAGGTTAGAGTGGTTTAATCACTTTAAACCCTCAAGCGAATCAGATCATCCTGAGTTTTACATTGAAACCTATATAATCAGGCTCTATCTTTTTTTAGAAAGAATGGAATTTTTATTTAATGAAATTGATCCTGATCAGAGTTTTGCCCTAGTTCAAAACTATAGAAATGAGTTAAAAACCATGAATATAATTAGATTGTGGGCTAACTTTATCAAGCATCCAAAAGAATTTGTTTATGTTCATTGGCCTATATATATCATTGAAGGTGAAAAATATTCAAAATCAGATGAAACAATACTTGTCTCTACTTCTTTTTTGAAAGATCACTATTCAAGTGAAAAAAATATCAGACCAGAACATTTGAAAAATAAAGATACGGTTGTAGTTCAATTTCCAAAAATTGAAGAGTTAACTAAAGGTTTCTGCAAAGATTTAAATAGTTTTTTTTGATTTCATTTGTAAGAATGAATTACTTGCTAATCACCTAAAGAGTATTTCAAATCGTGTTAAGACTTATTAATTCTGAATCAAGGGCTTTTCAAAATTAAATTGGAATTTATAAGTTGATAAATTTTATTACAGTTTTTTTAATAATTTAAATATTTAACAACATGATGAAAGTGATAGCTAAAAGGATTAATACTTTCTATTTCATACTAAGCAATATAGGACAGGTCATTACAGGTATTGCAACGGTTATATATATTATTGCAATTATCAACAAACCTGCTATTGAAATTTATCAAATTGGAATTGTAGCATTCGGAATCCTCGCTGCCTTGACAGGACTATGTTATTCAATGGCTTCTGTAATTGAAAAAGAGGATAAATCTGTTGTTATATTGGCAGCAGAGAAATTCTTTTTAGCTTGCATACTTTTATTGATGACAATATTTCTTAAATTCATTCAACAAGATTTATCAACATATAAATTTATTACGGATTCTTATCTAGTAAGCCAAATTATTAAATATCTATTCATTATCTTAACTAGTGCAAATATTGGTACTGCAGGAGGATTTACAACATACGGATTTCAATATATTCACGATTTACTTTGGAAAAGAGAGAATAATAATATGAAAGCATGATTTGATTTTATATTACAAAACTCTTAATCAGGTCAATAGAACCATGAGAGGATAAATTAAACTAAATCTTTCCAATCTATGGATGACAGTCTGAAGCTGAATTGGAAAATACGATATGAATGGTATCCAAATGAGAGGTACCTAAAGGGCTATGATAACTTGCTGTCTGCCTATCTACCCAAAAAGCAAGGAAGAATTCCGGATACCAGTGTCTTGCTAGTTTGGTCAGTAACATCGATTAAGCCCCTCCCCCGAAGCCTAGATATGATGATAGCATAATAGACTTGATTCAGCTTAATTCGAAAGTCAAGAAAGTCCATCGAAGGAAATAACGTAAGTTACCAATCAATTACTTAAGCTTTCAGATAAATGCTAATTTTAGTAGCCCTGATCTTCATTGATCAGGACTTTTTACTCATTTTTTAAAACCCGAAAAAGACATGGAACAATCTCCCGAGCAATCTTCATTCCATGGTAAAACATGCTTTATTATTACCCCCATCTCAGATGAGGGTTCTGAAATAAGAATCAAAGCATATGGATTGATTGATGCTGTAATTAGACCTATCCTAACAGAAATGGGATTCAATGTTAAGGAACCATTGGAGATAGCTAGTCCGGGCTCAATAACGAATCATATTATCAACCAATTGATTGATGCTGATTTGGTGGTTGCCAACCTTACTGGACCGAATCCCAATGTCATGTATGAACTTGCTGTTAGACATTCTGCTAATAAACCTGTTGTCACGTTGGCCGAACACAGCACCGTTATCCCATTTGATATTTATGCCGAAAGGACCATAAGGTATTTTGATTCAATCGCTGGAGGAGAGCCACTTAGGCAACCGCTTCGATTAGCGATTGAGGCCGCTATGATGGTGCAAGTTCAAGATAATCCTATTAACAGAGCTATTCAAAGGGAACTACTCACAAAAGAAATAAAAAATGATGGCTTTGAAAGTTATGTTCTGAATGCGCTAGATTCATTGTTGCAAATCACAAATAAGACTTTTGGAGATTTCAATAAACCCTTATTCCCTTTAGATTTCATTTTAGAAATAAAAAGAATGGAAAATTCAGATAGTGAAATTGATGACCTGTTAAAAAGTATTGTTTATTGGTCACCCATCATAAGCAGTTATGAGATAATAAGCAAAGAATTTGATAATGCCCGGATTAAGCTTTCGTCATCTTATTCACAAAGTGAGGTTGATTTGTTTATCTCGAATCAACTTCGCGATAAATTTTCTTTTTCTACTAATAAACTGCCGCTAGGGCTCCGACTGGGTACTGGATACTTTAATATCATTGGCAATCCTATTGATGTTACCATAAACAGAAAGACCTAAGAATATGCTTAGGACTTTCTTCATGGAACAAGCTTTGCTACAGTGCTGTAGTTACAACATCTGCTATCAAATCTATCCTTACCATAGCCCATACAGGTAGAGCAGCCAAAACAGAAGCGTTTTTGGTGGAAAGTAGTTCAACATTTCTATTGCGTTGCTTACGTTTCACAGTTCTTGGATCGATCCAACCATAGGTTGGACGCATAATGACCAGGAGGAGCTTAATTTCAGCTTCTGTTAGGGTTAGTAGGAGTTGATCGAAGAAGATATTTGGTACTTGAGTGGTTTGTTTGTAGATCATAGCTCTTGATCCTGGATTATCGCTGGTAAAAGCAGCTCATCCTCTTTTTCAGATCTCCGAAATCAAGCATTCTAATTTCCTCCTCAAAGAAGCCCAAGATGATGAAGAGTTTTATCCTTGCGATCCGACAGAAGGAGGATCTGGTCATACTGAAGGCTAATGAAATCTCCCGCATAGACGAATGCTTGAAAACTATTTTGAAATGGATATCACCTTACAAATGGAGCCCTTGATTAGACATGGGCTCTATTTTTATTAAAAAACAATTGAGTGTGGTAGTAAGAACTAAACAGATATAAGAAAATTTAGTGATAGCTCCCCAGTAAAACTCCATCTTAACCAGGTAAGATCAAATTAAATATATTTTTGGGAAAGTTTGGGATCGGCAAATTCAATAGCTAATTGAGTTGAGTCACAATTTTTATTTCAACGATATCACACATCATGTGTGGTAGGCAGAATAACAAGTAGAAACTTCTGTATTTAGTACAACTAATCAAAAATACTGTTTAGCAAAAATGCCAAACGGCTAGCGCCTTTTAAGCTGAGCTTTTTTACAATGGGTACGCAACGTTTTTCATAAGTGGATTTATTCCACTTTACATCAACCCTGGTAGGTTCCTTGGCATCTTTCCCTTTTACAGTTAGCCCTTTATAGGCTTCTTTAGCAAATTCTACATTATCGCTTACCCAAAGTGTTGGCAAAGTAATAAGTTTATTTTTAGTAACAGCGGGAGGAGGATCGTATGCCGCATTGCTAAAATCGTTGTCCATACCAGGCAAAGTAGTGTCCCAGTAGCTGTGTAATGGTTTGCCACTTATACCAGCGGTGTTTAGTAATAGGATTTTATTACCGCCCCTGTCTGATTTTTGCAATAGGTTTCCATTTAGAATTTTATCTTTTTCAAAAACCAGTTTTGGTTTTGTTCCTCTGACATCAATATAGCTGCAAGCTATATGAAGTGGTTGATGCATATCTCCAATAAGGTGCGTTAGCCAACGTAAAGCATTGAGTTTGCTATACCTAGTGGATTTCTCCATTAAGATATTTATGCATTCCATAGAAGTATGAACAATGTCATCTTCTCTTGTAAAGGCAGCATAAATTGTAGTGTCGTATGAGGTGGCATCTATAGGAAGATCAACAAAATGCCATTCGTTTGTATTGGGGAAATCTTGCAGGAATTTCTGTGTATCTGGATCATTGGGTAAATGAGATGATGTGGGTTTAATTTGATCAGCCCAAGCAGCAATGTCTTCCAGGCTTTGCGCATTGATCTTTTTGAGCAACTTTTCCACTGCTTTCTTTGCATCTGGTGTTAAAAATTTATAGGCTAGTGCAGCGATGGTTTTATGCCTAGGAGCGCCGAATCTTTTACGGACAATGGAAATGCTGCTTTTTCTTTTACTTGTTGCCACGGTTTATTAATTTTATTTGAGGTATCCAGGTAAGAAATTGTATGAAGATGATAATGTGATTGGAACAAAGTCGAAGTGAGGCGGTTTTAACTGCCGCTTACAATGATAGAACCGCCTACAGCTTCTGCATTATATAGCACCCTAATGTTTATTAAATACTCTCTTCCTTTAACCAGCGGTAGGCGTATCATTGAATTGTTATCTGTTCCGGAATCATCATCACCGGATAAATATTCTTTCTTGGTTTTCACAAGTTCTGAAATCACCATTACTGTGTCGAGCTTTCCGACAGTTTGAAAGGTATATTTACGTGTGGTGGGTGCTTTGAATAAAAAATCAACCTGTGCACCTGAGTCTACCGTGATCGGCGCTGATTTATTCAGTTGCAACTTCACATATTTTGACTTTGATACTGGAGGATAAATCGATCGTACAGCCATGATATCCTGAGTCGATATTACTCCAGATGGATAAATTCCATTTTTATACTCATCAGGTTTGATGATCAACCCTGGGCCAAATTCATATTCCATGATGGATTTTGCATCCCAATTTGAGCCGGTTAATTGATTGGCAGGTATTTTATCAAGTATGTTGGCGTCAATTTCTTTTGGTTTCCACTTGTTAGGCCGGCCAGAAAATTCCTTATATACTGCAGGTTTATTCCATTCAATACCAGCAAAGGGACTTTGATGTTCATGTTCGAAGCCGATGGTATGACCGATCTCATGAATTGCCGTTGTCATTCCATAAGCGTCATCGGAAAGGGGCCATCCAAAATTCATTGTCTTTTCTTTTTTGGAGTGATTCAGGATTTCTCTTCCCACATATGACCACGAGCCATCTTTGTGATTAAATCCGATTCTTACCATTGCTTCATCTACGGTCTTTACCTCATTGAATGATAACCCAATTCCTTGTTCCTTCCATGTTTTGAAGGCTTTACGGACTACAGCTTTATCTGCATCAGTACCTTTTCCAACAAATATGTAGGTAATCTCTGTGCCATTCACCCACTTGTTAAGGTTAGGTAAAATGAATGCAACACGGTGTGCGTTTACAGACGGGGCGAAAGTTCGTATTACCTGCGGAGCTTGTTTACAAAGCTTTCTTGGTTTAAAATTTGGGATGCCAATTTTTTTCATATCCTGTTAATATAATTTAATAATACAGCATTATTTCATTCAAAAAGCGATTCTTGTTGGAAATGAAACCATTTCAAATCAATGTATCAGTTACACCAATTGATTTTAAAATATTGATAGAAATATACGTCTTGCCTATTTATCCCAATCCTTCGGCAGGTGATCACAACCGCATTTAAACAATACAATCAATTTAAAAATGAAATCTTTGTCACCAAGGAAAAAATCTACAATTTTCTCCAATAGATTACTTAAATCAAATCCTCGTTCCTGGATATTACCCACCACAATTCCTGACTTTGAGAGTTCTCCAGATTGAAACAACTCCATTACCTTATCAGGGTTTTGTTGCAAATAATTAGCAAGTGCTCCGACGATTTGGGTCATGTGAGCTGCCATTTGGTTATCATGCTTTAGAAAAGTTGCTGCTTCTTCAAAAATTACTTTTTCAAATTTAAGAATGTCCTCCTGATCAGCCATAAGTTGGATATTTTAAGAGTTAAAATAATGATCTTTAAAGATATACGATTTGTTACGCATTTTAAAAAATGAACCTTAAGATATAAACATATTTTTTCAGATACATAGTTTTTGAAAATATTTATTTTTTCCATCTCACCATTTTTAGTGAGTTTATTCTCATGAATATTTTGTACGCATGGTGAATCAATATGACTAGCAGTTATTTCAAAATACTCCTAGGATACTTGAATAGTGGGTGAAAAAGTGTCTTCCACCCTCCTTAAATGTCTGGTCTTAGGAGCCAAATCTTTTTCAACCCACCTTACGTAAAATATTGTAACACAAAAAAGAAGTCAAAATATTCTCTCGAAGAATAATTATATAGACTATCTTAGTAATATGATAACTAAAACTAACACTCAAGAAAAGGCGGAACACCTTTGGGCATCTCCGCAAGTAAAGGATTTTATTTGTGCGAACGGTTTCGTAGATATCACAAAAAATATCGACTCAGAGCAGATACAGAAGAATAAAGGATATGAAGTGGGAGACACTAAAGAGTGGTTCAGATTGCCTGGTACAAGGGAGCCTTTGATAAAGTTCGATTATATAAACATTCAGTTTTATCCTGACTCAGATCTTAGGGGGACAATTACACTTGATATATTAAGAGGTGTTATAGCTTTTGCGAAATTACCTATCTCAGCCCGTAGAAATATAGAAAAGAATTCTATTCGCGGATTTTCAGACCTGCCGGATATTATCGAGGATATGGAAACGAATGAGTGTGGTGTTTATAGAAGGGCGTCTCACCGCAAATTCAAAGAGACGTGGGATAGTGTAATAATTCCCTAATATTTTCTAATATACTTCCGTATATTAGGCATGTTTTCAAACTGGTGAAGAGGCCGGTTTTGAAACTTCCCAGTTGAGAAGCCGGCCTTATTGTGAAAAAGCACTTTACCGAATTTGACGAAATTTTTACTCCGCGCCTAGAAGAGATTTATCATCATCAAGATTCAGACTTTAAAGAATCTGTATCACTTAGTGAATTTATAAGCTCTTGGTCTGGACTTTTCAGCAATGGTAAAGTTATTTTGAGTGGAGATCCAGATTTTGAAGTGTCTGAGGATTTAAACATTATGGTCACTGAAGCTTTTATGGAAGTTGCAAAAGAATTTTAGATCCAATCTTGCCCACAAAAATTGCCAAACTGACAAAAAGAATGGCGCCTGATAAAACTTCGCATTAAACACAAACCTCATAATCTTAGATATTATCTATTCAAAAATTTCTAACTTAGAAATATGATTTCCCAAGGACCCGGAGAGATTGAAAAAGGATTAAAGGCCAGTAATGAGAAATGGGTCAGAAGCGAAGAAGAAGGAGTTAAGAATGTGCTTAAGCATTTCGACCGTATACATGACAAGCTGTTTACGGCAAACAACATCCTAATTGCCGGATATTTCGTTTTAGCTAAATTTGAATCGGATGTTCCTTTGTGGACAATCTTAATACCTTTTGTAAATCTCGCTTTTTTAATCATTCTTGAAATCAAGATGATGGGGAAAAGCAGGTTCGAGTCAGAAATAAGGAAGAAATCAAAATCTGAAATTGAAAAATGGGGAAATAAAATAACGTATATTACTTTCTATTCTTTTTGTATAATATTAACCACCTTTATTGTTGCATGCATTTTCCTTTGGTTGTTTCTTCGATGAGTCGCTTACTAATACTGTTTATGGTTAAAATTTAAAATCTTAGTTTCTATGAAGGAACCAGCATATTTTATCAATTTACACGCATATGACTTTCCAATCCACATGATCATGAAGCCTTTCAAACCACCGATTCAAGAGAACATTTATTGTGGATTGTACGGCCGTCCAGATGAGATTGTCCTTGCAAATGCAGTGAGATATATTTATAACCTTGAATTGTTGAATTGGGAGACTGGAGATGAAATCACGCTACCTGTAGAATATATTACTCACCATTACCAATACCCGTTTCCTTGTACATATCAAAATCACTACTGGGGATGGCATTTTGTTCCTTGGGGTATTGTGGATCAAAGAGATCCTTTTAAATTAGAGTTGTTCGGACCTTCGCGAAAAACAATTATTCTTTCCCCAGAAGAATTCAAAACTGGTCCGTTGGATCACAGATGGTTTTTTGATCTTCCTGGTAACATATCCCACGCAACTGGCATAATTGACATGGATGCCTGACGATAGTTCGAGGCATGGGCCGAACATGCCCACTCTCAAGACGGTAGAAATTGTCTTCTGGCAAAAAATTCTAAGATTCTTCCCGAGAAAATATTTCACTTTTCTAAAAGTATTTCAAAATCTCACCATTTCTGGTGAGATTTTACTTCTCAAACAGTATTACTATTAGCCCGCTCTTTATTCTACCAATCGTAATATGGTGGAGTTGACCCTTTTATTTTCATGAATAAACTCAATTTGTTATGGCACATTATTATGTTAACAGAGACCGACAATCAAATGGAGACCATGAAGTGCATACGGAACATTGCACTCATCCTCCATTGCCGACTAATCGATTAAATTTAGGAGAACATTCTAATTGTCAAAGTGCTGTTCGAAAGGCAAAAGAAACTTATCCTCAGTCTAATGGTTGCTATTATTGTTGCAGGGAATGCCATACTCAATAGCTAAGTTCCCCAATACTTCAAAAGTTATCTTACTTAAAAGACAATAGTGTCCTTAAATTGTCCTTGAAATTATCATAGCATTGAATATATTTAAAAATACAGTCTGCTTCTTGCTTCTCTTCTTTCCAATGTTTATCTTCAGTCAAGAAGTTACAGGAATTGTTTCAAAGGTTCAGGATGGAGATTCTTTCCAATTAATGACATTTGATTCCATCTACAAAATCAGATTTTTTGGGATTGATTGTCCGGAGCTGAATCAACCGTATGGCGAGATGGCTAGAGATTTTATGACTCAATACCTTTCTGATACAGTCACTGTAGTCAAAAGGGATATCGATAAATATGGTAGGACGGTTGCTGAAGTCTTTTATAAAGACACTTCTCTTAGTTTAAGGTTGATCAATGCAGGCTTAGCTTGGCATTTCAAAAAGTATTCTTCAGATAGTACGTTGAGCTTGGCTGAGTTAGAAACTAAGAGAAATGGCATTGGATTATGGTCAGATACTCTTCGAATAGCTCCCTGGGACTGGCGAAGTGGAAATTATAATCATGAACTTTTTAATAATAAAACCGAGACCAAAGTCTTTGTTTGCATTGGTAATGAAAGCCAACAGTACCACAGACTTGAACATTGCTCGGATATTAATAACTGCACTTCAACTGTAATATTAGTTTATCCTCAAGAAGCTGTTCAAGTATATCACAAAACAAAATGCTTAAAATGCCTAAATTAAAATTCTAAACAAATGAAAAGTCTCATTTCTTCAATTGTTATATTACTGCTTTTTACAAGCCCTGCTTGTTCTCAGAGTCAAGCAGACACTGCAAAGGTCCTCATTTGTAACAGCAGTACTGCATATGCATATCATAGTCATTACTGCAGCGGACTTAATAGATGCACCCATTCGGTTAGCAAAGTAAAAGTGAGCGAGGCGGTGAAATTAGGCAGGTCTGCCTGTGAGGTTTGTTACCCAACTGGATATTCTTCCAAACCAAATAAAGCAAGTCCAGTTCCTAGCCCAACTTACACACCTTCTTCGAATTCAGGTTCTGGATGTGCTTCAGTTCAGTGCTCAGGGACTACGCAAAAGGGACTTAGATGTAAGAATAAGACTACAAATTGTAATGGCAGATGTTATTTACATTAATAAACAAAACGTAATTCGTAATTAAGAAATTAATCTATTTGGTGCTAGCGTTAACAATCGCATCTTGTACAATTGATGACTCCTCTGGATGTCCTACCACTGCTGCATGTGGTTGCTCCAATAAAAATAAAGCAGATTGTGAACTTGATTATTGTTGTAAATGGACGGTTGGTCAAGGCTGCGGATGCAGGTAATGTTAAATTCATTTATTCGTTCAGGAACATATGAACGAAAGAGAATATCAGTATTGTCAATTAAAGCAGCGTTACGTACTCACTCAGGATTTTTAGATGGGGCCATTAATCCGTTTAAGTTAGGTCTATACGGAATTAATTGCCAGTGTATTAAAAATAAACACTTTTTCAACTAGAAATTAATATTTTAAATGGAAAAAAATGAAATAGTCGAATACATTAAGAATCTTTATAAAAATATCGGAGTAGTCCTCTATAACTATGATAGTTATAGAGGACTACAAGATTCAGGATTTTATGTTAAGAGTGGAGATAGCAGAATTGGAGGAGTGTCAATTGGATCCAGAGAAATTGAGATATTTTACGATATCGCTAATCTTGTCCAT
>Ga0068851_10000303_pt1 | contig 22404 bp, 27 predicted proteins | sample KBSCornC12_FD_66588 | JGI IMG/M metagenome (GOLD analysis project Ga0068851, IMG submission 66588) | Corn rhizosphere microbial communities from Kellogg Biological Station, Michigan, USA - KBS Corn C1-2 | ecosystem: Host-associated > Plants > Roots > Rhizosphere > Soil ...
GACCAGCGCAACCGAGAGGATGCCGCCGATCCCGTAGCCGACGATCGCGTTCAGCCGGTTCTCCTTCAGGTTCTCCTCCGTCCAACCCTCCTCGATCGCGCCGCTGGAATAGAAGTGGACCTCGTAGGGCATCAGCGCCGCGGCGAAGACGCCGACGACGAAGTAGAGGTAGAGCGACGAGCTGCTCAGCGAGGGGACGAAGCCGGCGGCGACGTCGCCCCAGTTCGGTTCCTGGTGGAAGACGGTGGCGACGACGACGAACAGCAGGAGGCCGCCGTAGCCGAAGAAGCGCTCGATGCCGCCAAAGGGGAGCAGGGCGACGATCGTGACGAGCGCGATCGCGGCGGCGAAGACGAACATGCTGTAGGGGGCGTCGAAGAGGAGCTCGAGGACGATCGCGATGCCGCCGAGCTCGGCGGCGACGGTGAGCAGGTTGACGATGGTGCTGGCGACGAGCGCGACCAGGCCCATGCCGAAGCCGAGCCGCATCCGGATCACGTCGAAGACCGGGCGACCGCTGACCGCCGCCACCCGTCCCGTCATCTCCGCGTAGACGGCGATCCCGATCGTGCCGAGGACGACCGCCCAGAGCAGGTCGTAGCGGAACAGCGCCCCCGCCTGCGTATCGAAGACGAGGTCGCCGATGTCGAGGAAGCCGCCGATCGCGGCGATGATTCCGAGGGCGATTTTGAAGATCGCCTTCACGCCTTTTCCCCGTTCAGCCGGGCAGTGATCGCTTCCGCCTTTTCCTGCGCTTCTTCGAGGTGCTTCTGGACGAGCGAGCCGTGGTGCTCGTCGCCGGGGAAGGTCTGCAGTTCGGAGAAGAGGCCAGCGATTTCGCCGGCGACGGCGACCGCGGCGTCGCGCTCTTCCTCGGTCCCCGCTTCGGGAGTGGCGTCGGCGAGCTTTTCGGCCTCGTGCTCGGCCTCCCCGCCGAGCGTCTTCGCCATCACCCGCGCGTAGGTGGACTTGGTCGCGTCGCGGGCGACACCGGAGGCGACCAGTTGCCCCTGCGCCGCCAGCGCGCTCAGCGATTCGACGCCGCGGTTGAGCTCGTCCTTGCTGAGATCACCGCAGCCAGAGGCCGCGAGGAGGGACAGGGAGAGCAGGAGCGCGATCGCGCCGGCTCGGAATCTCTTGTCGCCGCTCACACCGTCCCTGGAAATACCCGGGTTCGGGGCGGTTGAACATCTTCTGCGTCAGGGAGTCAGTGCGCGAACAAGCTCGGCTGCGGGTTTGACCTCGTCGATGCGGGCGACGGTCTCGCCCGCGTAGAGGGCGCCGGCGTCGATCAGCGTCTCCGGCCCGTCGTCGGTCGGCCCGGCGGGTGAGAGCAGACGACTCCCCGGCCGCTGCGCCTGCATCATCCGCAGCTGCAGCGCCGGCGGCGTATATCGCACCCCGGGTGCGAGCAAGTGGTTGATGACGCGGTTGAGGCGCGGTGGGTCGCCCCAGTGTTGAGTCGCGGCGTTCGGGACGACGCGGTGCGGGGCGGGCCAGCCGGCGCCGAAGAGCTCGGTGAGGATCGTCGTGTCCGCTGCGAGCAGGCGCTCCTTATATAGAGCGTGTGCGCGGCTCTCCTCGGAGAGGAGGAAGCGGGTGCCGGCGACCGCGGCGTCCGCGCCCGCCTCCAGCGCCGCACGCATGTCGTCTCGCCCGGCGATCCCGCCCGCCAGCAGTAGCGGGTAGTCCGCTGGCAGTGCCGTCCGCACTTCCTCCAGCAGCTGCAGCGCCGGGGTCGTGCCGCGGACGTGGCCGCCTGCCTCGACACCCTGGACGATGACGCCGTCGGCCCCGGCCGCCTGCGCCCGTCGCGCCTCCGTGACCGAGCCGCACTGGTGCAGCCACGCGCCGCCGGTGCGTCGCCGCGGCTCGCCCCAGAAGGTGACGACGACGTCGGCCTCCGCCGCCGCCTCGAACCAGTCGCGCCGCGCGAACGGCAGCAGCACGTTGACGGCGACGGGGCGCCCGGTCAGCGCCCGCGCCGCCGCCAGCTCGCGCCGAATCGCTTCGGCGCCGTTGACCGCGATCGTCCCCAGGCCCCCGGCCTCGGAGACCGCCGCCGCCAGCTCGTGCCTGCTGAGCCCGCCGCCCATCCCCGCCTGGACGACGGGCAGCTCCACCCCAAGGCGCTCGAGTAGCGGCGGCACGCGGTCAGTCTAGGCCCGGCCTAGAAGCGGACCTCCGCTCCCGGCGGGTCGTAGACGCTCGCCAGCCGCGCCAGGGTCAGCGCCCCCAGCATCAGCCCGAAGTCCCGCAGGGCGACGTCGTAGTAGCCGGAGTAGGTGAGCAGGTCGATGATGATCCCGCCGAGCCAGGCTGCGACGACGTAGGCGCCGTAGCGCGGCTTGAGGAAGACGAGGACGCCGGCGACGATCTCGATCACGCCGACCAGGTGCATCGCGGTCGAGGCGCTGCCGGGGACGATGTCGTTGATCCAGGGCGCCAGGTACTGCTCCCAGTCGACCATCACGTTGAAGAACTTGTCGAGGCCGAAGAGGATCGGGGCGACGGTGAAGGCGATGCGGAGCAGCGTGAACGCCTGGTAGGCGGGGTCGCTCTTGAGGCGTTCGCCGAACGTCGGCGCCAGCGTCGCCTCGCGCGGGTCGAGAGTGGCGGTGGTTGACATGGGACCTCCCTAGGTTGGAGTTGATCGTGTCCCGTTTGCGTCGCCACCCGCGCGGTTCTTACCTCGGGTAAGGAATCGCCGCCGGCGGTCGCTAACAATGCATGGCGACCGCTTTGATGACCGCGCCCACCGAGATCTCCTGGGTCGACCGCCTCCGCGCCGAAGGTCCGGACGGCCAGGCCGCTGTCGCCGACCTCCACACCCTGCTGCTGAAGGCGGCGCGGTTCGAGGTCGGCCGGCGCGCCGCCGAGCTGTCCCACCTGCGCGGTGGCGACGAGGAGGACCTCGCCCAGCAGGCGGCCGACGACGCGCTGATCGCGGTCCTCGGCAAGCTCGATCAGTTCCGCGGCGAAAGTCGCTTCACCACCTGGGCCTACAAGTTCGCCCTGCTCGAGGCAGCGGTGAAGGTGCGCCGCCGCGCCTGGCAGGGGCGCGAGGTCCCGCTCGAGGACGAGGCCTGGAGGGCGCTCTCCGACGCGGGCGCCTCCGCCGGCCGCCCGGCCGAGGACGCTGAGCTCTTCGCGGCGCTGCGCGAGGAGGTCGAGCGCCTCGGCCCGCGGCAGCGCGAGGTGCTGGTCGCGGTCGCCCTCAACGGGGTGCCGATCGACGTCCTCGCCGAGCGCCTCGGCTCGACCCGCGGCGCCCTCTACAAGAGCCTGCACGACGCCCGCCGCAAACTGCGCGAGGCGCTCGCCGAGCGCGGCTTACGGGTGGAAACGGGCGGAGAGGAGGAGTGATGGACCGCGACGAAATCCTCGGCAGGGCCCTCGGCCCCGGCGTGCCGGAGCTGACCTGCGAGCAGTGCTTCGAGGAGCTCGACCGCTACGTCGAGCTGAAGCTCGCCGGCGCCGCAGCCGACGAGCGGATCCCCGGGATGCGCGCCCACCTCGGGGGCTGCCCCGCCTGCGCTGAGGACTTCGAGAGCCTCTGGGACATCGTCACCCGCGAAGGGGATTGACTGCTCGCGCCGAGTCTTTAAGGTCAATTACATGACCGATCAGGGCATACCCGCATGGAAGCTCCCCCTGATCGTGGCTGCGATCGCGATCGCGATCATCGCCGCCTTCTACATCGGTGGGCCGGGGATGGGGATGGCCGAGGGCTCGATCGTCGCCGGCATCATCGTCGTCATGGCGGTGCGCCACCCGCCGACGCCGCCGATCCGCCCGCCTGAGGCGACCGACCTGCGCGACCACCTGCTCGTCGTCGTCGACCAACCGCTCGAGGACGGCGCCGCGATCGAGCGGATCGCGGCCGCCTCGGTCCCGCTCGACCCGGCCGAGCCCGAGCCCGAGGTGCGGGTCGTCGCCCCCGCCCGCAATCGCTTCCTCGACCGCTGGGCCTGCGACGTCGGCCCCGGCCGCGAACGCGCCCAGCGCAACCTTGTCCTCAGCCTCGCCGCCCTCGCCGGCGCCGGCGTCGACGCGACCGCTCAGGTCGGCGACGAGGACGTCGTCCAGACCGTCACCGACCAGCTGCGCGAGTACCCGGCGACCGAGGTCTTCCTCGTCACCGGCGCCGCGGGCGGCTCCGCCGGCGCGGTCGAGGAACTGCGCTCGCGGCTACGGGTGCCGTTCCACGATCTCAGCTGGCAGCCCTCGACTCGACCCAGACGTCCAGCACCACTCGCAGCCAATCCGGCTCGAGATCGAGCGCCCAGCCGTAATGGGGCGCTTCCGCGGCATTCCGATCGCCGTCGCGGCTGAGCCGGAGGATCTCGCAGCGGGCCAGGGTCTTCAGGTGGTAGCCGACCTGCGCCACCGGCTGCTGGAGTGCGTCCGCAAGCTCGTCCACTGAGGCGGCGCCGAGCGGCTCCTCGACGAAGGCGCGGAGGATCCGCCGCCGCGTGGGGTGGCTGACAGCGGTGATCAGCTCTGAGCTGGATGGAGGCATAGGCACCGGACCGGAACGTTGGAAACCCTCCCGGCGCTCAACATCTTAGGTCATAAATACCCTAACACTCGGGTTTGTAAGTCGAGAGGCTGATGACAACACAGTGCCTCCCGCCCGCCGCAGCAAACCCCGCTCGCCTGAGCACGCCGCCCTTGGCGAGGCCGTCCGCACCCTCCGCCGCGACGCCGGGATGAGTCAGGAAGAACTGGCCGACGCCGCCGGGACCGACCTGACGCAGGTCGGCGGCATCGAGCGCGGCATCCGCAACCCGAGCTACACGACCCTGCTGCGGCTGGCGGCGGCGCTGGAGACGACGGTCGGCGAGCTGACGACGGTGGCGGATCGGCTGCGCGAGCGCGGCTGACGGCGGCCGCGCAAGCCTCTCTAGCCCACCGGCGTGCAGGTGAAGACGTGGGTCAGCCCGAGGTTGGTGCCGTCGGCGAAGCTGACGTGGCCTTTGGTGATCCAGCTGCCGGTCGGGCAGCCCGCCACCAGCAGGCTCTTCTTCTTGCCCCTGTAAGTGAACCTGCGGCCGACCTTCAGCTCGAACGCCGTGGCCGCTCCGGCACCGCCGGCGATCCTCGGGATCCGGGTCGCCAGGTGGAGGCCGAAGCGGCCACGGTGGATGTGGGTGACAGTCGCCTTCATCACGATCGCGGTCGGTGCCGGCACGTCGACGTAGGCGTGGAGGAGAAAGGTCGTGGTCCCGCCGCGAACGCCGCCGTTGAACAGCAGCAGCGGTCCGGTCGAGGAGAACGGGGCCTGTTCGGGGAAGGCAACTTCGACTTCGGCCGTGCCCGCCCCGACGATCGCGTCGGAGCAGGCGTGCCTGGCCACTGAGCTGCTGCGGGCCTCGAGCTGGGATGCCTTGCAGACCGGGAGGCCGACCGCGTCGACGTCGATCGTCCGGTCGACGTCGATTTCAAGGGTTTGCGCCGCGGGCGGGTGGCTGCCGTCGCGAGTCTTGATTTCGCCGATCAGGCGGGCCGTGACCGGAGCCTTGCCGTGCCGCGGAAGCTTCGAGGGGGAGATGCCGCCGTTGTCGACGATGCAGATGTTCCCGGCGCACTCTTCTTTGCGGTGGCCGAGGTTGCCGAAGGCCATGGCGGCGGAGATCAGCCCCAGTGCGGCGGTGAGCGCGGTGACGTAGATCAGCTGCTTCTTCATGGTTCCTGCCTCCCTCTCGGCGTCGTCGGCTCCATCGTCTCCGCCCGGGGGAGGTCCCGCCTCCCCGATCTGGGGCCTCGCCGGCCAGGTATTCCCCGATCTGGGAAAGGGCGAGTGAGGAACTAGTCGTCTAGCCGCAGGGCGATCTCGAGGTCCGCCGCCGAGTCCTTGAGCGGGCGACCGATGAGCCCCTCGACGGTGCGCAGGCGGTTCCGCACCGTGCGGCGGTCGACGCCCAGCGCGGCGGCGGTCGAGGAGATGTTCCGCTCGGCGGCGAAGTAGGCGCGCAGCGTCTCGCGGGCGACCTTGCCCCCGTCCCGCATCCGCTCCAGCGGCGCCAGGTAGAGCTGGCGCAGCGTGCCGGCGAGGAGGTCATCGCGGGCGATCGAGGCGAGCAGGGCGACGTCGGCGTAGCGGACGACGGCTTCTCCCCTGCCCTCGGCGACCGCCAGCGCCGCCTTGGCCTGAAAGTGACTGAACCGCCAGCCCGCAAGGCCTTCACCGGACTCGCCGACGGTGACCACGACGCCGGCCGGGACGGCATCGGTGAGCTCCCGCACTGCCCTCTCGGCGGTCAGCTCGCGGCTGCCCCCGAGCCAACCGGCCCACTTCGGTTCTTCCTCACGCTTGCCGGTGAGCAGGCGGCGGTCGAGCTTGCGCGCAACCTCCCGCAGCACCTCCTCCGCCCCCTCGCCCTTGGCCATCAAGCCGAGGTGATGGGCATCGAAGTCGTAGTCGATTTCGGAGTGGTCGACCAACTCGCCGGCGAGCATCCTTTTCACGATCTCGCGCTGCCTGTCGGCGCTGCTTCGCGGCCGGTTCTTCGCTTCCTCGGTGTACTCGGTGCCGATCGCGGCGAGCAGCCGGTCGCCGAGCGTCGCCTGCTCGGCGAGGAGGGAGCGAAGGGTCGCGCTCGGAACCTCGGCCCGCTCCGCCTCTTTGGCGAGGAAGTCGGCGAAGAGAGTGCTGCCGGCGTAGTAGCGCCGCAGCACGGCGTCGAGGGAGACGCGGTCGCGAGCGTCCAGGCGGGCCTGAGAGAGCAGGACCGGCGGCACGGGCGGGGCCTGGCGCTCCCCGGCCTCGAGCACCTCGAGCCGGTACTCGATCGCGGCGGCGAGGGCTCCTTTCAGCCCCTGCGGGTAGGCGGGGTCGAAGACGTCGTGCGGATCGGAGATCGCGTACACCCGCGTCGCCACGGCCGCCTCGATCTCGGGGAGCCGCTTGCGCAGCCGCTCCGCCAGCGCCATGCGCACCTCAACGGTTGATCCCGAGACCATCGGGTCAGGTTACGTCAGCGCCAGGGCTTCACGCGAGCGTTGCCAGGCGAGCGGCCGCCGAAGATGGCGGCCGCCCTGCTGTTGCCTATCTTTTCGCGACGTAGAGTGGGTTCGGGGCGTTGAACTGGTAGGGCGCCCTCATTGTCACCTGTTCGGGGCAGAAGAACGCTTCGCCGGCAGCTCGTTCGAGGAACACATTGGTAGAGCTGATCGTCGCGGGAGCGCCGCCGAAGACCGTGCCGACGACAGGTTCGCCGACGACTTTCCAGATGCAGCTGAACAGTTCGAGATTCACTCTCACCCGGAAGTTACTCAGCCTGATAGAGCCGTTATCCGTCCCTTTGGTCCATTCGATTTCATATTTCCCTCCGACGGTGACTTCGACCGGGAAGCTGCAGGTCCCAAACGAATACTTCGCGGGTTCGACCGATGCGAAGACCGATTCGCCTTCTTTTCCTTGGTTTTCGGTTTCGGTTTCGAATTTCGAAACCTGGCATTCGTCGACGATCGATCCTGGTTTGAGTTTGTTTTCGAGAACCCAGCGACCGTTCGTCACCAACCCCACGTTGAGTTTCGTGCCTATGGGATAAATTGCCGTACAGCCTTCTGTCGTCGTGTTGTTTTTGCAGAGCACGGTCGCGGAGGCCGAGCCGGCCGCTCCGAGTGCCATCAGCACCGACGCCGCCACCGCCGCCAAGCCGAGAATCTTCAGATACCTCATCGCTATCTCCCTTTCGTTCTCAGGAGCCGCCATGGCTCCGAGTTGAGGGAGATGTCGTAGCGCCTCTGCGCCGTTTAAGCAAGTCCGTCTGAGTGCTCAGAGGCCGCTACGCCAGGCCCAGCTAGAGCATCGTCAACTGGCTCGCCGGCAACTCTGGATCAGGACCACCCACCGTCCGCCGCTCAAGGTCAAGCAGCGCCCGCTTCCGCTCCAACCCACCGCCATAGCCAACGAGCGACCCATCAGCCCCGATCACCCGATGGCAAGGAACAACGATCGAGATCGGATTCCGCCCATTGGCAGCCCCCACAACCCGAGCTCGCCGCCAAGGCTCAACCCCCTCATCAAAAAGATCAGGATCAATCCGCCCAGCCAGCTCCCCATAACTGATCGTCTCCCCATAAGGAATCTCCAACAGCCGCCGCCAAACCTCCAGCTCCAACGGCGTTCCACGCATATCGAGCCGCAAATCAAACCCCCGCAGCTCACCGGCAAAGTAAGCAGCCAACTGCTCTTCGACCTCGGGGATCGGCCCCTTCTCCCCCTCGCTGGGCGCGCGACCCCCACCTGGGAACCGGAGATCAGTGAGCCCGTCCGACCCCGCGACCAGCAAGAGCGCCCCAACCGGGCTCTCGCAGGTGGTCCAACCAACGCCTTGTGGACTCTTCTCAGCCATGCGCCTACTTTCTATAACGGCCGGCGCGGCGCTTTCGTGAGATCAGCTACGGGCTGGGCCGCTGCTCAGTGTGTCGCCAGATCCGGCTTGAGGACCCTGGTGCTGCCGTCGGCAGAGACGAGGACGACCGAGAGACCTTCGTCGGCGGCGCGCTCGATGTCGTGGCCAGCCGAAGGGGTGTCGGCGTCGATGAACGCGGCCCGCTCCGGATAGGGCGAGCGGCCCTCGACTGCGAGGTCGATTGCTTCGTCCATCACCTTGGCGGCGGGAGAGCGATTGCTTTCGCCGTTCATTGCCTTTCCCATCCTTCGATCATCTCGCGATATCCGCGCTCGACCTCAGCGATCGCGGCGCGCATTCCTTCTCCAAGGGTACCGCCATGAAAGCCGGTTCCCGGCTCCTTGCCTGCGCCGCGTGTGTATCGGTGCATCTCGTTGTGCCCATGGGCGCCGTCGTAAACGCGAATCGTCTCCCCTCCCTTTTCGGTTTCGAGCAACAGAACCACCGCGTAGTCCGTGACCTCGCTCCCCTCCGTCGTGAACTGGACACGGAGCAGAGCCCCCAAGGTGTGGTCGAGAATCCGGCGGTAGTGGGCACCCATGCCAGCAGACAATAGATTTACCAGCGGCGGAGGTTTCTGTCTGCTGGATCGCCATCGGCTCGATCGCGGGGCGACTATCTGCACGCTGTCGTCGCCGGCCTAAAATCCGCCGGCACCGAGCTTGTCGGCGAGCTGGTGCGCTACGAGAACAGAAACTGGCTCTGCAACGTCCGCGGCCCCGAGGGCATCATCGTCGAGCTTGCAGAGAAGATCGACGACAGCCCAGATCGCCGCGACCTTCGGCTTGAAAGGAGGAGGGTCCTCCGCGTGGGAAGGGAGATTGCGACGGCAATGTGACCGTGATGAGACCCCATTCGCCGCCACTTAGAGCAGATGTGCGTAACGTTGGAGTCCAGCTTTATCGACGGCCCTACGAGCAAAAAAACGGAAGCGCCAAATGTCGGTACTGAACTGGCGTCGCCGCAAGATCCGGTAGGCATCCAACGCATCGTCGTCATCGGGAAACCGCAGGTGGCGCTGGGCGATCCAGCCGATAACATCGACGAGTTGGATCAGCGGCTCCGCGTGGGACTCGGGGAAGCGGGGGAGGCCGTCGAAGAAAGACACCAAGTCGATGCCCGAGTTCGAAGAGCGGTGCGTGGTGAGGAGCGGGTGGCCGGCCTCCTGATAATCGACCGGCAGATCCAGAGCCATCGCGTCGGTGGCAAGAATTGGAAAGAGGATACTGGTGAGCAGGCGCTCTCCATAGCGATCTTTAGCGTCGAAGAGCAGCTGAGGCGAGCACCAATCTTGGCGCCAGTGGCGACCTCGGTACCGTGAAATTGAAGCCTGAACGGCGTCATGAACGTGGCGGGGCATGACAATTCCGTACTCGACAAAGGACGGGGAGGAAGCACCTCGGCGGAGGAGGCGGCGCACTTCATCGCCGCGCCCCGCATAGGCCGGGTGGGTTGAGCCGCGTTCCTGAGAAGCCTGCCAGGTCTTCTCGAAGATCGAGACCTGCTCTTCTCGCCAGGGCTCAACCTCGGCCCCCGGGAAGATCTCGTTATCGATTACGGTCGCGGTCCAGATCAGTTCCTGGTTGGCGAGGAAGATCGCGACCTCGCGCCGTTGATCTGCGTCTAATTCGGCGGCGTGCAGCTCTGACACTTCCCAACTGGCGCAGCGCGCGTGGACGAAAGCTGCAAGCACCGGACGCAGCGATGGCGGACACACCAGCGTCGTCAGGAGCGAGCATTCAAACGAGGTTCTCTGCAGAGCGAAAGACCCCGACTCATCAGTCGCATAGATCATCGCTCGAAGGCCTCAAGGATCGACAGACCGTTTCAGTGCTTCTTCTTTTCGCTTCTCGAACGCCGCACTCACCCGGATCAAATTGGCGGGTCCCCGATAGAGGAAGTCAAGGAGAGCATCGATGAAACCCCGGATCAATGGGACGTCAGCGTCCTCTACCTCAAGCTCCTTGAGGTGGCCGCCATAGTTGCGGTAGGTGTAGACAAGGTGGGCCTGTTTGACGAGCCCCTCGGGCACGCCGGCCTCCTGAATCAGGGCGTTCAATTGGTCTCTCTGTGAGAGGTCCTGCGAGATCCCCTTATCCGCACAGATCGCTTCCAGCAGGCGGCCTGCGCGGACGGCGAATACATCGGGCGCGTGCTGGAGCTCCAACATCGCTAGATATCGCTCTGCAATTGGACTAGGGAGACCATCCAGGGGTTTGTCCAGAGGAAAGATGATCTCGGGCTCAACCTCGTCGGACTCCATATAGCCATCGATCCATTGATATTCGGAGAGAGTTAGGCCCTTACAGCCAGTGCATCGATCAACCTGGGCTATGCGCTGCACCGTGATCTCGTCCCAGCTGTCTCCGACCCGAATGGTCTGCGTCGCGCCGCTGAGGACCACGTGCCCCTTGCACTCGACCGTTCCCTCACGTCCACAGTGACGACAGCGCTCCATGACGCGACAGAAGCTATCGAGAACTGCGGGCGGCCCTGGACCAGCGGTTCCCTCAACACCATCCGGGTTCACAAAGGCTGGCGAGTACTCTCGTCGCCATGTTGATAGTCGCCACGAGCGTTTGGACTGTAGTGGGCTCTCTCGGTGCAGCCATAGGCGGAATAGGTGCTGCTGTAGGAGGAGTGGCGGCATGGAGAGCGGCGAGCGCCAGCCGAGCAACTAGTCGCGACGCGATGGAAGCGCTCGGCTTCGCAATTGCACCTTCCCTAACTGGCGAGGCCGGTATTTCCCCGATCCAGGATGGCTCCGATACCGGCACTTGGAAGGCGCGGATCTTCAACCTTTCCTCGCAATTCACGGCAACCAAGCTCCACTTCGAGGCTCGCTTCGAAGACGGAGAACGGGCCGACCAAGAACTGGAGCGGCTTGCACCAGGAGAGACCTGGGAAATCCCACTTCGGGTCATCGGGATGCCGCCAGGCGGACCACTTCTCAGCGAGGCGGGTAGGGCGTCGGTTCTGCGCTATTCAGACGAGAGAGGAATTCTTAGATACGAGCAACACTTCGGTTTCGTCGGACGGAGAAACCCTGACGGCTCATGGACACCTTCTGTGTCGATGATCCCGACCAGTGATGCTCGGAGGATCTGATCCGTGGGTGGGTTGGTTGCCCCTGGATAGTTGCATGAGCGCAGCAGCCGCGCCCCTGCTAAGAATCGGAGCATGGCAGAGGGTCTTCTGAGCGAACTGCGGAGCTTTGCCGAGAACCTCAAGGAGACTGCAGCTAACGGGGAGTCACAAACGAAAGAGCCCCTTCGGGAGGTGATGGATGCGGCAGCGCAGATCGGCAAAGCCTGGTCAGGCTCGAACCTCGGATACCAGAGCCGCGTCTACTACGCCGGCCTCAAGTCGCCGCCGCCTGGAGCCCACTTTGATTCCGAGTGGGGTTTCCACGGCGTGTTCCAAGGCACCACGGGCGACTGGAGGGAGTTCGACTTCGACGCCGTCATTGCCGCGCTCTACGCACTGAGCGGCCGCGAGAACCTCAACCCCGAGGCCGACCTGGCGACCGAGGCAACCGCCCTGCTGGAAGCAACTAAGCCCCAAGTCGTATCGGTCCTGCGTGCCTGGCTAGCGCAGCACGAGGACGCGCTAGTGGCGGAGCTTTCAGAGGAGGCTTCAAGAGTCGAAGCGATGAGCGAGCGAGCGGCGCAGACGGCGCTCGTCGGTCGGGGCGGCACGAAAATTACTCGCGATACGACGGCCCTCAGCCAAGGCTGGCAGGCTGCCCCCCATCAGGTGGTGGAAGCACGAGCGATCTCAATCCGCTCGTCCTTTCAGAGTTGCGAAAAGCTCGCCAGCCTGGCGTCTCGCGCCGCCGACCATATCGCCCGTCTTGAGCTCTCACAGACCGCAAGAGGCCAAGTCCCAGTCGCAGCAGGCGAAAACGTTTTCATCGGCCACGGCCGCGCCGGTGCCTGGCGCGAGCTGAAGGACTTCGTCAGCGAACGCCTCTCCTTGCCTTGGGATGAGTTCAACCGCGTCCCGGTCGCCGGAGTGACCAACATCGCTCGCCTCTCAGAGATGCTCGATCAGGCCGCGATTGCTTTCCTCGTCTTGACTGCCGAGGATGAGATGGCAGACGGCGGTGAGCGAGCACGCCAGAACGTCGTCCACGAGGCCGGGCTCTTCCAGGGCCGCCTTGGCTTCGCCCGGGCGATCCTCCTATTGGAGGAGGGCTGCGAGGAGTTTTCAAACATCCAGGGGCTCGGCCAGATCCGTTTCCCAGCAGGCAACATTGTCGCCTCCTTTGAGGAGGTTCGCGGGGTCCTTGAGCGCGAGGGGTTCCTCGATGCCGCCTAAAGCTGTCCGGTCACTCAGCCCAGGTAGCGAGAGACCTTTGGCTGCAATCAGGCTGCAGCGCGGCGAGCTCTACGGGCTCGTGCCCGTTTACTAGCCGGACGAGCGGGAGCCGCCTTGACCTGGATGATCTTCTGGGCACCACCGCCCATGCCGATGACGATGTCGTCGAGCGGACGATCGGCGAGCTCGATTAGTTTCTGCCGAAGATCCTCGTCGAGTTCCGATGAATCCCAGACGGCTACAAAGCCGTCATGAAGCTCATGGCGGGTTGCTTTTTGCCTAGCTGCCATCAATCCACCTTATACCCGCTGCCGGATGGGCTGACCACCTTGCGAGGCGTTTGATCATCCGCTTCCTGTTTCGGATTCGCTGTCGCCTGCTGGCGGCGAATCCCCTGCTTTTCCCTCTTCGCCGGCACCAATGACGGCCGCCACCAAACGCATTGCGACGCTCTGGAGCGCCGAATGCAAGGCGGCTTCGATGCCTTCGGGCAGCTTCGTTAGGACACTCGTCTCGCCAGGACGATCCGAAGAAATGGTCAGAGCCCCGAGTGGCAGTCGCGTGGGCTCAGCCATGACTAGAGGCAGCCCTCTAACAAAGTGCCAGCGCGAGGCATAGGTGTCGCGATCGAACTCCATGATGGTCCCTTGGCAGAGGGTTCTGACCGAAACCCAGTTGCTTGCGGCGCCGAGCGGCACTGGGGTAACGGTCGAGGGGTCTTGGTGGGCGCGATCGCTGTGAGCCCACCCGACAAGTCCCGTCCCGTCCTCATCAAGTACCCAGACGGTCAGCGCCAACGTCTCCTCAACCTCAAGTCCTGCCAGCGAGAGCGTGTATAGAACAACGTCCTTAAGCAGGTCACGCAGCCCACTACTCAAGGCGACTTGGCGTTCCGCGAACTTCGACTGATCGCTCACGGCGAGGCCGCGCTCGAAACAACCGATAACTTCCCTGGCACGCTCGGTGACAGATAGATAGTCAGCCGGGCCCACCTTTTTTCGGTGACCGACCTCGTAGAGGAACTGCGCGGCATCGGCGAAGTGGTCGACGAAAATCGCCTGTACGCCGCAGCGCCCCCAGCGCCGCCGTGCCGCCTCCTCCATTGCTGCGCGCACCGACGGTGATGCCTGCGGCTCGCCTTGGCGGACGAAGATTGCCGCGTGGCGTGGTTTCTCCGGGGCCTTATAGCCGTAGAGGTAGCGGATCAAGTTGGGATCGGCGAGGCTCATGCCGACGAAGACGCAGGTCGAGCCTTGAAGCCGCTCGGTTACTAGCTGCTCCTGCCAAGAGGTGCCGCGTTGCATGCGATGGTAATGCTCCTCGGTCAGGACGATCCCCTTCGGCGTTCCCTGACGACCAGCGAGACCGTGCAGATGGGTAACCGCGATGGTCCCGGCGGCTCGTTTGTGTGGTTCTCGATTCTGGGTGTAGGAGCGAATGTTGGTTCGGGCGGTGCCGGCGTCGATGAGGGCCTGCTCGAGAAGGTCGTCGTAGTTAGTGGTGAGGATCTCTGCCCGCTCGCCCCAGATCTCGCGCAGTGCTGCCACTTGGTGGGCGATGGGGCCGGGGGCAAAGGCCTCAGCACCGCGTCCTTCGTACAGCTCGGCGGGGATCAACTTCTCGAGCCCCTCTTTGGCCATCACTCCGACTACCGCCCCGGCGCCGAGCAGATCGTCTCGCTCGATCGTCGCGGCCACCCAGTTCGCCCGCTCTCCATCTTCTAGGTCGGGTAACTCGACGGCGACCTTCGCAAGCAGCTGTTCGATCAGCGCGCGCCAGCTCGGCAAACCCGCCTCCATTGAGGCGCCAGCGCCGACGAGTAGGGTCAACTCGCCAGCGGAAGCGAGCCGCTCTATCAACGGTTCGACCTCAGGCTGGGCAAGAGAGGCAAAGCTCATCGTTCTTGAGCCAGAGCCCCCACGTGGTCGACCACAATCACCACTAGAAGGCCACCACGCTCGGAGTGATCAGTCACAGGCATCCCGGCTTCGGCCAGTGGATTCCTCAAGCGTGCGCCATGCTCCCCCTTGGTTGACTCGATCCTCCCTATCCCCGACCGATCCATCACCCGATCTTAGGTCTGGCTGAGGACGTCGCGAGCACACCTAGGAACACCTTCCGTATCGCACTTCATTTGAACATCAGTCAGCAACTGGCTTCAGCAAAAACCCATCGACTGCGTGAAGTTGGTGCGGAATCTCGGCAAGCATCTCTTTCAGAGATCCGAGCTCCTCGGACGTAGCAAAGATCACCTGGGAATCCATGGGGTAGGCAGCCGCTCGTCGCAGGAGTGCGGCGAATGAGACTTTCTTGGTGCTCTGCTGACGAGGCTCATCGAACGCTAGAAACCCAGGATGGTTAGTAGAGAAACTCTTTCCTACCTCTAATAAGCCGAGAAGATAGGCCCACACAACCCGAATCGAATCCGATGCGGATATGTCCGCTTGAAGGTCCCAATCCTCGCGCCTAGGGCGGTAATCCTCGCGCGAGATCGCAAGCTTCTCATCTGAGAAGGAGCTGAAATCGTAGTCTTGAAGCTGAGCGAGGAAAGACTGCTCAAGCGCCGACAATTTTTCCTTGTCCTCTGCGGAGAGCTGGTCTCCCGGCAGGCCCTTGAGAGCAGCAGCAACTTCTTTTCCAGCCTCTGCCAGATCTCCAAGATCGCCCATAAGCTGAAGAAATCGCTCATCGATCGACTCCAACCTCTCAATTCGGTCTTGCAATCGGAGGCGTCGCGCGATCTCCTCAGCTGAAGGGGCGCTCTCCGCGCTAATGAGGTCGGTCCTCAGAGCGCGAATCTCAGAGCGGATGCTTGCTGCTCGGTCGCGAAGACTTGCCAAACGCTCAAGCTTCGCGCTTCGGGTGCGTTCGCTGTGGGTACGCACCGTCTCGAAGAGGTCGATCTGGTTACGGATATAGGCGACCGTGTCTTCTGGAGAGAGGGTACGAACGCTCGTCTTCCCCCCCAACAGCGAGGCCGGAAGCTGTTGGTGGCAAACGGGGCAATCATCATGAAGAACCTCAAGCTCGTGAGATCCCAGGTTTTGGAGAGTCACGAGATCTTGGTGCTCTCTCAGATCTTCATGGAGTGCAGCCAATCGATCCTCAAGAGCCCGCAACTCACTCCGATCCCTAATGATGTTGGCCCGCAGGATCGCCTCTGACTGCCGGAGCGAATCCGCCTCCTCTAAGAGAGATGACAGTCTGGACTCACCGGTCACCCCATCTGACTTATTGGATCCAGCGCCTGGGACATCGTGACCAAGGCGTTCGGCGCGTAGGCTCGCAAGTACCTCATCTAGCGGAATCCATTTGTCCTCCACACTCTGAACGACTAACGGCTGCTCTGGAAGCGGCCATACGGTGGAGAGGGACTCGGGCAGTCCGGTCGTCACAAGGCCCTGACCCGCGATCCCATCTCGGAAGCCCCTCACCAAACCGTTCCACTCACTCTGAAGTTCCGCTTTGCGAGCAAGCAGACGCTGGCGCTCTACTTCTAGCTCGCCAACGTCAAGGTTGAGAAGAAACTCGACTGCCCTTCTACGGACATCAGATACGCCGGAGAAGGCCGGCATCTGCGCCTGTATTCCTCCCCAACCTCGGCGTTGCTCCACAAAAAGCAACGGGAAGACCTGCTCCATGTAGAGGGGAGCAAGTTTTCCATCTCTAGCTGGCAACCGAGGCATCTCCCAGCCCATGAAGTCGGCAAGCCACCGATGAAAGCCCCGCGGGTCGCGACGGATCCGGCTCGGCCCACGAAATAGTCCCGAGTGGAGTACGAACCAGGCGAAGTAAGAGCTGGGCCCTCTTGCACCTGAACTAGGCCCGGCTCCCGCTGCTCGTCCTTAACCCAGCGAGTCACGGTAGCGATAGAAGCGGGGCCGCTCTGGATCTCCAACGCCACCCAGGATCCGACGACAGGAGTCTCTGACTTGGTCTCCATCTCGTAAATCAGGCTCTCCCGCATTGCCGAGGTCAAGATGTCGGTGGATCTGGCGGTGACCATCCGCTCAAGGCCCAGTGCGAACAAAATGCTCTTAACTGCCGTCGACTTACCGCGGGAGTTGTCCGCCCGGAGGACGACAAGCCCGTCCGAAAACGAAAAGTCGGCGCCAAATCGACCCTTTGCGGTTTCGGCGCGCAGGCGCAAGTGTCGAATACGAAGACTCAACGGTCCCGCCATTCCAATAATCGGCCAACTTCTGCCTGCGTGACCTTGCGCTTCAGCTGGTCTAGAAGCTGGCGCTCTAGGTTGAATGCCTCGGTGTTCTCAATCTCTTTGACCACCGACTTGCCTGCCTCGGTCAGGCGGAACGACCGTGAGGTCTTTTGTTCCAGCAGCTCAAGACCTAGAGCAAGGTCGAGTGCTCTATCGAGAGCTGGCTCGAATCGCACCACGGGTCGATCCGGGATATCAGAGCGCTGCTGGAGCGCAACCAGAAGCTCCATGTGATCGGCACTCCGTACGGTCCAGTTCAATAGCTGCAGGGTCTTCCAATCCACACCGGCACCGTGGCTTTTCGCCACCAGCAATAACAAGAGAGGAACCCGCCGCCCAGGACGCAGTGCCGCAGGAACAGGATCGGGCTGCTCCTGAAAATCCACGACGATGTCATCGAGGTCGCGAATCATTCTTGGACTCATGACCAAGCTCCCGGAAATCGAAGGGGGCAACGCATGAGCCAATCTCCAACCTGCCCCATTGCGACACGTTGAGCATCGGGCTCTCCGATACCAGCCACAGCTTTGGAGAGATCGTCCTGGTAGCCCGTGATCAAACCGCCTACTCGCTCCTTAGGCTGAGCAGGATCAAGCTGATTCTCAAGGGAGAGCTTTTCTTCTCGAAGCCGTCTTCGACGTTCCACTGCCTCCCAAGTTTCGGGCCAGTCTTTTAGTCCCCCCATCACGCCTTCTTTAACGAGGAAAGCCCGAACAAAATCGTCCCTGAGTTCGGCGCGATCCTCCTCCGCGATCTCAAGAGCAGCGAGCTTCTTCTCTAGCTTGCTTACCAGCTCTGGCTTCCGACTTTGAAAGAGCTGGACATCTTCATTGCCGATCGACGGATCGGGCACAACGGCGGTTGCGCTTCCGTCTCTTTCCGCCGCTCGCAGCTCCTCCGGATAGTCTTTCGGTTCCTTGATGCTGATCGAGAAGTCGGGCGCAATGAATTTAAGACCAAAGCTCCGTACAGCTTCCGCTCGTTTCACCGCATAGGCCACAAGCTCCGCTGCATCGAACTGAGGGACTAGGAAGATGTATCCCTCGATCAGCAACCCCCCTAGCACGGCTTCCAGCTTGGCCGCATAGGTCTTGAGCTTGAGCGTGTCCTTGTAAAGCTTCCGTTTTTGCTTCGTGGTCCGGTCCCGGAGGCTTAGCGAGTCGCGATCCGCGTAGCACTGGTACACCAAGCCGTCTTTCGTAAATGCCTCGATGCCGTAGTCTCCTTCGGCTTTGGCCGGCAGATACACCAGCTGTGCTGGCTGATACCGGCGCCGCAGAAGATTCAGGCAAATCTCCTCGAACTCTTCGCCAGGATCCTGGGCAAGAATGCCCTGCAGAGGATCGTTTCCCATTTGGGAACCGTATCCAGGTTTGAAACGGTACGTCGCTAACCGCCGGTCACTCCGACCCGCACGTCACCTCGCTTGCTGCGCCCCATCTACTGGACCACCAGCCGAACTTCCTCAAAGGATTGACCGACCGCATGCGTGTAATGCGCCAGCATCGTCTCCACCCGGTGCCCCGCGATCTCGGCTAGATCGGCATCGTTGATGCCCGCCGCGCGATGTGGGTTACGTAGCTGTGGCGGCACTCATGGGGACGGATGTCCAGGCCGGAGGCTTCCTGAGTCGGCTTCCAGAGGTCCCGGTAGAAGGTGCGCTCGCGCCAGAGGCGGCCGCGGGGCGTTGGGAAGAGCAGCTGGCAGTCGGGGCCGTTGAGGTTGATCTGGGCTTCGAGTATCCAGACGAGCGTTGCTGGGACGGGGACGGCGCGGCCAGCGTCGGGCTCGCCGTGATCGGTCTTCGTCCCCTCGAGGATCTGGCCCTCGTGGGCGGTGCGGTGCACTTGGAGGGTCTCGCCATCGAAGTCTTCGGAGCGCAGGGGCAAGACCTCTCCTAACCTGAGGCCGCAGTCGGTGAAGACTCGGACCATTGCCTCATAGCGGCCGGCTGCTTTGGCGAAGCGGTGCATCTCCTCGAAGCTGAAGACTCGGATCGGCCTTGGCTTCTTCTTCGCCCTGGGATCGTTGGCGCGGATGCCCTTGAACGGGTTTAGGTCCAGTGTTCGTCGGTGATCGCGTCCTCGGCCATTGCTGATAAGGCGCGGGGGTGCCGACGGCTCCGGTGGTCGCTCGACCTTCGGTCCTCAGCATGTGGTCGACCAGGGCAAGGGTGTGACGGTGGCGCAGCTCGCGGAGCGGGCACGGTGAGCAGAAGACTGGCTCACTCACAAGCTAAGTTCCTAAAAATGGCATCAGCAATTGACCGATCCGAAGTCCCATTGGTCGTGATCCTGGGGGCGGGGGCATCGCGTGGCGCTGGAGATTTTGGGGCGGATCTGCGCCCTCCGTTAACTGTCGACCTCTTCGATGAGACCGACTACGGCGACCTCCTTCAGGAATACGACCTTACGCACCAGGCAGGCCGCTACATAGCCGACGAATGCGCGGGAGATGATGCACTCAGCCTTGAGCAAGCGCTTCACGCCTTACGACACTCGGAACACATCCACCACCGACGGATGGCCTACGCCGTCCCTCCATATCTCCAGCATTTGTTGCACTCGGTAAGCGAGGCCCATTACCGGCACGTCTACCGCTACGACCGACTAATCGAGCGCCTATTGCGCCTGCCCTATGTCTGCTTCATGACGCTCAATTACGACGTCCTCCTCGATCGTCGCCTCGACGCCCACCACCCCCTTAACGATTTTGGGGATTACATCTCCGATGACAAGAACTGGTCTCTGGTCAAGCTTCATGGTTCTGTGAACTGGGTCTACGACGTGCCATACCCCCTCGACCCCTATCCGCCAACTGAGGAGCTGCACCTCGGAGACCAAGATCTGCGTTGCTATCCGCCAGCAGCGGACCTGACCACGCTCCAAGGTTCCGTCAGTGGCCTTGACCGCTACCCCGCTTTAGCTATTCCGGAGGGTTCCCAAGACCGCTTGGTGATGCCATCAAACCATCAGCGGTGGATCACCGATCGACTTAAATCAGCTCCGAACATAGATCTGCTCGTCATTGGTTACAGCGGCTTAGACATCGAGATACTGAAAATGCTTAAGGCAATCAACACCCCGATTCGATTGAGGACGTTCGTGAACCAGTCCCTGATGACCGCTGTAGAAGTCCGAGACCGCTTTGATGAGGCTGGACTTAGGTCAATCTGGACGGAAACTGCCAACGGCACCTTCGGTGAATGGGAAGAAGCCGGCGGGCTCGACCAACTTGTCCGTCAGTTCGGCGGCCCCTATAGAGATGCCTACTAGCCTGAGAGGGGTAGCTCGTCGTTGGCGATGTGACCTGGATTTGACACAGACGCGCTGGAACGGCGCGGAATCGCCAGGACGCCGCCGGAACGCCAATTGGGCGCTAGACCGAAGACTTGGCTCTGCACCGCGCAATGCGCGGCACGAACCGGAACACCAAGGAATGCGCCCGACGGGAGTCGAACCCGCGACCTTCGGCTTGAAAGACCGACGCTCTTTGGGCCCCCGAAAGGACCCGTTGACCACTGAGCTACGGGCGCTCGACTGGGAAGGTTACCCGCGCAGCGGGGTTTGAGCATCGTGGCTGGGGCTAGGCTCTGAGCATGGAGCTTGGACTTGAGGGGCGTGTGGCGCTTGTGATGGGCGCAAGCAGGGGGATCGGGCGCGGGATCGCTGGGGCTTTGGCGCGGGAAGGGGCGCAGGTGGCGATTGCCAGCCGCTCGGAAGAGCGCATCGACGAGGCGGCGGCGGAGATCGGGGAGGCGACCACTCCCTTCGTCGCCGACGCCACCGACTTGGAGCGCCTCGCTCGACTGCCGCTCGAGGTAGCCGAGGCGCTGGGCTCGGTCGACATCCTCATTACGAATACCGGCGGCCCGCCGCCTGGCGGCGCCCTCGACCATGGCTTCGAAGAATGGGAGCAGGCTTACGCCTCCCTGGTGCTGGCGCCGCGGATCCTCGCCGGCGCCGCCGTCCCCGGGATGCGCGGTCGCGGCTGGGGGCGGATCGTCAACGTCGGCTCCACCACGACGATCGAGGTCAACCCCGCCCTCAACCTCTCCAACTCCCACCGGATGGCGGCGGTCGGGTTTTTCAAGACCCTCGCCCGCGAGGTCGCCGGCGACGGGATCACCGTCAACACCGTCGCTACCGGCCGCTTCGCCACCGACCGCATGGCCGAGCTCGGCGGCTCGATGGAGAAGGTTGAGGCGGCCGCGCGGGAGGAAGTTCCCGCCGGCCGCCTCGGCACCGTCGAGGAGTACGGCGACCTGGTCGCCTTCCTCTGCTCCGAGCGCGCCGCCTACATCACCGGCACTGTGATCCCAATCGACGGTGGCCTATTGCGCTCCGTCTAGCTCGGCTTGACGTATAGCGCTGTTCCACTCGGCGATGTGAGCGTGAAGTGCTCGGACCATTTGGCGCTGGCACAGCAAACCCCTGAACCTTCGCCGAGGACCGTGTTCACATCGATACCTACTGATCCGGAGGCGCCACCTGTGAGCGTGCCCATGTCGATACCCGTGCCCGACCCATAGGTGCACGACCCGAACAAGACGGTGTTCTGTGTGAATTTGAATCCACTGCTCATGTTCAATGTCCCGTTACTGGTGCCAGTTATATTCTGGATTTCGAATGACCCAAGTCCATTCGTGGTCGTCGCAACGGTGCAACCGGTCCAGCTGACCTCGGTTGCTTTGATTTTCACCGCTTCAGTGGCACTGCCGGCACTGGAGATTTCCCCTTTGATCTTTCCGCCCGTGCATGTCTCGAGCACGTTCCCCGCTGTTTCTTCCCAATTCGCCGAGGTGCCAGACGTCACGGTGAATTCGATGGCGGTCCCCAGTGGCCACTTCTGGCCCGCAGGACAGGGCGAGGTGTTTGTCGAACAAAGGACGGTCGCCGAGGCCGAGCTGGCTCCGACAAACGCCATTAGGGCCATTGCCGCCACAGCGGCAAGGCCGAGCATCTTGACGTACTTCATTTCTCATTCCTCCCTTTCGGCGCGTCTGCGCCGGTGTTTGATACAGAGAGGAGTAGCACTCCAGAGGTATTTAGTCAAAAAAGGTTGAGTATCTAAGCCAATAAACGCTTAGTGCTCGCCCGGAACCTCGCGCATCGCCGGGTAGATGATCACGTCGCGCAGGGTTTTCGCCCCGGTCATGATCATCAGCAGGCGGTCGATGCCGAGGCCGCAGCCGCTCGCCGGGGGCATCCCGTATTCGAGCGCACGTACGAACTCTTCGTCGTTGGGATGCGGGTCAGCCTCGGCCCCGCTCTCCTGCCGCTCGCGCTGTTTGATGAAGCGCACGCGCTGCTCGACCGGGTCGTTGAGGTCGGTCCCACCGCCGACGATCTCCATCCCCGCCACGATCCCGTCGAAGGCCTCGCAGATGCGCGGGCTCTCCGGGTGCACCTTGACCAGCGGCCAGATGTCGATCGGCAGATC
>Ga0068851_10000304_pt1 | contig 22383 bp, 20 predicted proteins | sample KBSCornC12_FD_66588 | JGI IMG/M metagenome (GOLD analysis project Ga0068851, IMG submission 66588) | Corn rhizosphere microbial communities from Kellogg Biological Station, Michigan, USA - KBS Corn C1-2 | ecosystem: Host-associated > Plants > Roots > Rhizosphere > Soil ...
CATCATGACCCTTCTGATTCAAAGAGCCTGAGTGACGATTATATCAATGATGTGTTCACTGATAACTCTGGAATAGTATGGGTTGGCACAGATGTCGGACTGGATAAATACGATCCTTTCACTCAGCAATTTCAATCGATTTTAATTCCGACATTCTCCGGAGAATTTTCAGTGTACCGGATACCTTCTTCCATTTCTGAAGAATTTCAACACCCGGATCAACTCATCATCACGGTGTCTGGTGCAGGCATATATCAATATGATACCAATACGGATGAGTTCACTCTTCATCGCAATGATCCAAAGGATCCAAATTCATTGCCTGACAATTCAGTGTATACGCTCTTCCGTGATCACCAGGGTCGCCGATGGGTTGGAACGCGTTCAGGAGTGTGTTTGGCTAATGAAGATTATACCAAATATTCAAAACTAGTAGTGAAAGGGTCTGAATTCACAGCAGGTGCACATGAGATCATTGAAGATCATGATGGTAATATCTGGCTTGCCTCTTTTGTCAATGGTGTGTTTCGGTATAATGAGAAAACCAAAGGACTCACGCAATATGCTCATGATGATGCCAATCCTAATTCGCTCCCCGATGACAGGGTCTTCTGCATGTTATTCGATCATGATGGGATGCTTTGGATCGGTACTCAAAACAGAGGCTTGTGCAGGCTGAATCCGATGACCGGAGAGTTTATCAACTTTCTGCATGATAAAAATGATCCACACACTCTTCCAGATAACGGCATGTATGATTTGCATGAAGATGCGGATCATTTCTTATGGATAGCGACAGAGAACGGATTGGCCAAAATGGATTTGAAAAACTTTGCCATTACCAATTACTCAACAAAAGATGGCCTTTGCAATAATGATGTGTTCAGCATCACACCTGATAAAGAAGGTTACTATTGGTTGGCTACAAACAATGGGATCAGCAAATTTGATCCTAAGAACATCACGTTTAAAAATTACTTTATCAGCGATGGTTTGCCCACTAACCGGTTGACAGGTTCTGTTTATTATAGTAGTAATGGCATTCTGTACCTGGGCACTTCCGGCAAGATCACCTACTGCCAGCCCAGCATGATGCAAATGAACCGACATATTCCTTCTGTCGTGATCACTAATTTCAAAGTATTTGATGCCCGTGAACCAATCATGCGTGAGGGGCCTGATCTCGAACCGATCAAACTTTCCTATAAGCAAAACATGATCACGTTTGATTTTGCGGCGTTGAATTTTACAAATTCCATTTTGAATCAATATGCATACCGGCTGGAAGGATTTGATGATCATTGGATCTATTGTGGCAATAAACAATCGGCTACGTTTACGAACCTGGACGGTGGCACTTATACTTTTCATGTCAAAGCTGCCAACAATGATGGTATTTGGAATGAAGAAGGAGCAAAGGTGGTCATCACGGTAAAATCTCCTTTTTGGGAAACGTGGTGGTTTTATCTATTGTGCGTACTGGCTATCAGTGGGATCCTGTATGGCGCCTATCGTTTTCGCATTCAACAACTTCTTCGTCTCCAGCAAATGCGACTTCGAATATCGCGCGATCTGCATGATGATATTGGCTCTACCTTGAGCAGCATCAATATGATCAGTAGCATGGCACATGAACGTAATCCTAATGATCGAAAAGTGCCTGAACTCTTCCAGACGATTGCTAATGCTTCTCACCAGGCTATGGAATTGATGAATGATATTGTCTGGTCCATCAATCCGAAAAATGACCGTATGGAAATGATCCTGATCCGCATGCGTCAATATGCTTCAGAAATATTGGAGGCTGCTCAAATCAGTTTTACGCTGGACATGGATGATTCCTGTCACCACATTACCATTCCGATAGAAAAGCGAAAGGATTTCTACCTGATATTCAAAGAAGCCATCAACAATATGGCTAAATATTCAAAAGCTAAAAATGCAACGATCAGGATGAGTTGCCTGCATCGAATACTGACACTCTCCATTACAGATGATGGTATTGGTTTTGATCCGGAGAAGATCTATTCCGGCAATGGATTAAAAAACATGAAAGCCCGGGCTCAACAATTGAAAGGTGGATTGATCATTCATGCACAATCAGGAGCGGAAACACAAATTGAATTGAAAATACCGGTCACCCCATAAAAATGGGATTGCCCGGGCAAGGAGTCGAACTTATTTTTAACCTTTAATTCAGACCAGCTCTACTTATGGCTATACGTGTGGTGATCTATGAAGACAATCCTTTTCTCCGCGATAGCATAGCTGATTTGATAGCGTCATCTCTACGATTTGAATTGAAAGGTGCATTTGAAAATTGCGATCATGTCTCCCTGGATATGGAGACCCTGAAACCTGAGGTTGTGTTGATGGATATTGAAATGGCTGGCACTAATGGCTTGCAAGGCCTAAGAATCATCAAGAAAAAATATCCGCAGATCCATGTCATTATGCTGACTGTTTTTGAAGACAATGATTCCGTTTTTGAAGCTATTCAAGCGGGAGCATCAGGTTATCTTTTGAAGAAGACCTCGCATGAAAAAATAACTGAGGCTATCCTGGATGTTTTGCAGGGAGGGGCTCCTATGACCTCATCCATTGCACGAAAAGTGCTGGATCATTTTCCCAAAGCCACAACTCGAAACGAAGAGCTTGATAAACTTGCACCCCGCGAACAGGAAGTGCTCAATCTATTAGTCACAGGGCATAGCTATAAAATGATTGCTGACAAATGCGGAATTACCATCGAGACGGTGCGTTCGCATATCAAACGGATCTATGAGAAGCTGCAAGTGCATAGTGCGACGGAAGCGGCGTCGAAGGTATTTCCGAAATCGTAATTTGTGAGTTGCGGTTGGTGAGCTGTAGCACATGGTTGAGTGGAGCAAGTCGAACCATGAGTTGTGAGTAAGAAAAAAATATTAACTCTTTGTCATGATGGCTCCATTCCGGAACCAGACTGCTTTATTCAGATTATTGTAGGAACCGATGTATAATGGAACGGCAACGATAGAGATAGCTGCACCGGAAATTTGAAATGTACTACGTCGTCCCCTGTCCCTGGTACTGAATGCTACAGCAGCAGCCGTGACTTGTAATGCTGAACATACTAATGACCATCTTCTCTGCCTTTGATATTTTTTGAAAAGCGTCATCGCATCAGGACTGGAATCAAATTCATGTTTGAGACCTCCGCCCAGGACACCGATGCGATAAACCTCATTGTTCTTGGTATACGTACTGTATCGAAGATAAATGGCTTCTGCATTGTATTTCGCCGCGAGTGACGGAGGAGTCTCATTGACTTCAGGCGGCTGCGCATTTGCAAATGCGATCATCATCGTCAGTATAAATAGTACTATCAGACGATTCCACTTTCTCATAATGTCCACCTTTCTTAAATAAAACAACCTAAAGGACAGGATGTTGAAGCTCAAAAAACCTTATTAGCGATTGCAGTCCCATGATTATGGTATTGATGACCAACCCAATTACAAAGAACTTTGATGCGCAACATAATTCCGTTCAGTCCACTTTGATAATTCTCTTCAGGCTATGAAAAAGAATAATTTACTGACTGCATTTTCACTTGTTTTTATACTTGTTCAAATTAATCTCAATGCTCAGCAAAATGTGGGCATCGGAATTTTAACGCCGACTTCCCGGCTTGATATTCGTGGAGATGCAGCCAGTTCACAAACCATATTGAATGCACAAACCACTTATACCGGTGCTACGAATGTCATTGCTGTCAATGGCCTCTCAACTCCTCAGTCCGGATATGGTATTGGCGGAAGTTTTACCGGGGGCTCTTACGGAGCCCAGGGATTTGTTACTTCAACGTCATCCAATACAGGTATTGGACTTTTTGGTTCTTCAACAGGTACCGGAGGTAATCGAATAGGTGTTTGGGGCAATTCATCAGGGGGGACTGCAAACTATGGCATATATGGATCTGTTAGCGGCGGAGCCGGCAACTACGCTGTTTACGGCAGTAACACGAACACTGCCGGCTATGCAGGATACTTTAATGGAAGAGGATATTTCGAAGAAGAATTGCGTGCCAATAAAAACCTGATTGTAGATCTCAACGCAGGTATTGGAACCTTAACGCCTACCACCAAACTCAACATCATTGGCGGTGCAGATGCTAGTCTCACCACGAATGGATTTATTCAACTCGGCAGCACGACGAGTTGGAATTTACTGCTTGATGATAATGAGATATTAGCCCGAAACAATGGTGCAGGAAATGATCTCTTTATTCAAAACGATGGTGGTAATGTGTTGATGTGTTCTTCTGAACTAGGCGGCGTAGGAATTGGCATTACTGCAGGTTCCTTCCTGGCCAATGGTTACATTTTTTCAGTTGATGGTAAAATCATAGCCGAAGAGATGCGCATTCAGAATTCCGCTAACTGGCCGGACTATGTGTTTGAAAATAAATATGCACTGATGCCCCTGGATGAATTGAAGGAATCCATTGAATCCAATAAACATCTTCCCAATATTCCATCCGCAACGGAAATTGAAAATGATGGATTGCTCGTGGGCGATATGCAAAAGAAGATGATGGAGAAAATTGAGGAACTGACTTTATATATTCTCAACCTCAATGATGCGAATAAGAAGTTGCAGGAGGAGGTTGATGGCTTAAAGGCTAAGGTTGAGGCTAAGGCTGGTGAATAAGGAATAAAGAATAACGAATATCGAAGTAAGAAGTAGAGGTAAGAAGTAGAGGTAAGAAGTAGAGGTAAGAAGTAGAGGTAAGAAGGAAGAGGTAAGCAGTAGCCAGTATGCGGTAATCAGTAATCAGTAATCAGTAATCATTAATTGGTAATCGGTAAGAAATAAAAATCCATTCACAATTATAAAAAAACGAATCATGCACGCACAATTAATCACTTATCAATTAAAAGATATATCTCAGCCGGAATATCTTAAGCAAATGGTAGAGCCCGATGCTCCCGTTTTAGCGAAAGTACCAGGACTTATTTCAAAAGTTTGGCTGACAGACGAAGCTAAGAATACGTTTGGAGGATTCTATTTGTGGGAAAACAAAACTGCAATGGAAAATTTTATGCATTCTGACCTTGTAAAAGCAGTGGTCAGCCGACCGTTCGTAACCAATGTTTCTTCGGTTGACTATGACGTAAATCAAAAAGCTTCATCTATTACAAGGGGACTCAAATAGAATACCGAATACCGAATATCGAAGTAAGAAGTAAGAAGTAAGAAGTAAGAAGTGAATAATAACCAATATCCAATAATCAATACCCAATAAGGAAATATCCTTCTCCGTGAACTCTGTGTCCTCTGTGCGAGGAATATGATTTACAAAATGAAATCTAAAATATTTATCGCTTTATCCTTTCTCTGTTATCTGCTTATTTGCAGCCAGGTTATTTATTCCCAATCAGAACTTGAAAATCTGCTGCAAGGAAAAAATAAGTTATCTGACATCATGACTGTGGTTGATCAATATTATCGGGATCATCCTGAGGACAATGAGCATATAGGAGAAGGAGAAGAATTTGAATCTCCTCTTTTGCATTGGAAAAGATGGGAATGGTATATGTCAGGACGCCTCGGTCCGGAAGGTGAACTGGTCAATATTCCTCAACGAATGATGGAAGGACTGAGAGAAAAAGAAAAAATGCAACAGTCAACGGATAGGAATATCAATTCAGGCTGGACATTCATGGGCCCTTCAACATCTCCATTGCAAAATTCAAGTGCTGTATTAAATGGAATCGGACGGGTGGACCGTATTGTCTTTCATCCGACGAATGCGAATATTATTTTTCTCTGCACGCCGGCGGGCGGATTATGGAATACCTTGAATGGTGGTACCAGTTGGAATAATCTCACTGACAATCTTCCTGCTGTTGGAATTTCCGGCTTTGTGATTTCGCCTGCAAATACTAGTATTATGTACTTGCTGACGGGAGATGGCGACGCTAACCTCACGAGTGGCCTCAATAATCTTATGGGTTATCTCCGTACATCTATCGGTGTATTAAAATCCATTGATGGAGGAGTCAGTTGGCATCAGACTGGAACCTTTCCGGGTACAAGTGACCCCTTCGTTGGATATAAAATGGTTCAGAGTCCTACTAATCCGGAAGTTCTTCTTGTCGCTACGAATGCAGGACTTTATAGAACAACAGATGGAGGCGCTACCTGGAGCAAGCGTGTGAGCGGAGTATTTTATGATGTTGAGTTCAAGCCTGGGGATGGTAATCGTTGTTATGCCTCCGTGCAAGGTGATTTTTATTTATCAACAGATGGTGGAAATACCTGGAGTTCTACCTCAACCTTTGATTTTGATCCAGCATCCTGTACAACTCCAAACGGAGGAGGACGAATAGCTATTGCAGTTGCTCCTACTGCACCAACAAAAGTTTATTTGCTTTCAGGACCCACAGGTACAGGTTTGATTTGTGGTGTATGGTTATCGACGGACAGCGGAAACACATTTACCCGCCAATCTAATTCACCAAATATCCTGGGTTCATCGGATTATGGATCAGATGATGACGGACAAACTTTTTATGATTTAGCACTGGCTTGCAGATCAGATAATTCTTCAGTGATCGTGAGTGGAGGATTGACAATATGGCGATCTGACAATGGGGGCATCACGTGGACGCACTGTACGAGTTATTACGAAACAGGAATTCATCCCTACATTCATCCGGATGTACATGATGTTGCCTATAATCCATTAAATAATATCTCTATGTGGCCTCCGATGGTGGGTTTTTTAAAAGCACTGATCAAGGTGCGACCTGGACTAATCTATCTCCCAATATCGAAACGAGCATGATTTATCATTTACGCGGATGGGATGGTAATGTCAACAAATTGATGTGTGGATTACAAGACAATGGTATTAAATACAGACTCTCCAACAGTTCAGCCTTCTATCATATTCTTGGCGCAGATGGATTTGATGTGGTATTCAATCCTATCAATGGTGAGCCGGCATATTCTAGCAGGAATACAATTGTAGATTCCTATTCCAATAATGGCGCAAACTCATCAGATGCGACGCCCACGGAAGACAGTTTGTTTTTTAAGACCCTTGCTATTCACAACACAGATCCCGATACTATATTAGTTGGTACCTCTGATATTTTCAGAAGCTTTAATGGTGGCACGAGTTATAGTAACCGAGGTGCATCGGGATCATGGGCACTGACTTCATGCCCAAGCAATAATCTTCGCTTTTATGCGGCAGGCGGTGCAGGATTTTACAATGGTTCCGGAAACCTTTATTTTTCGGGAGATATCGGGACAACCTGGACCATCAAATCAAACACCAGTGGTTTTCCTTCAGCATCCAATTGGGTTAAGATTACAGATGTAACTGTCAGGCCCACCAATTCTTCAACTGTATGGGCTTGTTTTGGCGGATTCAATGCAGGTTATAAAGTGGTGATGTCCACCAATACCGGAGATAGCTGGACCAATATGTCCGCCAATCTTCCGAATGTTCCGATTAATTGTCTTGCTATTGATAATGATAATGGAGTTTATGCCGGTACTGACATCGGCGTTTTCTATCGAGGACCCACGATGTCGCTGTGGATTCCATGGTCCAATGGTTTACCTAATGTTCCGGTAACTGACCTTTTCATTTTTGATGATGGCACTACAAAACTTATCCGCGCCGGTACATTTGGCCGCGGTGTTTGGCAAAGTGTGATGGCTTCGACTTGCGATGCTGCAATTGTCGTAACCGGAGGATTGGAAGGCATAAGGCATTATGAAGCATCAACGTCCATAACGTCTTCAGCATTTATTCAAGGTGGCATTGGAACCTTCGTTAGTTTTAAATCAGGTAGCTATATCACGTTGGGAGAAGGATTCAATGTCGTCGACGACAGTGAATTTTTAGGCTTTATCAGTCCTTGCGGTGTCGGTGGAATTCCTTCAGCACAGGGCGATTTCAGCATCAACCGTTCCGATCCCAACTCCTCCATCATCCTCTTGCGTCGTATGTGGAATCCGGAAACCGAATTACCATACGGCTCCATTCACAACGTCGCCTTAAATCATGGGACGGCTCATGTCATTTTTAGTATTAAGCAAAGCGGCAATGTTCAGCTGTATGTTGCAAAACCAGTTCAGGAAAGACTCATTCCTGTGTATTCCGGCGAAACCGATGCAGGCAATCATGAAGTTGATGTAGATCTTTCTTCATTAGGTAATGATGACTATTATGTGCTTTTATTTTATGACGAAAAATTGGCGCATTTCCAGGAGTTGGATTTAAGTCATTAAGGGTCGGGGGGTGGTGCTTTTTGAGATTCTCTTTCTTACCTTTATTAAATGAAGATTAACTCCTTTCCACCTCGGCAAAGTCAGATATTTCTTACCGTCGTTTTTTGTCTATGTGCACCAGCATTTTTGATTAGCCAATCAAAGATGAAACCCATCATCTGCGGCAATGAAATCTTCCACGATATTTTGGAAAAACACTTCCCTGCCCTCTTGAATAATTTCAACACCACATTTGAAGAGGCTAAACTATTGCCAAGAGATCAAAGAAGTGATCCATTAGAGGTAAATGTTGTTGTCCATATTATTTGGAATGATGAAGTAGAAAACCTGGCGGATTCCATTATTAACAACCAGATCGTTGTACTCAATAAAGATTTCAACAAACTCAATGCCGACACGAATCAACTTCGTTCATTGTTTAAACCGGTAGCCGGGAATGCTAATATTCATTTTACTCTTGCCTCAATTGTTCGCGTTCATACAACTCAACTGTTCAGTGTAGATATTTTAGGCACTAACTTATTGACCGAAGTCAAGCATGATGCTGATGGTGGCAGTGATGCCTGGGATCCTGATCAATACATCAACATCTGGGTTTGTAAAATTCAACCGATCACCTTATTTGGATTGGAAATTGGACAAGTGTTTGGCTTTTCTTTTCCACCAAACAATTTACCGAACTGGCCCGCTGATAGTGGTTCCCCCAATGCGGATGAAGATGGCTTGGTCATCGACTTCAGCGTTTTTGGTGCCAACAATCCGAATACCGTTATCATTCCTGGCACAACCGATGTTCTTGCTGTCAAAGGACGGACACCAGTGCATGAAATGGGACATTACTTTGGACTCCGTCATATCTGGGGTGATGGCGGATTGCTCGGTCCAAATGATTGTGCACAAAGTGATGGTATTGATGACACTCCATTTGCCAATGCACAATCCAACTTTGATTGCGATAAAACTAAAAACACCTGCACCCAGGTGGAACCCTTCTATAGTGCAGATGTTCCTGATCTCATTGAAAACTATATGGACTATTCCAGCGAGGAGTGCATGGATATGTTTACACAAGGCCAGGTGGATTTGATGAGGAGTATATTATTGGGCCCACGAGCCACACTCCTCGGTGATCCGTCAGCTGTGCAGGATATCAATAATCATTCTGCAATGTCCATTTTCCCTAATCCAGCTTGTGATCAATTGACCGTAACAATTAATCAATCGATGTCATCAAATGTTGATATCAGGATCGTGGATATGAATGGTAGGATTGTATCGGAGAAAAATGAAGGATTGATGTCAGGAAAGAATCAAATTGAATTCAATTTAGGAAACCTGCAGTCCGGTATATATCTCATACAAATTCAAGGATCGAATGGGATAGAGAATGAAAAAGTTGTTGTGGAGAGGAACTAAAAACAATAAATATTTCGCTGGTCCCTGAGCTTGTCGAAGGGACCACTTGACAATACTCATGGCATTTATTTAGCTTGCATCCATGAAATTGATTTTGTTTGTTGGGATCGGAAGTTTTATTGGTGGAGTACTCCGGTACCTGCTTTCCCAATTCATACAGACTAAATTTCTATCCACTTTCCCTTATGGAACTTTGAGTGTCAACCTGGTGGGTTGCCTGGTGATTGGATTGGTGTATGCCTTAAGTGAACGCACCAGCATGACTCCTGAATGGAGATTGTTTTTAGCGACTGGGATTTGTGGAGGCTTTACGACTTTCTCTGCATTTTCCAGCGAGACCTTCAGTATGTTGAGAGATGGACAAGTTTGGTATGCTTCAACTTATGTACTGGCGAGTTTGATCCTCGGTGTATTTGCAACATTCATTGGTTATTCACTTCCAAGATTTTTTTAAAATGGAAAATAATCCTGACGCCAAATTGCTCCGCATCTTCATCGGGGAATCTGATAAAATTGGTCATGCTACTTTATATGAGACTATTGTTATCGAAGCAAAAAAGCAAGGCCTCTCCGGGGCCACGGTCACAAGAGGTATCATGGGTTTTGGTGCCAACAGTAAAATTCATACTTCAAAATTATTGGAGCTGTCGTCTGATCTTCCATTGGTGATCGAGATCGTCGATACAGAAGAAAAGATCCGCGCCTTCACGACTACTGTCGAACATTTATTTGAAGAATCTAAATCCGGTGGGTTGATTACCATTGAAAAAGCAGAAATTATCAAATACACTGCGGGTAAATAACGCAATCTGACAACTCTTGTTTTCCTCACGCAAAGACGCAAAGACGCAATTGAATATTCAAGTTGACTCCAGGTTAAATACTGATTACTGCCTACTGAATGCTGATTACTGCTTACCGATTACCGATTACCGATTACTTCCTACTGCTTATTCCTATTTTCCGTATGACTATCAATCTGCACGCCGATCAAATCCTGATCGCGTTTCAGAGCAGCATAGAAATTATCAGAAGAACCTTTTGCCGGATCTTTTGAAATGAGATAATAGGTTTGACTGGGAGAAATTTTCCTTTTTACGGTAGCTCCATAAGTGGCATATTTTTTAATCCATTTATCCGGATCAATGCCGGCTTTCAACTGCACAATAAAATCAAGTGATGGCTGTGGCACAAAATCAGCGGGTCGCATTGACGACGTATCCCATTTTGTTTCTTCGACAAGATGATTAAACTTTCGAAAGAGATCGGACAAATCAGTGTTGAATTTACTTTGCGCATCGAGAATTCGTAGCCCTGAAGGATGCTTGTATTCCAGGTGGTGCGAAGGCTGATCAGAAATGGTGGGTTGATCACTCAGGTCAGGATGCCAGTATTTATCTAACTCGAGCATCCTGAGCAATTCATCCACTTCCTTTTGATCCAGTGATGCGGCATACCATCCTTGTGGAAGCAGGTTAGTTTTTGCATAGAGGAGACCATGATGATCCGTCAGCAAATAAAGTGTGTATACCGGGCAGGAACCGAAACAGGGACCTCGGTCATATTTTAAGATCCAGGTGCCCGGAGGAGTTGATGCATCTGCAGTGGAAGAATGCTTTGTGCATTTGCAAGATATAGTTGCTATGACTAATCCAACTATGAAGAGGAAGAATAGGATATATCTCATAAAGTAAAAGATAAACAATTGTAGAATTTTGATTAACCCTGGCCTTTAGGCCAGGGAGTGAGCACAGAGAGACTTTTCGCAGGACTTAAGTCCTGAATGATTTTTTATTGAGCATGTTCTCCGGCCTAAAGGCCGGAGTTAATCGGCTAATTCATAATCAATACACCACCACCTTTCTACTCTTACATCCATCTCCCATGGTGATGTTTACCAAGTATACACCAGATGCTACACTTTGCAAATTGATCAAAGCAGTGAGTTCATCATTCCATTCCCTCTTGAAAACCATTTTTCCGTCCATACTGAATACACGAATTTCTTTTTTTCCAGTCAGGACTTCTGGACTATACACAATGATTTTATCTGAACCTGCATCAGTCGACCAGGACAGTTGATCAAACCACTGATCAAAATCGATAACATTAGTTTGACAAGTTGCTTCACCATCGAGATCAGGATAAAATAAATCAATGGCACTGTTCATACGCGCCACCTGGTCATGCGTGAATGCAGCTAAGCAGCGATCATCGGTGAGATCCATAAAATCCTGATACATGTTGATCGTACCACAAGAGGTCTGTTCACCTTCCGGACAACCATAATGAGGTCCTGCTGCGTTCGGTGTATCATCAATGTCATCAGAATCATCACAACTTTCACTGAAGCCTTGTCCCCAGATATGTTTCAATCCGAAAAAATGGCCCATCTCGTGTGTCAGGGTATGTCCTCTTCCATACTGATTATAAAAGCCCGCATCACCGATTGTACCGAAATGCCTGATGTCAATGATGATTCCAATCTCTTCCGGAAAATTAGCTTCTCCTGGCATCGTCGCTGAACCCAAAATATCAAGACACTCCCCTACCCAAACGTTGATATAACGAGTTGCATCCCATCCTGTCTTTCCACCAAATTGATCATATTGAATTGCTCTCCTTGAACCGAATTCATTATTGAACTCAGTTCCAATATTCTCCTGTGTTGTCGAAGTAAACGTGATTCCTGTTGTTGGTTGCCCTGAAGGGTCAGTTGTAGCGAGACAAAAATGCATATCAGCATTTTCAGCCAGTGACTTGAATTCATCAGGAAGCTTTTCAAAATTATCTCCCCTTGCAGCAAAGTCATTATTCAATACATCCAATTGTTGGAGTGCCTGTGCTCTTGAAACCGGTTGAAATCCATCGCGTGCCACGACATGAATGACCACCTGGAAATATTTTGTTGTCCGCGAATGAATCGGATGATTGAGTTCTCGTTCTTTAGCTTTTGAAAGAAAATCCTGATACACCAGGTTTTTCTGCGGAGTATCATATTGTTTTGCTCCGCACTTCACTTGCTGCGCAGTGACTGAGCAAGAGATAAGTATGAATAGATATGGCAGGATGCGAAGCATGGGATTTGTGTGTTCAAAAATACGAAACTATAGCCTCTACTCGCAAATCAGGAAGTCCCCTTTCCGCGGGCGCCATAGCTACCCAACGGAGGCGCCAGGGGATTTAGGGGCAGGGCGGAGGCTAGAATTGATTCCCTGTATCGTAAATCCCCCTGTGCTTTTGATACTTGAGGAAATCAAACGTACCCGGTTTCACACCGATCCAGAAAGAATAAGTATTCCGATCGGGCTGGAAATTAAAGGTCATCTGCCAGCAATGGAGATCACGTGTCAAACCAATATCCGGGTAGGTTAATTTTTTTGCTCTGAAATCATAACCGATATTTCCAAAAGTGACGGACCAGTTTGGTGTCACGCGCATATTGCCTACCAGGTTAACTGTGTTCGTAGTGATCACCGTAGTATCCTTTCCGGTGCGGCCGATGCGGGATACATAAAAATCATGACTGACGGTGAAGTTGTTGAGCAGGTTGAGAAATTCATCCTGTACATTGATGGGGCCTTTAGGACGGATGTTGTTATTTTCCGGGGTAGCGCTGTGCGTGGGAGAAAATAAACTCTTGATGTCATTGTAAGATATCCGGGTTGAAAAGCGTAAACGCAAATTATCAAAGCGAAGGAGATGTCCTGTTTCTTTATAATACGTTGTATTGATAAGCTTGCCTTGCTCATTAAGTGCGTAAACAGAATAGGTAGCCCCGACTGTTAAAGTAGTGATGCCTTTGAAGAACCGCGTATTGCCAGCAATATTTATTGGGCTTGCTTTAAGGGTTTCTGCAGCAAGATTATAACTTCCCCCAATAGCAATATTGTCAAACAATTTCAATTTCTTCTCCGTACTGTCCCGCTTGTTAAAATATTTTGCTTCAAAAAGATTATTGATCGAGTAATTAATATTCGCCCGTTTGATGTCGACTGGACTAACGCCGTAGAGGAGACCAGTAAAGCGGCTAAATCTTTTGAGCGAATCGGGATATTGCACACTCCATTTCGAGTATTGATAATACGAATCAGGAGATTCCGGTGTATAGGAAAATCCAATACTCGGTTTCATAACATGGCGGATGCCTCGCAGCCATCCTTTTCTAAATTGAATCTTTCCATAAATGGAAGTGTTCATGCTGATGCTCGCTGAAAAACTGCGAAAAGCCTGGAAGCCCGGCACGAGCGTATCCACTACTTTTCCATAACTAATTGTATCAGGAACAAGATAAAAAACAGAGCTGTCCGCTGGATTAAAGACAGTATCTATTTTGACAAAATCAGTATCCATCCCATCAAATTCAAATTTGTGATCAGTCGTTTTGAAAAACCACGTTTCACCGTAATCAACAGCAGGTGTGAAATTGAAATATTTCAGCGCATTGAAATTAAGACTGGCATTCGCATGATGTTGAGCACCGTATTGATATTGGTCCCACGACTTTTTATCAAATAAGGTAGTATCCGTCGTGTTTAATTGAGTGCGTGCAGAGCCTGAATAGTTGAAAGCAATTTTTTCATACCATTGTTCGGGCCCTATCCTGTTTTTATTTTTAAAAGGATAAATACGGTTGAGCCTGAAATTGAATTCAGGTGCATTGATCGTCACCAGATGAGTGAGTGTGTTCTGACTATGTGAAAAGGCAGCAGAAATAGAATAGGGTTTGCCTGGAAAAGTCCGGCTGTAATTAAAATTGGAATTATACGTGTTGGTCAATACACTGGCAGCATCATTGTAATTCCTGGATTGAAAGCCATTGCTTTTGATTTGGACCTGGCCACCCAATGTTTGATTAGGATTAGCTTTCGGACTTTGCTGATGATTGATGACAATGGAGAATGATTTCTCACTGTGCTTCTCATAACTATCAGAGGCTTCAGAAATCCTGTTGGAATAGCGTAGTTCTACAGTGCCTTTATATTTATATCGTTTTTCATAATTGGAGACCACACCAAGTCCGTAAGTGCCATTGAAATAAATGTCTGACAACAATTTGAGATCTATGCTTTCACTCAACGGAATGTAATAGCCCACATCCCGCAAACCAAATCCCTGTTCTTCAGATCGCTCATAGTCTCTTGGTAAAATTAAACCTGCACGCCGTTGAGTTGTGATCGGGTAAAAGCCAAACGGGATCCAAAGTGGAGTCGGCACTCCAAAAACTTCAAGATTAGAAGATCCGATCACCGCCAGTTTGTCCGGAATGGTTTTCACCTTGCTGGCCCTGATGCCAAAATGTGGAGGATCTGCGGTACAAGTAGTGATCAATGCGCCTCTTGCATAGAGAATATCATCATGATATATCGTATCGGCATTTGAAACAAACTTGGTCTCTTCACCATGGACATACAATTCACCCTGCTTTGTAATAGCCTCGTAAATTTTTCCAGTGCGTGTCCTGAAATTGTACCGCATTTTTTTAGCGGTAAATTCTTCCGTACCCATTTTGAATTGCGGATTTCCCGCCAAATGCCCGAGACTATCTAATCTACCTTCTGCAGTTGCCACACTGGAATCCAGGTCCACAACAATATAATCCGCGAGAATGGACATGTCTTTGTATCGGACATATGCTTTCCCGAAGAGATAAACACGACGTTCTATTTTATCAAGATAATTGGAGTCGACGGATCCATATTCAACCTTAGCATCAAGACTGTCCGGTGATATTTTGACATGAATAGTCTGTTCATTGGAAAAGCTGTCCTGGCTAACCGCTGGAAGGGCAATGGTGTCCGGAATCACCCTTATTCCACCGGGCACACCCTGGCTGAGTCCAACCTGCAAAAAGCAGATCAGGAAAAGGCAGTTCAATAATATGGTAATCAGGGATTTCAATGGTTCTTCCGGCCTGGAGCGTGAAAATAAGGGATCAAGGCCTGTCGTTTAAAAAGGCCCCTGGGTGTGGGATGGAAAGGAATGGATAGCGTACTCAAAATATTAATACAACCTCGGCTTGGACATTACATTACATATTATTACTTTTGCTAATGCAATGCATATGGTCAAAGGTATGAAAGTTTGGTTCCGATCTAAAACGATGAAGACTACAATCCTGACGATCCCCATTTTGGTTTTAACAATGTTTTATGGTTTTGCCCCTGACTTGTCAGCCCAGGCACCCTATAAGCTCAAAAAAATCGTGATTGATGCAGGCCATGGAGGCAAAGATCCCGGATGCCATGGCAATAGTTCAAAAGAGAAAGATGTAGCACTGGCAATTGCATTGGGCCTGGGTGAAAAAATCAAATCCAATTTTCCGGATATCAAGGTCATCTATACACGCGATACCGATGTCTTTATTCCCCTGAATGAAAGAGCCGCTATTGCAAACCGCAACCAGGCCGATCTTTTTATTTCGATTCACTGCAATTATATCGGTGTACGCAACAGGGCCACAGGTACTGAAACCTATGTATTAGGCTTGTACCGTGCAGAAGATAATCTCGATGTCGCCAAGCGGGAGAATGCTGCAATATTACTTGAAGATGATTATGAGAAAACTTATAATGGGTTTGATCCTTACAGTACCGAGGGCCACATCATTTTATCGATGTTTCAAAATGCACACCTGGAACAAAGTATCAACTTCGCTACGCATGTACAGGGTGCTGTTAAACAATATTCAGATCTCAATAGCAGAGGTGTCAAACAAGCCGGGTTCCTTGTTTTGCGGGAGACAACGATGCCGAGTGTATTGATTGAAACCGGGTTTCTAAGTACAGATCTTGATGAGAATTACCTGATCAAAAAAGAGAACCAGGATGAGATGTCCATGTGCATATTCAAAGCTTTCAGCCAGTATAAAAAGGAAGTAGAAGAACCAGAGACTGATATGGTGACAGCGGTGGTGCCAGGAAATACTCAAGATTCCGTAAAGACCAATACAACTGTGCCGGTCAGCAATCCAATTACTCCTGTAAAGAATGAAGGTGTGATTTACCGTATCCAGATTGCAGCATCTTCTAAATCGGTTGTGGATAGTCGTTACCAGGCCCTGGAAGATCTCGAGATTGTTAAGGAAAAAGAGCTGTATAAATTTTTAGTAGGTCGTTTTACTACCCCGGAAGCGGCAAGGCCAAGGCTCTCAGCCCTTAAAGCCAGTGGATTTGATGGCGCCTTCATTGTTGCCTATAAAGAAGGTCAGCGCATATATAAAGAAGATCAGCACACCAGCAAAGAAGAGCCGCATACCAGGGCTTAAGGGTACCTATAAATAAGGTGGTTAAGAGCTGGACACCCAAAATAACCCTAAAAGGAATGGGGGCGGCTTAACTAAGGCCGATTAACTTTGCGCCGCAATAACTGTTAAGGTATCTATATCAGGTTCACCAGGCAGATATTCAGCCAGGGATTCAATACGCACTAAAATTATCATAGTGAAAATTTCAAACGAGTTTAAGATCGGGTTGATGGCCATCGTTGTGATCGCCATTTCGGTTTGGGGATACCAGTTTCTGAAAGGCCGGAACATCCTCAAGGCTGCGAACAGTTATTTTGTCCGGTATGATAATGTGGGGCAATTGGCTTTAAGTTCGCCCGTGTTGATCCATGGACTCAGTGTGGGTACTGTATCTTCGGTGGAGTTGGATCCCAATCTTAAATCCATAATTGTGACGTTGACGCTGGATAAAGGTTTGCATATACCGGCAGATGCTGTTGCCATGATTGTCTCTACAGGCTTGATGGGTGGCAAGGCAGTGGAATTAGAAGTGAGCGGTCCCTGCACGGGAGATGCTTGTGCCAAACCTGGTTCATTTCTGCAAGGAGGTGCAAAAGGATTTTTTGATTCTTTCCTGGATCCGGGCCCTGGTGGAACACTGGATAAAGTCAAATCCAGTTTGCATGAGATACTTAAGACCGTGAGCGATTCACTCACATCACCAAATGCTAATAATGAAATAGCCAAGACCTACCAGGATTTTTCTGCGCTGATCAAACACCTGTCTTCGATCACGGGGACCCTGGACAAGTCGATGAACATTTATGATCGTCATCTTCAAGCCTCGTTGGCGAATGTTGAAATACTCACCGGTGCCTTAGCAAAAAATCAGGATAAGATTGCCAATTCCATCGCACATCTTGAAAGTATCACTAAGCAATTGGATGATGCTAAGGTCGGCGAAAATGTCAGTGCATTAGTGAATAATGCAAATGCTGCCATGAAAAACCTGGACGCCACGATGACGGAAGCACAAACATCATTCAAACAACTTTCGTTGGTTATGCAGGATGTGCAGAGTGGAAAAGGTACTTTGGGAAAAATGTTCAAGGATCCTTCGTTGTATGATAACCTGTCGAGGACATCTAAAAATCTTGATCTGCTTTTACAGGACTTCCGCCTCAATCCGAAACGCTATGTAAACGTTTCTGTTTTTGGAAAGAAACAGAAGGACTATAATGTACCGGAGAGTGATCCGGCTTTTCAGGATACGATCAAGTAATCTGCCCCCTAGCCCCCTAAAGGGGGAAAAAAGGATTCCCATTTAAACTTCTTAATTGGTTATTGGCTATTGGTTATTGGCTAGTATTTCCTTCTCATTCACACTTCTCACTTCTCACTTCTCCTTCTCACTTCTCCTTCTCACTTCGTTATTCGTTATTCGTTATTCGTTATTCGTTATTCATTACTCACTATTCCATTTATAGTAAGCACTCAGCTGTAGTACCCTGTTCATTCCTTCATCCAGGTTGGCAATGAGGTTTCCATTACTATCTCCAAAGGGAATATGAACGATATCGGGGAAACCAAAATAATAGAGGACTTCAAATCCGAAACCGGCAGTAATGTCTAATGTCGCACCAGCCGTGAGTCCCCAATCCCATTTCTCAAATGGTATCAAACCATCAGGAAAATCTACTTCCATATTATTGAAATCAAATCTCGCACTCAACGAGTCGCTCACATATGGGCCCAGCATAAATGTTATGCCCCTGACTTTATAGCCAACAAGAGCATTCAGGGTGAGGTATTTCATGGTAAACCGCATGGAATTGTTGGGAATGAAATTAGAGAGGTCAGTTCCTTTTCCATCATAAATCAATTCCGTTTGAACAGAAAAATTTTCTCCTAATGGAAATTGCGCTACAAGACCGCCCTGAAATGCTGTGATGGTATTGTGGCCTTCCGTGGTCCAGTTAGCGAGGTTCATACCCGCTTTTGCTCCGAAGGCAATTTGTGCGTGGAGGGAAAAGCTTAAAATAAATAGAGTGCAACTCAATACAATTGCTCTTGCCATGAAGTGAGAATTTGCTTTAAAATAAGGGAATTAGTGGAAAGGATGAGGCGAAGGACGTAAATATTCATCTTACTGTCTTATTCGCATACTCTTCCCGCCGCATCACTAGCTCTAGCGTGATGGCGGGATCTTCGCTGCGCTACGACTTACTGGCTTACTTTATTACTTTTCAGTGTAATGCATGTTTTTATGCATATTCTTAAATTATGCATGTTTTTATGCATAATCATAAATTATGCATATTTTTGTGCATAAGCATGAAAAAGATAAAACCCACCAGGACGGCCAGGCAAAAATTATTTTGTGTCATCACTGGTGATGTGATAGGTTCCACCCTCGTTCCGGTAGCTGAACGGAAACGAATGAAGAAGGCCATGCAGCAGCTCGGCGAGATGCTGGCCCAGGCGGGTTTTAAAGTCAATACGCAGGAAATATTCAGGGGCGATAGCTTTCAACTGGTGCTATCCGAAACTTCGAAAGCATTATCGGCAGCACTGCTCATCCGTGCCTGGATGCGAAGCGTCGACATGGGCGAATCCTCTCCATTGGATGTCCGGCTGGGAATAGGTATAGGACCCATCGAATTCAAAGCCAAATCACAGAATGAATCCGATGGAACAGCTTATCGCCATGCTGCCAAAGCATTGGATCAGACTGTAAAGCAAAACCTTGCCAATATCTGGATGACCACCGGGATAGCGGACCTGGATGAAATACTCAATAGTATCAGTATTGCCTTAGAAACGATGATTACAAGATGGACCGTGGCCCAGGCTAAAAGTATGCGATGGTCATTGCAAGGCATGGTACACCAGGATATTGCGAACAAACTAAAAGTCACTCAATCCACTATCACCAGGTCCCTGCAAAGCGCTGATGACAGGGCCATTCAATATTTAAATACCTACAGCCAAAAACTCATTTCTAAGTATATTGTAGAATCGAAGTGACCATACTTTCATTCTTAATCGAACTGTTGTGAGTTATTTATATTACCTGATCATTTTCGCATTATATATTATCCAGGTTCAACCTATCGGTTGGATGATGAAGAAATTGACACAGCGATGGCGAAATGAAGTGGAGATACCGGGTGCCGAGCGGAATAGCCTGGCGTCAGCAGGGCTGTGGATCGGAGTGCTCGAGCGACTGCTGATTGTCACCTTTGTCTTGCTCCATCAATACAGTGCTATTGGATTTTTAATTGGAGCTAAATCATTGCTCCGTTTTGGCGATTCGACTGCCATACATCCGCGCAAGCAGTCGGAGTATATTTTGATTGGAACTTTATTGAGTGTTTGTTTTGCCTTGTTTACGACGATTATCGCAAGCAAACTGTTAGCGTATTTTATTTTGAATGGCTAATGTGCCCATGCGTGGCACGAGTTAACACAATATTTTATCGCTTCCTCCACTTCTTAATTATTGCAATCCCAGGTCCAAGAACTATAAGGGCTATCACCATCAGGATAAACAATTCCATTCCACCGGGCATTGAGAGCAAGAAGATCATGAGGATATGTATTTATACTTTTTCTTCGCTACAAATATGTGGTTTAAAAATTGAATTTCATATTCGATGAGTCCGTCCTTATCTCTGTATTCCTCATTAATAAGTATATCCCCCGGCATTAGTTTTAATTTACCAGCAAGTCCTAATATTGTTTTCCCAGCATCAACGGTCATTATTTTACGAGTGAGATTCAACCCTGTACCATATTAAAATGTGCCAACAAGCCAGGACTAACTTTGTCCTGAGCGAGAACAATTTGTGTACAACAAGTAATCAATAGAAGCGAGAATAATCGCCATCTTGTTAAAAAAATCATTGTTTAGATAAATGCTTTAAAAGTTATAAATAATCTACTCTTTGCTTTTCACCTTAACTTCGATTAGGTAAACAGGAACTTATCATCATGCTCTATCTTTTCGGTATGAGAATTATACTGGTGACCACCCAAACTATCCATGAAGCGGTCATCATAACCATGGCTGTGATTGGAAACCAAAAGGACAGTATGCAAATGCCGAGGTAAATAAAAAAGGCAGGAATTGAATTTTTGACGAGGTTGATATACAAACTTTTTCCAGCCTGCTCATCCATGGCAAGACTATAAGGATGAGTCAGTGTCCTTCCCCAGATCACCCAGGATACGTTGTGCAGTAAAATGCTGAAGCAGTAAAAATTTATGGCCGGTCGTACAAAATCTGTATTCAGGTATTCCGCCATCAGGCCGGTTGAAAAAGGCAGTATCGCAACCGTGAGCAGCATAAATCCATTAGCGTAGACAAATTGAGGACTCGATTTGTCAATCAGTTTGAAGGCGCCGTGATGGTTGACCCAGGCAATGAGGATGATGGTAAAGCTCAGTAAAAATCCAAACCAGGAAGGCCAGTCATCGAGCAGCTTTTGCTGTAATTCTTCATTAGAATGAACAGTGGATAATGGAGGGATGTGGATCTCCAGGATCAGCAGGGTGATAGCGATTGCAAAGACGCCATCGCAAAAAGCTTCAATACGGGAAGTTTCACTTTTTTCTGCCATTGGTTATGGATGCAACTCTCGAAAGATAAATAAAAGGCGCCTCTAATAACCCTCACCAGGGAGATAAAAATTATACATACCACTTATAAAGAAGAGAAAACCAAATGTCGTGGCACATCTAGTCGTGGCACGACAAATCGGCTCTGGAACATGAAAATTAATAGTGTTTTTTGTCGACCATCTTATAATACTAAAGGATCAGACCGCCTGCAAACTCATCAATTGTTGCAATACACACCGTTGCTTACTCCTGGCAACAGCAATATTATCTCCATTTTCAAGAATCAGCATCTTATGCACCTTACCCTCGTAGGAACGAATGAAATGCATATTGACAAGGTGGGTTTTATGCGCGCGGATAAAAGGACTTTGGCACAATTGTTCTTCAAACTTCCGGAGCACTTTGGCGACTACGATCGAAGTGCCATCAGCAAAGAATAGTTTGCTGTAATTGCTTTGGGCCTCGATGCGGACCAGGTCATCGATATTGACCACATCCACCCTGCCGGTAGTAGCAATCGTCATTTTATGTGAGGATGCAAGTGTAGCTGTATTTTCCATAGCGATTTCTTAATTATTCAAAATTAACAACCCAGTTTACCATCCACCATCCCATAAACGGGGGACAGGTAATATTTGAGTAAAAGTAGCGGGTCGAAGAGGTAGCCGCAATAACCCATTTGGGGGATATTACGACTCCAAATGCATTGGGCTACACCCAATGCTAATTGATGACGGCCTTACAGGCCTTACCTCCCTTGTTTGGCACATGTTTAAGGAAAATAATGTTTCAGGAAAACATGTTTCATTTCAGGACAATACGAAATG
>Ga0068851_10000309_pt1 | contig 22237 bp, 21 predicted proteins | sample KBSCornC12_FD_66588 | JGI IMG/M metagenome (GOLD analysis project Ga0068851, IMG submission 66588) | Corn rhizosphere microbial communities from Kellogg Biological Station, Michigan, USA - KBS Corn C1-2 | ecosystem: Host-associated > Plants > Roots > Rhizosphere > Soil ...
AAATCTTCCTCCCCCTTTGGAGGGGGTCGGGGGGTGGTGCAGGTCCTCAGTAATACTCATTGGAGCAGGTCGGGGGGTGGTGCTGTTTTTCAACGCATTTCTATGGTGCTCGTTTAATTTCGAGGGGCAACATGCTCCAGCGTGAAATTGCTGAAACAATTTCAAGGGGCTGGACAGGAGTAGTGATAATATGTCTAAAAACTACTGATAGCTATAACATTTCCATCTTCATTATTCTTGGGTTCGGCAATCATGGTGTTGGTCACTATATCCAGTGCCCAGGCTGTATTCGCATCGATCTCACTAGAAGACCAAACCTTACACAAATTAAAAGGAGGATCACAAAGATTAGGATAAGGAAAATAACCAGAATTTTTTAAAAGAGTGAGTTCATCCTTACTTGGCAAAAAACCGCCTAAAGAGGCAGCAAGATCTGCAGCATCTAACACGTTGCATCCGTTTATAAGATCGATGCTGTTCTGTTGTCCTGTTCCTAAAGCCGTACCATCAGCACCCGCAATAGCAAGTCCGTAACAACCCCATCCATTGTTTAAATACGTATCTCCGACATACCACCCATGCGTTTGTCCGGCTACATATCCCGGATCTCCGGGTTGAAAGATGTAAAATATTGTACCGTTTCCAAAACTATCGCCAACTTGAAGAAGGTCATCTCCGACAGTTCCCATCATGCTCTCCCAATAATTTCCATTATATACCTGCAATTGACCAAGATAACCGCAATCTATACAATATAATAGGAGACCCACATCGGGGCTTTGTATATTGTTGCGTTGCGCAAAAGTCAGACGAGGAGGTAAAAATCCTTGTGTGGTAGATTTCAATTCCAACACCGCTGAGTTTGCAGGGCTATCATTACCTGTGCCTATACTCACTGGTCCACCAAGTGGTTGCAAAACCAGCGGATCGGCGATAACACCATTATAACCGGCCTGCAACCAGCCAGCATACGGAAAATTTCCCATTTTACCGATGTCAATTCCTTCGAAGGAACTAACACCGATTCTTAAAATAGCAGAAGAAGTACTGCCTGGCAAAGTGGGAAAGTCACCCACACCAAGCAAGTCTAATTTAGTTACCGGTGCTGTAGTTCCTATTCCGACCTTTTGTTGCGCATCCATGGATGCATAACCAATAATGGTCACCCAAAATAAAATCGCTAATTTTTTCATTTTCCGTTGGTGTAATATTATTATACCCGAAAATACAAATTAAGTTGTTGTGTGTTACCTGCATTAAATGATCCTGGAATCATTTGCTCCAGACTTATTATCTTCTTCCCTGCGGACAAACTTCAACACCAACAAGTATTAATTATTGCTTTGTTTAGTTTGTTGGGCGTCGACGATTGGCCAACGAATTGGCGTATTCTCAACCCCCCGACCCCCTTCGAAGGGGAGGATGAACCTACTTATGAAATGATATTGCGTTCTTAAATATGATGATCCAGCAAATCAATTGATAAGCAAATACAGGCAATCATCGCAGAATATTTTTTGCACAATCTTCCTCCCCCTTTGGAGGGGGTCGGGGGGTGGTGCTTTTTTTCAACGCATTCCTTTATCTTTCCTTCTTTACTCCTTTGAAAGAGATTATAGTATGAAATTATCACCTTTAATAAAACACTGATGATCAAAAATCTTGTCTTTCTCCTCGTCCTGATCACAACACTTTCTCTCTCCGCCCAGGACGGCACCATCATCAATAAATCCCCTTACATCGTCGACGACACCGTCTGGACAAAAATCAAAAACATCGATCCTGCAATCATCACCAGGATTAAAGACAGCGTGGATTTTTACAGGATCACGTATATGTCGGATGGATTGAAAGTAACCGGCTATATCGCCGAACCAAAAGCAAAAGGAATATATCCCTGCATTATTTCCAATCGCGGTGGCAATCGTGAATTCGGGATGTGGTTCCCGGTGAGCATTGCGTTGTTCCTCGGACAGATGGCGACGTGGAACTATGTCGTCATCGCGAGCCAGTACCGCGGTAATGATGGCGGCGAAGGCATCGAAGAATTTGGCGGCAAAGATGTGGATGACATATTCAATCTCATTCCTGTTTTGGAAAAAGATACAAAGGCCGATACTTCAAGGATCGGCATGGAAGGCACCAGTCGCGGAGGTATGATGACTTATCTCTCTTTAAAACGATCCTGTCGTTTCAAAGCAGCCGTAGTGACTTCCGGTATGGCAGATGCATTCATTAATACAACCGCGAGACCTGAAATGGATAAAAATGTCTTCGGCGAATTGGTACCAGGTTATGCAACGAACAAAGATGAAGCATTGAAATCAAGATCCGCAGTGTATTGGGCCGATCAAATGTGTATGACAACTCCACTATTAATTATGCATGGTAGTTCTGACTGGCGTGTGCTCCCGGAGGAATCATTAGAGTTGGTACAAAAATTATATGAAGCGAAACATCCGGTGCGCTATATTTTCTTTGAAGGTGCGGATCATGGCATCCATGAATTTTGGGGTGAACGATTTGATCAGACACGGCGGCATTTTGATTATTATTTAAGAGATGGAAACAAATGGCCGTCGATGGAGAAGCATGGGAAGTGAGTTTTCGGTAATCAGTGTTCAGTAAACAGTAATCAGTGTTCAGTGTTCAGTATTCAGTAGGCAGATGGAAAAATGGCGTGATCATTTCAGATATGACCCGGTAATTCCGCTGACTGAACATAAAGATCAATCCGTCGCACTGTCTGCTCAAAGGGATTTATTAGGTAAGAAGATATCATTGCAAAAGTTATGGCAACTGCCGGAAGCACAAAAAATTCTACGAAAGCAAAAAGAAAATGGTGCATGGGAATATCCCGGAGGTAAAGAGAAAATCCGGACGCAGGAAAATTATAACCAGGTTGAGACGTACAGGAATTTAGGATACTTGATTGAACAGTTTGGATTCACTCATAAACATCCGGCTATTCAAAACGCAGCTGAATATCTCTTTTCATTCCAAACCAGCGAAGGTGATTTCAGAGGTATTTATGGAAATCAATACACACCTAACTATACCGCCGGTATTGCAGAACTGTTGATAAAAGCCGGCTATGCGCGCGATGCCAGGATCAACAAAGTATTTGAATGGTTGATTTCGATTCGACAGGCCGATGGAGGATGGGCCATACCGATCAGAACCCGGAACTATAGCCTCGATATTATTTCCATGCATTCCACAACAATAGAACCGGATGTCACCAAGCCATATTCACACATGGTCACCGGCGTTGTATTAAGAGCCTTCGCTGCTCAAGCATCCCGCAGGAAATCTCCTGAAGCCATGAAAGCAGGAAAGCTGCTTTTATCCAGTTTGTTCAATAAGGACCACTATCCCGACCGGGCCGGAAAAGACTATTGGTTAAAATTTACATTTCCGTTTTGGTTTACCGATTTGATTTCGGCCATGGACACGCTTTCCCGCTTAGGCTTTTCAGAACAAGAAATAGAAATCCAGCATGCGCTTCATTGGTTTATTAAGGAGCAGAGAAAAAATGGACTATGGGAATTAAAAATATTGAAGGGGCGGAATAAAGAGGTGATCCAGGCATGGCTGGGTTTGGCGATTTGCAGGTCATTTAAGAGGTTTTATGAATAATTATCTACGGGATGGAAAGAAGTGGCCGTCGATGGAGAGTTGATTTCAAAAGCGCAGGGTGTCGACATTGTATTCGTTGCATCGAATTTTAGAAGTGCTGTTAAGAGCATCACATTGCATGTTGATATTGGCCACTTACTATTTTATCTTAGATTTATGAGTTCCTCCAGGCCGAACATCTACTAAAGAATAAAGTGAATAAAAACGCATCACTCCTTGTCATCATTCTGGCCTGTACATTCAGGATGTCCGGCCAAACACAAGGGCAAGTCCGGATTGATTCTTTAGTGATTGAATTATCCAAAGCAAAAGAAGATTCTGGCAAAATAAATACGCTTATTTCTTTGAGCAAGGAAATAAAAACCGAGGGTGATTATGCCAAAGCAATACAATATGCATCAGATGCTTTAGCACTTGCTCAAAAAATTGATTTTAAAAAAGGAGCTGCAACGGCATACAATGTCCTTGGAATTATTGATGAGGAACAGGGCCGTTATGACGATGCCCTGAAAAACCATAAAGCGGCCCTGGAAATAGCTGAAAAGACCGGAAACAAAAAAAATATTGCTGATGCTTATAATGGTATCGGAAATGTATATAATGATGAAGGAAAGTACACCGAAGCATTGAGTAGTTATTTTGCTTCACTCCATATAAGAAAAGAACTAGGAGATAAAAAAGGCATTGCAGCCTCCTACAACAACATCGGGCTTATCTATGAGGACTTTGGCAATTACACGGAAGCATTGAAATACCATTTTTCCTCCCTGAAAATAAAAGAAGAAATAGGATATAAAGAAGGAATTGCGGCTTCTTATAACAATATCGGCATTGTTTACAGGAAACAGGGAAATTATCCTGAAGCCCTGAAGAATTTTAAAGCCTCATTAGCATTAGAAGAAATAAAATCATGGATCGCAGATGATTACTTTAACATCGGTAACATTTATGCAGGAACAGGCAATAACCCCGAAGCCCTGAAAAATTATTTCAGCGGTTTAACCATTAGCGATCAAATCGACTATGCGTATGGAATCGGATCTTCGCATATCGGAATAGGGAATATATACCGTGAACAAGGCAAATATCCCGAATCTTTTGAAAATTATTTTATTGCTTTGAAAATATTTAAAGAAATGGGAAACAAAGAAAGAATTGCGCTTTGTTATTATGGCCTTGCCCAGACCAGTATCAAAGTCAAAAAATATAGTGATGCAAAAAAATACCTGGTGGATGCCATTTCCATTGAAAAAGAATTAGGAAATAAAACATCACTAAAAGACAGCTATTCTCTTTTATCTGATATGGAGAGTGAAACAGGTAATTGGAAGGATGCCTACCTGCATCAAAAATTATATTTGCTTTATCGCGACAGTACCCTGAATGAAGAGAGCACGAAAAAGACGGTGCAAATACAAATGCAATACGAATTTGACAAAAAAGAAACAGCGACCAAAGCTGCCCAGGATAAAAAAGATACCCTTGCAGGGGAAGTAGCAAAACGGCAACGAAATATTCGCAATTCAACTTTTGCCGGTCTGGCCGGAGTTTTCTTTTTTTTAATTGTCGTGTATCGCCAGCGTAATAAAATATCGAAAGCGCGCCAACGAAGTGATGAATTATTGTTGAATATTCTTCCCGCGGAAGTAGCCAATGAACTGAAGGAAAAAGGGAGCGCCGCTGCCAAACATTTTGATAATGTCACCGTCATGTTTACCGACTTCAAAGATTTTACTCAAATTTCAGAAAATCTGACACCCTCTGAATTAGTAGCCGAAATTGATACTTGTTTTAAAGCTTTCGACCATATCATAGACCTTCATAACATTGAAAAAATAAAGACCATAGGAGACAGTTATATGTGTGCAGGTGGTTTGCCTGTTGCCAATACCACTAATGCAACAGACGTTGTAAACGCTGCATTGGAAATTCAACAATTCATGAAGGAGCATGCGCAGGCAAGACTAAATAAAAACAAAGAGCCATTTCAAATACGGATCGGTATTCATTCTGGTCCTGTAGTAGCGGGAATAGTGGGTATTAAAAAATTCGCTTATGATATCTGGGGCGACACGGTGAATATTGCTTCACGGATGGAATCGTCGGGTGAAGCAGGGAAAGTCAATATCAGCTCCGGTACTTATGAATTAGTTAAAGATCAATTCTCCTGCGAGCATAGAGGAAAAATTCAGGCGAAAAACAAAGGAGAAGTTGATATGTACTTCGTCAGCCGAAGCCATAGCTTAAAAAATATTGAAGGGGCAGCATAAAGAGGTGGTTCAGGCATGGCTGGTTTGGCGATTTGCAGATCATTTAAGGGGTTTTATGAATAATTACTACTTCGGTTATGCTCAGTGCAAGTGTTTGAGTATTGAATAGTGCAAGACTAACACTTTGATGTTCAAGTGTTGTGGGCTATCTTTGGTTGCGTAGAAAAACGTGTTGTGTGTCAGAATCTGATTACACCACCAAAAAATGGACCACTAATAAAACAACAAGATGAAGTCAAAATTTTTAACGACAATTATTTTCTTCTTTACAATTGTTTCATTTTCTCTTGGTCAAACATCTGACCACATGACTTTTAAAGGAGTTCCAATTGACGGAACGCTTAATGATTATGTTGCTAAAATGAAACTGAATGGATTTACCCAAATCCATTCTGAGGATGGAGTAGCAATATTAAAAGGAGATTTTGCATCATATAAGAATTGTACAGTAGGAGTAGCAACGTTAAAGCAAAAAGATTTAGTTAATAAAATAACGGTTATGTTCCCAGAGAATGAAACTTGGTCATCTCTTTCATCTGATTACTTTTCATTGAAGGAGATGTTAACAGAAAAATATGGAGAACCATCAGATTATGTAGAAAAATTTGATGGATTAGAACCAGATGATGATAACTCTAGAATGCATGATGTTAAATTTGACAGATGTAAGTATTACACAACCTATAAAACAGAGAAAGGAACTATTCAGTTATCAATAGAACATGATGGAGTAACAAGTTGTTTCGTGCTGCTAACATATCATGATAAAATCAATAGTGATATAATAAAGAAAAAAGCTATTGGAGACCTTTGATCGAAAAAATGGCAGTAGAAATTTTTTATATAATGAAGATTCTTAGACGGATCCACCTATGTAGCCAGCAGGTAACCCGAAATATACTAACATTAATATGAAGAAAATCACAAAAAACAAAATAGATAACTCTTTTTGTGGTGCAGCCGGAGTTCATCACATTGCGTCCGAATTAAGTAGGCGTGGATTAATCGCCCTGCCTACAGTTAAGAACACACCTGGAATTGATATCCTTGTCTCAACCCTTGACGGAAAACACCATGCAGCTTTACAGGTTAAGACTTCTCTTACAAAAGTGTCATTCTGGCCAGTCGGATATAACTATGAATCTTTGAATGGTAAAAATAATTTTTATGTTTTCTTAAGGTTTATTGAAAAGAACAACCAATATGAAATCTTCTTGGATTCTAGTGACAATGTAGCTACCTCAATAAATGAACGATCTAAAATAAAAAAGGATAAAAATGGGAAATTTCCTCCCTGTTGGTATTTGCCAAAAAACTCAAAGAATGTAGATAATTTGAAGAATCAATGGTATAATTTTTTGCCAATCAGTTGAAATCATAGAAATACTGCTAAGAGCCTTACAATGCCTGCCACTGTGGCGAATTCGAAGTGGACGGATGCGCTGAGTATAGCTGAGATTCCTGCAACGAGTCAGATTGATTTGGGGGATTATAGGTATGTTATTTTGAAGAGATGAATCCCATAACTCTTTGCTCAAGTAGGTTTAAAATCCGCCAGTGTAGATAAATGTGATGATGCCATGGTAAAAAACAAAAATACTTTTTTGATAGTAAATTAAAATGGCGTATGTTTGGATGCATTGATATTCGTTATGTATGCAATTTTGGAAATGAGAAACTTAAATATTAATCAAAAATAAATTAACATGAAAAATAATCTAGCAAATTACTTGATTTCAATTTTCACTCTTTCAATCTTTATTTCCTGCAGTACAAATCCTATTTCAAATATTCAAGGTGTTTACGAAGTTAACAAAGATTCATTAAACGCGTTACTTCAAAAAGAACTTAGCAGTGAAAATGTCCTCGCAGCGGGGTTATTAGATGTTGCCCTAAAAAATGCAGTAATTGAATTTGATATCAAAGGGGATTCAATAAATGGAATTCTATTTTTTGCAGGAAATACAACATTATTAAATGCAAAAATAATTGTACAAAATGATAGTTTGATAATAAAAACCAGTGAATTGGAGGCCATTTTAATTCCAACAAAAACAGGTCTTTCCTATAGAGCCACCGGTTCTAAAATATCAATTACTTTAGAAAAAACAGAGAGAACCGAATTATCTCCTGAGACAAAAAAAGTAATTGAAGCCCAAAATATAGCTTTAAGAGAAAAAGAAGAATTTGAACAAAATTTGGGTAAATGGCAAGTAGGAAATTATGTTGACGAATTTGGAGATAAAACAGGGAATGGATATGCTTATTGCTTAATTCGTGGCACAAGTGAAAATTCAATTTCAACAAAGTCTGAAGTATTTATTAAGGCAATGGCTGAAGGTGATAAATTATACTTTCAAATTTATAATAGCTCATTTAGTATGAAAGAATCATTTCCTGATAGCGAATTTGGTACTATGAAAATGAAATTTCCAGATGGAAATGTAACTTCTGAAAGAGTTTTCTTCTATGAAAATAATGTTTCTGAATCTGGAGATAAGGCTATATTATATGATTTTTTATCACATAATAATGGAATTGTGAAAGTATATATTGACCTGGCAACTGCCAGTGAATACTATTCAGACAAATATCAATTCGAAATAGAAAAGAATAATTTGGCAGAAATTTTAAATGGATTAAAGAAATAAAATTGGATACAACAATGGACTAATTATTATCGAGTTCTGTGAAGTTTTAATCTAAACATTGCGCTAAATTCAACTTATAAAGTGAGGTATCATCAATCGCTAGTTAAAAATATGAACATAACTTAACGATATTATAATGAGAATAACAGATTTACTACAAGACCAAAAATATGTTGCATTCTTAGACGTACTAGGATTCAGGGAATTAGTGCAACAGAGAGGAGAAAAGCTGAATGATTATTTTGAAATCATTCAACTTGCATTAAAAGATATTCGGGACGATAAAGCCGAAATAGAGTCTCAAATTGTAAGTGACTCAATAATCTTGGCTTGTGAAATTTCAAATGAAAACCTTGGGCTACTCCTCAGAGCTGTTCAAACGATTCAATCCCGATGTGCTATAAAAAATATTTGGATAAGAGGAGCAATAACTATTGGTGATATACATTTTAATCGCGAACTGAATATTGTAGTGGGCAATGGGTTGACACAAGCTTATTTATTAGAATCACAGGCAAAGTTTCCAAGAGTAATTATTAATCCAGCAATAGTTCAAGGTTTTCTAACTCGTCAAAAATTTATTGACACTTATAATGTAAAACGTAATACACCTTTAATTTTCCAACCAAATAATTTTTCAAAATTTGTTGAGGATGATGCAATTTTTGTTACATTTTTAGAGAGAATTATAGAATTAGACATGGATAAATTAGACATAATATATGATCACATAAAGGAAGAACTATATAAAGGGCAAGAGCATTATCAAAAATATTTGTGGCTAAAAAATTATTTCACAGAAGCTTTATGTAATGCTAAAGCGGAGTATGGACCAAAGTCGGTACTTCTTCAACATTACTTGGATAGAAACGAATCAATATGCTTACATTATATCGATAAATTTCAATCCTTATAATCACTTTCCTCCATTACAACCGATAAGTAACAATCCAAAACACTATTTTTAGCCCCTTCAGAATTTACTCACTTTTACCCCATGGCTAAAGAACAAGAAGGCGATGAACTCCACCGCACTATCCCCATCGGTTACCCACCAGCAGTGACAAGTGAATTGACAATGATATCCTTATATTTGAAAGTCATCGCCCTGGGCACAGAAAGTTATCCTGCCGATCTCACTTTCAGAAGCCTTTGGCGCAGAAAGATGGTAGCCCAGACGTTAAATGTTATCACTTGAAAAACTGCAATCATCAAACCGCGAGTAACAAATCAAGCTTTAATTAAGGAACATTTATAACAGAAAAATCTACCTATTCAGAATTAATCATAATTACGTTCAGGATTAATCAAATTCCAAAAAATAAGAACCATGGAAGAAACTACTCAGCATCCATACCACCCGAATAGAGATATGAAAAAATATTTAGAATACAATAAGGGAGGGTCGAAAGGAGATTTCATCTTGGAAAAAGGTGACTTATCTCTTGCAAATTTGGTGAGAAGTTATCTTTGTAATGCTAATTTAAAGGGGACTAGCTTCTTGTTTGCCAATCTTTACGATGCCGACCTAAGTAATGCTGATTTATCCGGTGCAGACCTTAAAGGTGCAAATTTATGTATCTACGGATTGCAAATTAATCTATCAAGAGCTGACCTTAGAGGCGCAAATTTATATGGAGCATCTTTATTAGGAGCAAATTTTTCAGGAGCTGACTTAAGGGGCGCCAATTTATATCACGCAGAACTTAAAAGAGCCGATTTTTCTGGAGCTAATCTTGAAGACGCAAACTTAGCGGGAGCAAACCTTGAAAAAGCTAATTTCACTGGAGCAAATTTAGAAAGAACTAATCTATTCGGAGCTAATATAAATGAAATAAAAAGATGATTGGAATTATTTTGTGACAATTAAAATCAAACATTCTACTAAAAACGCGCAAACTAATAATTTCCCCTGAGCTGTATTCTTTGTTTTCATATTTGTAGGATTTGATAGCCAAAAAGGAAGCCCTGAATACTACTTTTAAATAGATGCTATAGTTAATGGCGAATAACTGTTAACGGAAAGATCATTACCTTGAAACTGATTAGGGCTACCTGGAAGCCTTGTGTAATAAGCTGCAACTGCCTTTAGCCTTTATCGTTTACGACAATTTTGTAATATGATTTTTTAAATTGAAATTATTATGGCTTTACCAACTTCTTACTTGACATCTACTAAACGGCTGTCTGAAATTTTAGATGCCCTAAAAACTGCCAAAGCGCCAGACAAATTCACTCAAAAATTTTTGGAATCATTAGAATTTAAATCCAAAGGAGATCGATTAATTATTGGTGTTCTTAAGAGCTTAGGAATGATTGATGATTCAGGTACACCCACAGAAAGGTATTATCGTTTTATTGATCAATCACAATCTGCAGTAGTATTAGCAGAAGCTGTTCAAGAAGCATATAAAGATCTATTCGCAGTACGGAGAGATGCTCAAAATCTTTCCAAACAGGAAATCGTGGGGAAATTTAAAACCCTATCTCAAGGTCAATATTCAGATGCAGTTTTGAATATGATGGCTATGACATTTAGTGCGTTAGTTGGTTTGTCTGATTTTAACTCAGCAAAAGTCATCAAGTCCAAAGAGACCATTGAGGATAAAAAAGTCGTCAGTGAGGAATCCTTAATTGATAAGCAAAAAAACCAGAAACAAGATGAAGAACATAGATCAATAAAACTCGGTGGTCTTGTGTATAATATCCAAATTGTATTACCGGAATCAAGAGATCCTAAAGTCTATGATGCTTTATTTAGAAGCCTAAAGGAACATTTAATATGAAAAATAAGGTTATAAATAGTGTTTACGAATTTGTCTATCGAGGGATGCTGGCGGAAGAAGCTTTAGATAATGCCGGCAGAAAAACTAAAAGATCATTTAATTTACTCGAAGAACAATTAGCTACAATTTTAGCAATTAATTTAATGGATGACGAACTAATTCATTCAGCAAGACATATGTCTTTAGTTTATACAGCAATTGCCGCCTTTGAAAATTCAGTAAGAGAATTAATTGGAGGTATTCTTGCAGAAAATATAGGAGAGAATTGGTGGAGTAGTATTGCAAAAGGAATTCGTGAACCAGCAGAAAAGCGAATGGAAGAAGAGAAAAAAACAAAATGGCATACGCAAAGAGGATTAGATCCAATTAATTACACCACTTTAGCAAACTTAGTCGCAATAATGCGACATAATTGGATTCATTTTGAACCTTACATTGGGGATATTGAATGGGCTAGCAATATTTTTGATGCACTTGAAAGATCGCGAAATGTAATTATGCATAGCGGAAGTTTAGAGAAGGAAGATATTGAAAGACTAGGAATTTATATTCGAGATTGGATAAAGCAAGTTGGGTCTTAAATGTAAATAATATTTTGCTGCTAATATAGGCTAAACATCCGCAGGGTCAATTGCATAACAAGCCGAATACTCTAGCCAACGCGCAAACCCAAACGAAGATTCCGCGGGTAAAATGATATCCTTATATTTGAAAGTAATCACTTCCTCTTACTTGGGCTCAAACCTTCTCAAGCTGAGTCGATCAATGAAGAAACAGATTATCGGTAGCTCTCCTCTCAGCTTTATTTTCCGAAAACTCAGCCAAGGAAAACTGGTAGCCAATCCGTTGTACTTCAGCATAAACACGATAAACGAAAAGTCATGAAGAAGATTTTATTATCCATTATTATTTCATTAACATCACATCATTCTTTTGCTCAAACTGACATTAAGCCAAATGATAATACGACTCAACAAAACATTAATGTCGTTCCATATCGGTTGTTCGCAACTCAAAATTTATGGATTTTCATAAAATTAAATACCAGGACCGGGCAAATGTGGTTGGTTCAATTTGGATTGGAAAGCGACAAGCGCTTAGTTGCAGACTTAAATTCCTTGTCTTTAGTATCCACAGACAAAGAAGCTAACGACAGGTTTACACTTTATCCAACACAAAACATTTATACATTCTTACTGCTTGACCAACTTAATGGTAGAACTTGGCAAGTTCAATGGTCATTTGACCCCCTTGATCGTGGTATTTTCCCTATTAAATAAAGGGACACAACGAGAATTCCTTTCCTCAAAAATCAAACTTCACCGACGCCAACAAAAACCTAATTTTGGATTTAAGATTTTAGATGGTTGCTGAACTGTAGCACAAGGATGAGTTTAGCAGGTCGAAGCATTGGATTGTATTGAAGATTGTTGATTTTGGATTTTAAGTTTGGAATTTGATGTTTGGCGATTTGGGATTTGTTGATTGGAGATTGACAATTATAGATTGCGGCTTCGCCTGATGATACAAACGGGTTGGCCTTCTCTCCCTTCGATCGGCGAAACACATCCTTAGCTATCTTCCTACTTCATCTATCCGAAACCTATGACGAAGGAAGGATTTATTTACGAAGCCTCGGCGAAGGAAAGTTTTATCTTTCAGAAGCTTTAGCGAAAGAAGACGCGTAGCGCGAACGTTATGTACAAGCTAAAAAATGGTTATGAAGCTTCCTGGTCAATTGATGATGCTTTTCTTGCTTGTGTCCAATTTCTGTATTGGACAAGACTACCTCATACCTAAAAAATCCTTATACAGGATAAGCGAAGAACATAAGTTCTTAAAGAGATTTTCATATCCTGATCCCGATACCACCATTGTCGATAGCCTCATTCATTCAAACTTTAATTATTTTGATTCACTGGTCAACATCGCATTCCTCGTCAAACATGATTCCTTATATGATACAAGATTCTATGCGCTAATCAATCAACTGAAAATTGACACCTCCGAATCCGTACTACTAAAGTCAGCCTTAGAACTAAGTAATTACGGTCTTGAAGCCTTAATCGCGTTGGATGAAGTTTCAGATACCGCCAGGAGTTTTCAGTATTGGAGGCATATCGTGAGAACTATTGTGTTGGGATATGAGTATGAAGATTTCATAACAACGGTCGGGCCCGATTTATTTGAACCAGATATATATAGCCTCCCATTGCAAAGAACATATTTCAATATGCACGGAATACTACATAATGAAAGAGAGAATTTGCAAAACAGTTTACATAAATTTATAACCAGTTCTTCTTATAGTATCTATAGAGAAAAATTTCACCAGGTAGTTTTAGATGCATTTAAAAAAGGCGAGTTAAATTCTGACTATAAATATGCCATAATTCAGTTAATTATTAAGCAGGAAGTAATGCATAAGGAAGAGACGTATTTGAATGATTATCGTCCTTTGATAGATACTATAAGCGAGACAGATGCTTTATCGATTATAGAATTTATTGATTCAAACAGCCCGGGTGACTATTACCCTCAACTCTTTATCGATTTACTGGAGAATAGTAATGAAAAAATCGTGATGCGCGTGATCGGTGCCAGTTCGAATTGTTGGGATGAAATAAAGTGCGAACAAGTAAAATTTAAATTACTTAATTTTTTTAATGGAAATGTTGAATCATTAAAATTTCATTCTGCATTTGCGCTCATGCACGATTGTAAATACCCATTAGCCTATGATTATTTGATGAGTGTAGTTGAGCAAAATCGTAATAATGAAAGATATACTGCTATATCATGGCTTGGTGATGCCTGTAATGCCGGGCTTCCTATGTCGGATAAATTGAACTCGGTTTTAAGCCAATACTTATATTCTAACGATGCTAAAATAAAAAGAGCAACTATTGAAACCTATTTAACCTACAATAGTCCAAATGTTATAATAGCCCTTATCCCATTTGTAGATTATGAATTAGAGTTTATTGCTAAACAAATAGTCAATAAGATTTTAGCTTATGAAAACAAATCCTTTGCCATTGAGCAACTTCAAGCGTATATAGCATCGGGTAAAGGCGGCGAAAAACACAAGCAAATTTTGGAAAAACTGAAATAGCCAATCTTACTTAAGAACTCAACCTTCATCTGGACTTGAGTTTCTTCAATACGGTGTCACGACTTACTTTCTTACTTCTGTCCTCATCTTTCATCAGCATTGACATACCATAATCTTCAATTTCTTCAATATCCATAACCCTGGCGGACACACCAAGTTTTTTTAACAAATCAGAAAGGAATTTCAATTCAGCCTGACTGTTCGATTTTATCAGTAGTGCTTTCATTTTATATTTTATCCCGCAAATTTACCAGAAAATATCGTCTTGCTCAAAAAGTGTGAGAGCGTGAGAGCGTGAGAGGGTGAGAACGTAAGATGTTCCTGGAACAACACAAGAAAAACAATCCTATCAGCCCTCTATGATAGAAATCAGCCTTTGTCATGACGGACATCATAGGTTATGATGAGCAACAGGAATAATATGCCGAATTGAAGATCAGCTGCAAATGCCAAACTTCAAATTGAAATTTCAAAATAGAATTCCAAACAGGTTTCAAAAGGGCTTTCCAGGTGTGACATGTTCCATTGCCATGGACATTGTCAGGAAATTAAACAAACAAAAATTGTATACACTTTATACATAATCATAAATATTTGATCATGAAAACAAAAGATTCTTTATTGATGAATGAACCAACAGTGAAGGAGGTGAAAAGCGGTTCTCCCTTGAAGAAATTCAAAATGACAACGGAAATCCCTGCCTCCATCACAACACCGGACAAGGTCGAAACACGGTTAGGCACCTTAAAATTTGTCGACGGCTTCCCTGACACCGCGACCGTGCAAAAGGTCTATGACAATCTCGACTTTCAACGCGGTGTACAGGCGTTCCTCACTGGGTTACCTGCCGCATCGCTTTTCGAAACACGAGCCGGCTACCGCACCTTTGGACCGGACAACAAAACCGTAATGATCGCTGAATCCTTCCTGGATTCACGTTCACTGTATCTGGTGGCCAACACCGAAACCATCTACCTTACTGTGTGGGCTGATACAAAAGATGGACCGTTGGTCATCGAAACACCGCCGGACATGCTCGGCTTCGTTAACGATTTTTGGTGCCGCTATGTAACCGACATGGGCAGGGCAGGCCGCGACAAGGGCAAAGGAGGGAAGTATCTCCTTCTTCCACCGGGCTATAAAGGCCATATACCAGAAGGTTATTTTGTAACGCAATCACCCACCTATGGAAACTTCGTCTGGTTGCGCGGTTTTCTGGTGAACGGCGAGGCTGAACCCACGATAGAGAGTATGAAAAAGAACTTCCGCATCTATCCGCTGGCCCAGGCAGCGAATCCGCCTGCGATAAAATTTGTGAATATTTCCGGACAATACTTTAATGCTATTCCTTCCAACGACGCTTCGTTCTTCGAGGACCTGGCCCGGGTAGTACAGGAAGAACCGCTCGATGCTGTCGACCCGGAAATACGCGGTTTGCTCGCCGCCATTGGCATCCAAAAGGACAAACCTTTTTCGCCCGATGTGCGAATGCAAGACATCCTTGCCGATGCTGCTGCTGTAGGCAATGCCACTGCGCGCGCTATCTTCTTCGACACACGCGATCCCGATGCTTACCTATACCCGAATAGCGGATGGAAAATGGCCTATGTAGGCAACGATGTCTCATTCGCTCCAGGCGGGATACTCAATCCAGATGGGCGGACCCGTTTCTACTACGGCGCTACGGGAGTCACCCCGGCTATGATGGTGAAGATGGTTGGGATCGGTTCGCAATATGCCACGGCAGAGCGTGACGCCAAGGGCAAATACCTTGATGGCGCGAAGAGTTACCGGCTCCATCTGCCTCCAAACATACCGGTAAAGGATTTCTGGTCAATCATCGTATACGACCCGCAAACGCGCTCGTTGTTGCAGACTAATCAGAAATTCCCCAGTGCAAGCAATCAGAAAAAGGGAATCGTCTACAACTCTGATAACTCCGTAGATATCTTTTTCGGCCCGGAAGCACCTGCAGGCCACGAAGTCAACTGGATTCAAACTATCCCCGGCAAGGGGTGGTGGACCATACTGCGGCTATATGGCCCGCTCGATCCGTGGTTCAATAAGACCTGGAGACCCGGGGAGATTGAAGAATTGAAGTGATGTAATAATAACACGAATAGATTGTAATAAGACAGCCGGGTCGTGTCAAACACGGCCCGGCTTATTAATTATTAGCCCCTAATGCAAAGCCAATGTATTCACCTATTTCACTATCAACAATAAAACTATCGTTCTGATCAAAAATCAAACTTCACCGACGCCAGCACCCTTGGGAGAGCGTGAGAGGGTAAGAACGTAAGAAGGTGAGCACCCCAGGCGCTAGAAACTATGTTTTACAAAGAATGGATAACAAAACAGTTTAGCCAGCGTTAAGATAATTGTCCTATATTTGTGGACAAGTGTCTAAATGCCATGTCATGGGAAAAGTAGAATCAAGATTAGCAATTAAACTGGACAAAGGCATAGAATCCTTCTTTAAAGGCTTAATAATCAATGATTTTCAAATTAAGATTAATAAGCATATTACTTATGCTTCCTTCTTAGAAGACAAATTGCTCATCATAGTGGCTATACGAGCAGGCATACCCTATGCTCTTTTTGACCTGATCCAGGGGAATACGCCATTTTCGGAAAATGATTGGGCGAATTTCTTAGACATTTCTACCAAATCATTACAGCGATACAGGGCTTCCTCTTCCTTTCACTTTAAGCCAATTCATTCTGAAAAGATCATTGAAATGGCTGAGGTGACTAAAGTAGGTCTTGATGTATTTGGTGACATGGAAAAACTCAAATTGTGGCTCAACACCCCAAATTATGCATTAGGCCAACTTAAGCCAATAGAATTACTAAAAGATTCATACGGGAAGGAAATGGTGATAAGCGAATTAACCCGTATTAACTATGGAATACTGGTTTAAATGGAAGTATTCAGACTCTCCAGGGAAAAATATGCAACGCCATTATCAGGGAAAGGATCTGCCATCAGAGGGGCACGTTGGAATTCAATAGGCATAGAGTTGATTTATACAGCCAATAACCGATCACTTGCGATGGCTGAGGTTGCTGTTCATTTTACTTTGGCTACTTTGCCTGGCGACTATATGATGTTGACTATTACTATTCCTGATGATATTGAAAAAAAACAGATCCGGGAAATTGACCTCCCGCCAGACTGGAAAGAATTCCCTCATCCAGGTTCCACTCAAAAAGTAGGCGATGATTTCGTGGCAGAAAACAAGTATTGTGTTTTAATTGTACCTTCTGTTGTAACACAAGGTGACGTTAATGTTTTAATCAATCCAAACCATAAAGACTTTAGCAGGATAAGTATTACGAAAATTGAAAAATTTCCGTTCGATAAAAGAATATTTTATTGAATTGCCCCTAAATCCCCTGAAGGGGACTTCCTTCTAACTTTATGTTTTTGATTGCATCTTTAATTTGTTGGATGACGAGATCGATGTCATCAAATATTTGTTCATTGGTAAAGCGAATCAAATGAACACCAAGCGATTTTAAATTATTCTCCCTGTCCTGATCATTTAATTTGATATCCTCAAGGGTGTGAATGGTTCCATCTACTTCGATGACTGAAGTCAAAAATCAAACTTCACCGACGCCAGCACCGCCCACTTCGAAATATTGGGATGATCTAAATAGGTGATCCGCCGTACAAGATCCAACCTCAAAAATTTGAAAATATTGACCACCCCTACCCCGGCTTCAATGTAGGGCTTCGAACCGAGTGCATAGGTGATCTGATCTCCCTCCGGCGTAATCGGAAACGCAAACAACCCATCGGTTTTGGCTGGATCATTTTTTGCACTCAAAGATCCGTATAGCATTCGCAAAGATGCTGTCTCCCGCCACTTCAGTTTTTTAAACAACGGAATTTTATTGAAGAAGAATCCATTAAACCAATGGTCCAGGTACAAACTCACATACTGGTCACTGACAAATTCCAGAAAGTTCATCATGTTATACGACTGGAAATAATACGCATACGTTTGATTAGCACGATGTATTTCTAACAACGGGAAAGGAACCTGGCCCACCAGTTTTCCACCTGTTAACGTGATATCCGTATATCCAATGGGCGAAAGGTAGAACCGCTTAAAAAAGGAAGCTGAAAAATTATGATACGCGTATTGCCCACCCCACAACCCATCGATGCCGGCAACATACCGGAATGTAAAGATTGGCTCTTTGTAGGAAATGGCAGTGCGATACGTTTTTCCCTGGTAGAATTGTTCATTCGGTGCCCATCGCAATATGGCTGACATTTCAGCGGTACGCACATAATCGATATCTGTGGAAGGATCGTTATAATTTTCCTTGTTAAAATGAAGCGACCCTGCGGCCCGTTGTGTCCAGTTTTTATACCCGACAGAAAATGACAAGTGATTCCTGAATTCGTGGAAATATTCCGCTTTGTAAATATCATTGTAGAGCCACATATCATTCGGGCCCCGTTTGAACGAAAGGAAAAAACTCGCTTCCTGCACAAACTGATTCTCCTGGCCGGGTATTTTCGTGTCCCGTTGATAACTCAATTTCAAGGACCGCACAGGAAATTCATAAATACTTCGCTTTGACAACGAATACGTCGTACCGAAATAGTATTTCCATTTTTCATCTAAAAAACCATAGGCCACATACGATTCGAAATTGATTTTCTTGCTCAATGTTGTGGTGGTTCTTCCACCAAATCGTAAACGAAAACCTTCCACAGGATTGAAACTATAAAAGGCACCTACCGGGCCCACCTCAAACCACGGTGTGACTTTTGCATAACCGGAAAAAATCAAAAGCGTCAGGTTCAACGAATGTTTGAATGCCGGGATATTATTCAAACTATCCATCGTCGTATATATCGATGCTTCTGATTTCGATAAGGCGATGGGCCTGTTCTTTTCCCAATAAATATCCGAATGCAATGCAGCACTGTCGGCATACACGACCGGCTCACCATCATAGTCATCATCGGGCCTGATCTTATTGATTACGAAGTTGGAATAAAACACAGATCGCTGACCAAAGAATCCCATGGTGCTGTCCTTCTTCGTTAAACCAAAGTCAGCCGAAAACTGATCCTTCACCAGCGAAACACCCTGGTCACCATTCATGATAAAATCCTGGGCAATACTTAAATCTTTCACCCAATTGAGATTAATCTTCTTGTTGACATTCATGACGATTTTCAACACTGCATAGTTGGTGTCCAGCGAAACATACATATACCCTTGCAGCAATAAATCAGCAGTATTGCGTGGAAAAAAATCAATCCTCGCCATTCTTATACCATTTTGTGTAATGGTATCGCCCATAGCATATTGATAAAATGCCGGCGCCGCATTAGCTATGGGACTGGTAAATTGATTGGTTAAAATGGTGACGTTTTCATCGTAGATATTAATATCATGATATAAATATTTCATGTACGTATCCAGACCTTTGTTGTCCACATAGCCTGCAAAGGCCACCGTCTTATCCGCTGTGATAATCTGTTTAGTCGCCCTTGGTTTTTTCCTGTAGCGATTGAGGGACATCTCTTCTTTCAGGAACAACGGAAGGATGCGAACTCCATCGAGTTGTGTGGTATCGATATTGTCAAAAAGGATCTGGAATTTTTTAAATACTTTCTTGTCTTCTACGCCTTCCTGCACATGACTGACGGCGATTTCAATTTTCTGGTATTGCTGGTACTCGTAGTAATCATAATTTTCTTTGCGGTTGTCCTTTTTGTGTTCGATGACATTGCGGATGAGTTCAACTGCGGGGTTTCCTTTCGAACGATATTTTTGTTTTTGCCCGGAGACCACGACGTCCTGTAATTCTTTGATGTCTGTTGACAATTTAACATCGATGGTTTGGATCTGGCCGGGTTTGATTTTTTTATCCTGGGACACATAACCGATAAAGGAAACCCGGAGCGTGTCATAAGGAATTGTCGTCTCGATGACATATTGGCCATTGGCATCAGTCTCAGCGCCGATATCTGAGCCTGGGAAAGCCACGATGACAAACTGGATGGGCTGGCCTGATTTCGCATCCGTGACCGTCCCTTTCACTACTGTTTTCTGGGCAAAGAGGCTCATGCCTGCCAGGAGGAATAGTGATAGTAGAATGGAATGTTTGATGGTGATGTTCATTCAGGACGGTTCGGCGGACAATTAACGAAAAATAAACATGAAGGGCGTATCTGATGACCGCATTTTGATTAAATAATTCATTTGATTAACAGTATATTATAGGAATTAGTTATCGGAATACTTTGGTGAGCAGTAGCTACCTGTGTTCATATTGACCTGAAAATTTCTGGGACATTTGAGTAGAGCGCTGAGTGTAAAGATAGAGGGTTTGGGTAGAGGTTAGGGGATGGTATAATCATTGAGGGACTTTAACTATTTACTTATCTTTGACGTTAGTAATGTTTTACGGCTGTAAATGATAAAATCCTTTGCTGATCATGAATCAGAAAAAATATGGCATGGAAACAGGTCAAGCAAGTTGCCTTCGTCCATCCAACAAGTGGCCAGGAGAAAACTCAGGATGTCAAATAATGCCCAGGACCTAAACGACCTTCGAGTGCCACCTGCAAATCACCTTGAAAAGCTTTCAGGAACACTTAATGGCTTTCACAGCATCAGGATTAACCAGCAGTGGCGGATCATTTTTAATTGGAAGGACGGAAATGCTAACACTGTTCAGATTGTTGATTACCACTAAATTATCTACTTATGAGTAAACTAAAAAATATTCATCCCGGTGAGGTGCTCAAAGAAGAGTTTCTTGAGCCGCTTGGTATAACGGCATACCGGTTGTCAAAAGATACGTTTATCCCACAAACTCGCATCAGTGAAATACTCAAAGGGAAAAGAAGGGTCACTGCCGACAGTGCTTTGCGATTTGCCAAGTATTTTGGCACTTCGGCTAAATTCTGGCTTGGCCTACAGGATGATTACGATTTAGAAGAGGAGGGAATAAACATGAAAAGTGAGTTAGCTGAAATTTCAAAGATGAATAACAACGCAGCCTAACACTATCAACAAAGCCTTGAAAAGACCTTTACCCCTCCTGGCCATTATTTTCATCCTGACCCTTGTGTATGAAAGGAGTAATGCACAATGGACATTAGACACTGTTTCTTTTGAAACGCCTACAACAAAGATTATCATTGACACCGCCGGCAACAACTTATGGCAAATAGGTCAGCCTCAAAAGACCTTTTTCGACACTGCTCATTCAGGAATAAATGCAATTCTGACCGACACCTTGAATGATTATCCACCAAACGACACTTCTTCTTTTATCTATGTCATCCGGGATCCTTACACGCAAACCTGTTTGACCTGCATGGAATTTTGGCATCAATATGATATGGATTCGTTGGGTGACCAGGGCATTATTGATGCATCCTATGATAGTGGTCAATCATGGGTAATGGTCAAAGATACTTTTGTGAACGATAACGGTTTTCTCTGGAATGCCGATTACCATGCAAGTGATGGAAGTTACACCAGTCATCCATTGATCACCTCCGGAAAATCGGATGGATGGATTCAATCCAAGTTTTGCTGGCAGTGGTATATACCGGTAAATCCAGATTCTATTATTATCAATCCGGACAGCTTGTTAATTCGCTTCACCTTTATTTCTGATTCCATAGTTAAGAATAAAGAAGGATGGATGATTGATGATTTAGTGACTTCTTCAGCCGGCTGGGAATTATGTAGCAGTACAAAAGAGAGTTCCCGGGATGAGAACATC
>Ga0068851_10000310_pt1 | contig 22166 bp, 16 predicted proteins | sample KBSCornC12_FD_66588 | JGI IMG/M metagenome (GOLD analysis project Ga0068851, IMG submission 66588) | Corn rhizosphere microbial communities from Kellogg Biological Station, Michigan, USA - KBS Corn C1-2 | ecosystem: Host-associated > Plants > Roots > Rhizosphere > Soil ...
GGCGGCGCGCGACAAACGTTGATCGAAGATGTAAGCGCGTCGCGTCTTTCGCGACGAATTCTCGACGTTCGTAGAGCGAGATTCGGGGCGAATGACCAGCCATCGGGCGATTAGAGAAGATGGCACATGCATTGCTTGAACTCGCTTACCACCACAGCGCACGTGCGCGTCGTAAAGCGAGCCGACATCATGGATACGCGGGTCCCGGAATTGGAAAAGTCCTCGAGCGGAATGACGACATCCGCCGCTGCTGAAACGGCATCGACGCGCGATGACGAGCGCGCGCAGCAAGCGGCGCTTGAGCAGCTCGTCGAGCGCATCAACGCCGCGCGAAGCATCGTTTAACCTACCCGCTATGCCGGTGCGGCGCGTTCGACGCCGCGCGTTCCTGACGTACGAGAGCCCGCGCTTCGCCGCGGGCTTGTTCGTTGTGCAGCACAGTGCGCTATGCTCGGCGGTCGACGAGCACGACGCGCGCACGCGCTGCGCATTCCGCAATGAAGCAATATCTGCAACTGGTCGAATCGATACTTGCAACCGGTACGTGGACCGAAAACCGCACCGGCGTGCGCTCGATCAGCGTGCCGGGCGCTGCGCTCCGCTTCGATCTTGCGCGCGACGGATTCCCGGCGATCACCACACGCCGCCTGCCGTTCAAGGCGGCGGTTGGCGAGTTGATCGGCTTCCTGCGCGGCTACCGCAGCGCCGCCGAGTTCCGCGCGCTGGGTTGCAAGGTCTGGGACCAGAACGCCAACGAGAACGCGCAGTGGCTCGCGAATCCGTACCGGATCGCGCCCGATTACCTCGGCGAGATCTATGGCTACCAATGGCGGCAATGGCCCGCCTACAAGCTGCTCGATGTCGACGATACTGCGCAAATCGAAGATGCGATCGGTCGCGGTTACCGGCCGATCGGCCCGATCGACGACAGCGGCACCTCGAAGCTGTTGCTGCACAAAGCCATCGACCAGGTCCGGCAGTGTCTCGATACGATCGTCCACAACCCAGCGGATCGACGGATCCTCTTCCATGCGTGGAACTGTGCGCAGCTCGATCAGATGGCGCTGCCGCCGTGCCATCTGCTCTACCAGTTCCTGCCCAATGCGGTGACGCGCGAGCTGTCGCTGTGTCTTTACGTTCGCTCGAATGACATCGGGCTCGGCGCCCCATTCAACCTCTGCGAGGCGGCAGTGTTGTTGTCGCTGATCGCCCGATTGACGGGCTATGTTCCCCGCTGGCTCAGCTATTTCATCGGGGATGCGCATATCTACGAAAACCAGCTCGAGATGCTGCGCGAGCAGCTCACGCGCGAGCCGTTTCCAGCACCCCGGCTCGTGCTTTCCGACCGCGTGCCGGCGTTCGCTGACACCGGCGACTACGAGCCCGAATGGCTCGATCGCGTGGAGCCGAGCGATTTCATGCTCGAAAACTATCGGCATCACCCGCCGCTGACGGCGCCGATGGCGGTCTGACAGTGGGCGCGCGTCAGACGTCATGACGCGCGGCCATGCGCAAGATCAAGGACAGCGCGCGCTCGTTCCAGCAGCATGCGCATATGACGCATCGCGCTGTGATTCACCCACCGCCGGCGGACCTTCGAACGAAACCGCGCGCCACGCCACGGTTCGCGCTCTTCAACCTCGGGTTCAGGCCGTTTTATCTGCTGGCGAGCCTGTTTGCCGCGATGTCGATGCTCCTGTGGATCGCGGAATACAGCGGATATCTGTCGCAAGGCTACATCCGCGATCCTGTGTGGCATGCGCACGAAATGCTGTTCGGGTTCGTTCTGGCGGTCGTCACCGGCTTCCTGTTTACCGCGGTGCGGAACTGGACCGCCTTGCCGACACCCACGGGTGCGCTGCTCGCCGCATTCGCGCTGTTATGGCTCGCCGGGCGCATCAGCACGCTCCTGCCGTTTCCACTGCTCGCTGCCGCGCTGAATGCAGCGTTCCCACTGGCGGTCGCAGCGGCGCTCGCCGTTCCGCTCGTGCGCAGCGCGAACCGGCGCAATTACTTTTTCGTCGCGCTGTTGACGCTGATTGCAACCATCATCGTCGCGGTGCACGCTGCGCAACTCGGCCTCGTGCGATGGCCGGCGCGCGCGGGCCTGCAGGTCGGCCTCGACGTCGTGCTGTTCATCATTGCCGTGATTGCAGGGCGCGTCGTTCCGATGTTCACGAACAATGCGATTGCCGGTGCTGCTGCGGCGCGCAACCCGTGGATCGAACGAATCGCGCTCGCGGGCGTGCTCGCATTGCTCGTCGCCGATGCGTTGCGCATCGAAGGTGGCGCGCTTGCAACGCTGGCGCTCGGTGTCGCCGCTCTGCACATGGCGCGTCTATATTTCTGGCACCCGATGCGGACGCGGGCCGTGCCGCTCGTATGGATCCTGCACGCGTCGTATGCGTGGATCATCGTGCACCTGCTACTGCGCGCACTCGCGGCGCAGGGTTACATCGCGCAGCCGTTTGCGATTCATGCGCTGACGATTGGCGCGATCGGCGGCATGACGATCGGCATGATGACCCGAACGGCGCGCGGCCATTGCGGCCGTCCCCTCGTCGCCGATCGCGGCGACGTCGCGTGCTATGCGTTGATCATGGCCGCCGCGGTCGTTCGCGTCGCTGGCGGCATCGCATTCCCTGAATTGCTTCGCGCGACGGTCATCCTTTCGGGCCTGTGCTGGTCGCTCGGCTTCGCGCTGTACGCGATACGCTACGCGCCGATGTTGGTAGCGCCGCGCATCGACGGCAAGCCTGGCTGATAGGCCCCGATCATTTGCGTCCCACGCATCGCGACGCCGATTGCCGCACGTTCATTGCCCACTCATTGCGCTGCGCTGTATCCGGCGCGGCTAATTCGACGATCCGGGCTTCGCGCGCGGACCAGCACGCATAGAAGTCGGGCCAGCGCGAAGCATCGGGCGCTGCGAGTTCCTTCAAGACGGTAGCGTCGACGAATGAGGGCTGCATTGCGTCGAGGCGCGTTGCAAGCCCCGCGCGCAGCTGGTCGTAGCGCAGTTCGATCTCGGCGGGGAGTGTCGGCAACACCCGATGCAGCATCGGCTGCGGCTGGATGGGTGGCAACACGAGTCCACCCTGCGCATTGCGTCCGGTGACAACGGGTCCGCGCTCACCGTCGATGACGAGAAGCGTGAGACCCGGGTGATCATTCGGCCAATCGCGTATCGCGTGTGCCAGTGCCTGCACATCGTTCATCGCGTCACGCGTGACGCGAAGCTCGCGATCGAGGACGAACGTCCCGATGATGGTTGCAAAGACGAGTCCTGCGATGCCCGCACGGCGCGACAGGCTCGTCGCGGGGCGATCCGCTGCTGCAACCGGCGCGGCACTCGCAACACCTAGGGCGAGGCTGAGCCACGCAAAGGGCGAATAGGTGAGCCTTCCGCCTTCGCCGGAAGGGTTCATGCCGCCGAGATTCAGCAGCGTCGCCGCGCAGAGTCCCGCCGCCGAGATGAACAACGCGGCGGCAAGCATCCGTTGCGCACCCCGCGTCGCGAGCAAGAGCATCGGCGTTGCGAGGCCCAGCGCGACGATGTAGATCGAGCCGACGTTGCCCGCTGGCTGCGACAGACCGCGCCACCACGGCCATAAAGTCGCGACCGCGTGTCGAATCCGTTCAGCGAGTGATCCGGTGGGCGCCGACCGGTAGACGTTCCAGACGTCGCCGAACAGATGCGCCCTAATGGCGAAGAACAGCCCGGCGAGCACGAAGGACATCACCAGCGTGAGCGTCTGAGTGCGCGTCAACCGCGACGGCCACGCGAACGCGACGAGCACGAGCTGCAACGGAAACACCGCCGCCGATTCCTTGAAACCGAGCGCGATCAACACGCACAACGGCACCGCCAAGGCAGTCGCTCGGGCGGCCGGCGCACGCGTCCACGCGAGCAATGCAGCGAGTGTCAGCAGCGTCACCCATTCATCGGCTCGTGCGGAAATCCAGAACACGCCCTCGGCGAGCAACGGACACAAGCCGAACACGCCAGCGGCCATGATCCCCGCCATCCGTCCGTCGCGACCCGCGATGGCCGACAGCGTCCGCACGATTTTCGCGATCAGGATCATGTTGGCGAGGTGCACGGCCCAGTTGACGGCAAACCATCCGGCGAATCGCGTTCCGGCAATGGCGGCGTTGAAGAGCAGGCTCGCTATCATTGCCGGCCGATAGAACGCGCCCTCGGACGCCACCGGCTCGAACATTTGTTGCCACGCTCGGGTCAGCGTTTCGCCGCGTTGCATGGCGAGCCACGACGTCTGCAGGTTCCCGAAATCGTCGCCGAGCCAGTAGCCGCCGAAGAAGCGCGCGTAGAGCGAACCCGCGCAGACGACCGGGATGGCCAGCATCCAAACGCTCCACCCGCGAATCATTTGATCAGTGGACGCGGCCGCTTCGCCGCGCGAGCACTGCACGGTTGAGCGCGAACGACACCGGCGTGACGATGACAAGCGAGATGGCGAGCGCTGCCCGCGGGCCAACTCCCATCGCGATGAACGCGTCGATCAGGAGCGCGTTCGCGCCGTATTGGACGACGTACACCAGCGGATAGATCGCCGCCGCGCCGGCGCGAAGGCGTGCGCCGAAGACGTATTTCGTGTTCAGGACGAACGCGAGCGCGATGCCAAGCAGAAAAACAATCGCGTAGGCAACCTGTGGCGCAATGAACGTGACAAGCGCGCAATACAGTGCGTACGTGACGAGCGTATTGAGTCCGCCAAACGCGATGAAGCGCAGTGCCTGACCGCGCGCGGTCGAATCCGACCGCTTAGCGGTTGCGCACACTGACGAGGAATTCGTCGTAGTCGCGGATGTAGTCGGCCGGATCGTAGCGCTCGGAGGCAAAGACGAGCAGCGTGCCGTCGACCGAGTAACCATACTGCGTCGCCCACACGCCCGGCGGGACGTGCAAGCCGAGCTCCGGCGTATCGAGCCGGTATTCGTCGCGTTGCCGGCCGTCGTCGACGACGACGTTGACGGCGCCGCGCACGCAAACGAGAAACTGGTGACACGTTCGATGCGCGTGCTCGCCGCGAACTTCCGCGCTCGGCACGTCGACGACGATGAAGTAACGCTGCGGGACGAACGGCAGCGTACGCTCGGTCTCGGCGGCGATCAGGTTTCCGCGCATGTCCTCGATCAACGGCATCCGATGCAGCACGACGCCGTTGACTCGCGAAGGGGTGGTAGTCGCAGCGGCCGCCGCCGGCGCCTTCGCCAAAATCGCCTTCGTCCGCGGCTTCGACGCATCGGCGTATCCGGTGATCCGCGCCGGATTTCCGGCAACGATCGCCCATGCGGGCACGGATCGAGTCACGACGGCACCGGCGCCCACCATCGCGCCGCGGCCGATCGCGAGCCCCGGCAGGATCGTTGCGTTCGCCCCGATCGACGCGCCGCGCTCGATCGTCGTGCGCGCGAAAGCCTGCGGTCGACGACGGCTGCGCGGAAATGGATCGTTGGTGAACGTTGCGTTGGGTCCGATGAATACGTCGTCCTCGACGGTAATGCCGTCCCAGAGCTGTACTCCGCACTTGACCGTGACGCGATCGCCGATGCGCACGTCGTTTTCGATGAACACGCCGTCGCAGATATTGCAGTCTCGTCCCACGACGGCGCCCGGCAGCACGTGCGCAAAAGCCCACACGCGCGTGTCCTCCCCGATTTGTGTGGACTCGCAGAGCGCCTGCGGATGGATGAACGTGCTCATTGCGGTGTCCCCGGATCGAACGAACGATCTCGCATCACAACCGCGAGCGGCCGCGATTTCGTATTTTCGTAGGCACGCCACACGTACGAGCCGACGATGCCGAGACCGAGCAGGTTGAGGCTTGCAAAGAACACGATCGTCAGCACCGTCGCCGTATAGCCTGGCACGGGAATCGAGCCACTCAGCTTCGCGACGATGACGGCAGTGGTCAGAACCGCGCTCGTGAAAATTCCAATCACGCCAAGTGTGGTGAAGACGCGCACCGGCAAATCGGAAAACGAATAGATGCTGTCGGAGAAATAGGCGACCTTGCGCCGCAATGTCCAGGCGCTTTTGCCGTGTCGCCGCGCAACGCGCTGGTAGGGGACGAGCTTGCGGCGAAAACCAAGCCACAAAATCTGGCCAACGAGCGAGCTGTAGGACTCGCTGAATTGCACGAGGTGATCGCGAAAGAGCCGATTGCACGCGAATACGTCGATGCCGCCGCGTGGTACGTCGGGCCGAATGAGCGCGCGGTACATGCGCCAGAACAGCGCCGACGCGAAACGGCTCGGCCACGGATCGTTCCGCGCCTCGCGCACACCGAGCGCGATGTCCGCCTCGTCGGCGCGGAGCGCCGTGAAAAACGCAACGATGACCGACGAATCCTCCTGCAGGTCGGCGGACATCACGGCGAACCAGCGGCCGCTCGCGACGCGCAATCCCTCGCGGATCGCCGCAAACGCGCCAAAGTTGCGCGACAGCAGCACGAGCCTCGACGGATAGGGCATCGTCGGCAGCCCCGCGGCGAGCAGCGCATCGCAATCGTCAGGGCTTCCGTCGACGACGCACACGGCCTCGATCCCGCCTTCCACTTGCGCATCGAGTTCGCGCAGGCGCGCCAGCAAATCAGGAATGCCCGCCGCGTTGCGGTAGACCGGGACGACGATCGAGCAGTCACGCGGTGAACGCAGTGCAGGCGGCGATGACATGCGAAACCTCGTCGTCGGTCATGGCGGGATGACAGGGCAGCGTCAATACTTCGCCAGCCAGCCGTTCGGTGACGGGCACAGTCGTCGTCGCGAAGCGCGCACCGAATACCGGTTGGCGATGGTCGGGTACCGGATAGTGAACGTCGGTTTGGATGCCTTCGTGCCGCAGATGCACGGCGAGTGCGTCGCGATCGCGCGAGCGCACGACGAACAAATGCACGACGTCGGATTCACCCGCGCGCGCCGGCACGGCAATCGCCGGATTCGAAATTCGTTCCGTATAGCGTCGCGCGATCTCGCGCCGGCGCGCGTTCTGCGCATCGACGTAGGGCAGCTTGGTCGATAGAACCGCGCCCTGCAGCTCGTCGAGCCTCGAATTGCGTCCACCTGCGTCGACGGATCGATACTTCGTCTGCCACCCGTACTGACGCAGCCTGCGTACCTTGTCGGCAACACCCGAGTCGTTGGTGATGATTGCGCCGCCATCACCGAGCGCTCCGAGATTTTTCGTTGGATAGAAGCTGAAGCAGCCGGCAACGCCAAACGTGCCGGCGCGACGATCGCTAAGCCTTGCGCCATGCGCCTGCGCACAATCCTCGATCAGGTACACGCCTTCATCAGCGCAAAGCTTCGCAACGGCGTCGGGGGCCGCGAGTCGACCGTAGAGATGCGTCAGCACGACGGCGCGCACGCCCTTTGCGATTGTGGCACCGAGTGCGGCGACATCGATATTGCAGGTGACCTCGTCGACATCGACGAAAACGGGCGTCGCGCCGCACGCGACGATCGCCGTTGTTGCGTAACCGCCGGCATTGGCCACTGTCGCGACCGCGTCGGACGGGCCGATGCCAAGCGCCCGAAGCACGATCTCGATCGCGTCGGTGCCGTTGCCGACACCCAGCGCATGCCGCGCCCCGCACCAGGCGGCGAACGCCGTTTCGAAACGCGTGCACTCGGGGCCGAGCACGAAGGTTCCCGAATTGAGCACGTCGTCTAGCGCCCTGCGCAACTCGTCAGCGCAGGGTTCGTGCAGTCGCCGCAGATCGATGAGCGGAATCATCGGCGCCTAGTAGGCTGTAACGGGGGAATCGGAAGTGTCTGGCTCGCTCTCCGGCCCCATCGCTGCGTTGGCGCTGCTTGCAAGGGGAGCGACCCTTGCCGTGCAGCGCCGCCTTGCGCTCGGGCCGGATAGCATCGCCATACCACTATCGTTCACTTCCGATTCCCCCGTTACAGCCCACTAGTGTAGCGGAGCGAATCCACTCATCGAGTGCTGCGGCGGTCCTCATCCGGGCCATGCGCGATAATCCGCCGCGCGGGCGTCGGCACGCCGTTGGCGGTTGCCGTTGGTGCCGTTTGACGCTTGCGTCATGCAATTCGAAAAACTGCCCGTCACCATGCCTTGACGATGGACAAACGCCCGAGCCAGTTCGAGCTGCTGCGGCAGCGACGCTTCGCGCCATTCTTCTGGACGCAATTCCTGGGCGCTGCCAACGACAATATTTTCAAGAACGCGTTCGTCGTTTTCGTCACCTTCGAGGCGGCACAGCGCATGGCGATCGACAGCGGCATGATCGTCAACCTGATCGGCGCGATATTCATCCTGCCGTTCATGGCGTTTTCGGCGACGTCCGGCCAGCTCGCCGACAAGTACGAGAAGTCGCGGATGATTCGCTGGATCAAGGTGTTCGAGATCGCGATCATGGTGCTCGGGCTCATCGCGTTCGCCGTATCGAGCATTGCGCTGCTGTTTGTCGCGCTGGCGCTCCTTGGCATTCACTCGACGCTGTTCGGTCCGGTCAAGTACGCGATCCTGCCGCAGCACCTGAAGCTCGACGAGCTCGTCGGCGGCAACGGTCTCGTCGAATCCGGAACGTTCATCGCCATTCTTCTCGGCACGATCGCCGGCGGCGTCGTCGTTGCGATCAAGCCCAACGGAACGCTGCTTGCGGGGACGCTCTCGATCATCGTCGCGATTGCCGGCTGGCTCGCGAGCCGGAAGATCCCGCTGACGCCCGCCGTCGCGCCTGCGCTCGCGATCAACTGGAATCCGTTCACCGAAACATGGCGGAATCTCAAGATCGCGCAGGAGAATCTCGTCGTCTGGCGCGCGATGCTCGGCATCTCGTGGTTCTGGTTCTACGGCGCGATCTACCTCGCGCAGCTGCCGGCGTTCACGCAGCGCGTCCTCGGCGGTGACGAGCATGTGTTCACGCTGCTGCTCGCGTTGTTCTCGATCGGCATCGGCGCCGGGTCGCTGTTGTGCGAGCGGATGTCGGGCCGCAAGGTGGAGATCGGGCTCGTGCCGTTCGGCTCGATCGGGCTTACGGTGTTCGCGATCGATCTGTGGCTCGCGTCGCGCGCGCTGACCGCGACCGGTACGAGCGGCTTCATCGCATTCATTTCGTCGGCTGCGAACTGGCGCATCGCGATCGACATCGTGCTGCTCGGCGTGTTCGGCGGCTTCTACACGGTCCCGCTCTACGCGCTGATCCAGTCGCGGTCGCAGCCTTCCCACCGCTCGCGAATCATCGCCGCCAACAATATTCTCAATGCGCTCTTCATCGTCGTGTCGGCCGTCGTTGCGATCGGCTTGCTGCAGGCCGGGCTGTCCATCCCGCAGCTCTTCCTCGTCGTCGGCGTGATGAATGCGCTCGTCGCCGCCTACATCTATTCGCTCGTTCCCGAGTTCCTGATGCGCTTCATCGCGTGGCTCTTAGTCCATACGTTCTATCGCGTGCGGGCAGAGGGCCTGGATAACATTCCAGACGATGGACCTTGCGTCGTCGTCTGCAATCACGTGAGCTATGTCGATGCGGTCGTCATTGCCGCATGCGTGCGGCGACCGATCCGCTTCGTCATGGATCACCGGATATTCCGCGTGCCGCTGCTTTCGTACGTCTTCCGGGCGATGCGGGCGATTCCAATCGCACCAGCGCGCGAGGACAAGGCGATGAAGGAGCGCGCGTTCGCGGACGTGGCCGCGGCGCTCGCGGTGGGCGAAGTCGTCGGCATTTTTCCAGAGGGTGAGATCACGCGTTCCGGCGACATCAATCCGTTTCGCCCGGGCATCCAGCAGATCCTCGCGACGACTCCGGTCCCGGTTGTGCCGATGGCACTCCGTGGCTTATGGGGCAGTTTTTTCTCGCGCTCGCACGATGGCAGCGCGATGCGAAGGCTGCGTGGCGTGTTCTCGCGCATTGCGCTCGTCGCGGCTCCGGCCGTTCGCGCGGGGGATGCAACCGCCGAGCGATTGTTCGCCGACGTGAGCGCGCTGCGCGGGGAAGTTCGCTGATCATTCCGCCTGCAACACCGTTAGGTTCGCCGGGCGCGATCGGTCATCGCGCGTGTCGGGGCCGCTGATCGGCGGTCGCTGCAAGGCAGTTCCCACGCGGCTCGCGAAACCGTATTGTTCGATCAAAGACGGACGGACGACGGGAGGGAGCGGTGCCGATCGTGACGACGTTGCTGGGGGTGGTGCTCGGCTTGGCGTTCGGCCATGGCGTCGACGCCGCGCTGGCCGGTGGTTTTATCGGCCTGATCGCGGGACTCGTCGTCAACGCGTGGCGCAAATCGCGTGCCGCTGCGCGCGGAGCCGCGGCGCCGCAGCGTGATGCGGACCCCGGTCCCTTCCTGACGCTCGACCCGCGGATCGCCGAGCGCATCCAGGCGATGGAGCGCCGGATTGCCGCGCTCGAAACGGCGCTTCGCACGGGGTCAGTCGCGGAGAGTTCCGCTGCGAATGACGCTGCGCCACTCGCGACGCCGCTGGCCCCAACGATCGCAGATGTCCCGCCGCCCGCGCACCAACCGCTGGCGCCGATCGTCGATTCGGCATTTCCGCAACCACGCGCCGAAGCGATTGAATCCACCGATCGTGCGACGGCACCGGCTGCGCCTGCCGACATTGCACCGATTCCTGCCTACGCGACGGCACGCTTGGGAAAGACACCAACGGATCGCGAGCCGAGCGCGCTGTGGCGATTCATCGCGGGCGGCAACACGCTCGCGCGCGTCGGCGTCGTCTTGTTGTTCATCGGCGTCGCATTCCTGCTGAAATACGCGGCCGAGCACGTGAGCGTGCCGATCGAGTTGCGGCTCGCGGCCGTCGCGGTCGGCGGCATCGTGCTGCTCGGCTTCGGCTGGCGGCTGCGGAAGACGCGCGAAGGCTACGCAATGAGCCTGCAGGGCGCTGCGATCGGCATCCTGTACTTGACCGTGTTTGCCGCGTTGCGTCTTTACCAGTTGCTGCCGCCAACGGCGGCATTTGGCCTGCTGTTGTGGATCGCCGCGATGTCGGGCTTTCTCGCCGTGCAGCAGGACGCGATGGCGCTCGCGGTGCTCGGCATCGTGGGCGGCTTCGCAGCGCCGCTCTTGACGTCGACGGGCGGCGGAAACCACGTAATGCTGTTCGGCTATTTCGCCGTGCTGAACGCGGCGATTTTCGCGATCGCGTGGTTCAAGGCATGGCGGCTCTTGAACCTGGTCGGCTTTGCGTGCACGGTCGTCATTGGCACCTTGTGGGGCGTCACTCGCTATCGGCCGGAGGACTTCGCGACGACGGAGCCATTCCTGATCCTGTTCTTCATGTTCTATGTCGGCATTGCGACGCTATACGCGCTGCGTCAATCGATCGCGGTGCGGAACTACGTCGACGGCACGCTCGTCTTCGGCACGCCGCTCGTTGCCGCGGGCCTGCAGAGCGCACTCGTTCGCCCCTATGAATACGCGATGGCGTGGAGCGCGCTGGCAGCTTCGGCACTCTACCTGGTGCTCGCGCGGATGCTGTATGCGCGGCATCGCAATGACTTGCGACTGCTCGTCGAAGCTTTCCTGGCGCTCGGCGTCGTCTTTGCCACGTTGGCCGTTCCGCTCGCGCTCGATTCGCGGCTCACGTCGGCGACGTGGGCGCTGGAGGGCGCTGCGCTGGTCTTCGTCGGCGTGCGGCAGCAACGGCTTGCGCCGCGCGTGTTCGGCCTCGCGCTGCAGCTCGCGGCGGGCGTCGCATTCGGACTGGGATTCGGCATCTGGACGGCGCGGCTCGTCGGCGGCTCGCTGCCGGTGCTGAACAGCGATTGCATCGGGGCGTTGCTCGTGGCGCTCGGTGGCCTCATCAGCGCGCGCGTGATGAGCGGCGCAGCGATCACCGGCAGCGAGCGTTTGCTCGTGCCGGTCGTGTTCGGATGGGGCGTGCTCTGGTGGCTCGGTGCCGGCGTGCGCGAGATCGAGCGCTTCGTCGCGCCCGATGCACGGGCCGCGGCACTCGTGATGTTCGTCACCGCATCGGCCGCATTGTTCGACGCCGTCGCGCAGCGACTCCAGTGGCCGCTCGCACGCGTACCTGCGCTCGCGCTGCCGCCGGCGTTGCTGTTGCTCGCTGCGTACCGGGTCGTCACGCCGCATGGGATGGACGCGCATCTCTTCGCTGGTCTTGGTGCAATCGCATGGCCGCTCGCGGTCGTCGTTTACGTCTTGCTGCTGCGAAGATTCGAGCGCGCATCGGTCGCGCCGGCGTTGCTCGACTGGCTTCACGGCCTGCTCGGCTGGCTCGTGACGCTGATCGTTGCGAGCGAATTGGCGTGGCTTGCCCGCGACAACCTGAGCGGCAGTGCGTGGCGCCTCGTGCCATGGGGACTCGTGCCGGCGCTCGTCGTGCTCGCGATTGGCTGGCTGACGTCGCGCGCTGCGTGGCCATTCGCTCCGCGACGGCGCGCGTGGCTCGTCATCGGCGCGATTCCGCTGCTGGTCGCATCCCTCGCCTGGACGCTGTACGCCAATGTCGCGAGCGCCGGGGACGCAGCGCCGCTGCCATTCGTGCCATTGCTCAATCCGCTGGACCTGACACAGGGTCTCGTCTTCATCGCGATCGCGACGTGGCTTTCGCAGGTGCGCAGTGTCGAAGCCAATCGGCTCGGCGCCGTGTCGCCCGCGGCGCTCGGTGCGGCCGCCTCGGTCCTGCTGCTGTTCTGGCTGACGTTCGCGACGCTGCGAACGCTGCATCACTTTGCCGACGTGCCGTGGGCGCTGTCAGCCATGTGGGCATCGCGTATCGTGCAGGCGACGCTGGCGATTGTCTGGAGCGTGGCGGCGCTCGCAGCGATGGTCGTCGCAAACCGGCGCCGCTATCGCGCCGCGTGGGTCGCGGGCGCGGCGCTGCTCGCCGTCGTCGTCGCCAAGCTGTTCTTCGTCGACCTCTCGCAGGTGGGCGGCGTCGAGCGGATTGTGTCGTTCATGGGGGTTGGCGTGCTGCTGCTCATCATCGGCTACATGGCACCCGTGCCGCCACGGCGGGAGCTCGCGTGATCTCGCGAAATTGCATCGCGCTGGCGTTGTCGCTCGGCGTGACGTTCGCGCACGCCGATGCGCCGGGCGATTTCGCGTCGCGCCAAGCGCTCGCCACGCCGGGCGACAAGGCGTTCTACCGCATCGAATTGCCCGATTCGGTCTACGACGCAGTGACGCGCGCGGATCTTGGCGACCTGCGCGTCTTCAACGCCGACGGTGCGCCGGTGCCTTACGCATTCATTCCGCGGCCCGCACCCGTCGTGACACCAACACCTCACCGCCCGCTCGCGCTGTTTCCATTGACGGTGGATACCACTGCACCGAACGCGGGGGATGTCGCGATCAACGTTCGGCGCGATGCAACGGGCACGACCGTCGACGTTCGCGCGCGCGACGGCACGCCGCGAAGCGGCTCGCGCGTCGTTGCCTACCTCATCGATACCGGTGACGACACGGTCCCGCTCACGGCGCTGATCGCGGGATTACCCGACACGGGCGCCATCAATGGGCGCGTGCGGCTCGATGCGAGCGACGATCTCGATCACTGGCAGACGATCGTCTCTGATGCGCCGCTTTTGTCCGTCGAGTACAACGGCCGTCGGCTGACGCGCGACCGGATCGAGTTTGCGCCGCTTCGCGCGCGCTACCTGCGGCTTACGTGGATGGCGGGCGCCGCACCGCCATTGACCATGGTGGAAGGCGACGTTGGCGATCGCGTCGTCGAGCAGCCGCGTCGCGTCCGAACCGTATCCGGCACGATCGATGGAGCCGATGCATTCGTGTTCGATCTCGGTGCGGTTCTCACCCTCGATCGCTTGACGCTCGAGTTGCCCGAAGTGAATACCGTCGCGCCGGTAGCGTGGTCGGTGCGGCAGAACGCGCAAGGGCCGTGGCTTTCGATCGGATCGTCGGTCGTCTATCGGTTGCGCCAGGATGCCGGCGAGGTAGTCAGTGCCGACTGGGCGACGCAGCCGTACACGGTGCGTTATGTGCGAGCCGCCATCGACCCGCGCGCGGGCCTCGGCGCGAAACCTCCGACGCTGAAGGCGCGCTGGTACCCGCAGGAGATCGTGTTCGCTGCGCGCGGCGTCGCGCCATTCGAGCTCGCGTACGGCAGCGGGTCGACGCTGCCCTCGGCGTTGCCGATCGCCACCCTCGTACCGGGCTACGTTGCGGGCAAGGCATTGCCGGCCAACGTTGGCGATGCGACGCTTGCGGCGACGCCGTCCGCCGTCAATCGTCAGGCGTTGCGCGCGCCGCTCGACATCAAGCGCTTCGTGCTGTGGGGAAGCCTCGTTGCAGCTGCGCTGTTGCTCGGCTACATGGCGCTGCGACTCGCTCGACAGATGCGCGCCGGCGACAGCGAGCGGGCACACGACGCGATGCTATAGTCGATTCGACTTAAAGCAAGCGCACGCTCTCCATGTCCGGCAACACGTTCGGCACGCTGTTCTGCGTCACGTCGTTCGGCGAATCACACGGCCCGGCGATCGGCTGCGTCGTCGACGGTTGTCCGCCGGGCCTGGCCCTGACGGAAGCCGACATCCAGCGCGAACTCGACCGGCGCAAGCCAGGCACCTCGCGGCATGTCACGCAGCGGCGCGAATCCGATACCGTCGAAATCCTGTCCGGCGTATTCGAAGGGTCCACGACCGGCACGCCCATTGCACTTCTGATACGCAACGAGGACGCGCGCAGCCGCGATTACGCGAACATCGCCGACACGTTTCGCCCAGGTCACGCCGACTACACGTACTGGCACAAGTACGGAATTCGCGACTATCGCGGCGGCGGCCGGCAATCCGCACGCGAGACTGCCGTGCGCGTCGCGGCGGGTGCCGTGGCGCGCAAATGGTTGCGTGAGCGCCATGGCGTCGAGATCCGCGGCTACATGACGCACCTTGGCGAGAACGCGATTCCGTTCGAAGGCTTCGAGCACATCGACTCGAATCCCTTTTTCGCTGCGAATCGATCGATCGTCGGCGAGCTCGAAACATTCATGGACAAGTTGCGCAAGGCCGGCGACTCGTGCGGCGCGCGGATCGAGGTGCGCGCGACCGGGGTCCCCGTCGGCTGGGGCGAGCCCGTCTACGGCAAGCTCGACGCCGACATTGCGCACGCGATGATGGGCATCAACGCAGTGAAGGGTGTCGAAATCGGTGCGGGTTTCGCATCGGTTGCACAGCGTGGCACGGTTCATTCGGACGAGATCGCGCCGGAAGGATTTCTCGGCAACGAGGCGGGCGGCATTCTCGGTGGCATCTCAACCGGGCAGGACGTCGTCGTCGCAATTGCCGTGAAGCCCACGTCCTCGATCAGGCTCGACCGGCATTCGATCGACAAGGCCGGTCGCCCCGTGATCGTCAACACGCACGGTCGTCACGATCCCTGCGTCGGCATTCGCGCGACGCCGATCGCCGAGGCGATGCTGGCGTGCGTGCTGATGGACCACGCGTTGCGCCATCGCGCGCAGAACGCCGACGTGCGTGTCGCGACGCCGCGCATTGCCGCCCATGCGCCTGCCGAGGTTCGCGCGCGACTGCGTCGGGGCAAGGACGTCGACGACCCCGATCCCGACGAGGCGTGACGGAGTTTGCCGTGCGGTGATCGGCGCAAGCGCGCGGCGAATGCCTGGTCAGCCCTCGTCGGTCGTCGTGATCGTCGCGCCGGCACGCCCTCGTGCGAACGTCAGCTCGACGGTGTCGCCGCGCGCAACGAGCCGCGAGTCGACGACGATCGATCCGTCGCGGCCGGTGACGATCGCGTAGCCGCGGTCGAGCACCGCGGAAGGATTCAGGAGCTCGAGCGATTCACCGCACCGCGTGAGCGCCCGTGACGCGATGGCGACGCGCTGGCGTCCCGCGCGGGTAAGCGTCGCCTTCAATTGCGCGAGCCGCATCGTCTGCGGCAACGGAGCACGCAGCTCGCGGACGAGCCGCGCTCGCGCCGCCGCCAGCCGGCGCGACTCCAGCGCCTGCTGCTGCTGGAATGCGCGAGCGAGCCGCGTTGCCAGCACTCGCATCTGCTGCGCTTGCGCGGCAAGGCGGGCGGCCGGATGCACGAGCCGCCGCGACGCCGCATCGAGCCGCTGCGCGCGGCTCGACGCGTGATGCGCACATGCGCGGGCAAGGCGCCGCCAGCGGTCGCGCAGTTGCCGCGCCAGAGTGCCGCGCTCGCCGACGACTAACGCAGCGGCTGCGGTCGGCGTGGGTGCGCGCACGTCGGCGACGAAATCGCAGATCGTGAAATCCGTCTCGTGGCCCACACCGGACACGATCGGGATGCGAGAATCGAACACGGCGCGCGCAACGATTTCCTCGTTGAACGCCCACAGGTCCTCGAGCGAGCCACCGCCGCGGCAGACTATCAGCACGTCGACGCGGGCGTGGCCATTCGCGGCGCGAATGGCCGCGGCAATCTCGCGCGGCGCGCCGGCACCTTGCACGGAAGCGGGATAGATGATGACCGGCACCGACGGCATTCGGCGCGAAAGTGTCGTCAGCACGTCGCGCAATGCTGCCGCCTGCCGCGACGTGACGATGCCGATGCAGCGCGGGAAGGACGGCATGCTCCGCTTGCGCGCCGCGTTGAAGAGCCCGGCGGCCTCGAGCTTTGCTTTCATCTGCACGAATCGCTCATACAGCGCACCGAGCCCGGCGAGCCGCATCGTTTCGACGTTGAGCTGCAATTCGCCGCGCGCGTCGTAGATCGTCGGGACCGCGCGCACTTCGACGGCGAGCCCCTCGCGCAGCGAGAACGCGAGCCCTTGCGCCTTATGGCGGAAGAACACGCAGCGAATCTGCGCGGTCGCGTCCTTCAGCGTGAAATACAGATGTCCAGACGCGGCGCGACTGCACCCCGATATCTCGCCACTGATCCACGTGAGACCGATGTCGCGCTCGAGCAGCATTCGCGTGTCGGCGACGAAGCGCGAAACGGGGACGACCGGCGCCACGCGACGGCGTGGCGGAGGCGTCGGGTCGTCAAACAAATCCGGTTTGCGCGGTGCACCATCATTCATGGTTCGGCCTGTTGCATCATCGTACAAGCATGAAGACGGTCGTTGTTCAAAGGTGCGTATTTGTCCAGGACAACATGCCCCGACGGGGCAGTCAGCAAGCGCTGTCGCAGCGGTTCCGCGGAAGGCCACAAAACCGCTGATACGCGGTCCGCTCCTGTGGAACTGACATTCCAGGTCCTTGAATCGCGGGGGATTTTTTTTCGACCAGTTTTGGTCTGGGGAGCGTTTTTCCTGACCAGCGCACTACTTAGCGCTCGAATTTACAAGATATGCACACCGCTATCCACAGGTTTTGTGGAAAACATTCGCGCGGCGCACCGGCCCACCGCCCGCAAACCCTTAGCCGGCGCGGTTTTCCGGGGTGCATACCCATTCTCCTAGTAAGGCAGCCCATGACGCGAAGCGTCGGCGCGGTTAGAATCATTTGCTTCGACCCCTTGTTCATGAACAAACTGAACCATGTTGCGGTGCGGAATCCCGACGGTGATTCGGTGCCCGATCGAGTCGCTTCCGCCGATGCCCGCAACCCCCGATCTGCGGTAGCCGCATCGCCCGCGACCCAATCGAACGCGGCGCCGGCAGCGTCGAATTTCCTGCGCGCGATCATCGCTGACGACAATGCGAAGGCGACCTACGGCGGGCGGGTCGTTACGCGTTTTCCACCCGAGCCGAACGGTTACCTGCATTACGGTCACGCGAAGTCGATCGTGCTGAACTTCGGCCTTGCCGCCGACAACGGCGGAACGTGCCACCTGCGCTTCGACGATACCAATCCGCTCAAGGAGGACGTCGAATTCGAGGATTCGATCGCGGCGTCGGTCCGCTGGCTCGGGTACGACTGGGGAACGCATCGCTATCACGCGTCGGATTATTACGACGTCCTCTACGAGTTCGCCGAATGGTTCGTCACCCAGGGACTCGCGTACGTCGACAGCCAGTCGGCCGACGAGGTTCGCGCGACGCGCGGCACGCTGACGCAACCCGGAACGCCTGGACCCTATCGTGATCGCACCGTTGATGAAAACCTAGACCTCCTGCGACGAATGCGCGCCGGCGAATTTGCCGACGGCGCGCACGTGCTGCGGCTGCGCATCGACATGGCGAGTCCGAATATCAACATGCGCGACCCGGTCATCTACCGGATTCGGCATGCGCGCCATCACCGCACCGGCGACAAGTGGTGCCTCTACCCGCTCTACGACTACACCCATTGCATCTCCGATGCGCTCGAGCGCGTCACCCACTCGATCTGCACGCTCGAGTTCCAGGATCACAGGCCGCTGTACGACTGGGTGATCGACAAGCTCGCCGACGGCGGGAAGCTCGCACGGCCGCTGCCGCATCAATACGAATTCGCGCGGCTCAACCTGACGTATGTCGTGCTGTCGAAACGGAAGCTGCTGCAGCTTGTCGACGAGGGGCACGTCGACGGCTGGGACGATCCACGGATGCCAACGCTCGTCGGCGCGCGCCGCCGCGGATTCACGCCCGCGGGCTTTCGGCTTTTTGCCGAGCGCATCGGCGTGTCGAAATCGGATTCGTGGATCGACATGAGCGTGCTCGAGGAAACGATGCGCGACGAGCTCAATGTCACCGCCGTGCGGCGGATGGCGGTGCTCGATCCGATCAAGCTCGTCATCGAGAATTTTCCCGAAGGCGAAGTCGAGGAATCCTTCGCACCGAATCATCCGCAGAGGCCCGAGCTTGGCCGACGCGCCATTTCGCTGACACGCGAGCTATGGATCGAGCGCGAGGATTTCGCGGAGACGCCGCCGAAAGGCTATTTTCGCTTGACCCCTGGTGCCGAGGTGCGGCTGCGGCACGGCTACATCGTCCGCTGCACCGGTTTCGACAAGGACGACGCTGGTAACGTGACGAGCGTGCGTTGCACATACGATGCCGCCACGCGCAGCGGCACCCCAGGCGCCGACGCGCGCAAGGTGAAGGGGAACATCCATTGGCTGTCTGCCGCGCACGCTGTCGCAGCGGAAGTCCGGCTGTATGACCGTCTGTTCCGCGTGCCCTTCCCCGGCGCGCGAGCGAGCGCGGACGATGCGAGCGACGGCGATCCCGCGCTTGGGCATTCGCTCGTCGTCGCGGGGGACGACGGCGATGGGGCTGAGGAGCGCGAGCGCAATTTTCTCGACGATCTCAATCCAGCCTCGAAAAGGATCATCACGGCGTTCGTCGAGCCTGCACTCGCGCAGGCGAAGCCCGAGGAAAACTTCCAGTTCGAGCGGCACGGCTACTTCGTCGCCGATCTCGTCGATCACCGGCCCGACCGGCCGGTTTTCAATCGCACGGTGACGCTGCGCGATTCCTGGTCGAAGAAGCCCGCCTGAGACGTCGTTCGCAGCACTTCACGCCGCATCGCGCCTTGTGCCGGCCGATGTCAGCGCTAATATTGGGAAGACGATCCTTGTCGAGGTGTCCATGAAGCGAATCATCCTGTTCGTTGCGACCAATCTCGCGGTGGTGCTCGTGCTATCGGTCGTGCTGAAGGTCTTCGGCCTCGATCGCGTGATGGCCGGGCAGGGCTTCCAGTACGGGCAGCTGCTCGTCTATTCGATCGTCGTGGGCTTCACAGGCGCGATCATCTCGCTCCTGATGTCGAAGTCGATCGCGAAATGGACGACGGGGGCACAGGTGATCGAAACGCCCCGCAACGAGGCCGAGGCGTGGCTGCTCGAGACGGTGCGCAAGCTCGCCGCCGCGGCCGGCGTTGCGATGCCGGAAGTCGCGCTCTATGAAGGCGAGCCGAATGCGTTCGCAACCGGCGCGTTCAAGAATTCAGCACTCGTCGCCGTGTCGACCGGCCTTCTGCAGTCGATGAACAAGGAAGAAGTCGAGGCGGTGCTCGGCCATGAGCTGTCACACGTCGCGAATGGCGACATGGTGACGCTGACGTTGATCCAGGGTGTAGTCAATACGTTCGTCGTGTTTCTGTCGCGTATCGTTGGCTCGATCGTCGATCGGACGGTGTTCCGCACCGAGCGCGGAACGGGCCCCGGCTATTTCATCACCGTGATGGTGTGCCAGGTCGTGTTCGGCATCCTCGCGAGCCTGATCGTCGCATGGTTCTCCCGCTGGCGCGAATATCGCGCCGATGCGGGCAGCGCGCGGCTCCTTGGTCCGCAGCCGATGGTGCACGCATTGCGGCGTTTGGGCGGTCTCTCGTCCGGCCAGTTGCCGCAAGCCCTGCAAGCGTTCGGCATTGCGGGCGGTGGCACCGTGTCGGCGCTGTTCGCGTCGCATCCGCCGATCGAGTCGCGGATCGCCGCGCTGCAGGGTGCGCCTGCGCGTTGAACGCTGCAACGCCATCGCGATGGAGCTCCATCGCGTTCACGTTCACTGAATTTCTGGAAACGACGATGCGCTACAAAATCGAAACGCAGGACGACAGGGGCATCTGGACCGACGTGCGCGGACCGGACGGCACGGTACTGGTCTACACCGACGAGAACGAAGCGCGCGCGGCGCTCGCGGAAAAATTTCCGGTGCTCGTGCAGATGGAGAAATATGCGGGTGGCAAACGCACGCGCGTTATCCGCATCCTCGAAGACGAAGACGACTAGAACTTATCGCAAAATGGGCTGCGCGGACCGATAGCTTTGGAGCAACCGCCGCTTCGCTTAACGCTCGCCGCTCGCGTTAGCGGTTGCCGAGATAAGGCCCCCGTTTCCTCGCTCGCCTCTCGCTGTACTTATTTGTACTATCTCAAGGCTCGCTGCGGGCCCGCATTGGTCAACTGAGGCTCTCGGACCGCTCGCCTGATTTTGCGATAAGTTCAAGCAACGGCGTGATGCGAGCGCACTGCAAAACGAAACGGCCGGTGTACCCGAAGGTCGCACCGGCCGTCTGCGCGCATTGAGCCGCGCGCGAAATTCGCGTCCCCGTTATTTGAGGTGATTCGAAACGAGCTTGGTCATCTCGAACATCGAAACCTTGCCCTTGCCACCGAACACGGCCTTGAGCTTGTCGTCGGCATTGATCAGGCGACGGTTGACCGAGTCCTGCAGCTTGTTCTTCTTGATGTAGTCCCAGATCTTCTTCGTCACTTCGGTGCGCGGCATCGGCATCGCGCCAACGACGGCTGCGAGAACGGACGACGGCTGCATCGCTTTCATGAATGCCGCATTCGGCTTGCGCTTGGCGGCAGTTTTTTTCGCGGCGGCTGGCTTCTTCGCAGCGCTCTTCTTGGCAGCGGCGGGCTTCTTGGCGGCGCTCTTCTTCGCTGCGGGCTTCTTGGCAGCAGTCTTCTTCGCGGCGGGTTTCTTCGCCGCGGACTTCTTCGCAGCTTTCTTGGCAGTAGCCATGTTTCTCCTTCCTGTCGGTTTGCGGGCGGACTACGCTCTTGCGTCCTGAAGCGAGCCTTCCTGTCGAGGCACGACGCTCCATCGGCGGCGACTATACCGCATTTTCACAGTGCAGGAAGGGTCGCCGAGGCTAATTTTCACTCTGGGCGCACCATTGTTGCAGCGATGCGATAGCGGTCGCGCGCGATGTCGGCAAGACGAGAAATCCGCCGGCGTTCGCCGATTCGCGGCGATCGCGCGGAGTAGAATGCACGGTCATTCGAAACGGCCGATGTCGTCCCCCGTCACCGATCTCGCGCAGCTGCGCGTCGACTACAAGCGCGCCGCCTTCTCCGAGGGCGACGCCGCGGCAAATCCCTTCGAGCAGTTCACGCGGTGGTTCGACGATGCGGTCGCCGCCGCAGTGCCCGAGCCCAACGCGATGACGCTCGCGACCGTCGACGCGGCGGGACGCCCCTCCGCGCGAATCGTGCTGCTGAAGTCGTTCGACGCGACCGGCTTCGTCTTCCACACGAACTACGACAGCCGCAAGGGCCGCGAGCTCGCTGAAAACGCGAACGTGGCGCTCCTTTTTTTCTGGCCGGCGCTCGAGCGGCAGATCCGCATCGAAGGGACGGCCAACGCGGTGAGCGCCGCGGAATCGGACGCGTATTTCAGCGTGCGCCCGCGCACTTCCCGCATCGGCGCATGGGCGTCGCCGCAGAGCGCGCCGATTCCGGATCGTGCGTGGCTCGAAAGCGAAGTGGCTGCTGCCACCGCGCGCTTCGCGACCGACGTGCCGCGGCCGCCGAACTGGGGCGGGCTGCGCGTCGCACCGGAGCGGTTCGAATTCTGGCAAGGCCGCG
>Ga0068851_10000312_pt1 | contig 21918 bp, 20 predicted proteins | sample KBSCornC12_FD_66588 | JGI IMG/M metagenome (GOLD analysis project Ga0068851, IMG submission 66588) | Corn rhizosphere microbial communities from Kellogg Biological Station, Michigan, USA - KBS Corn C1-2 | ecosystem: Host-associated > Plants > Roots > Rhizosphere > Soil ...
CTGCCCGCAATTCGGGCAATAGCGTTCCTCAACGGTGTGACCGCAATTGAGGCAGTTTTTTTCTGTACGAAGTTTATTATGACTCATTGAGTAAGGCTAAGGAAAAGGCTGAGGCTCAGGAAAAGGCGAAGGCTCAGGCTGAGGCTAAGGTAGGAAGCAGAGGGCATAGAGCATAGAGTAGAATTGAGACTTTATATAGTCATTTGATACTTCGCTCAATCCTCGATCCTCTTTGCCTCTCTATGCCCTATGCTCTCTGGCCTATGCTATATTTGCCCCATGTCCACAGACCTAAACACCTTCCGCTCCCAAATTCAACAAGGTATTCCTCCTTCCCTGCCCAGCTTCAACGGCCGAGACACTTCTTCGCAACATGCACCAGTTCGAAATATCCAATACCTGACCAGGGAAGAACGAAGATTGGCTTTAGCTAATGCATTGCGATATTTTCCAAAATCAATTCATGAAAAATTAGCACCCGAATTTGCTGATGAGTTGAAGCAATATGGGCGGATCTACATGTATCGCTTTCGTCCATTGTATGAAATGCATGCCCGGCCCATCGATCATTATCCTGCACGATGTCAACAAGCTGCTGCGATCATGCTGATGATTCAAAATAATCTGGATCCATTAGTCGCTAAATATCCGCATGAACTCATCACCTACGGAGGTAATGGGGCTGTGTTTCAAAACTGGGCGCAATATCTCCTTACGATGAAATATCTCAGCGAGATGACTACCGAACAAACGCTCGTGATGTATTCCGGTCATCCGCTTGGTTTGTTTCCTTCAAGTCCTATCGCTCCAAGAGTGGTAGTTACGAATGGCATGATGGTGCCGAATTATAGTTCCAAACAAGACTGGAATACTTTCAATGCATTAGGCGTCACGCAATATGGTCAGATGACTGCCGGGTCTTACATGTATATCGGACCACAAGGCATCGTACATGGAACTACAATAACTTTATTGAATGCAGGACGATTAAAAAATATCGGTGGTGATCAGTTGCATGGAATTGCATTTGTCACATCAGGGCTCGGTGGCATGTCAGGAGCACAGGCAAGAGCCATGATCATCACAGGGGCAACTGGAATTATTGCAGAAGTGGATCAGGATGCTATTGATCAACGTATTGCTGATCATTACATTAGAAGAAAAGATGTTTTTACTTCAGCCGATGAATTAATCGAAAAATTTGTCATTGATAAAAAAGCAGGCGTAGCGAGATGTTTTGTTTTCCATGGAAATATTGTAACCCTTTGGGAAAAACTAGCGGAGAAAAATGTATTCATTGAGTTGGGTTCCGATCAGACTTCGTGTCACAACCTGGATGGATTGGGTTATTGTCCTGCAGGTTACACATTTGATGAAGCAAAAAAACTTTTAGCCGCCGATAAAAAGAAATTTGATGAAGCTGTACAGGAGTCATTGCGAAGACATGTAAGAGCCATCAATGTTATGGCCGATCGTGGCATGTATTTCTGGGATTATGGAAATGCATTTCTCTTTGAAGCGGCAAGAGCAGATGCCGATATCAAAGATAAGAACACGGCATCAGGGTTCAGGTATCCATCTTATGTGGAAGATATCATGGGACCGATGTGTTTCGATTATGGATTTGGTCCTTTCCGATGGGTTTGCACTTCGGGTATGGAAGACGACTTATATCTATCTGACAATATTGCAGCTCAAACCATTCGTGATATTTTGAAAAATTGCCTGGAAGAAGTGAAAGGACAATGGACAGACAATCTCAATTGGATCGAAGGGGCTAAGAAAAATATACCACTTGTTGGCAGCAAATCACGAATCCTATATGCAGATGCACAAGGACGAATTGAAATGGCACAGCGATTCAATCAAGCCATTCGGGATGGAAAATTAAAAGCCCCTGTAGTGTTAGGCCGTGATCATCATGATGTGAGTGGAACTGATAGTCCATGGCGCGAAACTGCAAATATTTATGATGGTTCAAAATTTACGGCTGACATGGCAATTCACAATGTCATCGGCGATGCGATGCGCGGAGCAACTTGGGTGAGCATTCACAATGGTGGGGGTACAGGCTGGGGCGAAGCTATTAATGGTGGATTTGGGATGGTCCTCGATGGAAGTGATGCCAGTGAAACTGCATTAAAATCCATGCTTCATTGGGATGTCAATAATGGTATCGCTCGTCGTGCCTGGGCCCGTAATCCTCACGCGATTGCGACTGCACATGAGGCTATGAAGAAAGAAGATCGATTAAGTATTACGATGCCCAATGTTGTGGAGGATTCCATACTTGATAAATTCACCCTCTTGTAAGAAAGTAAGAAAGTAAGAAAGTAAGACAGTCTGTTGCTATTAGGAAGTCCCCTTCAGGGGATTTAGGGGCAGAGGGAGCAATTAACGAACCACCGTCACATCCCCACTCCTGGTTTGATGTGTATTATCCGCCATCGTGAATTGAATCAGGTAAACATAAGTTCCCGGCATTGCAGGGCCAGATTTTGTATCACCATCCCATAAGATCACTTCCTGTTCTGTCGTCAGGTTTGATTTTTCTGAAAGGATTCCTCCCCACCGATCGAAAATGGTAACGCGATCAATAGAAATCACATTCAATGGATCTGTTCCAATAGAAAAATAATCATTGATGCCGTCAAAATTGGGAGAGAAAACATTTGGCACATAAAGAACCGGAGTCCGATCCACCCTGATCGTGATCGAATCACTGTCTTCACATCCACCATCGGTTTTCACTGTGATCACATAAGTTGTGACTTCATCAACCGGTGTTGCATAGGTATCTAAGCAAGTCGGACAACTCAACGTATTTGCATTGTTCCATCCTGCAGAAGCAACTGGCACATTAGTGGTGCTATGAATAAAAATCGTGTGCCCTAAGACAATAGTAGTATCATTCGAAGTATTGACTTCCAGGGGTGGTCCATCTTCAATCACTACTTGTTCATTATCGTAACACCCATAGGGATCTTCAATCCAGGCAGTGTACGTACCAGGAGGCAAATGAATCAGCGTAGTAGGTGGCGGCACAATGCTATCATCCACTCTAAATGTAAAAGGAGGACGGAGGTTTGGCACCGAGATGAGAAAAACTGAACCATCATTTGCGCCCTCACACGATGCAGGGCTCACACCGAAATCCGCATCAATGTGTGGATCAGGTACCACTATGAGATCAAGAGTAACTACGCTATCACATCCGGACGAAGCTGTATAGGTTTGTTGATAAGTGCCGGTTGCCGAATATTCAATACCTCCTAATTCAACACTCAAGCCCTCGCAAATGGTATCGCGAATGTTGAAGGTAACCGGCACAACTTCTACAAGAATGATTTCGGACACAATGCGGCATTTCACATTAGTTAATCCGGAGAAACTACTACTGTAGAGAAAGCGGAAATAATATTTTCCGGCAGATAGTTGTTGAACCTGGAGTGTGCGCATTGTTTCGCCAGGAATATCGGTCCATATTAATTGATCTGTACTCACTTGCCATTGAACAAAACCTGTGTCCGCAGCAATGTGAGCTGTCAAAACAGGAAGGAATAAATTCCCGCAAACTATTCCTTCTGGTGCAATCGTGAGCGATGCTTCAGGGCCACAGGGTTTGAAGCTGATGTTGTCCAATGCGAGATCATTTCCTATTCCACCTGGTGCATTGTTCTGAAGTGTAAGTTGGATGCTAAACTGGCCCGGGGCTGTAACAAACGTAAATCCATAGGTATGCCACTCCTCATCCTGCGGAATATCTCCGGTTGTATATAGAACGACTCCGTCAAGAAGAAAACTAACATTCGGTTTGATATAGCCGAGACCGTCTGTTCCAATGATGTTGATGATATCGGCCGAAAATTCATAGAGGGTATTCTCACAGAGGTTGTCAATAATCTTTTCATAAAAAGCACCCGGAGCATAACTGGCGTTGACAACCATCATATATCCATTTGGATCAAGATCGTTGTCACCAGTTTCAATCCACGATGGAAAAACATAAGGCCACAAGCGCATATCATTGGTGATGGTGTATTCGCCATCATCCGGTGGGACAACAGTCGTATATATAAAACCTGGAGCATAGCCAGGATTTGTCGGGACAATATTTGCAGTGCCGGATCCGAAATCACCTTCCGTAAAGATGTTGTCGCCGAGGTTGCCATTGCAGAGGATGGCTTGGGCGTTAATATTGAAAGAGAAAGAGATAAGCAGGCAAAGAATGGCAAGGCTATTGGCATTGACTCTTCCTTGCCTTGATGTGTTCATAGGGGCAAAGTTAAGGGATAGATGGTTGGCTCAGGGGAGTTTAGAAAATGAAAGAAGGATTGATGGTGTATGGGCATAGGACAGAAGCTTCGATCGAAATTTATGATTTCGTCGAAATCCTTTTCCACAGTATAGTGTCTCGACAACTCCTAATTGTTACCGTCTTCACTAACTTTTTTAAAAAAATTGAAGTCTTAGGGGCATAGAAGTAGCGCAACGAAGTCTATTTATGATTTCGTCGAAATCCTTTTGGAGTTCTGAAACGACCATAGGATTAGCATACGAAACCTTGATCTAGATTCCTGGGAAGAGCTCGGTCAAAGTTTCGTCAAAATCCTTTTCCACAGTATAGTGTCTCGACAACCCCTAAATGTTACCGTCTTCGCCAAATATTTTCAAAAAAAAATTATACCTAGAATCCTCTTTCGCATAAGGGCCATTGGGCTACACCCAATGCCATTTGCTTTCGGCCTTTCAGGCCTCCCATTTCTTACTTTCTTACTTTCTTAATCTCTTACTTCTTACAACCTTACTCTCTTACATTTGGGGCATGAAACTCAACTTTCACCTGGAAACCGAAATCGAAAGACCAATCGATGCCGTCATTCAACTGTTTGCCAATCGAGATCATTTACAAAAATGGCAGCCCGGCCTGGTCAGCTCCGAATTCATGGAATCAAAACCCAACTTGAAGTACAGACTTACATTTCAACTGGGCCGAAGAAAAATGAAAATGATGGAAACCATCACACGCAATGAACTGCCCCAACATTTTGATGGATACTACGAGATGAAAGGCATGCGTAATGAAGTTCACAATTCATTTACATCTGCGGGCCTTAACCGCACACGCTGGAGTGCGGACGTGGAGTATCGATTCAAAGGGATCATGTCCCTGGTCGCCCCGTTTATGAAAGAGAATTTCAGGAAGCAATCGATGATCTTGATGAAGAACTTTAAGGGGTTCGCAGAATCCAAATAGAAGTATAAATAATGAATAAGGAAGTAAGAAGTAATAAGGAATCGAAAACTACTTCTAACTTCCTTATTCTTAATTCCTTACTTGTACTGAGCTTGTCGAAGTATTCTTACTTGATTTCGATTAACTAATGGTTAACAGCGATCAATCTGCCCCCTTCTGCGAGGTATAAAGATTGTCCTTACTTTTACCACCGATAAGCTGATATTCTATCACAAATAATTTAAAATCCTGACATGAAAAAAATTCTTGGAATTCTGGCCATTGTTGCAATAGCGACTTTCAGACTGGCCGCACAAGGCAATGATGCCACACCGCCGGTTAATCCGGATTCAAAAGCCGTATTGACTCTTGAATCAGACGTTGTCGACTATGGTACGATCGATCAAGGTTCTGAGCCATTACGTTTGGCTAAATTTAAAAACACAGGTACTGAGCCTCTGATCATTTCAGGTGCAAAAGGTAGCTGCGGTTGCACAGTGCCTAACTGGCCAAAAGAGCCTGTTATGCCGGGCGAATCTTCTCAAATTGAGATCCGCTATGACACAAAGCGCGTAGGTGCTATCAACAAGACCGTTACTGTTACTTCTAACGATCCAAAAGGTAATGTAGTGATCCGCGTGATCGGTACGATCAATGCAGTAGCTACTGAGCCTGGTGTTCCAGAGCAAGAAACCATTTTCAAGAAGCCTAACTAATGAGGCGATTGATACAATGATAAAAACCCGGGTGATGCAAATCATCCGGGTTTTTTGTTTTTAACTTGTACCTCGAACATCATACCTATGATCATCCTCCTTTCCCCTTCAAAAAACCTACACAACGTTCCCAAACCAGCACATCGCTATAGCCTCCCGCGTATGCCGGAACAATCCGAAATCCTCATTGAAACTTTACGCAAGCTTTCACCAGCCAAACTGCAAAAGTTGATGGACATCAATGATAAGTTGTCCACCTTAAACTATAACCGTTATCATCAATATCATTGGCCGCATACAGAAGCGGATGCAACAGCGGCGATCTATACTTTTCGTGGAGAAGTGTACTTAGGATTCGAAGCAGGCACAATGACTGAAGAGCAGACAGAAATGGCGGATCAACGTGTTCGTATACTTTCAGGACTGTATGGTGTACTACGACCACTCGACCTGATGCAACCTTATCGATTAGAGATGAGCACGGAATTGAAAGTGGGAAAATCAAAAACACTATATGATTTTTGGGGAAGCAAGATCACGGATTTGTTGAACGAAGATATTGAAGCAGCGAAAGCTAAAGAAGTCATCAACCTTGCTTCGCAGGAATATATTGCCGCGGTTGATACAACCAAGTTGAGCGTGCCGATGATTGATATTCACTTCCTCGAAGACCGGAATGGAAAACTTCAATTCTTATCCTACAATGCAAAGAGATCGAGAGGATGGGTAGCCAGGTATATTGTCGATAATAAGATTAAAAAGAGCAGTGACCTGAAAGGGTACAATGAAAATGGATACGGTTATCGAGAGGATTTATCGGAAGAGAGGAAAATGGTGTTTGTGCGATAGAAATGAAGATAAAAGAATTCTAATCTAATGGAGGGTAGGCATTCTTGATCGTTCATTAGATTGGACGGTTCAAATCCGCTCTATTTTATAACCCTTTTTAACCCAAGATTCTATAGTAGTTTCAAATTGCCTGAGCATATAGTAAGATTCAATGATGAAATCAAATCTTTGAGTCTGATTGCTACTAGAAATTATTATAAAATTTTTCTTTGCATCACCGGACATCTCATTGGCTATATCCTTCATTGATACCTCAGGGATTCCATACCCATTGGGAATTGTAATTTTATCAATAGCATTCAAGTGGATATCAATTGAAGGAAGATTACCCTTGCTTTTTACTCTTAGTATACTGTCATCCAGTTCCATTACCCTTTCCTGGGACAATTCCGTTAATTTTTTTTGATTCCTCAAACTAATGACAACAACAGTTACATAAGTCACTATTGCTAGAATTGTTACCCAGATTGGGAACCCATAGTAATTTATAAGAAAGGCAGAGGGAAGGGCCGGAAGAAAATAAAATATCACTTTAATCCTTCTTTTATTATAATACTCCGACTCCTCAATCAATTTTGCTTTAAACATCTTACTTGTCTTGAATGCCCTCAATTTCTAAATGCTACTGAAACCGTTAGTCCGCTTATAAATAAAAACTAGTGGGATTAAAGTGGTTAAGAAAATAGCAGCAACCTCAAAAGTCGTACCTCCCTGATTAAATCCTACAAGGACGAACAAGTCAAAGCAGAAAAAAACACAAATGAACATTAAGAAAAGAAAGCCAGTAAATTTCACGATGTAAATCAATTTATTTTTCATGGCCGAATGGTTTATGATTTTATAAATGTATCTCTTTTTATTTATTCTTTCTATACGTAAAATAAGGCTTCACCACTACATCGCTTTTCAACCATTAGATACACAAGATTAGCTACATTTAACCATGAAAAAAATACTAATCCCTGCTCTTCTCTTCGCAGGGTGGATGGCCCTTCTCAACACGGACATCCCCGCAAAAGGGAGCTTCTTGCCAGCCCTGGGCCGTTTCATGAGTCCTTTCATGGGCGTATGGCAAAATGTTCGTTCGCACACAACAGCTCAAAATCTGACAGCTCCCATTAAAGCCAACATCCGCATTCAGTTTGATGATCGCGACGTACCTCATGTTTATGCTAAAAACACAGAAGACGCACTCTACGCACAAGGTTATCTCCACGCCGCTAATCGCCTCTTCGCTATGGATGTCACTACACGCTCCGCATCAGGTCGCTTATCTGAACTGTTCGGCACAAAAACTCTCGCCATCGATCGCAAACAACGCGAACGCGGTTACGAACAATCGGCAAAACTAAAAACCACTTATTGGGAAAAATATCCGGCCAATAAAGCATTGATGGATGCTTATACTCAAGGCGTCAACGATTACATTCATTCCCTCAAGTACAAAGACTGGCCTTTCGAATACAAACTCCTTTCACATGCACCGGCTGAATGGTCAACGATGCAATCTGCATTAGTATTAACCAGCATGGCAATCAACCTTTGCCTCGGTGAAGATGATCTTGAATATTCAACAGCAAAACAAAAATTGTCACCTGCCGATTTTCAATTTCTTTATCCGGAACACAATGTCAAAGAAAGTCCCGTCATCCCCAGCGAAAAGAAATGGGACTTTACTGCCACTCAAGCCGGAACAACTCCTGATACTTTGAAAAAAGTAATTGGCAACAAAGCCGATACCGAAAAGAAAGACCTGAACGGCAGCAACAACTGGGCCGTGGCCGCAAGCAAAACACAACATGGCTTTCCCATTCTCGCCAACGATCCGCATCTCAATCTTACATTGCCCAATATCTGGTACGAAATGGAATTCCACACACCAGATATGAATGTGCATGGTGTAACTCTTCCCGGCCTTCCTCTTGTCATTATTGGTTTCAATGATTCTATCGCATGGGGATCAACCAACTCCGGTCAGGATGTGCTCGATTGGTACAGCATCACGTGGCAGGACAGCACCCGGCACAAATATTTATTGGACGATCAATATGTCGACGCTGAATTGCGCACCGAAAAAATAGAAGTGCGCGGACAACAACCGGTGATCGATACGATACGATACACCAAGTGGGGACCCGTCTCTCATCTCGATGAACATAAAGACATGGCGATGAAATGGATCGGCCATCAAAAAGCGACATCGAATGATCTCGATTATTTATTGAAAATTGATAAAGCTAAAAATCTAGCTGACTATCGCGAAGCCGTTTCCTCCTTTCAATATCCGGCACAGAATAAAGTCTTTGCTTCAACCGGTGGTGATATCGCTATCAGCGTCGCCGGTGTGATGCCAATACGACCTGATGGAAATGGTGAAAGCGTAACGCCCGGTGATAAATCATCCAACGACTGGCAAGGTTACATTCCATTCAACCAGGCTCCATTCATCATCAACCCTCAAAGAGGTTTCGTCAGTTCAGCTAACCAGGCACCGGCAGATACTACTTATCCTTATCCATTGTTAGGCCGACGCACCTTCGAAGATTATCGTGGTCGCATGGTCAACATCGTACTCGATAGTTCGAAAGCAATTACACCTGAAATAGTAGAAGCACTGCAACAAAACAATTACAATCTCTTCGCTGCTGAAATGCTGCCGCTGATGTTGAGAGCTTTGTATAAATCAGATTGCACGCCCAACAATGCATACCTCAACAAGCTGGAAGCCTGGAATTTTCAATACAATAAAGATCAAGCGGAACCTATTTTATTCGAAATGTGGTATGATGCTTTTGAAAAAATGACGTGGGACGAATTGGATACACTGGGACTCATGCGTCCGGAAGAATGGCGATTTATAGAAATCCTGCGCGATGATCCGAAGAATAAATATTTTGACATTCTATCTACACCTGATACTGTTGAAAATGCTTACAATGTCGTCTGCGCTGCGTTTGTTGACATGTTGAGCAACTATTTAAACCTTCCGGATGATCAGCAGAAGAGTTGGAGCGTGTATAAACATTCCTTCATTCCGCATTTGGCACGACTGCCACATTTTGGAATTGATTATTTAACAACATCAGGAGGACGACATATTGTGAATGCAATGAATAAATCACACGGTCCATCGTGGCGCATGGTGGTTGAACTTACCAATCCACCAAAGGCCTGGGTGAATTATCCCGGTGGACAATCCGGTGATGTCGCGAGTCCGCATTTCAAAGATTTCGTCGAACCTTTCTTTGAAGGAAAATACTTTGAAGTCACCCTGCAACCTGATCCGGATAATTGGGTATACGCTCATGAAATTAATATTGCACCAAAATGAAAAGTAAATCGATATTGGTATTGATCCTGATGATGATTGGCGTGATCGTAGCGGGTTACTTTGGTCCTTGGTGGGCACCAGGTGCTTATGTAGTTTTACTCGCTATGCTCATGAAATTATCAGCAAAGCAGGCCCTATGGATCGGAGCACTTTCATTGTTTGTTGTGTACACGGTTATGTCCATGATGATGTTAGGAAAAGATGACAGCGGATTGATTGGGAAAACAGGAACTTTACTGGGCGGCTTGTCATCTCCTATGATGGTGATCGTGACAGGATTGATCGGGGCTATCACTGGCTTATTGTCAGGATGGCTGGGCAGCAGTCTCGGAAAAATAATGCCGGCTGATAAATAGAACGTCTTCGTCTAAGGAATCCCATTATTCATCGTGAACCTGAAATCATTTATGTTCATAGCTTGTTTCCCTCGACATAAGAACAAAACACCGGAATTCGTTTGACTTATTAATGATGTTTGACCACATGACCTACTCTACCTACCAGGATCCTACCACCCCGGAATATATGGAAGCGCAAAAACGTGTCCGAAAAATCAAGCGTTTTTATAAGGGCCTTGCTTCCTGGGCCGGCACAAGCTTGTTTCTACTGGCATTGAATCTATTCACGACAGGTGGAATCAGTTGGGCTAAGTTTCCAATCTTCTTCTGGGGAATCTCGCTGCTCATCCAAGCCTTCGAAGTGATCCGTCTTCAGCGGCATGACAAGGAATGGGAAAAACGCCAGCTTGAAAAACAACTCGGAAGACAATTACCTTCTGACTATGTCCCGATAACCGTGATGCCGGAAGAAAAAACAGAAGACTACTCTGACGATCTGCTCAATAAAGAAAAACCTGTCCGCGAGCCTATGGATCTCTCCGAAGTCAGGAAACTGCAGCGGCCGTGGAAGGACAAGGACCTGGTATAAAAAAGTAAGAATAAGGAAGTAAGAATAAGGAAGTCAAAAGTAAATGTCAAAGGAAGTCCCCTTCAGGGGATTTAGGGGCAGATCACGAATGATTATGCGGCAGCTTCGTCACCCTAAACAACCGCTGAATACTATACTTCCCGCTACCATGTGCCGCTATCATCAGCAGACCTCCGGCGACAGCAATATTTTTCATAAATAAAATAGCATGCAGGCGCTGCTCGGGCATGGGATCGTCCCAAAAGGAATAGACGATGAACGTAACTGGCAGCCAATAGATCAACAGCAACCATACGCCGAAACGAACTCGATATCCGATGAGCAACATCGTAGCGCCGATCATTAAAAAAACAATAGACGAGTATAAAAGAAAATCGGGACGCCAGGTAATGTGATACTCCGCCATCGTGAGCTTGGTCTTTTCAGCGAAGAGGATGGAATCAATTCCCTCGTAAAAGAAAATCGCGCTGATCAGTATGCGTCCAAGGAGATCAAATACATTATTCATAGTGGGTTCCTTAAAGATACTTTGCTTTTACATGATCTGCTACTTTGCGGGCGATGAATTGTCCATCCATCGCGGCGGACATAATACCTCCGGCATAGCCAGCCCCTTCTCCACAAGGAAACAATCCTTCAATATCAATATGCATACCCGTCTCCGGGTTCCTGGGTATACGTACCGGGCTTGAGGTCCGGCTTTCAGTTGCTACAATCACTGCCTGGGGGTGGATGTAGCCTTCCATCTTTTGTTCAAAATCTTTCAATCCTTGTGCCAAACGTTGCGCAATCCAGGACGGCAACAATTTATGCAATGGAGAAGAAATTAGTCCCGGTATATAACTGCTCTCGGGCATTTCAATGGAAACTTGTTTCTTGAGAAAATCCGTCAGACGCTGCGCAGGTGCAGCTTGTGTTCCATCACCGGCATTAAACATCTCCTGCTCCACCGACTTTTGAAATTCAACACCCGATAAAGGAGTTTCTTCCAGGTTGTTATTTTTCAAAAAATATTTTTGCAAATCTTCCAGTTCAATGGCGGTGACTACTCCCGAATTTGCAAAAGGACTATCTCTTCGTGACAAAGACATTCCATTGACCACAATTTCACCAGGTGATGTTGCCGACGGAACAATCAATCCTCCCGGGCACATGCAAAAGGAAAAGACACCTCTGTTTCCAACTTGCGCGTTGAGTGCATAACTCGATGCCGGATAATGAGGACCGCGATCTGCTTCGCCATATTGACAATAATCAATGAAGGATTGCGGATGTTCGATGCGTACTCCAAGTGCAAAAGGCTTGGCTTCGATGAATATATTCTTTTCGTACAAGAGTGAAAAAATATCTCTTGCACTGTGCCCCGTCGCCAGGATGATATTTTCGGATTTTATTTGTTCATGCCCATTGATTTCAAGGCCGGTTATCTTTTTTATAGGCTGATCTGAAAAAAGAATATCGGTGATATGCGTATTGAAAATAATTTTTCCACCTTGCCGCTCAATGATCTCCCGCATTTTTGCAATAACCGGCGGTAATTTATTCGAACCAATATGGGGATGAGCTTCGATCATGATTTCCGGATCAGAACCACATTCGACCAATATTTTTAAAACGGAATTGATATTCCCTCTTTTACCAGAACGAGTATACAACTTACCATCTGAATAGGTCCCTGCCCCACCCTCGCCGAAACAATAATTGGAATTAGGATTGACAATTCCCTCTTGTTGTATCGCTCTTAAATCTCTTCTGCGTTCTTGCACATCTTTTCCGCGATCAAAAACAATCGGACGTAATCCAGCTTTGATACATTCCAATGCTGCGAAATATCCTGCAGGACCCGCGCCGATGATGTGTACTTCTCTTGAATTGGAAACTTCCGGGAGATTATCCAATTCATTTTCAATGACAGGTAAAGGTTCGCCGTCACTGACAATGGCTCTGATCAAATACAACGGTGGACGCTTCCGTGCATCCAGCGATTTGCGAATGATTCTGAATTCCCTCAGTTGAGCAGGGGTTTGATGTGCAGCTTTTGCGACATGGGCTTTGAAGGCCTGCGAATCGTCGAGGTCTTGAGGAGAGATACGAAATTCGATTTCCCGCATTAGTAGAGCCAGGCTTCAGGATTCAACTTCGCCCTTGCATCATTGAGTGTTTGCTGCAGTACTTGTTTGTCACAAGATGATTTGATGGCTACCCGAGTTAGAGAACCGCCTGTAATTTTCTCTGCTTCATAACCCATACTGACGACGCGGTCCACCATTTTATCAACGTTGGCCACATCTTTGAATGCCCCTACGATTACATAGCAGCTTGTTTTATTGGGTGTTTGATTCTCTTGTGGCTGTGTAACCGGTGGCGCCACTTTCTCTATATCAGTGGTAACAGGATTTTCCTGCACAGGTGTCGTATCTACAACAGGCGGTGTCGGCAATGGCATCACCGCTTTTGTCGTATCCGGCCGAGGCACCACGAGATCAGTCAATTTCTGTCGACTACTCAAAATATCCCAGGCGAGGTAAGCACACAAGACAGTGATCAGCACCAAAGCAGAAGCTAATATCGTCCACCAAAGTCGAGATGTTGTTTCATCAATCGATGAGGTATCTCTTGCTTCGACAGGAACAAATTCCGTTGTTGAGTAAACAGGTGTAATTTCTTCAGTGTGTGAAGTAGTGACTTCCGGAGTAATGACTTCCGAAGTAACAATGGGAGCAATAGGCTGTGGAGCAATGTAAGGTTCGGAAACAAAAGTCTTCTGCTCGACAGATTCAACTTGCGTGCGCAAATCAATGACCTCTAATCCGCTAAACGAAAGATTAAATGCATCCCAATCTGGCGTGAAGCGCAGACCTCCTCCGGTCGCTTTGGAAAAAGAACCGAACTGATCGATCGTGTAATGATCATTACGATCGACACTGTCCTTTACTTTTAGAACGAAGTCATTAATATCCTTTTCGATCTCACCCTTATCCATTCCATTCACGTAATGGATATAGGTGGTCAGCAATGTATCCTCTTGTAATTCCTGTTGATTGAATTCAGGCTGGATATAGGGAGGCTTGATTCGTGCGCCCGGGACATCCATCACGGCTGGATGGAAGATGGCTTCAAATCGCCCGAGGCCCTTTACATAGACTGTGGGGGTCTGTTGTAACAGATCCAGAATGTAGTATGGTACCTGATCTGAAAGCACGGTCTAAAATAATCTTTTTTGCCCCCTTCCACCCCCTAGCCCCCTGAAGGGGGTAAATGGGATTTCGTTTTATCTACAGACATGTCGTCCCTATGGGACTTTAAGAACATATTACCCTTCTTAATTGGATATTGGCTATGCGCTATTAGAAATTATTTATACTTCTTACTTCCTTATTTGCTACTTGTGCTGAGCGTAGTCGAAGCATTCCTAATTCTTACTTCCCTTAGGCCTTAGCCTTTCTTTTCCTACGGGTCTTAAAAAGCTCCACCACTTCTTTCTCTCTCATAAATTCCCAATCTGGAAATTTATCCATAACGAAATGCTTCACATCCTGGTAAGGAGCACTGCGCTTGTCGGTGAATTTCTTCATGCAACGATTGACAAAGCTCATACTGAGATCGCGTAAGCGAATATTAAATTCCTGGTTGGCGAAAATGTCCATGTAGAGTTTCATGAAACGGGCGATACTCTCATCTCTCGTTGCTTCTTCTTCAGATTTCTTGTGATCCTGCCCCGTGAACATCTTATAATCTTCTTCTGGAAGATTTTTCATCAAGGTCTCAAAGTGTCCATAGATTGTATGGCGCAGTGATTCATTGATATCAGAAAGGCCAAAATGATTTTCATAAAAACCACGTGTAGCCTCGATAGCATCTTCATGGATGTATCCTTTTTCATGAATGACCTGGGTAAGCATGCAATACCGCAACAGATCATCATTGATAGAAGTATCCAGCAATTGGATCAGGTTCAGGTCTGAAGCTTTATCGAGTGGAAGTCCATTCTTTTCAATCTCCAGCAGGTACTTGAAATACTTTTCATTAAATCCCGGGAAATTAACACGGGCATCATTCAGAATTCCTTTGATCCATTCCTCATGTCCATCATGTGGAAAATAACGGGAGAAGAGAATCAGCATACGCAGGTATTCATCTTCTTTTTTGAAAGCCTCATTATTGAGGAATTCCTTGAAATTGGGTAGAAGGCTTTGATTGACTTTACCCGCTTTGATTCTGTATTGAATGAATTTTTCCAGCGAGGAAAAACCTGATTTTAATTCACCTACTGTAGTTGGAAAATCGGCTGAATGATAATTGTGATGAAGGAACTGGCGATAGTATCCGTCGTACGCCAATTTTCTTGCGGATAACAAACGATATTTATCGAGGATCATGCTTTCATAGAAATGCCTGACCTTTTTGTTCTCGACCTGGCTGATCAGGTTGCTCACCCATATTTCGCTGCTGAGAGCAAAACCAATCTGGCAGCTCTGCCCGATCTTCGCTTTGATCCATTCGAAGTTGGATGAATCGGCGATACGGAGTAATGCATCTTTAAAATGATCCTGTGGTCGGATATAGCGATACTCTGCATCGATCTCTCCCCGCAATACACTAAATCCTAAAATACGTGCTGCATACAATCCTTCAAACTCAGGGTGAAGAACAGCATCTTCGAATACCGTCAATTGCAGCGGATGATTTTCAGCGACGCGTTCGAATAGGGCTTCAATCTGAGGTTCAAACGCTTCGCGCAGGGCCTGGTAGCTGGCCTCCTCTTCATCATCGAGATAAGTCGCCAACAAATCGGAGGATTGAATGACACCCCGGAGGGTATCGAGCTCCATTTGATATTTAGGATCCAGTTTTTCCATAATGCTTGAAATTTTTCCCTTTATACATGTACACCTGGTAAGACACATTAGGGCCTTACCAGGTGTACCAAATAATTTAATATTCCAGATTTAAGATTTCAGATTTAGATTTAAGATTTTGGTTTACAGATTGGAATTAATAACTAAATCCAAAATCCGCACTTATAATCTTAAATCTACGATCTTAAATCTACTATCGTTTCTATTCTCCGCCTTCGCTGTCTTTCACAACTTCTTCTGTTGTGTCAGCTACAGGTTCTGATGGTGTTTCTGTTGGTGTCTCTACTGGTGTCTCTGCAACAACTTCAGCCGGAGTTTCCGCAACAACTTCTGCAGGAGTTTCTTTCACTGCTTCAACAGGAGTTTCAATCACGGCATCATTAGCTGTTTCTTTTGCAGCTGCTTCAGCAAGATTGACATTTAACAATTCATCTACCGGTGCTTGTTCTACTTTCTTCTTTTCAAACTTCTTCTTGGTACCGGAGATTTCAGAAGCACGAGTTTTGCGCTCGTCGGCCGTTGTCTTGACGCGAGCTGCAATAGCGGCTTCTTTGGTGTCTACCCAGTCTCTGAATTTCATTTCAGCATCTTCAGGGGTCATGGCACCTTTCAACACACCGCGCTGGAGATGTTTATAGTACATCACGCCTTTGAAGCGGAGGATGGCCCTAACTGTATCGGTAGGTTGGGCACCGTTTTTCAGCCATTCATAGGCTTTCATACGGTCAACATCGATGGTAGCCGGGCGGGTCATCGGGTTGTAGGTACCGATGCGCTCAATAAAACTACCGTCTCTGGGAGATCTCGCGTCTGCTATAACTATGTGATAGAGAGGCGTTTGCTTGCGCCCATGGCGCTGGAGTCGAATACGAACTGACATTTACTTAAGTTAAAATTTAGTGGTTAAAATACCTTGCCGGCTTAGTCCTATAGAGGATCACCGGTTTTTAACGGGTGGCAAAGATAAAAAACCTTTTCGAAGCCGAAGGAGTAATGTCCTGATTTAAAGGGAGGTCAGAAGGGAATACAAACCGCTGAGATTCTGAGAACGCTGAAAATCAATACAAACCGCTGAGAAAACTGAGGACGCTGAGGACGCTGAAAACTTTACCTGTTCTAAAAATCTTCGTGACTATTGGAATACCCGATTCTGACCCTCACCTGAAGGCCGCTATCATAAATTTCTTTGAGGTCTGGCTCAAAAGCCGAAAGTGGACGACCAATATAAAACTCAGTTCCATCCGGGTATTTCTCAAATAGAACAGGTTCCTTCACAAATCGTGCTGCGATTTCGAACACTTTCTCTATTTCAAACTTTTCGATGGTGCTCATTTCTTGCAATTATTATATTCAAATTTATACCGTTCATGGTTAAGAAGCAAATCTCTTTTTGCAAATTCGAGAGCTTCGCTATAACTCGTAAAACCTTTCAATTCTGTATGCAATATTTTTTCTCCCTGGCAATAGACATCTTTGTGAAAATATCCGTGTGATGTATCATACCGAACTATTGGGACATAATTATTCTCCAGGTCCAAACATTCCATTTGAACTGTAAGTTCAACCACACCTTGACCCGATACCACTACAAATCGGAACCGAAACCTGTCTCCAGAGTCATTTAGGATGTGTACATGATTGATTTCTTTTGCATTCAACTGGTACTGGGAGTAACTATTCCAAACTTACCAAAAAAAATGAAATTAAGATTACTAATCTTTACGGAAATGCAAATTAACCACAGGCTTCAGCCTAGAGCCAAATCACTAAAACAAACTTCAAGATTTTTAATCCAGACATTAAGATTCTATATTTAGTTTGAAATGAAATATATTTCTCTTATCCTGTTCTTGATCACTATGATTTCCTGCATGTTCAGACAGGATTCATATGACACACTTTTACCAGTACTTTCTAAAGGTTCCAATTTTGAAGAAAGCCAGTTTGGAGTATGGGTCTATTTGGCTAATTCAGCATTGAGCTCAGATCCTATTATTCGGAAAAACAGGCTTAAAAACATTTATGGATTTGGATACATCAACCTTCTAACAGATACTGTCACCATACGGCGTTCAGTAATAGATATCGTTTTTATTAAAGCTACAAGAGGCGATGAAATAGTCCACGCATTCTGTACTGTTGATAGAAAAACACAACGCCTCATCGATGGCTACATTTATAATCCGAGTATAAATAGTATTCAAAAAATTTATTACAATCGATTTGAGGCTCCCAAAGGATGGGAGGTCGACCTATCAAATAATGAATCAGCAAAGGGTGAACTCGAATTTAAGCTAGGTTGTTTTCGAATAAATAATTTTGGTAAAATCGATTTCATTGAAGAAATCCCCTATGATAAAAAAATCTATGATCACTTGTCAATGACTCAGAAGTACACAGGTCAGTATCAATACCAGGACGATAGCGTTAAATTGAGTTTAGTATTCAAAGATGGGCGGATACCCGATTCCTATACTTTCAGGTTTGAGATTGCAACACATAATGGATGCACCCTTGATTTTCTAACTCTGGACTGGCCCATTGACTCTACATTATTCCTATTGACTCATGAAGACTCAATATCCTCTTATTCTTTAAACCCTTCAGGTAAAAATTTCAATTTATGTATGAAAAATTATGATACTTATTGTGATTTCAAACTCAATTCGGATTTCCTGTTAATGCCGATTGATAGCATCCATTTCAGAAATAACGAATAAGAATCAAAAAGGAAGTCCCCTTCAGGGGATTTAGGGGCACAGGTTAAAACTCCGCCCTAAACTTCACATCCAGCCTCCTGGAGCTCAAATAATTCGGCACCGCATACTGCGACAAGAATATAGTCTTGATCCACGTCCGACTCGCTTCATTCCGAACATCAAGCAAATTGAAGATCTCTAGCGTGAGCCAACTATCTCTCGTCACACGAAATAAATTATTCGGATGGCGCTTCTCCCATCCCTGGCCCCAAAGTCGAAACGAAAATCCAATGTCTACTCTGTGATATGGTTTGTACCGATAAGTGTTTCGATAAATAATATTGTTATCCTTTATACCAAAGGGCAAGCCTGTACCAATCGAAGTCAGAAAATGCACCCGCATGTTTTCATTGTCCGGCAAATAATCCTGGAAGAAAACATTCAGTGTCATGAATTGATCGGTTGGTCGCGGAACATCATTGACTGGTACCCCTTCAGCTTCTCCAACTTCCCTTTTCAAATGTTGTACACCATCCAACTTTTCACGTGCTCTTAAAAAAGAAAGATTAACCCACGATTCTGCATGTGGAACCAATTCTCCATTCAATCGCATATCAATACCAGTAACGTATCCTTTTGCATTGTTTTCTCCGGCATATCGGATTCGCACATTGTCCACTTCATACGAAACTAAATCCCACAAGGGCTTATAATACGCTTCAAGGATGAGTTTGTATTTCGGTCCCGCAGTTCCCCGCGGCCCGAAACTGGATGTGTATCCAGCCAGGATGTGAAATGATTTTTGCGCCAGCACACCTTCATTGACTGTACCATCTGGCCTGCGCAACTCTTTATAAAACGGCGGCTGCACATACCAACCCAATGCCAACTTGTATCCACGATAGGTACCCGGTGCATAACTGAATTGAAAACGAGGACTCACTGTCAATTCTTTATCAACATCCCAATAGGTACTCCGCACACCACCTGTAATTCTCAATTCGCGTCCACCACCATATTGTTTCGTGAATGTATTTTGAATATAACCTGATGATCGCACCGATTGCAGATCACGCTGTGAATTCAATACATACAGCAACTCGAGTGAATCCGGATCATACGGCAGTGAAAATCCCGCTGAATCTAATCGCTCCCATTCATGTATACGATCGCTCACATCTTCAAATCCAATCTTCAATCCTGCTAAAACAAAATTGGATTGCGTAGCATCTTTCTGTAATTCAATTCCACCTTTCACTTCAGCATTTACAATATTGACCTGGAGTAAATTCCGGTCATACATGTGTTGAGTACCAGTACCCAACAAAGCCAACTCTTCTCCTGCATTCGGATCATTGAGGCTCGTTTCGATTTGACTCAATCGATATTGTCCAATGATGTCAATGTTTTCTCTTTCCTGGCTCTTATATCCGGAAAGAAGAAATTTTAAAAACAAAGGATTCTTTTGTCGTTCCGGCACATAAGACAATGAGAGTCCGGTCATTCCATTTAAAAACAAATCACTTTCCCTTCCTTCAAATTCCGTCGTCAGTTGCAATGCAAAATTGATTAGCCCCGTCGCTGTCTCTGCACTGACCGGTATGAAATCATATTTACTCTTATTGAAGTTCGCCAGCAAACCCAATTGCCAATGTCGCGAAAGATCATACGTGGTATAAAACTGGTAATCGGTGAACGACGGACTGTACTCTCCTTTCACATCCAGCGATCCTAAAAGATATTGTGTCGTCTTATATCGTACACCAACGAGATACCGCCACTTCCTGGAAGTATCTTTTCCTAATGGTGCACTGCCTTCCAAATGCGCAGTCGCCCCAAGCAGACTAATCGAAAAGGAACCTCTCAACGAATCAGGCAATTTATATCGCACATCCAACACCGACGACATCTTATCTCCATACTTCGCTTCAAATCCTCCGGAAGAAAAACTTAAGTCGCGAATTAAATCAAGATTCGGCAAAGTCAATCCCTCTTGGTTCCCGGAATGAATGAGCAGCGGCCTGTAAATTTCAAAATCATTGACATAGACCAGGTTCTCATCATAGTTTCCGCCACGTACATTGTACTGCGAAGTCAATTCACCACCGGTACCACTGCTTGTCCCCAATGCAATATGTGGCAGAATAGATTCGAGATTTCCCGTCGTATTCGGCAGCATTTTGAAAGGCTCTGCTTTTTCATGCACCATGCCCGCATCTTCCACTCGTTGTGCAGTGATGATCACCTCCATGTCGGTATTGATGGGAGCAAGACTGATATTTAATTCAAAATGCGTCCCGGGTTGCTGAAGCGGCAGTGTATAATCCAGCGGCTTGTAACCGGTGCGCCTGAATTGAATGACTGTCTCATTATTTTGTTGGAAAGAAATGTCGTAGTGACCTTTCTCGTCTGAATTCACCACCGTATTCGTATTGGCGACGATGACGGATACAAATTCAATCGCTTCTTCATTGGACCTGTCCTTGATCACACCCTGCAGCACGACGGGCTGTTGCGCACTGACTGATATACAGAAGCAGCAAGCAACCAGCAGGACAAGTAATCTCATGCTCACTCGAACGATGATCGGGCTATTATATTTTGAATGCTTCCTGGCCAATAGATTTGAGCGAAGTGATCACCGCCTTTGGATCTGCTGCACCTAACACTGCATTGCCAGCTACTAATACATTCGCACCAGCCTGCAGCACGCGTTCAGCATTTTGCAATCCAATACCCCCATCAACTTCAATGTATTTCGAAAGATTTCGCTCCATTAGCATCTGTTTCAATTGCGCCACCTTCGGAATCGCCTGGTAAATAAATTTTTGTCCGCCAAATCCCGGATTCACAGACATGATCAATATGAGATCAAGATCTTCCAGCACATCAGCCAGTAAAGTAACAGGTGTATGAGGATTCAACGCCACACCAGCTAATGCACCAGTTTCTTTAATTTGATGAATAACGCGATGCAGATGTTTGCATGCCTCATAATGCACGGTGATCACATGGGCGCCTCCATCCTTGAAGCGTTCGACATATCGCTCCGGGCCTTCAATCATGAGATGCACATCCAGTGGTTTGGTCGCTCTCTTCTTCAATGCCTCCATGACCGGAAATCCAAAACTGATATTCGGCACGAACATGCCATCCATCACATCGACATGAAACCAATCGGCTTCGCTGCTATTGATCAGGTCGATGGCCTGGTTGAGGTTGCCGAAGTCGGCGGATAGTATTGACGGGGAAAGGAGATGGGGGACGCGTTTCATAAGGCAAATGTACTAAGCAAGGGGCA
>Ga0068851_10000314_pt1 | contig 21877 bp, 21 predicted proteins | sample KBSCornC12_FD_66588 | JGI IMG/M metagenome (GOLD analysis project Ga0068851, IMG submission 66588) | Corn rhizosphere microbial communities from Kellogg Biological Station, Michigan, USA - KBS Corn C1-2 | ecosystem: Host-associated > Plants > Roots > Rhizosphere > Soil ...
TGACCTCAATCGCGAAAGCGCCCTGCGTCTGGGCGTAGTGCTGGCGGCCGGGGGTGAATTTGCCTTCGTGGTGTTCAAGATCGGCCGCGACCAGGGCCTGTTCGAACCGCACCTCTACGACGTGCTGGTATTGACCATCACCCTGTCCATGGCGGTGACGCCGCTGTTGCTGCTGGTGTGCCCGAAGTTGTTCAAGCCCAAGGTCAAGTCGGTGGAAGTGCCCGAGGAGTACCTCACCATCGAAAGCGATGCGCCGCGCGTGGTGATCGCCGGCATGGGCCGTATGGGCCAGATCGTGGCGCGGATCCTGCGGGCACAGAACATCTCGTTCATCGCCCTGGACACCTCGGTGGAAACCATCGAGCTGACCCGCAGCTTCGGCGGCATGCCGGTGTTCTACGGCGACCCGCAACGCCCCGAGATCCTGCACGCGGCCAAGGTCGACCAGGCGGAGTTCTTCGTGATCGCCATGGACGACCCTGAGATCAACATCAAGACCGCCGAGTTGGTGCGCAACCTCTACCCGCACATGCAGATCATCGCCCGTGCACGTAACCGCCAGCACGTGCACCGCCTAGTCGACCTGGACGCCTCGCCGGTTCGCGAAACCTTCTATTCCAGCCTGGAAATGAGCCGCCGCACCCTGGTGGGCCTCGGCTTGAGCCAGGCCCAGGCCGATGCACGCATCACCCGCTTCAAGAACCACGACCTGCAAGTGCTGGCCGCGCAACACGCAGTGTACGACGACGCGGCCAAGGTGATGCAAACCGCCCAGGAAGCACGGGCAGAACTGGCGCGGCTGTTTGAGATGGATCGACTGGAGGAAGAGTCCGACAAGCTGTGAGGCTGCCGGTGAACGAGATTGCGACTTTTCTGACAGAATACGCCGCAATCTTGTTCATCCCCTGGAGCGCTTCATGGCCACTTTCACCAAGACCACCGTCCTGCTGGCCCTCGCGCTGACCGCCGGCAGCGTATTCGCCGCGTCCAAGCCGACCACCCAAACTATCTCCACCTTGGGCGGCAAGTTCACCTTCAACCTGCCCAAAGCCTACGCCGCCGACACCCTGCCGGCTGGCAAGGCGGAGGACGGCACTGCCGATACCCAAGGCACGATGTACGCCAACCAGACCACGAAAAGCGTGGTGATCGTCGCCGAAACCGTGCGCAACGATGGGGTAACCATTGGGGATAACGACGCGAAATTCCTGGACGGCGCCGTGGCCGGCTTCGTCAAGGACCAGAGCGCCGCCCTGCCGGACTTCAAGAAACAGAGCGAGAAGAAGCTGACCTTCAATGGTCTGGGCCTGCGCCAGGTGGACAGCACCGCCACCCAGGGCGGCGGCAAGACCCTGAATTCGACGTTCCTGGGCGGTTCGGGCAATCACCTGCTGGTGATCCAGGCGATTTCGCGGGCGGATGATGCGAAGGGGCATGCCGCGTTGGTGAAGCAGATTACCGGCGGGAAATAACAATCTTCCAAACAACCCGATCCACATGTGGGAGGGAGCAAGCCCCTCTCACAGTGCTCGACCACGTTTAATTCAGGCTCTTTTCCAGCCAGGCTTTCAGGTCCTGCACTTCCGTTTCACTGATGGTATGCGGCATGCCCGGATACCCGTGGAACTCCGGCTTCAATCCCAACCCCGTCAACACCTCATTCGCCCGAGTGGCCGACGCATAAGGCAGCGCCTGGTCCAAAGTGCCGTGGCCAATGAAAATCGCCAGCTTGCCCAGTGACGCATCCGGCTTCAGCTCAGCCTTGAGCACCGGCAACACGCTGCCACTCAACGCTGCAATCCCACGCAGCAGTTCCGGCCGACGCAACCCTACCTCGTAAGACATGATCGCGCCCTGACTGAAGCCCACCAGGAACACCCGATCCGGCTGGGTGTGGTATTTGGCGGTGGCTTTGCCGACAAAGTCTTCGATCAGCCGGGCGCTACGTTGCAGGTCGGCGGTCTCGCCATCGTATTCGCCGTCACCGGGCGTCTTGGTAAACCAGCGATAGCCGTGGGGGTCCACCGGCATCGGCGCGCGGGCCGACAGGTAAGTCCAGGTGGACGGCAGCGCGTCCTTGATGCCGAACAAATCCTCTTCGTCACTGCCGAAACCGTGCAGGAAAATCACCAGCGGCTGGTTGCGCGCATCGCCCTGGGTTTGTTCCAGGTACGACAACGGCAAGTCGGTGTGCAGCGTATCGTCGGCATGAGCGACGCCGACCACCAGGGTCAGCGCCAGGGCAAACAGTTTGAGCATGGGACGTGACCTCAGGGTTTGCGCAGCAGATAAGTGTCCATGATCCAGCCATTTTCCAGGCGCGCCGCCTTGCGCACCCGTTCGATTTCTTCTGCCACTTCACTGACCTTGCCGCTGATAAGGATTTCATCCGGCGTGCCCAGGTAGGCGCCCCAGTAGATGTCCAGGCCTTGATCGGCCACGGTGCGGTAAGAGTCTTCCGCGTCGAGCATCACCACCAGGGTGTCCGCATCACTCGCCTGCCCCGCCGCCAGACGGCGCCCGGTGGTGATCTCGACCGACTTGCCGATACGGTTCAGCGCCACTTTATGCTGTGCGGCCAGCGCCTGCACGCTGGTGATACCGGGGATCACCTCGAACTCAAAGGCGCAACGGCCACTGGCCAGAATCGCCTGCAAAATGCGGATGGTGCTGTCGTATAACGCCGGGTCGCCCCACGCCAGGAAAGCACCTACTTCACCGTCAGCCATTTCTTCGTTGATCATGCGTTCGAAGGTCTGCTGCTTGTCGCGGTTCAGGTCCTGCACGGCGGTGGTGTAGTCGATATCGCCGCGCACGCGCTCCGGGCACTCGGCCTCAACGAAGCGATAACCCGGCTCGGTGATGTAGGTCTCGCAGATCTCGCGACGCAGGTCGATCAACTTGTCTTTGCTCTGGCCCTTGTCCATCAGGAAAAACACGTCGGTGCGGTTGAGCGCCTTCACGGCCTGCATCGTGATGTAGTCAGGGTTGCCGGCGCCAATGCCGATGATCAGGATGCGTTTCATGGGTTGCTCTCATTGCGGGGCGTGGATTTTGCCATGTTCAGGCGCTCAGGCGTGAGTTTCCAGGCGCAGGCGCCAGACGTTGTTGAAGCGTAGCTCGGTGGCGGACAACGGTTCGACGTCGATACGGTAGAACATCGACAGCGGGAACTGCATCACCTGCAACAACGCGGCGCGGATCACAAAGGGGTGGGTGATTGCGACGATATGGCCGGGTTGGGTTTCGAGGGTTTTCAGCCACTGCGCTACACGTGCGCATAGGTCATCGACTGACTCCCCACCCTGGGCCGCGAAGGTGCTGTCGGTGAGCCAGGTATTCAACTCATCACGATTGAGCTGGTTGATGGCCTGGCCTTTCCACTGGCCGAAATCAGCATCGCGCAGGGCGTCTTCGATCACAGCGTCATTGCCGAACAAGCCCGCCGTCTGCCGGGTACGCAGCTCCGGAGCGCACAATAAACGCGGTTTTTTCCTGTAACGCCCAGCAAGAGAGCCGACCGCCCCCTGCCAATCCATCGCCACCGGCTCGTCATCGCAGAAACGCCCCTGTTTTTGCAGGGGCGTGAGGGCATGGCAAATGAGTGTCAGACGTGTGGCTTGCATCGCAGCGTGCTTGGACCCAGGGAATGAGGCCACCAAGACTGGCGCAGTTATCCCAGTCGCGCAACGCCTTGTGCCAGATAGAGCACTTGGTAACCCGTCCCTGGGTGCTGCGCGTCCAGCGCCTTGGCCGACAAGGTGAACCGCACCAGGCGCCACGCTTGCACATCCAGCGCCAGGAACACCGCAAAGGTCTCTGCGCTGTCGGCCACCTGTTGATTGCGCCGTTTTCCCTCGGCCAAGGCCACCGCCCTGTCCGCGCCCGCCTCCAGCGGCCATTCCTCGCGGTACAAACTCACTGCGCCCTGCGCCGGGCCACGTTGTACATCCAGCGGCAACCAGCTCTCGATATGCGGGCGACCAAAGCTGTCGAGCACCTTCTGGAAGCGCTCGCCCAATAAAAAGTCAGCGGCCTGCAACGGGTCGGCCCACAGGTACACCGACGAATACACTTTGCCCCCCTGCTCGCGGGCGATAAACGCCTTGAACAGCAACCCCTCGGCGTCATCCCACAACGGCCCCAATTGCGCGGCGCGCCGGTGAATCACGCCCATGTCATAGTCGGCTGGCAAGCGGTGTGAATACTGTTTGGCAAACATGCGAGAACTCCTGTGCAAGATGAGCGTTCAGCTTGCGCAGCGTCGATGATTTCAACAAGATATCCTTCGATATATGTGCGATAAGGATTGAATATGACTGACGCCCTCAGACCGCTGGATATCGATACCGTCCAGGCCTTTGTGCTGGTGGCGGATTTCGCCAGTTTCACCCGTGCCGCCGAAGCCCTCGACACCTCCCAGGCGGCCATCAGCCTCAAGCTCAAACGCCTGGAAGAGCGCCTCGGCTACCGTCTGCTCGAGCGCACGCCTCGCCATGTACGGCTGTCGCCCCAAGGCGAACAGTTCATCATCGCCGCCCGCGCCCTGCTCAATGCCCATGAACGCGCCTTGGGCGACATGGCGACTCACACGCCCCGGCGCCTGGTCATCGGCATCAGCGACCACGTGGCCGGCCCCGACCTGCCGGCCTGGCTCAGCCGCCTGGCCGCCTACGACCCGCTGGTGATCCTCGAAGTGCGCATCGCCTCCTCCCGCGAACTGGTTGCCGCTTTTGATCGCAATGAGTTGGACGCCGTGATCGTGCGCAACGAAGACGACCGCCGGGACGGTGAAGTGCTGGCAGTGGAACGCTTCGGCTGGTTCGCCGCACCCACCTGGCAACACACCCCAGGCACGCCCCTGCGCATGGCGACCATGGCCGCACCCTGCGGTGTTCGTCACCTGGCGACCCGCGCACTGGACACGGCGCGCATCGACTGGACCGAAGTCTTCGTGGGCGGCGGCGTCATGGCCGTCGGTGCTGCCGTCAGCGCCGGATTGGGCGTCGCCGCCCTCGCCCGCCGCGTGGCGCCGTCTGGCGCGGTAGATGTGAGCGAGCAATACGGCCTGCCACCCTTGCCGGTGAGTGAAGTGGTGCTTTACAGCCGCATCACCGATGTGCGCTCACGGGAGACACTGCGTGCCCTGAGCGCGACCTTTCGCGGCGTGCTGCAACACTGAAATAACTGTTTTTTGTGGCGAGCGGGCTTGCCCCGCTCACCACAGGGGAATTCGGTGATCTAAGAGAAATCTGTCAGTCAAACCACTCCCGCCGACCTTCAAAGGTGCCAACGATCAGTTCCACAATCATCCGCACCGCCTCCTCATCCCGCACCTGCGCATTCACCGCCAACCACACCTGGCGCTGCATGCTCTCGGTCAATAACCCCGGCAACGCCACCAGCCCCCGGTCAAAGCTGCTCATGTAATGCGGCAGCAACCCAATGCACGCGCCACAACGGATCATCTCCAGCATCAGCGAATACGCCTGCACCTGCACCACTGCCGCCAGGCGCTCCTGTACAACCTGGTTCCACGCCTGCAAAGCCCCCACCTGCGCATCCGGCTGCCATTGCACCAGCATGTAATCGTCGAGGTCCTCCACACTGTCCGGCCGCGTGGTCAACCGCGAATAACGCTTGGCGATATGCGGCAGATACTGCAAGCGCGCCAAGGCTCGGGGTGGCTCAGTGGCAAAGCTCGGACCCGGCACCGGCCCGTCGGCGTCTGACAGCCACAGCACCACGTCCACATCCACCGCCTGCAACGACACCTGACTGTCGATGGAGATGATCTCCAGGCGCACGCTGGCATTGCGGCGCAGCAACGCGATCAGATCGCGCCCAAGGATGTCATGCAGGATCGGCTCGGCCACGGCCAGCCGAATCAGCGGCTGCTCCGTCACCGGCAGGCGTCGTTCATGGGCCAGGGCAATCAGTTGCGCCTGCAGCTGCTGGCCATCTCGACTGAGCACCAAACCATTGCCCTGGTAGCTGAACAGCGAATGCCGCAGGTGTTCCTCCAACTGCGCCAGACGCTTGCGCAACAGCGTGGCCTTGATATTCAAACTGCGCGCCGCCTGCATGAAACAGCCGCAGCGTGCACTCACCAAGAAGTAGCGCGCCACTTCCGGGTCGATCTCATGGGCCAGGGCCAGCCAACTGTTGCGGCCCTCGGCTGGCGCACGATAAGCGGACGGCCCCTGAGGGGCAGACGGTTCTAGAAATGCCATGGGAGACTCCCTGTCTTGTCAGTCTGTGCATCCAATGCGGGTTGACGTGTATTACTCCAGCACTTTGTTCAACTCGGCGCCGTCGATACTCAGGGTGGCGGTATTGAGCATGCCTTCGAGGTAAGCCTTGGCGATCTGCTCCTGGCGCTGGGCACGCAGGGCCTGGGTCAGGCGTTCACGCAGTTCGTCGAGGGTCGCGGTGCGTGCCGGTTGCTGGCCGGTGAGCTTGAGCACATGGAACCCCGCCGCGCTCTGCACCACATCCGACACGGCACCGACCTTGAGGCGCGACACCGCACTGCGCACTTCCGGCACCAGTTGCTGCAACGGCTGCATGCCCGAGTCGCCACCGCGTGCAGCAGAGTCGGTGTCCTGGGAAAACTGCGTGGCCAGGGCGGCGAACTCATTCGGCGCCGCCTGGGCGCGACGGCTCAGTTCCTGGGCCTGGCGGCGCACACTGTCAACGGCTTGCGGGTCATTCACCGCGAGGAAAATCTGGCTCACGCGATACAACGCCGGCGTCACCCACTGCGATTTACCGCTGTCGTAGGCCTGCTGCAATTCGGCGGCGCTGGGGTAATCGGCCGGCACCTGGCTGACCGACAACATGTAGTCGCGAAACACAATCTGCTCGGCGGCGGCGCGGGTTTGCTGCTCCACGTCCGGGCGCTGGCGCCAGCCCTGGGCGTCAGCCTGTTCGAGCACCGCCTTTTGCGCCAGGCGTGAACGGATCCAGGTTTCCAACGCGCCACGATTGCCGCGCAATTGCTCGCGGGACTCGACAGGCAGGCTGGCCAGCACGGTTTTCAGTTCCGTGAGGTCGATCTGCTGATTGCCCAGGCGCGCCACTGCCGGCCCGCTCGCTGCCGGGTTGCTCACCGGCGCCGGTTGCTGCGCCGCCACCGGGTCGCTGCCCGGCCGCAGGCTCAAGCCAACCGCCACCACCAGCAAGGCCAGCGCACCCGCGCCGACCATCAGGGTTGGCTTTTTCACAATACCGGCGCCTCGGCTTCAGCCTGCAACTGCGCCGCCTGCTGGCTGTATTCACGCAGGTAAACAATAAATTCCTGCAACAGACGGTCCCACAATTCCAGCTGGCTGCGCAGGTGCGTAGCGCCGACACCGGCCACCACCACGTCCATTTCCATCAGCAGGAATTCGCTCTGCACCGACAACCGCGCAAAGCGCCGCGAAGCGTTCCACACCTGGGCCAGGCCTTCGGGCAGCTCGCCCTGGATACGCAGTGCGCAGCTGTAGGTGAAATCCACATAACCGCCCTGCTCCGCCGCCGGGTTGCCGAAGCGAACCGCAAAGCCGATGCCCTGGCTGGCGCTGAGCAATTGCACGATGCCGTTTTGCTCAGTCTGGTTGACCCGGTAGCCGGCTTCCTGCAGCAACTCGGTGAGGCTCTGAGGGGTGACGCTGGTGATCAATTCGCTCATGGAGATCTCTTCCCTGTCTATCAATGATTGGCAGTTGCCTGGGGCGCATCGAAACGGCTCTTGTACAAATCGTCGCCGAAGCCCTGGGCCAGTTCCTCGAACTTGACCCGGACGCTGCTGGCGAACGGCTGGCGGATACTCATCACCTCGGCCACGTCGATTTTTTCGTAGGCGGTGAGCAACTGCCGGGCCACGCCGTACATCTGTTGATTCTTGACTGAACATTGCTGCACTTGTGTGTCACGTTCACTCAGTTGTGCCTGCAAGCGCGCTCGCTCGGCCTCTTTACCCTTGGCCAGCACCAGCAGTTCGTCATAGGCCTTCTTGAACTTGCCGATCTGCTCATTGCTGGCCGCCACCTGGGCCTGCGCCTGGCTGTGCAGGCTCTGTTGCTGGCCGGCCATTTGCTCGGCCACGGCGCGGGCCTTGTCCAGCTCGGCCGTCAGTTGCTTGATTTGCGCCTGGGCCTGCCTGGCCTGGTTTTCCGCAGCAAGGCGTGCGGCGCTGGCCTGGGCCTGCTCGCTTTGCAGGGCCTGCAATTGCTGGGTGGTGCTGCGCAGTTGCGTGCGCAGGCGCTCCTCCATGCCTTCAGCCGACGCGCCGCTGGCGACCAGCAGCAGTAACAGCCCGCAGATTCGCGTGTTCATGTGGCATCTCCCTGCGCATCAAAAGCGCGTGTTGAGTTCCAGTTGCATCACATCCACCTCGAACGGCGCGCCATACACTTCGGACGCACTCAACCAACGCGCACTGGCGTAGATGTTCTTTTCGATGCCGTAGTTGGCGCCAATGAAGTAGCCCTTGGCGTTGGTGCCGCCCAGGTGGAACGACGAATCGTTGAAGCCGTCGGGCAAGGCGTCAGGCTGGATGTACTTGTAGCCGGCCAGTACGTTCCAGTCGCCACGCTTGCGCATTTCCAGCGCGCTGCCGAGGGTGAACGAAACCATCAACGCATTGCCGCCACTTTCAAACTGACCGTTGCTGTTGATGTTGTTGACGATCTGGCCTTCGCTGCGCTTGAGCATTTCGCCCTTGTCGTAGGCCAGGTTGTGGATGTAATTGCCCTGGGTGCGCAGTTTGAAGTCGCTCGGCAGCTCGGCATCCCAGGCCAGGTTGAGGTCGAGCACGTCGAACTTGGACGCCAGGCCCACGAACTGCGGCTGCGGGGTCAGGCCGGGCGTCGCCGGGTTGGGGGTGATGTCGCGTAGCAGGAACACGCTGTTGCCCTTTTGCATGAAGGCCAGGCGTGAACCGTCGCTGTCACAGGCCGGCTGGCCGGACCAGGGCTGGCAAGCGCCGGAGCGCTTCCCTTCGATATCGTCGAAGTGGTAGTACGCCAACGCGCCCTTGAGGCTGTTTTCGCGGTTGATTTTCCAGTTGGCGCCGATCTGCCCGCCAAACAGCCATTTGGTATCGCTGTCTTCCTTGTCGAAACCGTTGCTGCTGGCCGAGTCGGAGGTGTACTCCACCGGGAACGCGCCCAGGGTGCCGAACAGGTCCCACTCACTGTTCAGCGCGTGGTTGAAGTTGGCAGCGATACCGTCGAAGTTCAGGTCGCCCGAATACATCATGTCGGTGGAATAGAACGGGTTGGCGAAGCGCCCGGCGGTAAGGGTCACGTCCGGGCTGGCCTTCCAGCTCAGGTAACCCTGGTCGAGCCAGATGTCCTTCTTGCCAAAGCCACCGCCCAGGGTCTGGGTGGTGGACACCGGGTTGTTGTCGGAGCCGGTGCCCACCCGAATGCCAGCGGTCCAGTCCGGCGACAGTACCGCTTTCATGCCCAGGCGCGCGCGCAGGCGGAACAGGTTTTCGCGGTCCTTGGTGGTGTTGAGCAGCGGTGGCAGCTTGGTGTTGGTGTCTTTGTTGGTGTCGTACGGGCCACTTTCATTGAGCTTGGCGTAGTCGACGATCTCGTTGCTGTTGTTGCCCGAGAAGTAGCGCGACTCATCCCGCAGGCGGATATCCCCGTCAAAGCTGATGCGCGAGACCCAGTCCGGGAAAGTATTGGGCTGCGCCCAGTTTTCCTGCTTGGCAGTGGCCATGACCTCGGCCTTGACCTGGTCACGAATCTGATCCTTCACCGCCTGCGGCACGTATTGCACCCGCACATCGCCGGGGGCTGCGGTCGGGCCTGCGGCCACCAGCGGCGCGGCATTCGCCTGACGCGCCTGCCGGGCTTCTTTTTCGGCCTGGGCGATCAGCCCGTTGGCGGTGTCCTGGCTCAGCACGCCCTGCTGCACCAGCAGACGGATCAGGTTGATGGTGACGTTTTCCGAGGGCGCAACCGGGGCCGCAGCCGCCTGGCCGACCAGGGTCGCGATGACCATGCCGACCGTCAGGGTCAGTCGATTCACGGGGGAAATCATGTGTACGCAACTCCTGTAAAAACCGTTGAAAAAAGGATTCAATCAATCCGGGCGCCGGCCCTTGAGGGACAGGCGCATGGGCAGCGTCAGCGACGCCGGTGGTTTCTGTGTGGCACGCGGCGCCTGGATCAAGGCGAGCATCTGCGCATCGGTCTCGGCATCCCCGCTGGACTTGGCCACCAGCGCCTTGGTGACCTGGCCATCGGCGCCCAGCCACAGGTCTATCTGTATCGAGAAGGCCTTCTTGCGCAGCTCAGGATCCTCGCGCATCAGCCGTTGATAAGTGCCGGCCAGGTACTGCTTGTAGGTGCCGGTCCCCAGCCCGCCGCCACCGCTGCCGGCCATACCGCCGCCCTTGCCGGCACCGATGTTGAAAGCGTCATTGCCGGACTGGGCGTCGCCATCGATCTGCATCGGGTTGGCCAAATCCTCGTTAGGCGAAGGCGGCGCTTCCTCGACCGGCTTGACCTCTTCGGGCTCGGGGCTCGGCACCGGTTCCGGGACTTTTTCTTCGACCTGGGGCTCGGGCTCCTTGGGTTTTTCCGGCGGCGGTGGAGGTGGCGGCGGCAACGGGATAATCGTCGGCACCTTCGGCGTTTCACGGCGCACGCCGCTCATGTCGTTGGCCCATTGCCACAAGAACCAGGCGGCGACGGCGCCCAGCAACAGGCCGGCGCCCCACTTCAACGGGCGCAACGGCGGCGTGTTTTTCACAGGCGGTGGCGCGATCGGGATCTGTGCAGTCATGACTCAGCCCTGGCTCGGTTTGCCGGTGACCAGCCCGACTTGGGACAGCTCCAGCCGGCGCAGCAGGTCGAGCACTTCGATGACTTTCTGGTACTGCACCATCGCATCGCCGCGCACGATCACCGGGAAGTCCGGGTTCAGTGCTTTCTCGATGCGCAGGCGCTCTTCCAGCTCGCCGAGAGTCACCGGATAGGCGTCGAGGAACACCTGGCCGCCGTCATTCACGGAGATGGCCTTGGTCTTGGCCTGCGACAACGACACCGAGGCGCTGGCCTTGGGCAGGTGAATCTGGATGCCCGACACCTGGGCGGTCGCAGTGAGGATAAACATCACCAGCACCACCATGAGCACGTCCACCAGGGGCGTGATGTTGATGCTGTCGACGGCCGCGTCATCGTCATCGTCGTGGGAAGCATTTACGGAAGCCATGGCGATTCTCCTCAGGCCGGAACCGATGCGTGATGTTCGCGGCGGTGCGCGGCTTCACTGTGCTGGCTCTCGCCGTGCATCTCCGCCAGGCGAGTGATGAACTCGTCGACGAACACGCGCATGTCCGCACTGACTTCCTTGTTGCGCGTGATCAGGCGGTTGTAGCCAAACAGCGCGGGGATCGCCACGAACAGGCCCATGGCTGTCGCCAGCAACGCCGCCGCCATGCCAGGGGCGATCGCGTTGATGTTCACGTCACCGGCCATCGCCGTGCCGAGGAACACCACCATGATCCCCAGCACCGTGCCGAGCAGGCCGATGTACGGGCCGCCGGCGATGGCGTTGGACAGGGTCGACAACTTGGAACTCAGGGCCTGGTTCTCGCGGGTGCGCACGCCGTCCATGGAGCAACGGATGGCTTCGATGGTGGCGGCCGACACCGACGAAGTGTCCGCGCCCTGGGCACGGCGGGTGCGGATCTCCTTGACCGCCACCAGGTACAGGCGCCACAGCGAAGAATGGGTCAGGCGCTCACCCAACAGGGCGTCGTCGGCATACATCTCCAGGCGGGTGCCGATCTGCGCGAAGTGCTCGCGGAAGACCTCGTTGGCACTGCTTACACGGCTGACCTGACGGTTCTTGCGCAGCATGATGACCCACGACTGGAACATCATCGCCACCAGCACCAGGATGATCACCCAGGCATCCACCGGTACGGCGTTGAGCAAAAAGCCCAGGCTGCCGAAACCGAAGCCGGATTGTTCTTCATCCACCCCGTAGGCCACCAGCTTCGACTCGGCGCCCTGGGCGCTGGCATCGGCCAGCAACAGCGCAGCCGGGCGTGCCACCTTGGACAGGCGCAGCTCATCGATGGCACCGGCGAATGGCAGGTGGGTGCTGCCGGCTTCCGGCAGGTCGGCGCCAATGGCGGTCTGAGAATTGAACGCCGGCAGAGCCACTGCCAGAGTCGCGGTTTCGCGGCCATTCACGTACAGCGTGACCTTATCGCCCTCGGCGGTGAACGCCAGGTGCTGCCACTGACCAGGGTTCAGCGGTTGAGTGGAGACGGCGCGCTGGCCGTCGACGTCCACGAACGGCATGCCCTGGTTCAGGCCCAGTAACAGACTATGGCCGCCGTCGCGACGGGCCAGCACCGCTTGCTCGCCGCTGGCCTGGTCCAGGCGCAACCAGGCGCTGAACGTGAACGCGCCGCCCGCAGCGTGCTGTAACGAGGGGCTGGCCGGCAACATCAACGCTTGGCCGCTCAACTGCAAGGCGCGGCCGATCACGCCGTCGATGCTCGCGCCGGTGGCGTTCAACGCGGTGTTGGCGTAGGCCGTGGTGTCCCGGGCCGGGGTGCCATTGACCCCGTCAAAGTGGTAGAGCGCGGTGTAGCTCGGGTCGAAGGTCAGTTGCCCATTGGCCGTGGCCGGGGCCTTCTGGTTGCCGTAGTACATCCACAGGTCCTGGCGCTGGCCGCCTTCGACCTTGGGCACATCGACCCAGATCAGCGCCATGCCCATCAGTGGGTCGAAGCTTTCGATCTGGTGGTTGAACACGGTCTTGTCGTCGGCACTCACAAAACGCAGGTCAGAACCGTCGTCCTTGACCCCGTCAAAAGTGAAGTTGCCGGTGTGCAGGCGCACCAGCAGTGCAGTGCGACCCAGGGCCTGGCTGATCGCGGCGCCTTGGGCGGTGGTGTCTACCGAAATCTGTTTGCGGTAGTGCCAGTCGTCCTGCCACCAGGCATGGGCGGTGGCCGGGAGCGCGAAGCCCAGGCAGATCAACAGGCTCAGGAATAGGCGTTGCATGGGTGAAGTCTCCGGAAGAAAAAGTCAGAAAGTCGCCTGCACACTGAAGTGCAATCGCGAGTCCTGTTTCTGGGTGTTCGGTCCATCGAGCAGCGGGTAGCCCCAATCCAGGCTGCCGGACAACCATTTGCTCAAACTGGCGCGGGTGCCCAGGCCGACACTGGCCAGGCTGTATTCGTCTTCTTGCTCGGGCAGCGGGTCGTGCAGGCGCATGCGCGCGCCTTCGGCGAACGCATAAAAGCGCCACTCCTGCACATAACTGGCGAGGAACTTGGCCAGGGACGGCGTGCGCAGCTCCTGGGAGAGCAAGTAACCCTCATCCCCGGTGCGCTCCGCCGCCAGGTAACCGCGCACCGAAGTGGCGCCGCCGGCGGAATACTGCTCGTTGGAAACCAGCGGCCCCGACGCGAGCTGGAAGCCGCCCTTGGTTGCCGACTGCCAATCGTTGGCAAAGGTGTAGGTGTAATTCAGGTCGCCCTTGAGCACGGCGAAACTGGCGCTGGCCTTGTAGCGCTTGTAGTCGAACTCTTCGGCATCGCTGCCGTAGCCGAAGAACGCGCGGGTGCCCACCACCAGGTTCAGGCCCAGGCCCAACTGGGATTGTTCGGTGTAGCGAAAGCCGTTGTAACCCAAGGTGAACGGTGCGTACTTGAGCGGCACCTGGTCGCTGCTGGAGCCGAATTTCATCTGCTCGTCGAAGTCCTTGAAGTCCACGCCGAACGAGAACGAATGGGCCCAATTACCCGCCGCCGGCAGGTTGTAGATGGCCGACACGCCGTAGGAATGGCCCTTGCCCAACACGTTACTGCCGCCGATGGTGGCGATGTTGCTGTCGGACTGGTAACCCGAGAACTGCAAGGTCCAGCGCTCGTTCAACGGCGCACTGTAGGAACCGGACCAGACCTTGGCGTTGTCGGTGTCCTGGGGCGCGGTGAAGTAGGTCAGGGAAATGCTGTGGCCCAGCTGCCAGAGGTTGTCGTAACCCAGCGTGACGACCGAACGCAGCTTCTCGGTGTCGGCGCTGTAGTCGTTGTTCAGGCCGAGGGTGGCGTGCCAGGGGTTCTGGTCTTCCACCTGCAGGTCCACATCCATCGTGCCCGGGCGCTGGCCTTCGCGCACCAGCGGCGTGACCTGGCGCCCGGCACTGCGATTGAGGCCGGCCAACTGGGTTTGCACCGTGGCAAAGTCCGGCACCGCGCCCTCCTCCAGGGCCGGCACCTGCTCGCGGATTTCCACCGGTGAATAATGCTTGGCGCCGACCACCCGTACGCGGCCAACCTTGGTTTCGCTCACTTGCAGGTAGACGATGCCGTCATCGACCTTCTGCTCCGGCAGCTCGACAAACACCGACTGGTAGCCACGCGCCTGGTAGATCTTCTGCAATGCATCGCGGGCACCTTCGATATCGTCCAGGGTCTTTTGCGGCCCCAGGAACGGGTACACCGCCTCCTCGATCGTCGCCGCATCGAGCACGGTATTGCCGCGCACGAAGTACTCATTGACGTCGACCCTGCGCGCCGCCGCCTCTTCCTCGGCCAACACCGGTTGCGCCAGGCTCCCCAGCGTTACGCAACACAGCGCCAGCGTTAATTTGAACAGATGCTCCACACCGCCCCCTGACTGTCTGATTGTTTGCAACGTCGCCGAATGCCCGGCGTACGGCCTGCTCAATTGCTGGTGATCGCGGTGTTGCCGTGGCGTGCCAGCCAGGTGTGCAACAAGGCGAAGTTCAACGAGAACTCCGGCATGTGCAGCAAGGCGCCACAAAACACGTCACCGATGATTTTCTGGATGAGTTGCACCGCACGCGGATTGTTCAGCAGCGTGGCGATGTCGCGAGTCAGGACATGAACACTCCAGACCTTCTGGTTGAGGTCCAGGCCGACGAACCAGCGGAACAGCAGGTTGTAGTTCAGCTGTTCATGCAGTTGCTGCTCGCTGGGCACCGAATACAGCAGTTGCAGCAGCAGGATCTGCAGCACGGTCGGCGCAGGGATCGACATCACGGGTTCGGCGGTGAGCCAGTCACGGTGCTGGTCGAGCACTTCGTCGATCTGCGGGCGCAGCAACACCAGGGAATGGCCTGCCGGGATGTAGCTTGAGACTTCCTTGCGGGCGCCCTGCCAGTCCTCCTGGGAGACAATCCATACCCAGGGTGCGCCGTAGCGATAGACCGACACCGGCTTCTTGCGCGCCGCTTCGACGATCTTCGACAGGCGCTGGTCGAGCTCCTGCATGCCCACTTTCGAGTAACGTTCCATAGTTCCCATCGCCCCACTCCTGGCATCCTGCTTGCGGCTGAAAAGCTCACCTTTCTGGTGGGCTCAAGCGCGTTACACAGAGGAGACGGGAGTGGCCATGGGCTACCGAACTTTTGTCATGAAAGCTTCATTTGGGATTGGGTGGGGGGCAATTCTTGGTGGTGTGTATATCCGTTATTTGGGTAACGGCGGCTATTGGTTCCGCCCTTACGGCGGCTCACTTTTGAAAAGCCGGAATGCCGGCCCAGTCAAAAGTAAGCAAAACGCTCTTGCCCCAACACTCGGCACCTCGCTTAGGCTCGGTGTGCCCGTAATCCGACAGGGATTTGGGGGGCCGCCTAACATCAAAATCAAAAGCAGATCAAAAGCCAGAGCCAGAGCAAACCACCCTTCAACTGATACATGAAGATCAAACTGTGGGAGGGGGCTTGCCCCCGATGGCGGTGTGTCAGCCAACTCATCAGTGAATGACCCACTGCCATCGGGGGCAAGCCCCCTCCCACACTTTGACCGAGTACCGCCCATACAATCCGGTCGGCTCTAAGGTACGGATATGTACACAACACGACACCACCCCGCCATCACCCCATCACCCCGGCACCGGAATCACCCGCAACCCCCTCACCGACTTATAGGAAAAACTCGAATAAATCTCCTTGACGCAAGGCAACGTCTGCAACACCTCCCGCGCAAACTCCCCAAACGACTCCAGATCCCTCGCCACCACTTCCAACAAAAAATCATACCGCCCCGACACGTTATGGCACGCCACGATCTCGGGAATCGCCAACAACCGCTGCTCGAATGCCCGGGCAATTTCCTGGGTATGACTCTCCATCATGATGCTGACAAACGCCGTCACCCCATACCCCAGCGCCTTGGGCGAGAGAATCGCCTGGTACCCGCTGATCACCCCGCTCTCCTCCAGGTTGCGCACCCGGCGCCAACAGGGCGAGGTCGTCAGGGAGACGCGGTCGGCCAATTCAGCCACCGTGAGGCGGGCGTTGCCTTGCAGCGCGTTTAAAAGCGCTTTATCGGTGCGATCCAGACTAATGGGCATAACATGCCTCTATTCGTTATTTTTATGAGGTTTTCATCCCGGGACGCGGGGATTACCGGCAAATATTGCAAAGTTCATCTCTGGTTATGAGCATAGCATTGTAGGAAATAAGGAGCGTCCGACATGAACAATAAACACAATGCATTCGGCTTTTCCACCCGCGCCATCCACCACGGCTACGACCCCAAGGACCACCACGGCGCGCTTGTCCCGCCGATTTATCTGTCGGCCACCTTTGCCTTCCCCACCGCCGAATACGGCGCCGCCTGTTTTGCCGGCGAAGCCAGCGGCCACTTCTATACGCGCATTTCCAACCCGACCCTGGCGCTGCTGGAGTCGCGCATGGCGGCCCTGGAAAACGGCGAGGCGGCGGTGGCCTTCAGTTCCGGGATGGGGGCGATTGCCGCGACGTTCTGGACCCTGCTACGCCCCGGCGACGAGGTGATCGTCAGCCAGACGCTGTACGGTTGTACCTTCGCCCTGCTGCACCACGGCATCGGCGAGTTCGGCATCAAGGTGCGGCATGTCGACCTCACGGACCTGGCGGCCCTGCAAGCCGCGCTCAGCCCCGCAACGCGCATGATCTACTGCGAAACCCCGGCCAATCCCAACCTGCAACTGGTGGATATCGCCGCCGTCGCCACCCTCGCCCACCACCAGCCCAATGTCACCGTGGTGGTCGACAACACCTACTGCACGCCCTACCTGCAACGCCCCCTGGAACTGGGCGCCGATGTGGTGGTGCATTCGGCCACCAAGTACCTCAGCGGCCACGGCGATATCACCGCGGGCATTGCCGTGAGCAGCCAGGCGCTGGCCCAGCGTATTCGCCTGCAAGGCCTCAAGGACCTGACCGGCGCCGTCATGTCGCCCCAGGATGCCTCGCTGTTGATGCGCGGCCTCAAGACCCTGGCCCTGCGCATGGACCGCCACTGCAGCAACGCCCAGGCGGTGGCCGAAGCCTTGCAGGCGCACCCGGCCGTGGAGCGCGTGACTTACCCGGGCCTGCGTTCTTTCCCTCAATACGAACTGGCGACACGCCAGATGAAAATGCCCGGTGGCATGATCGCCTTCGAACTCAAGGGCGGGATCGAAACCGGCCGGCGCTTCATGAATGCACTCAAGCTGTTTACCCGCGCGGTCAGCCTGGGCGACGCCGAATCACTGGCCCAGCACCCGGCGAGCATGACTCACTCCACCTACACCCCGGAAGAGCGGGCCGCACACGGCATCAGCGAGGGGTTGGTGCGCCTGTCGGTGGGGCTTGAAGACATCGCCGACCTGCTGGCGGATGTACAGCAGGCACTGGCCAAATGCACGCGCACGCTGCAACGTCCTTCCAGGCTCGTGAGTCTTTAAAGCCGATTTTTTAAGATTGGATCCCCTTCCCGCCGCCAGGCTGTACTAGCATAGGTTCCGGCGGGAAGGACTATCACGGTAGGTTATTCGCATTGGCTTGCATCTTAATCCCCGCTGCTATAAGGCCGAATACCTGCACGCCTCATGGATGAATTGATGAACTCACAGTTGTTTCCGCATATTGGCAAGGTCATCGCCAGCACCGGCAGCCGCCATTTTCCGCGCATGCTGCATGACCTGATCCTCACCCAACTGGCCGTGGACGCCACCCATATCACGCAACTGCAGGTGAGTGCCGAAGGGCACGTCCGGCGCAAGATCAGCCCGGTCTACACCGACTCGGTAGAAGCCTTGGGCGAAGAGCAACCTGCCGCACAATTGCACCTCACCCGCCGCCGCGACGACGTGCGCTATGTGTTGTCGGTGTATCGCTCACACCAGTCCGAAAATTTCTCGCCGCAGGAGCGCAGCATGCTGCAGGACTTCTCCACCCTGCTGCTGCCCATGGTCGAAAAACACATCGCCGCGATCCAGCCTTGCCGCCAGGACAGCGAGCCGGTGCCCCCGGAAAACCAGGGCCTCGAAACCCTGCGCCGGCGCATCGAGGAACGCCTGGTGCAATCGGGGCTGACCCTCTCCAACCGTGAACTCGAAGTGTGCGTCGGCCTGCTGGCCGGGCGCACGGCGCCGGAGCTGGCGGAGCAATTGGCATTGAAGGTCAACACCATCGAGAGTTACCTCAAACGTGCGGCGATCAAGCTGGGGATCAGCGGGCGGCATTCGTTGTTGCGGTGGATGTATGCCACCGAGGAAAGTACGGGGCTTTAAGCTCACACCGATCAAAATGTGGGAGGGGGCTTGCCCCCGATGGCGGTGGGTCAGCAACCGAAATTGTGGCTGATACACAGCAATCGGGGGCAAGCCCCCTCCCACATTGGGTTCTCATTGACAAGCAGGACTCAATCCCTCGCCAAGGCCTCGATCGGATCGAGCCGCGCCGCATTCCGCGCCGGCACAAAGCCAAACACGATGCCGATCAATGTCGAACAGGCAAACGCGGTCAGAATCGAGCCCAGGGAAAACACCATCTCCCATTCCTTCACGAACACTGAAAACAAAAAGCCCAGGGCATAGGACAACGAGATTCCGATCAGCCCACCGATCAAACACACCATCACCGCCTCCACCAGGAACTGCTGGCGAATGTCCGATTGCCGGGCGCCTACCGCCATGCGAATACCGATCTCGCGGGTACGCTCGGTCACCGACACCAGCATGATGTTCATCACCCCGATACCGCCCACCAGCAGCGAAATCACCGCGATCAACGACAGCAACAGCGCCAGGGAGCGACTGGTTTTCTGCACCGTCTGCATGATGCTGTCGAGGTTGTTGGTGAAGAAATCCTTGGTGCCGTGACGTTGCAGCATCAGCTTGTTGACGTTGTCTTCCACCACCTTGCTTGGCTGACCGTCCTTGATGCGCACGGTGATACTGTCCAGATGGCGCTGACCCAACAGGCGCCCCGCCGCCGTTTCATAGGGCACCCACACATTCAATGCCTTGCTGGCGGCGAACATGTTTTTATTGTCGGCCGTTACGCCGATCACCGTGCACGGCAGGTTGCCCACCAGGATCACCTGGCCCAGCGGGTCGACGTTGGGTCCGAACAGGCGATGGCGGGTGTTGTGGTCGATCACCACCACCTGGGCCTGGCGCCGTGCGTCGCTTTCGCTGAAGGCGATGCCGGCTTCGAGCTTCAGGCCCTTGACCTTGAAATAGCGGTCACTCACACCGTTGACCTGCGCATCCAGGTCGATATTGCCAAAGCGCAGCAACAGGTTGCGGCCCACCACCGGCGTGGCACTGTCGACGTAATACAGCTGGTTCAACGCATCGACATCCGAGGGCATCAACGTCTCGATGGCCGAGGCGCGGCTGTCACCGAAACTGGTGCCGGAAAAGATATCGATGGTGTTGCTGCCGATCGCCTGGATGTCCTTGAGCACATAACGCTTGGCGCCTTCGCCGATGGCCGAGATCGACACCACCGAGGTAATACCGATGACAATACCGAGCATGGTCAGCAAGGTGCGCATGCGATGGGACACCAGCGCGACCCAGGCCATGTTGAACGCTTCCTTGAACAACCCCAGGCTCGCCACCAGACGCCGGGCGCCACTGCGCCTGGGTTCGATGGGCGCTTCGCCGGGCAGCTCCAGGCCGACACTGTCGTTGGCCTTGTCGCTGACAATCTCGCCATCGCACACCTCGACGATGCGCTGGGCGTTCGCCGCGACCTTGGGGTCGTGCGTCACGATAATCACCGTGTGCCCGGCGGCGTGCAGCTCGGCGAGGATACGCATGACCTCCTTGCCGCTGTGGGTGTCGAGGGCGCCGGTGGGTTCGTCGGCCAGGATCACTTCACCGCCGTTCATCAACGCACGGGCAATACTCACCCGCTGCTGCTGCCCGCCCGACAGCTGGCTGGGACGATGGGTGGTGTGGCTGGCCAAGCCTAGGCGGGCCAGCAACTCCCGCGCACGGCTATGGCGCGCGGTCTCCGGCGTACCGGCATAGATCGCCGGCATCTCCACGTTGTGCAAGGCGCTCAAGTGCGCCAGCAAGTGGTAGCGCTGGAAGATAAAACCGAAGTAGTCACGGCGCAGTTCGGCCAGTTGCTCGTCGCCCAATGAGCGGGTTTCGATGCCATTGATCTTGTAGCTGCCGGCCGTGGCGTAATCCAGGCCGCCGAGGATGTTCATCAGGGTGGACTTACCCGAGCCCGAGGCGCCGATGATCGCGACCATTTCCCCGGCGTGAATCGTCAGGTCGATGCCCTTGAGCGCAATGAACTCACGCTCGCCGGCCATGAAACTGCGGGTGATGCCCTTGAGTTCCAACAGTGGCTGGGTCATCCGTCAGTTCCCCGCCACAGCCGGCGTGGCTTCGCCGATCACCACTTTGTCACCTTCGGCCAGGCCTTCGAGGATCTGCACCTTGACGTTATTGTTGATCCCGGTTTTCACATTCCGCGACACCGCCTTGCCCTTGGCATCCAGCACCCGCAGCGGGTAGCTGCCATCGTTGTTGCGCGCACCGAGCGCCGCCACCGGCACCATCAACGCGGCCTGGGCGGTGTCGAGCACGATACGCACCTGGGCGGTCATGGCGATACGCAGGCGGTGATCGGGGTTGGGCACGTCGAACAGCGCGTTATAGAACACCGCGGTGTTCTGCTTTGGCGTACCGGCGGTCTCGGTTTCCAGGAAATTCTGCGGCGCCGGCTCGGTGCCGCGCAGCTTGGCGTAGTAGCGCTTGTCGGCCTCGCCGAGGATGGTGAAGTACACCTGCTGGCCGGGGCTGATGTGGATCACATCCGCCTCGGAGACCTGGGCCTTGACGGTCATGGTGTCCAGGTCCGCCAATTTGAGCAGTACCGGCGCCAGTTGGCTGGCGATCACGGTCTGGCCTTCCTGGGTGACAATGCCCACCACATCGCCGTCGATGGGCGCGACGATGCGGGTGTAGGCCAGGTTGACCTTGGCGGTGTCGATCTGGATGTGCGCGCTTTTGATCTGCGCATCCAGGGACAGCAGGTTGGCCTGTTGCACCTGGAAGTTGGACTCGGCGTCTTCGAAGTCCTGACGGGATACCGACTCGTCGATCTGCAGGCCTTTATAGCGCTCGTACACGGACTTGGCCTGCTTGAGCTGGGCCGCCGTGGCGCGGCGTTGGGCCTGAAGGTTTTCTTCGTCGACCTGGGCCTTGCGCAGGGTGTTTTGCAGGACCAGTGGGTCGATTTCGGCGAGCCATTGACCCTTTTTCACTTTGTCGCCGACCTTTACTTTCAGGGACTTCAATTGGCCGGAGACTTGGGCGCCCACGTCGACCTGTTTGATGCCTTCGAGCAGGCCGGTGGCCAGCACGGCGTTTTCGATGTCACCGCGTTGAGCGGTGGCTGTGAGGTATTGGGGGGCGTCGGCGGGGGCCTGGACCGTGTAGATGATCAGGCCGATGGCGACTGTGATTACTGTGAGCATTCCTAGTTTGCGTAACTTTGACTTTTCCATGGGTGGCCTTTGATCGAGTACATATCCGTTACTTGGGTAACGGCTGATAGGGGTTCCGCCCTTACGGCGGGTCACTTTTGAAAAGAGCCCAAAAGT